>Ga0224512_10000252_pt1 | contig 56924 bp, 50 predicted proteins | sample SF_May12_sed_USG_4_FD_169103 | JGI IMG/M metagenome (GOLD analysis project Ga0224512, IMG submission 169103) | Sediment microbial communities from San Francisco Bay, California, United States - SF_May12_sed_USGS_13 | ecosystem: Environmental > Aquatic > Marine > Sediment | place: USA...
CAGTGAACTCCCCCTGTGGGAGCAGCGGCTTTTTTTCGTCGAGGACCAGGTGATGCTGACTGAGGCGATAGCTCTTGTAGATCTGCTGCAGCCGCGACGACGTTGCCGCACTCAGGTACCCGGCCGTCGCCAATGCCTCGAGTTGTCGGATGTTGTCAGAGTAGAAGAACAGGCCCGGGTGCTGGCCGGCGTTTGCCAGTACGAGGAACTGCACAATGAATTCAATGTCGGCAATACCGCCAGCGCCCTGTTTCAGGTCAAACAACAGCGTGTCACTCTTGTCCAGCTTCGCACGCATGCGCCGACGCATATCGATTACGTCGTTGACCAGCGTCTCCCTGCGCACTCTGTACGACAATGTTTCGGCACGAATTCGTTCGAACTCCCTGGCAATACGGGCGCTGCCTGCAACCGGCCGGGCGCGCAGCAAAGCCTGGTGCTCCCAGGTCCAGGCATTGTCTTCCTGATAGCGCTCGAACGCCTCGAGGCTGCTGACCATCACGCCGGACTGGCCGTCTGGCCGCAGGCGCATGTCCAGTTCATAGAGCATGCCGGAACCCGTCTGTGACGTCAGAAACAATACGAGGCGACGGACCAGGCGCGTAAAGAAGGTCGAGTTTTCAAGTTGCCGTTCGCCGCTCGTTCGTTGTTGCGTGCCGCACGAGTCGTGCAGAAAAACGAGATCCAGATCGGAGCCGTAAGACAGCTCGAGGCCGCCGAGCTTGCCGTAGCCGATGATTCCAAAGCCTGCCTCGTGCCGCTCGCCGTCCACGATGTATTCGGGCACGCCGTGCTTGTCCGTCATATCGGACCACGCAATTCCCAGCGCATACCCCAGGACTGTTTCGGCCAGAAACGTCAGGCTATCGCTAACCTTCATGATTGGCAGGTTGCCGGTGAAATCGGCGACCGCAACGCGAAACATGCTTGCGCGCTGGAATTCACCCAGTATCGTCATCTGCGTCTCACTGTCGTCTGCGCTGACGTGTGCGACGCGGTGTTCGAGTTCCGCATCGAATTCTGCTTTCAGAATTGGCGTCGAATCGACCCGCGGTTCGAGCAGTTCATCGAGTAGTACCGGATACCTTGCAAGCTGCTCGGCGATATAGGAACTACGCTCGCACAGTCGGACCAGCCGTTCCATCACCATTTCGTTTTCATTCAGCAACGCCAGGTACGCGCTTCGTCGCAGAATTTTTTCTATAACACCAACTATGCGTCGCAAGGCTACCAGCGGCTCCTTGCAGTCCCGGATCAGCAGCAGCAGGTTCGGCATGAACTGTCGCAATCGCCGCCGTGCGATCGACCCGAGCTGGGCGGTGGCGGGAGCCGTCGAAAATGCCACGGCACACTCCGCAATGTCCTGCGCATTCGTGAAACCGTCAGCGGTGAGCAGTTGCGCCCACTCCGCGGCATCGGCATTACGTTCCCAGAGTTCGGCAAGGCGCTGTCGCAGACCATCGTTCGCCGTAGCGTCATGACCGCGGAACGCAATTGCTTCGAATTGTCGCGTTACGTTGCCACGATGAGCATCGAGCGCCTCGAGCAGTGCGCCCCAGTCCGAATATCGCATCGCCAGGCAAAGTCGAGCACGGTCGATTTCGCTGGTCGGCAGATCGTGCAGTTGCTGGTCGCGAATCGCCTGAATGAAGTTCTCGAGGCGGCGCAAGAAGATGTACGCCCCGCGCAGCTCATCGGCATCTGACGGCTTCATTCCGTCACGCCCGACAAGCTTCGGCAGAACCTGCAACAGTCCGTGCTCCTGCAACTCGGGCCGGCTGCCGCCACGCACCAGTTGCAGGGACTGCACGATGAACTCGATTTCCCGAATTCCACCCGGGCCCAGCTTGATGTTGTCCGCCATTTCACGTCGCTGCACCTCGGCAGCGATCAAGCCGTGCATCTTGCGGAGCGACTCAAATACGCCGAAATCGAGATAACGCCGGTAAACGAAGGGTCCGATGAGGTCTTTCCGCAATGCATCCGCGACCGGGCGCGGTGGCTGCGGCCCGACGACACGGGCCTTCACATACGCATACCTTTCCCAGTCACGACCATGCTGCAAGAGGTATGACTCCAGCGCCGCGAATCCAACAACCGGCGGCCCACTTTCGCCAAACGGCCGCAAACGCGTGTCGATACGAAAAGCGAAGCCGTCAGCGGTAACTTCATCGAGCAATGCGATGATGTGGCGCGACATACGCGTGAAGTATTCCTGAGCGCTCAGGCATTTCGCGCCGTCGCTTTCCCCTGCGGATGGAAACAGAAAGATCAGATCGATGTCGGAAGAAAAATTGAGCTCGTTACCACCCAGCTTGCCCATGCCCAGAATGACGATCGAAACCGGTTCCCCATGCGCATCGCGGACGACGCCATAACGGTCAAGCAGCAGTCGCGACGCGATTTCTGCCGCCGCATCCAGTTGCCGATCAGCGAGATGGGAAAGCCCGGCTACCGTCTGATCGAGCGTCGCACTGCCGCTGATTTCCCGCCAAAGGATGCGCAACAGGAAGCGATGACGAAAGCGCCGCAGTTGCTCCTTGGCAGCGTCGATTTCAACATCCGCTTGCTGCATCCGGGATGTGAAAGCCTCGACTTCATCCGGATCGGGGACTTCATCGATGCGATCTTGATTCTCGACAAACCACTGCCACTCGCGCAGCAGCGTGTTGGCGGCGAAGTCGCTGCAGGCGACGACCCTTGCAAGCTGCGCAATCACCTTTTCCTCAAGGCGGTCCGTCTGCTGCAGTGCCGAAATCCGTTCAAACCACCGTGAAGCGATATCTGCAAGATCCGTCGGTAGCGCATCGATCGACGCTTCAATAGTCGCTATCTGACTCACGCTCATGACTGCGAGTCTATCAGGACCAGCAATTTTTGAAGACTATGACGCGTCAGGCTCGTGCGACATTACAGTGGACGAGATGGGGAATCTGCGGTAACCCGAAGCTTGTTACATCGAGTCTTCTGCGGTAGCGCTGGCCGCTGGTGTGGTGGCACGAAACTCATCCGCGCCCGAATCGACGTGTAATGTGTAGAACTGATTCTTCAGCTTGCAGTCCATGCAATACAGTGAATGCTCGCCCTCGGTCTCAGGTGTCTGCCATTCAATCGAGCCGGAGCTGCGTGGCGCTATGGTCAGGTCGTCGACTCCCATGTTGTCGCTCCTGAACGTGTACGGCCGAATTCCCGAATTCTGGATCACCAACTGCACACTGGTGCCGGGACGAATACTGATTTGGGAAGGAATGAAGCGACCACGTTTTGCGAGGGTTCGAGCCACCTGCATCGTTCCAAGATAAGAAACATAGGCGGAGATGGCAGATATCTCGTCCGCGGTGATGGCGTTTTTCACGACTACCATCTCCGGAGTCGCGTCGATTGCGGCGCGGATAGCGCCCTCTGTAGCGCCCCGAATGTAGGGGCCCACCCCAAGGTCACCTTCAGCGTACTCGCCATGACAGGTCTTGCAGCCTACACCGGCGACTTCGTCAAATACCCTGGCACCCTCGGCAAGCAAGGCTTCATCGCCAAGTAACGGCGGGGAAAGCGACAGTAGGAGCAGCGGTACTGCGAAGCGCGTGCGTTTTTTCAGGTAGTCAACAGCCTTCATCAAATGCCCTCTCAAAACTCACCGGCGATGAGCTTGCGTTTCAGGTCCAGCGCACTTCCGTGTAGACCGTTCATATCCGACAAGGTTTCTCCCGGCTCCTGCCAGCCATTCGGGTAGGATACGAAGGCACCGGAGTGCGTGCTGCCGCCGTTGGGCAACGGAATTCGCGCAGTCACTTCCCGCAGGTCGAGATCAAAGACAACCACTTCGAAACTCGCGTTGCAGCTGATCCATAGCTCATTGGCTTCGGGATCCGGGTGCAAGGTACCGTGATCACCGCGAATACAACCCGTATAAAACTGGTTCATTGCTCTGGACCCGGGAACATCCATCGTCGCCGCATCGACCATGCCCAGCATCTTGCCGCGATTGTGCGATTCTTCACCCTTGCCGATCGTGTAGATGTAGCGATCGTCCCAACCGAAATGGTTTCCATACGGACCATCGACACCGGCTCGTTGCTCGGTGACGACTTTCCTGGTCTCCATATCCAGTTTCATCACGATGCTGTTGCGCGCGCCCGTGATGTACGCAGATTTTTGATCCGACGTGAAATTCACCCATACGGGTGCACTGTCATGCACCTTGATCCACGTTTTTACTGTCCACGACTCGGGGTCGATGATCCAGACCGGGTTATCGGTCAGATGTTTGCGCATGTCGAAACTGCGATAGCGGCCGGTACCTATGATCTGGTCACCGTTCGGCGATGCAAAATACAAATAGCCCTCACTGCCCTGTTCCTGATGAGACACACTTCCGACCGCTCGATTGTCATCGGCCGGATCGAGCACAAACATGGGTTGCGACCAGCCATACAGGATCACCCGTTGCTCCCCCGACGGCGTCACGAAGGATTTTGCATGATGCGCCTGTCCCTGAAGTTTGATGACCTTGTCGATTTTCAGGGTTCTGGCGTTGATTACCAGAAATCGTCCGGCAGCCGCACCCATGGAACCGAACGAACCCTCGCCCGTCGGCAAGTAGATCCACTGACCGTCCGGCGACACGCCGACCCCATGCGGCTCGAAGACGTTTTTCCAGCCCCACGACAATACATCGTAGTTCTGGCTCGTAATGACCTCGCGAGTATCGGCGTCGATGATTGCGAGACCCGGCAACGTAACACCGCTCAGCAGCCCGCCGTAACCCGGACCCTCCGTGGTAACGAAAACCAGCGGATGTTCGCTCGAGTCCCAGGCATCCGGACCACTTGAATCAAAACTGTACTCCAGGGTAACGCCGACTTTTTCGGTCCACTCGTTCTCCCAGGCAGCCTTCTGCCGTGCCGATGCTTCCCTGGGCGCCGCCAGTGACGCAGTCGACACCAGGCAAAACGAAGCGCAAATGATTGCAAGTGAAGCCAGCCTGGTATTTGATAGTGCCAAGTTCATTGTCAATTAACCCCTGTTTGCGGCGTTGCCCGCGACCTCGCGACGGTCGGGGAAGTATACAGACTATGGCGTCGAATCATTTACTCATCGTCTATCACACACAATCGGGAACCACGTCCGAGATGGCGGATGCCGTCATTCGCGGTGCAACGAGGCCGGATGTCGATGGTATCGAGGTGCGCGCGAAACCGGCGCTCGACGCCGACGCGACGGATATGCTTTGGGCCGATGCCTTCATTCTTGGCACGCCCGAGAATTTCGGTTACATGAGCGGCGCCATGAAGTATTTTCTCGATCGCATCTATTATGAGTGCATCGACAAGGTCAACGGGCGGCCGTATGCGCTGTTCGTGCGTGCCGGAAATGATGGCACCGGCGCGATCAGCAGTATGCGCAGGATCCTGGCAGGACTTGCCGTAAGGGAAGTTCAGAATCCGGTGCTGATTGCCGGAGAATTTGACCGCACGCGCCTGGCCGAATGCGAGGAACTGGGGCTGACGATGGCGGCCGGACTCGAGGCCGGTGTGTTCTAGGCCGTCGAACTCTCTGCCTTTTTTGTCATCGCTTGCAGAGCGTCAGCAATGGGAACCGGCTTACCGATGACATGACCTTGCGCGAAATCGACGCCGAGCTTCGCCAGCAACCCTAGCGTTTCCTCACTCTCGACATACTCGGCGACAGTCTCGAGTTCCATCACTTTCGCGACTTGTGTTATGGCGGCTACCATCGACTCGGAGATACGATTGTCCGTTATGTCGCGTATGAAGTTGCCGTCGATCTTCAACGTATCGACGCTGAAATTCTTCAGATAGGCGAAAGAACTCAGCCCTGAGCCGAAATCGTCAAGAGATATCGTGCAACCGCGTTCGCGCAATGCATCGATAAAGGCCTGTGCCTTGATCAGATTCGAAACCGCAGCGGACTCGGTAATCTCGAATCCCAGAGCGCCCGGCGATAGCGACGATGCAGCGAGTTCCTCGTCGATGAACTCGAGAATGTGATCGTCGCCAAGCGACTGACCCGAGAGGTTGACCGAGAAGATAGCCTCGTTTTCCTCGATTACGTCCGTGTGCGCGGCAAGTTGTGCAATCACCGCAGACACGACCCAGCGATCGATCTGTGGCATCAATTGGTAACGCTCAGCAGCAGAGAAGAACGCCCTGGATGGAACATTTTCTCCTTCACCACCCATCATGCGCAACAATATTTCGAATCGTGGCCGGCATGCGCTGTTCTTAAGGCTGCTTATCGGCTGCGCAAGCAGTTCGAACTGGTCACCATCGAGCGCCTGTTGAATCTGCGATATCAGTTGCATGTCGTCATGGCGACGAATCATGCTCAGGTTTTGATCGTCGTAGACTTCGATGCGGTCGCGGCCATGGGCTTTGGCGCCCTCGCAGGCCATTCTTGCCATGGTCAACGCCTGACCGACATCGGCGGTTATCGAACCAAACTCGGCTATTCCGATACTCATCGTAACTTGCAGAGACCTGTCCCCTTCGAGGTATCGAAGAGCCTGTCCCTTTTGTCGCAGTTCGGCGGCTAATTCTATCGCCTGGTCAGAATCCGCACTTGTCAGGAGAATACAAAACTCATCGCCTGCCAGGCGCGACACGACGGCGTTTCTTGAAATACCGTCTTCGAGCAGCCGTGCAAATCTTACGATAACGGCGTCACCAGCCTGTCGGTCGAACGTGTCGTTGACCAGTTGCAGATTGTCGAGGTCGATATAGATCAGCTGATGCCTGTCGTCCGCGCCTGTGAGCGATTTTGCTGATTCATGCAGCTGTGTTTCGAATCCTGACCGATTCATCAAACCGGTCATCGAATCGAACGACTGCTCAATGACATACTCGACCTTGCGCATGATGTGCGCCATGAAGCGACGCTCCGCCGTCGTGAATGTACCGCGATCGATCCGACCGAGCTGAGCGAGTATCCCTTCCAGATTACCGTGCCGGTCATACAGTGGGCACAGCAGGGTCTGAAAATGACTACCCGGCGCGTTTTCAGCACCGTCTATGCCGGCAATCTCGAAAACGGCTGGCCAACGCTTTCCTTCGAGCTTCGGCAGCATGTGATCAATCAGGTAACGATCCACGACTTTGCGATTGACGTTCTTCCAGCTCGAATGCGTTGCGCTGACCCGGATACGTTTGCCGGGAATCAGCAGCACGGTATACGCTATGCCGAGAAAGCGACCACTCTGCCCGACAAGTTGTGCAAACCCTGCGTGACTTCGTGCCGTTCCGTGAATCTTGTCGTCGACCTCGTAAACGAGCTTCAGTTCTTTCTCGAGAACCTCCAATTGATGCTCGGCGTCCTGTACCTGCTGACCCAGGACGAGGCTCTCACCGATAAGATCAACCGCTGGACGCAGGATGTTGACCAGCATTCTCGGATTGAATGAAGAAGACTTACCGGCGTTGCGTGAGAAAACCGCGACGAGCAAGCCAAGCCTGAGTTTGTTGCCGTCGTACACCGGCAGCACCAGCAGCGTGCGTCCGGATTTCAGTGTACGACGAATAATTTCGGCACCGGATTCCGATCCGACAATAATTTCCTCGGGCAGGTCCGCGACAAAATTGTCGATCTCATAATCTTCGGCACCGTCGCTGCTCCAGAGGCATTGCCGCTGCGTATCGTAATAGCAAAAACACTGAGCGCGCGGGACCAGTGAATGCAACAGGCCCTTGGCCTTCCCGATGTTCTTTCTGGTTTGCAGGTTGTGCAGTTCGGCTGACAACGCGGGCTCCGTCTGGATCGGCTGATGCCACGATCGTCCACGATGCCAGCTATGCGTAAGTGCAGCTGTGACTCATGTCTCAAGTGAAACCAATTTCACGCCAGGTTTCAGTCAATTACGCCGTTTTCGATGCACATGATGGCGCATCTGCAGCGGCAACAACCATGCCCGCCGCTGTCGGCGGGCATGGATCGTCATTGCGTTTCGAGCCAATCGTCGTCCGAACCCTGATTCACGCCCTCGAACAGAGGTGTCGACAGGTAGCGCTCGCCGGTGTCAGGCAGCATGGCGAGAATGACCGAGCCCGGGGCGGCGGTTTCCGCAATCTCGAGCGCTGTCGCCAGTGTCGCGCCCGAAGAGATGCCGGTGAAGATGCCCTCTTTACTGGCCAACTCACGCGAGACTTCTATCGCCCGCTCGTCGGTTACGGACAGCAACTGGTCATAAATCTCACGATCCAGCACGTCGGGGATGAAATCCGGCGTCCAGCCCTGGATTTTGTGTGGGCTCCATTCGGCACCTGCGAGCAGCGATGCACCGGCCGGCTCGGTCGCGACAATGATCACATCGGGACGCGCTGCCTTTATCGTCCTGCCAGCGCCACTCATCGTCCCACCCGTGCCGTAGCCGGTCACCCAGTAGTCAAGGCGCCGGCCGGCGAAATCGATCAGAATCTCGGGGCCCGTGGTATTCGCATGAAAATTCGGGTTCGCCGGATTCTCGAACTGACGGGCCAGGAACCAGCCGTATTTCTCGGCCAGCTCCTCGGCTTTCTTGACCATGCCCGTTCCGCGTTCCGCTGCCGGCGTCAGAATCACTTTGGCACCGAGACCGCGCATGACCTGGCGACGCTCCACTGAAAAGGAATCGGCCATTGTCGCCACGAATGGATGTCCCTTCGCCGCGCACACCATGGCCAGCGCAATACCGGTGTTACCTGACGTCGCTTCGACGACAGTCTGGCCAGCCGCCAAAGTACCTTTCTCCTCGGCATCATTGACTATTGCGAAGGCAAGCCGATCTTTCACGGACGCCATCGGGTTGAACGACTCAACCTTGACGAACAGCTCAACATGATCGGGGCCCATACGATTGAGGCGCACAACCGGCGTATTACCGACTGTTTGCAGGATATTGTCGTAGATCATCTCTTGTTCCTTTTTTTCCGATCTCAGGACACTGTATAGCAGAATTCGCGGCCAACGTACGCCCCCGACCGGGCGCTGGCCTCACCACGCGAGCGCAATCAGCCCTTCAGTTACGACCGAAATCAAAATATCAGGGAACATAACCATGTGTTATATGTAGGTCTGATTTTCGACGCCGGTGAAACAATCCTGTTTTGCAGCGGTCACATATGAAGACGCAACGACGCAACAGCCAGAATGAAACTACAGCAACTGAAATACTTGCTTGCGATCGTCGATAATGGGCTGAACATAACTGCAGCGGCAGAAAAGCTGTACACGTCTCAGCCGGGGGTGAGCAAACAAATAAAGCTGCTCGAGGAAGAACTCGGGATGCAGCTTTTCGTGCGCAAGGGAAAAAGCCTGGGCGGTATCACCTCTGCCGGCGAACGCGTAATCGAAAGAGCACGCTTGATCATGCAGGAGGTCGAGAGTATCCGCAGCCTTGCGTCTGACTTTTATGATCAGGAAGAAGGCACCTTGTCCATAGCGACGACCCATACACAGGCGCGCTATGTTCTTCCGGATGTCATTCGCCAGTTTCGCGAACGCTATCCAAAGGTGAACATGAATCTGCACCAGGGAACGTCGGAGCAGATTGCAGACATGGTGCGTACGAACGAAATCGACTTCGCTATCGCAACAGGATCGCACGATCTATTTGCCGATTTATTGCTCGTACCGAGTTATCACTGGGACCGTAAGATTATTGTCCCCAAAGATCATGAACTGGCCTCGCTTGATCGCAAGTTGACCCTGCAGGACCTCGCCGAATTTCCGCTGGTAACGTATGTTTTCAGTTTCGGCGGTCAATCCTCCCTCAAACGTGCGTTTGCCGACCAGGGTCTCGAGCCGGACGTCGTATTTACCGCGCGCGATGCGGACGTGATCAAGACGTACGTGCGAATGGGGCTCGGTGTCGGAATTGTGGCCAGCATGGCAGACGATTGCGACGACCCAAAAGATCTGGCATCTGTCGATGCTGAGGGCCTGTTTCCGCGCAGTACGACCTGGATAGGCTTTCGCAAAGATATCGTGCTGCGCCGGTATATGCTCGATTTTGTGCAATTATTCGCGCCGCATATCACCAGCGCCCAGCTCGAACAGACGCGACACGTCCGTGCGCAGGCTGATATCGATAAGCTATTCGCGACGGCAAAACTGCCGGTGCGCGGCGGTTGCAACGATGATGTTACGGCAGCTGCGTGACGTGACGGTTAGCGGCAGCCCCGCAAATTCGGACAACTGCAAATCAATAGATGCGAATGCCGCCGTGACGCTTGCGGCTGCGGTAATCGACCCACCATAAGCCGAGCAGGAAACCGGCTACCAGACAGATTCCGACCGCCCCTGCCACCCATTGCAGTGGCATGCTGTGCCTGTATTGTGACTGGCGGTTTCGCAGGCTGGAATTCTCTTCGCCGAGTTCCGTCGCATGTGCCTCGCTCGCATCGAGTCGGGCCTGCAGTTCAGCGACTTGTTGCTTGAGTGCATCGATCGTAGCCGCGGGATCGGCGAAAGCCCGTCGGGATTCCTCGAGCTCGCGGGTAAGTCTGTCCACTTCGGCCTGCGTTTCTGCAACGATGAGTTTCGCAGGTTTAGCGTCGACCAGAAATCCTGCTTTGACGTATCCCTGGGTCCCATCCGGAAGCTGCACATGGGCGTAGTAACGTGTCCGCGACAGTACTTCCATCTCCTGACCGCTATCAAGATTACGAAATGGCCGATCGCTCGTATCCTGGGCCCGATGCAAACCGAGCTGCAGGGTATCAGTAACATAGGCGGTATCTGCCACCGCCAACAACGGCAAAAACGCCAGCACACCAACTGCAAATCGCATTCCCGATCTCCCCAAGAAAAACTGCCCGAAGTCTACTACAGCCTACCGCTCATATACCCATCGCAGCAGCGCCTCTTGCACCTCACCGCCAGGCCCACGATGAATATCCGTGTGATTTTGCAGGACGACAACCGCGAATCGCCGGCCGGAACGCGATTGCAGATAGCCTGCAATCGCGGTGACGTGATCGAGCGAGCCCGTCTTCAGGTGTGCCGAGCCCTCCAGCGCAGAGTCGTCAAGGCGGTTCGTCAGCGTGCCGTCAAGACCTGCCAGGGACATCGATGCCACGTACTCGGGCATATAGGTTTGCTGCCAGGCGAACCGGAGCATGGCACCAAAGTCCGCGGCGGTCATGCGCGCCTCGCGCGAAAGGCCGGCGCCATTGTCGAAAGCAAATTCCGAGAACTCCAGCTGTTTTTGTTGCAGCCAGTCGCCCACGACCCTTCGACCGCCCTCTTCCGTGCCCGGTGCGCCGAGCACCTCCGCGGACAATGTATACAGTAGCTGGCGCGCCATCACGTTGTTACTGAACTTGTTTATACGGGTAATCACATTGGCGAGCGGCAATGACCTGAATTCGATCAGCGGATTCACGTCTTCCGGTGCCCGCGCATTTTTCCAGCCACCATCGAACACACCTCCGGACTCCCTCCATAAGGACGTGAATAGTCCATAGGCAAACTCGTTGTGCCCCAGCGTCGCCCGATCCATCGCATAGCGTCTGCAAGCATCCGGGAACTTGCCGCTGAACGTCATCTGATCGATCGCGGCGTTAGCCGACACCGTGATGCCTCTCTGATAGCCACGACAGCGACCTGGCGCAAGCGTCAGTCGGTTATCGACCTTCAGATTCGTCAGCGGCGGATCCAACCAGACGCGAACCCCGTTCGCGTCACGATTCGGCTCAAACCAGTAGCGAACGACCTTGAAGTTCATTAACAATGCGTTCGGCGCGACGTTGTATGCTCGCAGCGGCTGATTATCGAAGGCGGCAGGATCGTGGCTGGCCACATCGAACAAGCTGTCGTCTATCAGCAAATCGCCGCCAATTTCTCGTATTCCTGCGTGCCGAATCTCGCGTAACAGCTGCCAGACGCGCTCCGTGACAAGGAACGGATCACCGTGGCCTTTGATTAGTAAGTCTCCATCGAGACGCTCGTCCACGATATCGCCGAGCGCATACACTTCGGTTTTCCACACGTATGTCGGACCTAAAACATCAAGCGCAACAAGTGTTGTCAGTAGCTTTATCGTCGAACCGGGATTGCGCGGTACCTCATCTCGCCAGCGCAGCAACACCTCACCGCTCTCGAGGTCCTCAACGAAGATGCTCAAGCTCTCGTCCGGTACCTGACGATGCTTCAATACGCTCTCGATCGACGCCGGCAGTGTTTCCTCGGGCGCCGCTGTCGCCGGCATGACGACCATCGAGTGTGCGACGAGTCCTATCAGGCTCATACACCAGCGGCTGCCTGTCATCACCGGGCAGGCCTTTTCAATCCAAAACTGCGAATTCGATCGGCGAGTGTCGTCGGCTTCACGCCCAACAGTTCTGCCGCGCCATCGGGTCCGGATACACGCCAATTTGCTTGCTGCAGCGCAGCGATAAGATTTCTTTTCTGTAATTCGCGCATTTCCTTCTCGGTCAGAAAATGGTCGTCCTGCTTTGCTCCATCCGACGTTGAGACCGTCGTCGGCTCCTCGGTGTGCGGCATCGACAGATCCAGACGCAGGACATTACCAGGGGACAGAATAACAGCCCGTTCGATCACGTTCTTGAGCTCTCTTACATTGCCGGGCCAATGATAGTTGTGCAACCTGGTTGCCTGTGCGCGAGTCAGAGTCATGACCGGACGGCCGAAGTCATTGCAAACTTTCTCGAGAAAGTGTTGCGCGAGTTGCACAACATCCTCGTCCCGGTCGCGCAGTGGCGGTACGTCAATCGGGAACACGCTCAGGCGATAAAAAAGATCCTCGCGGAATTCACCTTCGACGATCAGTCTCTCGAGATCACGATTCGTCGCTGCTACCACACGGACGTCGACCGATTTTGTGACATCATCGCCCACTCGCTCGAACTCACTCTCCTGCAACACCCGCAGCAGCTTGCCCTGTAATTCCAGCGGTATTTCGCCAATTTCATCGAGAAATATCGTGCCTCCATCCGCGAGCTGAAAGCGACCGATTCGATCGCGGTGCGCCCCGGTGAATGCCCCTTTGACGTGACCGAAGAATTCGCTCTCGAAGAGTTCCTTCGGAATTGACGCACAATTGACTTTGACGAGCGGGTGGTCGGCACGAGGACTGCGGGCGTGAATCGCATGCGCGACGAGTTCCTTGCCGACTCCGGACTCCCCCAATAACAGTACGCTCGCCGGGGTCTCAGCGACGGCTTCGACGCGCTTCAACATCTGCTGCAGCGACGTGCTCTCGCCAACAATGCGGCCGAAGTTCATCGCGACATTGACCTCTTCTCGCAGGTAGTCGCGTTCTCGCTCGAGCTCCTTGCGCAAGCGCGCATTCTCCGCCAGCGTTACGCGCAGTTCCCGCTCCGCACGATTCCGCTCGGTCACGTCCTTTGACGCGACGAGCATTTGATCTACCTTGCCGCTTGCGTCGCGGTGCGATATTGCCGACACGACGAGATGCAGGACGCGACCGTCCTTGGTCAGCACCTGTCGTTCTTCATTGTTGAAATCACCTTGTGAAATCAACTCCCGCAAGCGACCGTCGGCGTAGCGCTTTCGCTCCGACTCTGTGAAGAAGTCTGTGGTCGGACGACCGACTACCTCATCCCGTCGGTAACCGAGTTTTTGCAACCAATGGTCCGTTACGGCCACGATTTTGCCGTCACCATCCACCGTATGCAGCATGGCCGGGGTCGAGCGGTACACTTCTCTGTACTTGAAGTTCGCCCGCGCCAGATCCGCAATTTCGGTGTACATCGCGATCGTACGAATGAAGCTCCCGTCGGGGTCATTTTCGATCAGAGAATTGGTCATGCACTCGACGATTTCACCGGAACTCGCCACAAATGCGATGGGTTTGTTCTCCAGCTTCCCTGTACGGCGCAAAACCGGCAGGAATTCTTTTTCGATGCGCCGCGACGACTCTGCCGTAACAAACTCGCTCGGTCGATGCCCGACCATCTCGTCACGTGTATAGCCGAGTCGCTGCAGGAAGGCGTCATTAACGTCGAGGTACGTACCATCTTCGCCGATCGAGGTGGCCATCGCCGGCGCTTTGCGAAAAAGCCACTGATAGTCATCGCGTTGAGTCATCAGGTCAGTTTATACGGAATTCCGTAAATAAAGTCACGGTTTTTCGTGATTTACGGAATTCCGTAACTTATGGTAGTCACCTAAGTAGTTATTTTAAAAGAATTTTATGACTTGGCACGACTTATGCATTAGTGAGTGCAGACTCGTACACAATGTGCTGCCTCTGGCAGCGCTCACACGCAAAGGAATGACAATGAACTCTCGGAAAGTTGAAAATTTACTGGCACTGCTTGGCGCACTGATCATACTCTTCGGAGTGTCTGTCGCCGCCAGCACGGCACTCGCGGCCGATGTTGCGACAGCCGACTCGAGCTTGAAAATCGATAGATCGACCATAGATTAAATCACTCGCGGCCCCGCCGCGACAAGGCCTTCTGCCGACGCACGGATCAGGAATCTCTCCCCCGAATACCTGATCGACACGTTACAGAGGGCGTCGGCAGGATAGCCGACAATTAAGGGCCAAGACGGCCCGAACGGCACCCCCTGCCGTTTTGACTGGGGCGCCGGAGACCTCCGTGTCGGAGGGACCTGCTGGTTCATACAACGAATTCAGTGCTCCGGCGCCTTTCTTTTTAGCGTGAAACACGCTCACGATGTTGTTCGGCTCGCTTTGCCCGGCCATTGCCGAAGTTGTTGCTGATCGTTCGGCGCAAATGCTTTAGCCACAGTCGAGCCCAGGCGAATTCGATACCAAGAATTGCAAGCCCGATCGGAATGACGATCAGGGCAGGGCCGGGTGCAATAATCATGACGATACCAATTGCGAGAACCGTACTGCCCAGCACGGCCACCGCAATTCGGCGTGCCACTTTGTAGGTGACGTGCAGCGTCTTCTCAATCACTTCTTACCCTCAGTCCCCGCGCCGCAAATACTATTTGTTTTAGGACAGCGTTATCGTAGTCTTTGTTGCATGTATCGCCGATCCCTATTTCTCGTTATCACGACAGTATTGGCTGCGAATCCGGCGAAATCCGATTCGGCCGGCCAAATGCGCATCACCGCACAAGCAGCGGTGATCAAGCTCGAGGCCCTGGCCGATGTTCCTCGCCTCGTGCCGCAGCAAGCACTGGAGTTCATACTCACGATCCAACCGCAGTGTGCGCCGGACATGCGGGCCGAATCAATATCTATCAGTGCGGCGGATACACGTCGAACATACCTCAGGAGCGATTTCGCAGACAAGTCGATCCTTGAAATGCAACTTACCATTCCGAGCAAACAGTTGTCGCCAATTGCTGTGGACGGATTTTGTCAGGCAGGCCACAAAGCGAGTCTGACCACCCGGGAGTTACGAATCGAGGACGCTTTCAGCGCCCATATCTCCCTGCGCTGTGCCAGCGAGGAGAGACAGTCTATTGCTTATATCGTACAACCGCTGGCTTTAAAGCTACAGTGCGCTGCGCCGGACGAGGTAAGCGAATCGGCAGTCGATCAGGACTCTTCGCCGTCATCGTCGATCAGGTGATGATTGAGGAACTCGAGCGTTCGCTGCCAGGCGTCAGCAGCAGCCTCTGCGTTGTAGGCTTTGCCGCTTGGATTGGCGAACGCGTGATCAGCGCCCGGGTAAATGTGAATTTCATAACTCTTGCGCAACCGCTCCAGCGCCGCCTCGAATCTGCGCACCGAAGCGACTGAAATACCTTTATCCTCGGCGCCGAAGATGCCAAGTATCGGTGCATTGATTGCATGCAGCCTGTCTTCGTCGTCAGTCACCTGTCCGTAATAAATGACGCCCGCATGCACGTCGTCGGGGAAAAGCATCGTGACGTTCAGCGACCAGCCGCCGCCAAAGCACCAGCCAAGCGATCCGACGCGTGGCGCACCTGCCGTCCTATTCAGGAAATCGATAGCCTGGCGAATGTTAGCGACCGCGGAGTCGGGGTTTTCGACAACATTCGACATGTATTGCCTGGCCACTCCCGCCGAAGTCGCCGTCTTGCCGCCGAAAAGATCGACCGCGAGAACGATGAAACCTTCGCCAGCGAGTCGATCCGCCATGGCGCGGATGTTGTCGTTCAGACCCCACCACTCGTGTATGACGACGATTGCGGGTAATGGCTCGATCATGTCCGCCGGAAATACGAAGTGGCCGTAGACCAATTCGTCCTTGACTTCGGCATAGGGCAGGCGCTCCGACACGACCGGACGCCGCGGCGCGATCTTCGCCGCATCACTGGGTTCGGCCGTGTCACCCGCGTGCTCGCGCGTCATCGCATCAACGTTTGCACGTCCTGCCGCCTTGTCGGCCTCCGCCGAACCCGAATCGCCGGAATCACAAGCGGCAGTGAACAATGCCAGACTGGCGAGTCCCAGGATAACGCCACATCTGGGGAAAATGCACTTGAACATAGGCCGACCTTGAATAGTGTGGGCGCGAGAAACACGTCGCGGGATCGTCTAGTTTAATCAAAAGCGCGCGGCGGGTCGAAGGATTAGGACAATACGACTAGACTCGAACACCATGACATCAGCGTGGTAATGGGGGTTCCAATGAGTCTGTTGCAGGAATCTGTAATCTACTTGCTGGCTGCGATCATCATGGTCTCGGTTAGCCGCCGGCTCGGATTCGGATCCGTGCTGGGCTACCTTGCCGCCGGCATCCTGATTGGCCCATTCGGGATCGCCCTTATTCGCGATCCCGAGCATATTCTGCATTTCGCCGAACTGGGCGTTGTCTTTCTCTTGTTTATTGTCGGGCTCGAGTTGCAGCCTTCGCGGCTATGGGTGCTGCGAAAAATGGTGTTTGGCCTGGGCTCCGCTCAGGTAATCGTGAGTGCCGTCGTCATCGCATCGCTGGCCTGGTCGCTCGGTCAGGAGATGACGCCGGCGATCGTTATAGGACTGATACTCGCACTATCGTCGACGGCATTCGTTCTGCAGATGCTGGCTGAGAAAAAGGAGCTTACGACATCTCATGGGCGTGCCGCGTTTTCGATCTTGTTGTTTCAGGACCTCGCCGCGATTCCGCTGATCGCAATCTTGCCGACTCTTGGCAGTGTGAGCAGCAAGGGGTTCGATTTCGCCCAGATGGGCATAATGGCGGTCACGATCATCGGGCTCATCGTCGGCGGACGAATCCTGCTGCGACCCATTCTGCACGTCGCTGCAGCATCGAATATCCCGGAGATTTTCACGGCAACGGCCTTGCTCGTCGTCATTGGGGCTGCACTGCTGATGGAATTCGCCGGCATGTCTATGGTGCTGGGCGCTTTTATTGCCGGGATGTTGCTCGCCGATTCCGAGTACCGCCATCAGCTGGAAGCCGACATCGCGCCATTCAAGGGCCTGCTGCTGGGCCTGTTCTTCATAGCCGTCGGCATGTCGGTCAACATCGGCCTGTTGCTCGAATCTCCTGGGCGCGTGCTGCTGATCGTCGCACTGCTGATGTCCGCAAAGGCGCTGGTCCTGGTGCCACTCGCGCGCCTCTTCGGACTTTGCGGCTCACGCAGTGCGCTGAGTCTGGCTGCGGTCATGTCGCAAGGTGGTGAGTTCGCTTTCGTCCTGTTCGCCATTGCAGCGCGAGAGAAACTCATCGCTGCGACGATTATCGACGAATTGATACTGGCGGTGGCAATCTCAATGTTGTTGACGCCATTCGCCTACGTCATCAATGAAGTTCTCGGCAAGACAATGGGCTCCAAAGCGGATCCCGAGTACGACACACCTGATAATCCAAACAATGACGTGATCATTGCGGGATTCGGGCGCGTCGGCCAGATTGCAGCGAGGATGCTGAACATATTCAACATTGCATTCACCGCGCTCGAGATTGACTCGTCACAGCTCGACGTCGTGCGCCGCTACGGAAACAAAGTTCATTACGGCGACGCCTCGCGTCTCGACGTACTGCGGGCAGCCGGCGCCGAACACGCGAAAATACTTGTATTGGCGATTGACGACGTCGCTGCATCGATACTTACTGCCGAAACCGCTCTGCGCAACTTCCCTCATCTCAAGATTATTGCCAGGGCGCGGAACAGGCGGCATGCACACGCATTGATGGACCTCGGCATTGAGCATATTTTTCGCGAGACGTTCTCGTCGAGCCTTACGATGTCAAAGCGTGTGTTGATTAAGCTTGGCTTTGAGAAAGACGAAGTCGACACAGTCGCTGCACGATTTCGCGCACGTGACATGCAATTGCTTAAGGAGCAACACGCGATCCATCATTCCGAGGAGCAGATGATCCAGTCGGCGAAGGATACAGCCGCAGAATTCTCGTCATTGCTAAAGGGAGATATCAAACGCTGACGCTGAGTGCTGTCTTGATGTCATTAATCGTCTTCGGGCCAATCGTCGTCTTCCCACTTACGGAGCTTGCTCTTGTCCACCTGTCGCCACTGCTCTTCGCTCTTGCGCATATGCTGGACGACTTTCGCGATCGTATAAACAATGACTACCGCAATTATGACAAGAACCGGCCAGAGTCCTTCGGGCATGCCTGTTCACCGCTGAATCCTCGATTTCTTGAATATTAGCACTCAACAGAAATCGGTATGGCAGCGAGGCACCGCGTTTGTACGTGAATCGCTGCGTGACAGCGATACCGACTATACCCGTGGCGACATCGGGCGAGCCCTGGGGCTTCTCGCCATCCCCATGATGCTCGAGATGTCGATGGAATCAGTATTCGCCGTCGTCGATATTGCCTTCGTCTCGCGCCTCGGAACTGACGCGATTGCGGCCGTCGGCATCACCGAAGCATTGATTACGGTGCTGTACGCCGTTGCGGTCGGCCTCGGAATGGGCGTGACCGCGATGGTTGCGCGTCGAATCGGCGCAAATGAGCGAGAAGCGGCCGCACGTGTGACGGGCCAGGCAATATGGATCGGGGCTGGACTCTCGTTGCTCATCGGTATCACGGGCGCGATCTATGCCGCCGACATGCTGCGATTGATGGGCGCCACTGCCGGCGTGATCGAAACTGGCACAGGTTTTGCGGCCGTATTACTGGGCGGATCGGCAAGCATTGTGTATTTATTCCTGCTCAACGCGGCATTTCGCGGGGCCGGCGATGCGTCAGTCGCTTTGCGCTCGCTCTGGCTGGCAAACGGCCTCAACATTGTGCTCGATCCGTGTCTGATTTTCGGGCTTGGACCATTCCCGGAGATGGGTGTAACCGGAGCAGCAATCGCCACCACCATTGGCCGCAGCATCGGCGTTCTCTATCAGCTTTGGTACTTGTTTGACGGCCGCGGAAGACTGCATTTCCGGCTGCGCAACATGGCAATAGCTCCGAAGGTGATGCTGCGCATGTTGATTATCTCCTCGGGCGGCATCGGCCAATTCCTGATTTCGACTTCGAGCTGGATTGTCATCATGCGAATAGTCGCGCTATACGGCAGCAGCGCTGTTGCCGCGTACACTATCGCCCTGCGCATGTTCGAGTTCATCTGGCTGCCATCCTGGGGTCTCGGTAATGCGGCCGCGACACTCGTCGGACAGAATCTGGGCGCAGAACGGCCCGAGAGAGCCGAACAGTCGACCTGGCGCGCCGTACGCTACAATGCAATATTCATGACGACGATCGGCGTGCTTCTCGTCGCACTCGCGCCCGTCATCGCCGCGCTGTTCTCGAACGATGCTGAGGTATTACGTTACGGCACAAACTGTCTGCGCATCCTGGCAATCGGAATTCCGATGTACGCGGTCGGAATGATCGTCACCCAGGCACTGAACGGCGCGGGCGACACAGCCACGCCAACGGCTATTAATTTTGTGTCCTTCTGGATATTGCAGATTCCATTGGCATACTGGCTGGCAACGAGCCTGTTACACAGTCCGAACGGAGTGTTTTTCGCAATCGTCGTTTCGGAATCGCTGGTGACGGTCCTGAGCGTCATTGTTTTCAGGCGCGGTCGCTGGAAGCGCAAGCTCGCCTGACGTTCACTGGCAGGTTCAGTAACATCACGCAAACGACTTTCTTATTGAGGTAATCGAATGACGGATTTGTCGCGACTGGCCAATATGGCCGAGATTCTCGGCGCACTTGTTGTTATCGGCGGCCTGATGTTCGCCATCCTGCAAATGCGCCAATTTCGTCAGCAGCGCCGGGAACTCGCGGCAATTGAGCTGTTCCGGTCATTTGGCAATGCCGAATTCAACAAGGCATATCGAAACATTCTGAACCTGCCCGATGGTCTGAGCGGGGCAGAACTGGAAAGCCAATATCCGGATCTGGAGCAGTGCGCCATGTTGATCTGTACGACAATGGAGAATATCGGTGTCATGACGTTTCAGCGCATCGTGCCGTTTCTTGTCGTAAAGAATCTGATTGGTTCGAGCACCGTGTTGCTGTGGCGGCGGCTTGAGGGCTGGGTGGCCGACTTGCGGAAACGGATCGACAATCCGGAAGCATTCGAGTGGTTCCAGTGGCTGGCCGAAAAGCTCGACGAATGCAAAGATGATAGTGAGCCGCCCGCGTACGAAGCATACAAGTCCTGGAAACCGTCGAATCTGAGCGGCGATATCTAGGTCGCCACGTCATGTCCGAACCGCCACTGATCGAAATCCATAACGCAACGATTTGGCGTGGCACCACACGCGTCTTTCAGAATCTGAGCCTGTCGATCGCACAACATGAACGTGTCGCTATTCTCGGACCGAACGGGTCTGGCAAGACCACGCTTCTGAAGACCATTAATCGAGAACTGTATCCGGTTGTTGCTGAGGATTCCTGGATAAGGATTCTGGGACGAGACCAGTGGAACGTCTGGGATCTGCGCAAACACATTGGATTGATCTCACACGACCTGCACGACCGCTATACGCCAACAACGACTGCGCTCGAAGTGGTTGTGTCCGGTTTTTTTTCCAGCATTGGTGTGCACGGGGTTCTTGCGCAACGTATCAGCAAGCAGCAAGTGGCCAAAGCGCAGAACATTCTGGATTTGCTCGGCATCGGTGCTCTCGGCCACACGTCGCTGAACGCGATGTCAACCGGCCAACAGCGCCGCTGTCTGCTGGGTCGTGCGCTCGTACACGAACCGCAAACCCTGATTCTGGATGAGCCCGCGGCGGGCCTCGATTTCGCGGCCAGCTTCGACTATTTGCAGCGTATTCGCAACCTGTCGAACAGCGGCCACAATATTGTTCTCGTGACACACCATTTGAATGAGATTCCGCCCGAGGTCGAGCGCGTCGTCGTGCTGAAAGGCGGCGAGGTGGTCGCTGACGGAGACAAGGCAGCGGTGCTCAGCGGCGAGTTCCTGAGCTCCGTATACGAGACCCACATCCGGGTGGCACAGCTTGACGGCTATTATCTGGCCTACCCCGGGCAGGTATTTTACAAAACGTGACCTGATACGATAATTCTGTCAGAAAAAGTCTTAATCTGGGCCAATGATCGTGCTAATCCGACTTATCGCAACCAGCCTGCCGTTAATCGTCGTCCCGGCGCTGGCTGCCAACACTGCGATGCAAACAGGTGTGACGAATGTCGGTCCCGCAGCCTTCATATTCACGATTGCGGGTGCCCTGCTGTTGACGCTGATCTTCCGGTCTGCCGCCAGCCATGTTATGCGCATTATCACCTGCCGAATCGGGGCACTGCGCATCCGTCGCGCTTTAGAAGCACGCAGCCCGGACGTACTCCATGATTTCATCCTGCCCGGTGCTTACGGCGGCCTGGTAAAAATCGATCATGCAATATTGACTGCCGGCGGCATACTCTGCATCCAAACCAAACATTACAACGGCATCGTTTTTGGTGGAGAAGACGAAGCGCAGTGGACCAACGTAGACGGCACCTTGCGGCGGCGTTTCCTGAATCCGCTGATACAGAATGAGGGTCGCACTCGCGCGCTGCAAAATGTCGTGCCGGATGTCCCGGTCGCCAACGTCGTTGTCTTCACCGGTTCGGTCGAATTCCCCACCCCACCGCCGAAGAATGTCATCCGGGTGGGTAACGTCGATTCGTTCATCGCCAAATTCGTTTTCGGCCCAAGCAAGGTCAAGGACTGGGATGCCGCCTGGTTGACTGTCAAATCAGCCGCATTGACAGATGAAGCCACGCGCAAGGACCTGCAGGCGCAGATTGCCTGACCTTTTACGGCGCGCCTGGCGCTCAGCATTGCTTTATACTCCCGGCATCGTGAGCCGCGCAAAGCGATGCAAATGGAAAGTCCTGACGCCCTGATTGCTTCACCCATCGGTGTGCTCGCTGTGTTGGCATTCGTCGCAGCGTTTTTCTTCATGTTGGCCCAAACGACTCGCGCGAAATTGTTTCGGTATATTCCGCCGCTGCTGTTTATCTACGCCACACCGGTCTTTCTCAATAATTTCGGCGTGATCCCGAGTGCGTCGCCGGTGTATTCGGGTTTGAGTGCCTACCTCCTGCCGGCCTTTATTGTGCTGATGCTGATCAAGGTCAATGTTCCGGCTGTCGTTCGCGTAATGGGCAAAGGCGTGCTGGTGATGCTCATGGGTACTGCGGGTGTAATGGTCGGGGCCGTCGTCGCATACATGCTGGTGCATACGTGGCTGTCTGCGGACGCCTGGAAGGGGTATGGCGCGCTGGCCGGCTCCTGGATCGGCGGTACCGCGAATATGGCGGCAACGGCGGAGATGTTAGGAACGTCGGAAGAGCAATTCGGACTCGCCGTTATCGCCGATAACGTGATCTACATCGTTTGGCTGCCGATCCTGCTGATGTCGCGCGATTTCGCCGATCGCTTCAACGCGTGGGCCCGTGTGCCCAAAGATCGTCTCGAAGCAATGGATGCGGCGGCCGAAATTCACGTCGATGAAGATCATGCGCCGACGATGCCGCAGTACCTGTTTCTCGCGGCAATCGTCATCGGAGTTACGTGGGCAGGTACTGCGTTGGCTCCGACGATCGCAGCGTGGTTCGCATCGGTGCATTCGGGGCTTGGTACGGTTTTCGGAGTAACGACAGTACGCATCTTGCTGGTTACGACGATAGCTCTGTTACTGTCCACCACAGCCGTATCGACATTGCCTAATTCAACTGCGATGGGCACCGCGTTAATCTATATTTTCGTAGCGGGAATGGGCGCGCGAGCGTCGGTCGCCGGTTTGGCCGAAGCACCGATGTTCGTCGCAGGTGCGTTCGTCTGGATATTTATTCACGGCTTGTTTTGTCTCGCGGGAGCGTGGCTGTTTCGCGTTGATATTCACAGCGTGGCAATCGCCTCCGCCGCCAATATAGGCGCTGCAGCCTCCGCACCAATCGTCGCTGCGCATCATCGCCCGAACCTGGTGCCAGCATCGATTCTGATGGCGTTGCTCGGATACGCGCTGGGTAACTACCTGGCACCGCTGACCGGGCACCTCGCAAGAATCGCAGCGGGCCAGTAATGCCCGGGCTCAACGTAAATACGCTCAAACGCAGGATGACGATTACGGCGATCGCAATGACGTCGATCATCATCGTTGGGTCGATCGCGTTGGTCTTGTTGTGGCGCGACAGGGAATCGCTGGACGCGATCGACTGGCCGCCGTACCCGACCATCGCGCCAACTCTGGACGCTGTTACAGTCACATGGCTGGGTGTTACGACGTTGCTGTTCGACGATGGTGAAACCCAGATCTTGATCGACGGCTTTATTTCCCGGCCAACGATCTTCGACATCATTCTTGGCCGTCCCATAGACAGTGACGTTGCCAAAATCAACTATGTTCTGGACGAGTATCGAATGCGCCGGCTGGCGGCCATCATCCCCGCACACTCGCATTACGATCATGCGATGGACATAGGCGCAATCGCAAACAGAACCAGCGCTTCAATACTCGGTTCCGAAACGTCAGCACAAATTGCACGTGGGGCCGGCGTGCAAGAAGATCAGATTATCGTTGCCGCAAGCGGCGTTAACTACGAGTTCGGCCTGTTTACCGTGACATTGATCGAGTCGGCCCATGCGCCCATCGGGTTTGGCGGATCGGTACCGTATTCGGGCAAACTCGACGAGCCAATATCCACGCCTGCACCTGCATCAGTCTGGCGCGATGGCAAGAACTATACGGTAGTCGTTTCCCATCCACATGGCACAACTATCGTCCAGTCGAGCGCCGGTTATCGACGAGGTGCCCTGGATGGCATCAGGGCCGACGTCGTGATGCTCGGCGTGGCGATGCTCGAAGGTCTGGGTCGCGATCATGCGGAGAAATACTGGCAGGCTATCGTCACGACCACCGGTGCGACACATGTATTCCCGTTGCATTTTGACGATTTCACACAGCCGTTCGGCGAGATACGACTGTATCCGCGCGCTCTCGATAATTTTATTGATACCGCCGCATGGCTTGAAGAATATCGCAAGACCTGGGATTCGGATACGCGACTGCATCTTCCCGTGTTCGGCAAGGCCATTGTGCTCTATCCGCAGGCCTCACCCGAAGCCTGAGCAGTGTTTGCATTAATCGGGCAGCAGCCTTTGCAGTGGAAGCTGACCATTGATCAACTGCTCTTTCTGCGCTCGGTCGAGTTGCTTGACCCGAAACTCAACTCGTGAGGCAGTGCTGCGATCGCCCAGGCTGAATTCGAATTCGAGCCGTAGTGGCCCCTTGCCACGAAGAAATTTGGCGCCACGGCCACCGGATTCGTGCTCGCGAAGTCGTCTTTCGACGTCGGTCGCTATGCCGGTATAGAGACTGCCGTCGGCACAGCGAACGACATACAGGCTGTACTCCCCTGCAGCCGCTCGTTTGTTGCTAGGCGTTGCCACCAGTCAGCGTATCGCCCAGCACACGAAATGCGCCGGCTTCCATACTCGCGCCGTTTTCCGGGGTGTCTGCCCAGGTCAACACGATTTCGGATATGCCGCCAAGCTCTGCGGCCGGCTCGTGCAGACGCAGCGTCAACGTATTGCCAATAAGCCCCGCTTCACGTATCAGATTGTGGCCACCGAATTGCTGCTCGTTGATTTCGATGTAGGTTGACGAATCGAAGTCGTCCTCAACCGTCCTCATCAGCAGAAGATAGTCATTGATATCACCATCCTCAGTGGTGCGCGCAAAAAATAACATCGTTGCATTGTCACGCACGTCGAACGCGACCGTGTCATAGTTGCGGCTGTCAGACATCGGCACTCCTGAGCCTGCTGGCGATGCTCATCAGTCTACGCCATTCAAGCGGCCAGCGTCACGTTATCCGCCGCTTGCCCCACTGCGAGCCTTTGGAGTACGGTTACAACACCATGATTACGGTGCATATTAACGGCAGCAGCCACTCGATAGATGTGGATCCGAAGACGCCCCTGCTTTGGGTCATTCGTGACTATATTGGCCTGACCGGCACGAAATTCGGCTGTGGCATAGCGCAATGTGGCGCCTGCACCGTGCATCTGGACGGTTCGCCCGTTCGTTCCTGCGTCTTGCCGGTTCAGGTTGCCGCCGGGAAGGAGATTACAACGATAGAAGGTCTCGGCAATAACCACGATGGATTGCACCCGGTGCAACAGGCCTGGATCGAAGAGCAGGTGCCACAATGCGGTTACTGCCAATCGGGCCAGATAATGGCCGCCGCTGCCCTGCTGAAAGACAAGCCATTGCCGACGGATGCTGATATCGATAGTGCAATGGCTGGCATCATTTGTCGTTGCGGCACCTACCCGCGTATTCGCAAGGGCATTAAACGCGCAGCCCATGCGATCAATGCGCTGGAAGTCGAAGCGGGGCCCGATGGGTAAGTGGTCGCGGCGTGCATTTATCACTTCCGGCATCGCTGCCGGCGGCGTTGTCGTTTTTGGTGTCGCGATTCGTCGCGGTAACAGAACTGACAAGGTCAGAAGCCTGATTGCAGGCGCGAATGATGCGCTGTTCGATATTTGGCTGAAAATATCTCCCGACAACAGTGTCACCGTTATCGTGCCGCACGCGGAGATGGGTCAGGGCGTGCACACAACGCTGGCGATGATGCTGGCCGATGAACTGGACGCCGACTGGTCGAAAGTCAGCATCCTCGAGGCACCGAGTCATAAAGAATTTGCTAATTACGCACTCGCGAAAGGCTATGCCGCCGGCAATGTGGATTTCCCGGCCTGGCTTATCGACACCGTGGACGGCTTTTTCTTCCGTGCAACACAAGTGATGGGCTTGCAGATAACGGGTGGTAGCACATCCGTAAAGACCACCGGGCAGTTCGCGATGCGCGTCACGGGCGCCGCGGCGCGCGCTGTGTTGCTGGAGGCGGCCGCCGAAAAATGGCAGGTCCCGGTCAACCAGCTAAGCACCCGTGACAGCATGATTTCTCATCACGCGAGCAATCTAACCGCAACGTTTGCGAGTTTTGCTGTAGCAGCGGCGAGAATCCGATTGCCGGCCAAACCAGTCCTGAAACGGAGTGACCAGCTCCGTATCATGGGCACCTCACCACCGCGCACGGATATACCGGCCAAAGTGGACGGCAGCGCCATGTTCGGTATCGATGCGAGTCTGCCCGGCATGAAGTACGCGGCCATCAGGGCTGCGCCGGTATTTGGTGGCGCTGTCGCCAGTTACGATGCGGCTTCGGTACAGGATATGCCGGGCGTGCGAAAAGTCATCAATCTGGATGACGCGGTAGCGGTCGTCGCTGACGGCTACTGGCAGGCACGGCAGGCGCTGGATCGTCTGCACGTTGAGTTTGACGATGCCGGCAACAGCAGATGGGAACAAAGCGGTATTTACAGGCAGTTTGCGGACGACCTCGACAAGTCCGCCGCAGCCGGAAGTGAAGAGATCGACGTCGAGGCCGGCGATGCTGCTACCGGCCTCCGCGACGCCAGTACGGTCGTTACCGCAGAATACCGCGTACCGTATCTTGCGCATTCGCCGATGGAACCGATGAACTGCACGGCCTGGGTGCATGATGACCAGTGTGAATTATGGCTCGGCACACAGAATCCGTTGGGCTTTGCCAGGGACGTTAGCAACGCACTCGATATCGATCTCGAAAAGGTCACGGTACACAATCAATACCTGGGTGGCGGATTCGGGCGACGTGCGTTTTCGGATATCGCCGTACAGGCCGCTCGAGTGGCAGCCGATGTGCACTATCCCGTGAAGCTGGTGTGGTCGCGTGAAGAAGACACGCGACACGACCATTATCGACAGGCGAGCATCAGTCGATTTCGGGGCGGTCTCGACGCAAGCGGCAACGCGGTGGCGTGGCACAACCACTATGTCAACAAACATGATCCCGAGGAAGCGCCGCATATCCCCTATGCGATCGACAATCAACGCATCGTTTACACGGAAAGCAGTACACACGTGCCTTGGGGGTTCTGGCGCAGCGTAGATCATTCGCTGCATGCCTTCTTTACCGAATCCTTTATCGATGAGATGGCCGTTGCTGCCGGCCGGGATCCATACGAATACCGTCGCGAACTGCTGGCCGATCAACCTCGGTTTCTTGCCGTCCTGGATCTCGCGGCCAGCAAGGCCGGATGGGGCCAGCCGCTGGCGAAGAATTCAGGCCGCGGCATCTCGATTCACCGCTCGTTCGGCACCATCGTCGCTGAGGTCGTTGATGTCGAAGTCATCGCCGGCGAGCTATCCGTCAAGCGCGTTGTGTGCGCCGTCGATGCCGGGTTTGCCGTGCATCCTGACGGCATGGCGGCGCAAATGGAGAGCGGCATTGCCTACGGGATGACAGCCGCACTGTACGGCGAGATCTCTATTCGTCATGGTGCCGTCGCGCAGTCGAATTTCCACGACTATCCGATGCTGCGCATGGACAAGGCGCCGTTAGTCGAGACCCATATTATCAATAGTGGCGAAGCGCTCGGCGGCGCCGGTGAACCCGGAACGCCGCCCATAGCGCCGGCGCTTACGAATGCGATCTACGACGCTACCGGACTGCGCATTCGGGAATTGCCTGTTCGTCTGCACGACCTTGGGCAGACGGATCACCGTGAGTCCGACATTGCCTGATACGCAGCGAAAAATTGTGGGTAAGGAAAACGGTCTGTCCAATCTCTCAATCGCGGTAATCATTGCCGCAGCGGGTGCACTTGTCACCGCATTTGTGATGACCTCGCCTATACCGCAAGACCCTGCCTACCATCGATTCGCCGACACACGCACTTTGCTTGCCGTCAGTAATTTCTGGAATGTGGCGTCAAACCTGCCGTTTCTGCTCGTTGGCTTGTGGGGTTTTGTGTTCGTCCGTTGGCACGGTGTATCGGTCTGCATTCCGGGGCTGCAAGTCGCCTACCTGGTGTTCTTCGCCGGCGTATTTCTGACCGCTTTCGGCTCTGGCTACTACCATCTCGATCCGGCGAACGAACCGCTGATCTGGGACCGACTGCCGATGACAATCGGCTTTGCTGGTTTGTTTTCTATAATTATCGGTGAATTCATCTCGGCCCGCGCCGGCCGTCGCATACTCGTGCCGTTACTCGTGATTGGTATCGCCTCGGTGGTGTATTGGGCGTACAGCGAGTCTCGTGGCGCCGGTGACCTGCGCCCGTACGCCATCGTTCAGTTCCTGCCGCTTCTCTTGATTCCGTTCATTCTCCTGGTGAAGAGACCGGCGATCGGGTCGGTAAAGTACTATTGGCTGATGATCCTGTTTTACGTGCTTGCCAAGGTCTTTGAGCATTTCGATGCCGAGATTTTCAGCTTCGGCCAGGTACTCGGCGGACATACGATCAAACATCTTTTCGCTGCGTTAACTCCGGCGACGATGCTGTATGCGTTGACGCTGCGGCGCAACCGGGATGGGCCAGCCAATGCGTGATGCAGTCTACGACGGTGCTTGCCACTGCAAGGCCCTGGCGTTTCGATACAGCACTGCAATTAGTCCGAGTGGTTGGTCGGTGCGCGCTTGCCAATGCCGTTTTTGTCGCATGCACGACGCGCACAGTACTTCGGACGCCAATGGAACACTGCAGTTCACTGCCCATCAGCCCGCGGCGTTGCAACGCTATCGGTTTGCACTCAAGACGGCAGACTTTCTGCTCTGCAGGCAATGCGGCGTGTATATCGGTGCTGTTATCGATGATGGCGAAGGGCGTTTTGGCATCATCAACACACATGCGCTGAAGAATACGCCAACCGATATCGCGCAGGTGCGCCCAATCAGCTATGACGATGAGAATGTGCGGGCCCGTATCAGTCGTCGTCAGCGGAAATGGACGCCACTGACAGTAACATCCTGTTAGGTGCTAGGGCGTACGCCAGACTTTCTCGATCATTTTGCTGAGGCCTGCCTCGATGAATTTTGGCGGTGCATTCTCAAGATCATCGTATTCGTCGATACAGACCAGACCGGGCCAATAGGCGAGCAACTCGTCGGCGGGCACCGAGAACGGCGGTCCGCTGGCCTGGGCCTGATCGTATTGCAGTGCGATCACCAGTTGTTCGGCATCGTTCGCCAACAGAGAACTCACATGCGTCGCGTACGCCGCGCGCGATTCGGCCGGTACCGCAACCAATGCGCCGCGGTCATAATGCGCGTCACACCGCACCGCATGCAGATCAAAGAAACTGCCACAGTAAATCGTGATTGGTCGGCCAGTCGCACGATAGGCAGGCAATTCGCCACCGCTAATCGTGTAGTCGAGCATCTGCTCGGCGAAAAACGATTGGATGGCCAGCTCCGACAACTCGACGCCGATGACCTCGTTACCCTGATCCGCCAGCCACAACAGATCCTGGGACTTGCCGCACAGCGGAACCAGGACCTTGCAACCTGTCACGCGCCAATGCTTCTTCAGGCTCGCGTTGCCCTCTGCCTGGTGCCAGCCGATCCTGCCCTCCTGCCATCGTTCAAGCCATGCCTCTTCCATCAGCGCCTCTCTGTCGTTGTCGCCAGACTATTATCTACGTGCATTCCCGGAGTTTACCCGCTCCGCCCGCAGCGTTACTATGCGCCGCGCCGGCCGATCCTTCCGGCACAGTCAATCTGAGTACAGGAATCACACCGCATGACTACCGCGCTACGAATTGACGGCAAAGCGAAAGCCGCTGAAATGTCGGAGAAAATTGCCGCAGATACCGCAGCGCTGCTCGAACAGCAGGGTCTCACGCCCGGACTGGCGGTCGTCATCATAGGCGAGGATCCGGCAAGCCAGGTCTACGTGCGCAACAAGAAAAAGCGGGCCGAAAGTTGTGGTTTTTATTCGGTACAGCATTCACTTTCCGAGGACACGTCTCAAGACGATGTCCTGCAACTGATCGACGAACTGAATCGGGATGACAGAATTCACGGCATTCTCGTGCAGCTGCCGCTGCCCGACCATCTGGATGAACAAGTCATCACACAATCCATCTCACCGCGTAAAGACGTTGATGGCTTTCACTTCGTCAACATCGGCAAATTGACGTCCGGTAATACGGCTGACGCTTTCGTACCGTGTACGCCAGCCGGCTGCATGCTCATGATCGAAGATCAGCTCGGGGAGGATCTTTCCGGTCTCAGCGCGGTTGTCGTCGGACGCTCCAATATCGTCGGAAAACCGATGGCGAGTTTGCTGCTGCAAAAGAACGCGACAGTCACCGTCACCCACAGCCGCACCAAGGACCTTGCCGGTGTCGTCCGACAGGCCGACATCGTCGTCGCTGCCGTCGGCAGAGCGAATATGGTGAAGGGAGACTGGGTAAAGCCCGGGGCCGTCGTTATTGATGTCGGCATCAACCGCATCGAAACGACCGTTGATGGTGAGACGAAATCAAAGCTCACGGGCGATGTCGACTTCGACTCGGTGAGCGCCGTCGCCAAGGCGGTAACGCCGGTCCCCGGTGGCGTCGGACCGATGACGATCGTCATGCTCATGGCCAATACGCTGCGTGCCGCCAGACTTTCGGTCGGACTTGATGGTTGACGAGGACTTTCGCACCATCTGGTTGAAGCCCGACGATCCTGCCATCGTACAAATCATCGACCAGCGTCGACTCCCCCACGAGTACGACGTGCGCGAGATCAGGACCTGGCAGGACGGCTTGGCTGCAATTCGGGACATGGCTGTGCGCGGTGCTCCGCTGATCGGCGCGACCGCCGCATGGAGCCTCTACCTCGCGGCATTGCATGACGGCGACTCGGGCGAGAGTGTCCGGCATGCCGCCAGGGAGTTGCTCGAGTCCCGACCGACAGCAGTCAATCTGCGCTGGGCCGTTGACAGAATTCTGCAGCTCGCTGATTCCGCTGCCGTCGACGACGATCTTGCCGGCCTCATCCGAGCGGATGCCGAAGCGATATGTAACGAGGATATCGAGATCTGCCTCGGAATTGGGCGCCATGGCCTGTCGCTGCTTGACGAGATTTCGCATCGCAAGGGCGGCGCCACTGTCAACGTGCTTACGCATTGCAATGCGGGCGCCCTGGCGACGATCAACTGGGGTACAGCGACGGCACCTGTCTATCTTGCACACCAGGCCGGTATGGACATTCACGTGTGGGTCGACGAGACACGGCCGCGAAACCAGGGCTCGCAGCTCACAGCATGGGAGCTTGCCAGGAACGGCGTGCCGCACACGTTGATCGTCGATAACGCCGGGGGGCACCTGATGCAACATGGCCAGGTCGATATCGTCATCACGGGCACAGATCGTACGACTCGCCGTGGCGATGTCGCCAACAAGATCGGAACATACCTGAAGGCCCTTGCGGCTTTCGATAATGGGATACCGTTCTACGTCGCGCTGCCATCCACTACGATCGACTGGAGCATGGCTGATGGCGTTGCGGAAATCCCGATAGAGCAACGCGATAGTCGCGAGGTGACCCATCTGAGCGGCGTGTTGAATGGTATAGCAGCGACGTTCAGGACGACCGCGCCGCAAACACCGGTCAACAACATCGCATTCGACGTGACGCCGGCACGGCTGGTAACCGGCTTGATAACTGAACGCGGAATATGCAGCGCAAGTGAGGAGGGTCTTGCCGGACTATTCCCGGAGAGAACCGCGGCTTGAAAACCGACGAAGGTTACATCAAGTTTATAAGCGACTGGACAGAGGGTCCTGCACCGGAACGCGCGGCGACCGATCTGCTCGACACCTGGCGGCGCCCTCTTCACCGAGCTGGGCTTATTGGTCATTATGCCGACCTCGGCATCGGCTACGGCAATATCAGCGTTCGCTACGGCGGCCCGGGACAGTTCATTATCAGTTGCACGCAGACCGGGCATCTACCGACGACGACTGGCGAACACTACGCGCTGGTCACTGCTTGTGATATGGACGAAAACCGGGTCGCTTGTGTCGGTCCGGCAGAGGCGTCTTCGGAATCGCTGACACACGCTGCACTATACCAACTGGATTCGGAAATCAACGCGGTCGTCCACGTTCACAGCCTGCGCCTGTGGGAAGAGTTGCGTGGTCATGTTGCAACGACCAGCGTGAATGTCGCTTATGGTACACCCCAGATGGCACATGAATTCGCGCGGCTGTACCGGGATACGGATTTTCCGACGAGCGGCATCGCTGTTATGGCCGGCCATGAGGAAGGCATCGTCAGCATCGGTCGAACACTCGAACAGGCGGCCCTGCGTGTCCTGTCAATCGCAGCAGGCCCCGGCTAATTGCCCGGTGTTTCGACTGACACCGGAGTCAGGTGAAAACGAAATGTCCTGCACGTCTTGATGCCGGACAACTGCTCGCCTGGCGGTAACGGCTTGTAGCTCGATTGCCGAACCGCGTCCCGCGAGGTCTTCTCGAAAACCCGATTCGTACTGCGGCGGACGGTCACACGTTTTGTGTTTCCATCGCGATCCACATTGAAGCAAACTTCAACCTCGCCTTCGACCCGTGCACGTCTCGCCTTCTCCGGATACTGCGGCACGACCGTGTGCAGTGGTATCCGCCTGCCGGCATCCCCGGGCGAATCCGCGACAGCCGCCGTGTTATTCCCACCGGCAAGGGAAACCAGCGGCGGCAGCAACACCGCGACCACGAGACGCGGGTCAATTTTCATCGTCGTCCGCTGGCTGCCGTCTTTCGTCGATGACGATGTGTGGTGCGACGGGATTTGTGGCATCGAGCAACATCGAGCGAACGATCTTGACGGTGCGTGCATTTTCGGCGAGCGCTTCCGCCTTTTGCAGGTCCTGCTCGGCTTCATCGAAGCGCTCGAGCTTTACGTACGCAAGCGCACGATTGCTGTAAGCACGCCAGTGTTGGTCGCTTTCTTCAAGTACCTGATCGCAATACGAGATTGCAGTCTCGAGTTGCTCGAGCATGATATAGCCCGCGCAAAGGTTGGACATTCCGGTCAAGCGGTCACGCCGGCTCACTGCGTACCGCAGGCCGAGCAGGGTCAGGCGCACACCCTCTTTCCCGTCTCCGGCCAGCAACGCTTTCGCACCGTCAGCAAGTTCGGCGTTACCCGGCCCGATGACTGTCTTGCTTTCCTGGGCAGTGGCAATCGAGAGTGTGCAACAAACTGATGCGATCGCCAGTAGAGTCAGTCGACGCGACGACAGTCTGTTCATAACCATGTCAGTCCACCGGAGCTCTCGTGATCAGTCGCCCGGAATCAGGTGTTTCGAAAAATGGTCGATTGTGCGCTGCCACGCAAGCGCCGCAGACTTCTCGTCAAATCGCGGAGTCGTGTCATTGTGAAAGCCGTGATTTACATCCGCATACAGATAATTGACGTAGTCCCGATCATTTTCCTTAAGCGCCTTTTCAAAAGCCGGCCAACTGGCATTCACACGTTCATCCAGACCGGCATGATGCAGCATCAGTGGCGCACGAATCTTTGCCGCATCGCCGGCCGACGGATGCCGACCATAGAATGCCACCGCGGCACCAAGCTCCGGGATTCTGACGCTGAGGCGCAACGACATGCCGCCGCCAAAACAGAAGCCGACTGAGCCAACCACACCGGTACAGTCCGGGTGGTCTTGCAGGAAGCTGACCGCGGCAACAAAATCTTCGACCATCTCGGCGCTGTCGCGCTCACGTTGCATGGCCCTGCCATCGTCATCATTGCCCGGGTAGCCCCCGAGCGGCCATAACGCGTCTGGAGCATATGCGATGAAACCTGCAATCGCGAGACGCCGCGTAACGTCTTCGATGTACGGGTTAAGACCTCGATTCTCATGAATGACGATTACGCCCGGGAGCTTGTGGTCGACGACTGCCGGCCGCGCGTAATAGCCGCGTATTACCCCGCCACCTTGTGGTGAGTTGTATTTCTTGTAGCTAACCGATATCGACGGGTCGTCAGCGCTGACCTGTTGCGCGAGCGCATAGTCGGGACTCAGACTCGTGAGCAGTGCCGCTGCGGATACACCCGATACCGTGAAAGCTGCGGCACGATCAAGAAATTGTCGTCGGCTTACCTGGCCGTGTACGTAACGATCGAACAGATCGAGTACGCGTGGATCGTATTTTTGTTTATTGGCCACTGATATATTGCTCCAGCTGCTCGATTTCCTCCTGTTGATCGGTAATGATCGCCTGCACGAGGTCGCCAATCGAAATCATTCCGATAACCCGGTTATCCTCAACAACCGGAAGATGCCGGATTCGTTTCTCCGTCATCAACTCCATGCAGCTGTTAACAGTCTGGGAACTCGAGGTCGTACAAACATCGGTGCTCATGATTTCCGAGACGAATGTGCTCTCCGATGCACGACCTTTGATGATCACTTTTCTCGCATAGTCACGTTCAGTGATGATGCCGCACAGCTCTTCGTCTTTCATGACAACCAGCGATCCGACGGCATTTTCCGCCATGAGCTTGATAGCATCCAGAACAGTGGTGTCAGGGGTAGCCGAAATGACGTGCCGACCCTTGGAATCCAGCAGGTGTTTCACGAGTTTCATGGGTGCTCCCTTTTGTTTGTCCGCAGCGACTTTTCCTTGATTCTAGCAGCAGCCGCAGTGCACCGTGGCCGGAGCCATGGTGCATTCAGTGAAAATCTTAAAAATCATGGACTTATGGAATGACCGTTAGCAAAACACACAACGATCGATCACTCTTCACGTGATCGATACACGGACAAGCGCTCCTGAAGCTCGCTGGACGGGTGCCAGTCACCGCGTAGCATAACGCCATGTATGCGACGCGTATTGCTGATATCCAGCAGCGGATTCGCATCGAGCAAGACGAGATCGGCTTCATGGCCAATGGCCACGACACCGCTGTTCGTGCCCAGAAACTCGGCTACTGCAGTCGTGCCGGTTTGCAGCGCCTCAAACGGCGTCAGTCCGGCCGCCACAAGAAATCCAAGCTCATGGTGCAGCGAGAAGCCCGGAACATTGAACACCTGAGGCGCGTCCGACCCCAGCAACAGCCTCGCACCTGCAGCGTGCAGTGCGGCAATGATCTTGCGACGAAATTCTATCGCGCGGGCGCCAATCTCAGCGCTGAATCCGCGCTCACTGAGTTGTTGTTCCTTGGCCTGGACCCAACGCTGCACCGTCTCCGCCGGCATGTATCGCATTTCCGGTCGATTGCGCAACTCGGCGACACCGACATTGCCGACCCGATGCTCGAACAAGGACTCGGTAGGCACGTTCCACGTTCCGGCTGCCGCCGTCAGCCCGACAACGTCTGCGATACGCTCTTCGCTGACCTGATCGGCGAGCAGCACATCAAAGAAACCACCGTATCCACCGGAACGATCCGTATTCGCGGGCATTAGCGCCGCAACATATCCGTCGAGATGATCGATCGTCGCCATGCCCGCCGACAGGACCTCTTCGACGCCTACGGCTACCGTAACGTGGCCGGCAAAGGGGATACCGAGCTCATTGCAGGTCGCCGCTATCGAATAGAACTCCTCGGCACTGAGTCCTGGATGAATCTTGATGAAGTCGTAGCCGGCGGCATGCTGCGCCCGCACTTTACGTTCCGCATCGGCAGGCCCTTCGACACTGCGGCCATTCATGGATGGCCCCGCAGTGATGAGCCGTGGACCGAAGCGCTCACCATCAAGCAGATCCTGGCGTAGCGTCAAATGCGATGGCTGGCCGAGCATTCCGCGAATGGTCGTAACGCCATTCGCAACAAATAACGTCAACACCCGATCGAGAAATTGTGTGCCAGCGGCCGGTACGTGCGCGTGCATCTCGGCCAGACCTGGCATCAGGAAGCGATCCGTCCCGTCGACGACCTGCGCCTGTTCCGGTACCGGAATACTGTCGACATCTCCGATCGCAACGATGATGCCGTTCTCGACGACAACAGTCTGGTCGGGGATGACGGTCTCGACGGACATCGGGACAACATTGACATTGAGAAACGCCGTGGATGCGGCATCTACAGCATCAACAGCTACGAGCAGGAGGACCAGCAAAACCGGGCGTTTCATGCCGAACAGCGTAAACGGCTGGCTCGCCACTGGCAAACCTCGCGGTCTCAAAGCACCGAGTCGAGCGTCTGCTGGCTGATGTTGCCTCCGCAAACAATGGCCACGACTTTCTTGCCCCGCAGAGATTCCGCCCGGCTCAATAGCCCGGCAATGGCGACGCCGGCGGCGCCTTCAATCTGATGTTGCTCTGCCTGCATGTACTGCCGCATCGCGGCCGCGATTTGTGGCTCGCCGAGCAAAACGAATTCATCGACCAGTTCGCGGCACAGCTCGAACGTGATAGCGCCCGCTTCGATGCCACCGGCCGTGCCATCCGACAGTGTCTGCCCGCTGGGCAAATCCAGTATGTGTCCGGCCGCGACCGACTTCGCCATCACGGCAGACGCTGCGGGCTGGCAGCCAAAGACGCGCACGTTCTGACTGTGCGATTTGAGAACGCTGGCTACCCCACTGATCAGACCTCCGCCCCCGACAGCAACAAAAACCGCATCGATGTCAGCGAGTTGCTCGGCAATCTCGATACCACATGTCCCTTGCCCGGCGATAACGGCTGCATCGTTATACGGTGAGATGTAGTACATAGCGTGCTCTGCGGCGTATTCCCGTGCGTGCTGCTCGGTATCCAGACCATCGCTGCCGAAAAATCGAACGTCGCCGCCGTAACGACGAATTGCGTCGACTTTTGCACTCGACGTTTGTTGCGGGACATATATCACGCCACTCGTCGACAGCGCGCGCATTGCGTACGCAACTGCTGCACCATGATTGCCGCTTGACGCTGCAACACATCCTCTGTCGCGCTGCGCTTCCGACAGACTCATCAGACAATTGGCTGCGCCGCGCAGCTTGAACGAACCTGTGTGTTGCTGATTTTCGAGTTTGAAGAAAACCTCGGCACCGGTCGCGTCACTGAATACCGGCGCTCTCAGAAGTGGAGTCTTGCGAATAACGCCCGCGATACGTGCAGCCGCACGATCCGCTGCGATCGCAATATCGTTCGACGCCTGCATCATTTGGGCACGACCTGTGTAGACGATACCAACCTGTTACCTAAAGCGTCGCCGCAGAAAATGTATCACAGCTATCGGGATCGCCGCTTTGCAGCCCGGCCCTGAACCAGCGTTGGCGTTGCGCAGAGGTGCCGTGCGTAAATGACTCCGGCACGATCGTGCCGCGACTCTGTTTCTGCAAACGATCATCACCTATGGCACTCGCCGCGTTCAGTGCCTCCTCGACATCGCCAGCCTCGAGGATGTTCCTCGCCTCGTCCGCCCTGCTGGCCCAGACGCCAGCGAGACAGTCGGCCTGCAGCTCCAGTTTGACCGACAGTCGATTTCCTTCGGCCTTGCTCATCGATTGCTGCGCCCGACGTACCTCGCTCGATATCCCAAGCAGGTTTTGCACATGGTGCCCGATCTCGTGCGCTATGACATAGGCCTGTGCAAAATCACCGGGCGCGCGGTAACGATTGCGCATATCGTCGTAAAAGCTCAGGTCAATGTATGCCTTGCGATCCGCCGGGCAATAGAATGGCCCCATCGCTGCCTGACCCAGGCCACACGCCGATTGGGTCGCGCCAGTGAACATAACCAGTGTCGGTTCTTCATAGCGCTGGCCCATGCTGGCAAATATCTCGTTCCATACGTCCTCAGTGTCGCCAATGACAACCGCTACCATATCGGCGAGGGGATCATTTTTGAGGTCCTCGGCACTTGGCCGCGTGCCGCTGGACGATGCGGGAGTACTGGCAGATTGCATGCCCTCGATGAGGAACGTTGGGTCGATGCCGAAATACATCGCGGCAAGTAAAATAACAATCGTACCAACGCCACCGCCGAGAAGACCGGCTTTTGGTGCCATTCCGCGGCGATCTTCGATATTGCTGCTGCGTCTGCCGCTACGCCATTTCATACACCTCTCCACACAAACGACGACTACGTTCAATCGGTCAATTTAACAATAAAAAAAACAGCGAGCCTAGTACGTTGACAGTGTTCGATGCCACGTGCAACGATGTCTGTACGTAAGACAAAGGCACACCTGTCGAAAGTCAGGGTCGCAAAGCTTCCGGTCTAAGGGTTAGTCCTATGACAGCGGGGTTGCCACCACGATTCTTCTGTCTCTGCTCTGTTGACAGGCCTTTCGTTTATGTGTCTTTGGCTTCATCTGGATTTATCAGCCGGAGACACGGATGTACGCGACAGAACTGAAGAGCACTGGAGAATACTACCTCAGAAAAATCACCACGGACGCCAAACCCGCAGGTCCGGTGACACGCGAGCCGAGGAATCTCAACGAACTGCGTAAGATCCTCGATCCTGCGACGCGAACCCCCTTACCTATCCGCGTGCAGGGCGCAGGGACTGCCTCGACAGATTGCAACGCCACGGAATCCGGAACGACTCTCAAGACCACCAGTCTCGATGACATCGTCAATATCGACGCCTACAACTACACCGTCACCGCACAGGCGGGCGTTCGGCTCGAGACACTGGTAACAGCGCTCGCCGAGCACGGACTCGAACTTGTCGGCGGCTATGACCTCCAGGGTCGCACTGTCGGTGGCGCGATAGCTGCGCCCTGCTTCGGCCCGGGGATCGGCAGCAACGGTGGCTACTTTGCGAGCAACGTTATCGCCATGAAAATCATTCGCGCCGACGGGCAGCTGCTCAAAGTCGACTCGACGCAGGAGAACCTGCTGGGTGCGTTTCGAACGAGCTTTGGCGCGCTCGGAATCATATTTGAAGCAACGATGCGCGTTCGACCGATCCGCACATTCACAGCAACGCACCGCCGCGTCAGTATCGACAAATTCGCCGGGTCTGTCGATGCCCTCACGAAGGGCGATGTGGGATTCAAGTTCTACCTCATGCCGTACCGTGATCGTGTGTACCTGGACCTGAGGCGCTACGATGCCGATCCGGGCAACGCCTATAACGCACCGTGGAGAATTAAGGACTGGGGGGAAAGTACCGTCCTCCCGCACATCTTCAAGTCTCTCAATCGGGTTGTACCGATTCAGTCGGTTCGTTACAAGCTGATCGATAGCCTCTCCGAGGCAACACAGGGACTCGTAAACTCGCGCCTCGTAAGGACTGGCAGTAACGCCACGTCGCAATCGAATCGCAACAAGGGAAAAAGCAGGCGGCAGTGCTATTACTCGACCTGGTGCTTTCCGGCGGCGAATTTCTCGATGATCGTCAAGGCCTACAAGGAGTTCTGCGAATCCATTTATGCCGACAGCCAGTATCGGTGCGACCTGCCCGCCGTGGGCTTCCGTCTGTGCCAGGATTCATCCTCATTGCTGTCGCCGTCGTTCGATGAAGCCATGATTGCAGTCACCACCGCGTCAACACAGCCGAAAGGTTGGGATGACTTCGTGATCGACCTTGCCGAATTCGCCGAGAAATGGGGTGGCACTCCAATGATCAGCCAATCACGTGCGCTCAGGGCCGAGCATGTCATTCAAATCTACAGCAAGCGCCTCGACTTTTTCCGGCGCCTGCGGCGCCAGCTCGATCCTGACGCGCGACTGCTCAGTCCGTTTCTGGCGCAGTTCTGCCAATAGCAGATCCAAACCGGGAATTCGTGCATCTATTAGACAGCAATTCGGAACAGACAATGCTGAAAAAATCCTAAGTTATTGATTTTTATGATCACAGATCGTATGGATCTGATGATCACAGGGGTTGCGTTATACCGAGCTAGTGTTATACTTAACTATAACACTAAAACAAAGTCGGACAATGCACGGATATGAGAACCAGCAAGCCAATTAATACCGCGGTCGCCGTGATAAGCCTCGCCGCACTCAGCGGCTGTGGCATCGGCCAGGCAAGTAACACCGAAGAAGTTCCCGCAACGACACCTGTTCCGGTCGAGGTGACGCTGCCGGTGCGCGGGGACATTTACGCCACCTACCATGCAACCACAACGATAATATCCGACGCCGAGGCGCCGGTGCTTGCGCGTGTCCCGGGAGAGGTTGTGCGACTGCTGGTCGAAGAAGGGGCAGCAGTGCGGCAGGGCCAGGTTCTGGCCGTTCTCGATGGCGAAAGGCTGCGCCTCGAAATGTTGGCCGCAAAAGCCAAACTCGAACAGGTACGTAAGGAGTTCGCGCGTTATAGCGATCTTGCAGAGCGCGGACTGGTCAGTGTGTCAATGTTCGAGGGACTGAAATACGACGTTGATGCGCTGCAGGCAACGTACGACCTGGCGAAGCTGAACTACGATTATTCTTCGATTCGCGCACCGATTGACGGTGTCGTGTCCGCCCGCAACATCAAGTTGGGACAAAACATCGAGGCGAATAGCGTCGCGTTCCAGATTACCGACACGACCAGGCTCATTGCCTATCTGCAAATCCCACAGGCAGAGCTGGCGAAGTTTTCGCCCGGGCACAACGCCAGCCTGCAGGTCGATTCGATGCCGGACACCGACTTTGACGCAACAATCGCCCGCATAAGTCCTACAATAGATGTTCGCAACGGCACGTTTCGGGCGACCGCTTTTGTCGACAATAGCAATGGCCACCTCGTTCCAGGCATGTTCGCGCGATTCACGATCGCCTACGAGAAGCATGAAGGTGCGTTGATGGTTCCAGGGGCTGCGGTTGTCGAGGAAGACGACGAGATGACGGTTTACGTCGTCACCAGCGGCGCAGTTGCCCGGCGGATAGTGACCATCGGAGTCGAAGCAGACGGCCAGGTTGAGATCCTTAGCGGTCTTGCGGAGGACGATCAAATAGTAATTGTGGGTCACTCAGGCCTGCGCGATGGCAGTAGAGTCCTGGCGAGCATTCAATCGCTGGACAGCTATAGTGGCTGACTAAGCCCTGCGCCCGCCGTGGCACGGTGATCTCGGGCACAGGACAACGTAATGGAGGAACGAATGTCGCTGCATCGCTCAGGTCCGGCCGTAATTGCGTGCGCAATACTGCTTGGTGCCTGCGGACAAAGCGGGCACGAAGCGGATACGGGTGAGAACGAGGACGACAAACCGGCCATTCCGGTTGAGGTAGGTACACCGGTACGCGGCGATATCGTCGCCATGTACTCCGGAACGGCTCCAATTGAGGCATTTGCTGAAGCGGACGTCATCGCCAAGGTGGCGGGCGAAGTTCGTGAGATTCTCGTTGAGGAAGGCGACGACGTAAGCAAGGGGCAAATTCTTGCCCGACTCGATGGCGACAGGTTGAGGCTGGAGCTGAACCAGTCGCAGGCAAACCTCCGCAAGCTGCAGCGGGACTATGAAAGGAACGTCGATCTCATGAACAAGGGCCTGATCAGCAGCGGCGACTTCGATAAGATCAAATACGAAATGGAGGCGCTGGAGGCTTCGTACAATCTCGCAAGCCTCGAACTGAACTACACCCGGATTCGTGCCCCGATCGACGGCGTAATTTCCGAGCGTTTCATCAAACTGGGCAACACGATATCGGTCAACGAACCCGCCTTCAGAGTGACGAGCTTTGATCCGCTTGTGGCGTACATGCACATTCCGGAACGCGAATACCGGCATATCGCGGAGGGGCAACCCGTCGCCATCGATATCGATGCATTACAGGGACAGCGAATATTTGCCTCGGTCACCCGCGTCAGTCCAGTCGTCGATCCACGGACAGGTACATTCAAGATAACGGTTGAAATATCGGACGATGAGCGGCGCATCAAGCCGGGCATGTTCGGTCGCATCAGCATCGTTTACGACCGTCACGAAAATGTACTGCAAATTCCGCGCAGCGCTATTATTGAAGAGAGCGGCGAGACGAGCATCTTCGTTGTCGAAGACAATAAAGCCGTTCGCAAATTCGTGCAAACCGGCTATAGCAGCAGCGGCATGGTCGAAATCACCACCGGTCTGGCGGACGATGACCGAGTGGTTACGGTCGGGCAAATCGGACTCAAGGACGATGCCGTCGTTACCGTGATCAATGCTGCAGACAATGGCGTCGACGACGTCGAGCAGGACGCCGGACCCGCGAGCGAAAATGCGCCGACTGATTGAGATCGCTACAGAGCGTCGCGTCACGATTGTCATGCTGATGGTCGCCATAGCGCTATTCGGCATGGTCTCACTGTCGCGCCTGAAACTTAATCTGTTGCCCGACATTTCCTACCCGACAGTTACGATTCGTACCGAACTCACAGGCGCGGCGCCTGTAGAAGTAGAGAACTTGCTGACGAAGCCCATTGAGGAAGCGGTTGGCGTCATTCGCAACGTTCGCCTGGTGCGCTCCGTATCGCGCTCCGGGCAGTCTGATGTGACCCTCGAGTTCCTGTGGGGCACCAACATGGACATCGCCGGTGTTGACGTCAGGGAGAAGCTCGACATTCTCGAATTGCCGTTCGAAGCGGGTCGGCCCTTGTTACTGCGCTTCGATCCATCGTCAGAACCGATCATGCGGCTGGGTCTGTTGTTCAGGGAAAGCGCCGAGCCAAGCCAGGAGACAGCGGAAGGGCGACTCAAGGCGCTGCGGCGTCTCGCTGAGGACCGAATCAAGACGGATCTCGAGGCCGAAGAAGGCACTGCTGCCGTCAAGGTCAGCGGCGGACTTGAAGACGAAATCGAAATACGCGTCGATCAGCAAAGATTGTCACAACTCGGCATCAGCATCAGCGAGATTGCAGCCCGAATTCGGGCCGAAAATGTCAATCTCTCGGGCGGCCGCCTGGAGGAAGGTAACCAGCGTTTTCTCGTTCGTACGTTGAATGAGTTTCAATCCGTCGACGAAATTCGCGATGCAATTGTCGCCTACGTCGCGGATCGTCCGGTCTATCTTCGCGACGTTGCAACTATCGAGCGTGGCTACAAGGACCGCGAAGCCATCACACGGGTCCGCGGCCGCGAATCGGTAGAACTTGCAGTTTATAAAGAAGGCGACGCAAACACAGTTCAGGTAGCGGACAGGATCTCGCAGCGACTCGAGAGTGTCGCCGCCTCGTTGCCCGACAGCATCGAGCTGGTCACTGTTTACGATCAGTCGAAATTTATTTCTTCGTCGGTCGACGATGTCAAGAATGCGGCATTGCTTGGCGGAATCATCGCGATCATCGTTCTATACGGTTTTTTGCGCGACTCGCGCGCAACGACGATCACGGGAATTGCCATTCCTGTCTCTGTAATCGGCACCTTCCTGCTGATGTATCTCAACGATGTGTCATTGAACATCATGTCGCTCGGTGGAATTGCGCTGGCCGTCGGCATGCTCGTCGATAACTCGATTGTTGTTCTTGAGAATATCGTGCGCAAGCGTGAACAGGGCGAAAGTATTCTCGATGCCGCACAGCACGGTACATCCGAGGTTGCGGCGGCCGTTATGGCAGCCACGCTGACAACCATTGCCGTATTCTTTCCAATGGTATTCATTTCCGGTATCGCCGGTCAGCTATTTCGTGATCAGGCATTGACGGTAACCTTCGCGCTGGCATTCTCCCTGCTCGTTGCCCTGACCCTGATTCCGATGCTCGCTTCTTTGGGCGCTGGCAGCCGCTATCACAATACGAACGAGGCATCGCCGCCCGGTCGATTCACGCGGGGTGTGGCATTCGTAGTACGCCTGTTTGGATTCGTGTTTACGGGCCTGAAGTGGCTGTTCTGGGCGCTCCTCTGGGTTCCGACCTGGTGCCTGCAGCGCTGTTACCGCATGGCCGCTGATATCTACCCGGGCCTGCTGCGTTGGTCCCTGCATCATCAGCTCGCCGTTGTCATGGGAGCGTTGATTATTTTCGTCGGCACGATGTCCCTGATCCCCAGATTGGGTACAGAGCTGATCCCACAACTGTCACAGGGAGAATTCAACGTCGATTTGCGGCTGTCGCCGGGGGCACCGCTGGCAGAGACAGACCAGGCGATTCAGGCGGCACAAAGTGCCGCCGCCGGAATTGACGCCGTTGCTCTCGACTACTCCGTGGCGGGAACAGGAAACCGCCTGGACGCGAACCCGGTCGATGCTGGCGACAACACGGGCACTCTGAGTATCGTGCTTGAGCCGGGCGCCGGTCGGGCCGAAGAACAGGCCGCCATGAACGTGATGCGATCCGAGCTTGCACGCCTTGCGGGGGTGCAATACGAGTTCAGCCGCCCGGCATTGATGACATTCGCCAGCCCGCTGCAGATCGAAATCTCCGGCTATGACCTCGACAATCTTGCACGCACGAGCCAATTCATCGTTCAGGAAATGTCCGCGTCCGATCGCTACACTGACATCAAGACCACAGTTGAACGCGGCAACCCTGAAATCCAGATCGTCTTCGACCAGGAGCGCGCTGCGAAACTCGGTCTTGCGGTCCGGGATATCGCAGACCGTGTCGTTGCCAATGTCCGCGGTGAACTGGCGACGCGCTACACCTGGCGCGACAAGAAGATTGACGTGCTGGTGCGCAGCGTGGATACCCGCCAATCCGACATTGAGGACATTCGACGCCTCATCGTAAATCCAGCCTCCGACAGGCCCGTATCGCTCGCCGCGGTTGCCGACATCAACGTATCTCAGGGTCCTGCTGAAATTCGACGCGCCGCGCAGGAACGCGTCGCTATCATTACGGCAAACATTGCCTATGGCGACCTTGGCGCAGCGGCAACAGAGGCCGCCGCGATCATCAGCCGAACGCCAATGCCCAGCGGCGTCACGGCCATGGTGTCGGGCCAGAGTGAGGAAATGCAGGCATCGTTCCAATCCATGCAATTTGCGCTGGCACTCGCGATCTTTCTCGTCTACCTCGTGATGGCATCACAGTTTGAGTCGCTGATACACCCGTTCGTGATTCTGTTCACGATTCCGCTGGCGCTCGTTGGTGCTGTCCTCGCGTTATTTGTTACCGGTACGACAATTAATATTGTCGCGCTGATCGGCGTCATCATGCTCGCCGGGATTGTCGTCAACAATGCGATCGTGCTGGTCGATCTGATCAATCAGCTACGTGCACATGGCAAGCAACGCCTCGACGCTATTATGGAAGCAGGCAGCGCCCGACTCCGGCCCATTCTGATGACTTCTCTGACTACGGCCCTCGGCCTCCTTCCCATGGCCATCGGATTCGGTGAGGGATCCGAGGTGCGCGCACCGATGGCCATTACGGTTATCGGCGGACTGCTTGTATCCACATTCCTGACGCTGCTTGTCATTCCGGTTGTCTATTCGCTGATGGACCGCAGATGAAGCACACAGAATTCGCACTCCGGCGACCCGTCACAACGGTAGTGACTTTCGTGGCACTGGCTTTGGTCGGTCTCATTGCGTCGCGTCTGCTCCCACTCGAGAAATTTCCGGACATCGAATTCCCCGGTATCTTCATTCAGGTTCCGTACGCCGGATCGACTCCGGAAGAAGTCGAGCGCCTGATCACCCGGCCGATCGAAGAAGCCCTGGCAACGCTCTCCGGCGTCGAGCAGATGTTTTCCAGCTCAGACGAAGGCCAGTCGCAAGTCTTCCTGCAGTTTGGCTGGGATCAGAGCATGGGAGCCAAAGGCATCGAGGCTCGTGCCAAAGTTGATAGCATTCGTCATTTGTTGCCCGACGACATTCGGCGCATCTTCATATTTACAGGTTCTCTGGGCGATCAGCCCGTTCTGCAATTACGCATCTCAAGTCAACGTGACCTGTCCGATAGTTACGATTTGCTCGACCGGCTGCTCAAGCGGCGTATTGAGAGAATTGACGGGGTTTCACGGGTTGAATTACATGGCGTCGACCCTCGCGAAATCCGCATCTTGTTACAACTGGATCGTCTCGCCGCACACGGTGTCGATATCGCGGCGTTACGGGAGCTGCTGCAGCGAAGCAATTTTGCAGTCAGCGCCGGGCAGATCACCGCGGGTGGACAGCGCCTGAATGTCCGGCCGCGTGGTGAATTCGATTCTATTGAAGAGATTCGAAACCTCGCCATTAACGAGAGTGGGCTTCGGCTAAGAGACATCGCGGATGTCGAGCTACGCGCACCGGACCGAAACTACGGCAGACATCTCGATCAGAAATATGCGATTGGTGTCGCTGTCAGCAAGACGACTGGCTCGAACCTCGTGGATGTGACAGACCGGGTTATGGCCGAAGTCGAAAAAGTCCGCGCGCTGCCACAGATGCAGGGAATCAACATTTTCTCACTGGATAATCAGGGCCAAAGTGTAAAAGACTCGCTTTCCGATTTGCTAAGCGCCGGCCTCGTCGGTGGATTGCTTGCGATCATCGTCCTGTATCTGTTCCTGCGCCAGGTCTCGACGACTCTGATTGTTACTGCGTCGGTGCCGTTTTCGATACTGATAACACTTGGGGCACTGTATTTCTTCGGACTAACGCTGAATATTTTGTCAATGATGGGTCTGATGCTGGCCGTTGGTATGCTTGTCGATAATGCGGTCGTCGTTACCGAGAGCATATTCAGGGAACGATCGGAGCATCACGACAGCCCGCGGGCATCGACGGTCAAAGGAGTCAAGGAGGTCGGCCTGGCAGTGATCGCAGGAACCGCGACCACCATCATTGTGTTCGCACCGATAATTTTCGGCACAAAAACGGACATCATGGTGTTCCTCACACACGTCGCAGTCACGATCATCGTCGCGTTACTTGCCTCGTTATTGATCGCGCAAACGCTCGTTCCAATGCTGGCCGCACGAGTGGCCGTGCCGCCGCGACCGACGGCGGGTGCAATGATATCCCGGCTGACACGCCGCTATGAACGCGCTCTGACCTGGGTCGTATCGCACCCCTGGTGGACCGGTCTGGGCATCGTGATCACCTGTGTCATCGGTGTTCTTCCGCTGGCCCTCAACCTCGTCAAGTTTGACGCGTTTCCGCAGGATGTGGGAAGAGAACTTTACATGCCGTACCACATTGAAGGCCAGCATTCGCTGGATCGCATCGAGGCAGCCGTCGACACAATCGAGGGATATCTGTTTTCGAGGCAGGAAGAATTCAACATTCGTTCCGTTTACAGCTACTACCAACTCGATCGCGCGGAGTCTGTGATCCTGTTGACCGATGAAGACGACGCGACCCTCTCGACCAAGGAGATCATTGCACGAATAGAGAAGGATTTGCCCACGCTTGCAATCGGCAAGCCGAGTTTCAAGTTCGACCAGCAAGGTGGAGGCGAGGGATTCAGTATTCAAATATCGGGTGACTCAACGACCGTGCTCAATCAACTTGGCGCCGATATTGCGCGTGTCCTCTCATCGGTAGACGGACTGAAAGATGTCCGCAGTGATGCGGAAGGTGGCGATAAGGAGGTTCGGGTCATTATTGATCGTGTCAGAGCAGCGGCCGCGGGGCTCACAGCCGCTGAAATTGCCACTGCGGTCAGCATTGCGATGCGTGGCGAAAACCTTCGCGAATTCCGCGGTGATTTCGGCGAAGTGGCTGTACGGCTGGCGTTTAGAGATGATGACCGACAGAGCATCGAGCAACTCGCGGATTTGCCGCTTTACAAACCAACGGGTGAACGCATCACGCTGGGAAGCGTTGCCAGTCTGCATATCGGCCAATCACCCGCCACGATTCAACGTACCGACCGCCAGACGTCGGTCGTTCTTTCGGGCAATCTTGGAGAGGATGCGAGTCTGGACAGCATCCAGCCAGTCGTCGAAGAGTTGATGAAACAGATTGAACTCCCGCCCGGTTACAGCTGGAAGTTCGGCCGCGGCTTCGAACGTGAGGACGAGACACAGAAGATGATGGCAACGAACATCGTACTTGGTATCGCCTGCATATTCCTGGTCATGGCCGCCCTGTTCGAGTCATTGTTGTTTCCATTCTCGATCATCCTTGGATCGATTGTCTTCTCGGTATTCGGCGTGTTTCTGTTTTTTGCTGCAACCGACACTACTTTTTCATTCATGGCCTCGATCGGCATCATGATCCTGATCGGCGTGGTCGTGAACAACGGCATTGTGCTCGTTGATCATGTCAACAACCTGCGGCAGCGCGGCCTGATGCGCGACGCGGCCATTGTCGAGGCCGGTCGCGACCGCCTGCGGCCGATTCTGATGACGGTGGCGACGACGATCGTCGGCTTGTCGCCGCTCGCCATCGGTTCGACCCAGGTCGGCGGTGACGGACCGCCCTACTATCCGATGGCGAGAGCAATCATCGGTGGCCTCGCATTCTCTACGGTTGTATCACTGCTCGTGGTTCCGACGCTGTACATCTACTTCGACAACCTGTCCGCCTGGGGTCGCAAAGTCATGCGCACCGCGCGGGCCGGCGGCGCGTCAGAACAGCCAGTCCAAGAGCCAGGATAAACCACCAACCCAGTGCCCCGCCACCGTGTTCATGGTGATCGACGACGATGACTTCGGTCACGATCGCCGCGTCTCTGCCGGCATCTTCTATCGGCAGGAACGCAAGTTCGGATGTGTCGTCCGGTCCGAAGTAGGCGAGGAATGAATCATCATAGGCATCGAAAAGCTCGATCAGGACATCGTAGCTGCCTGTCGGATAGCCGGCGAGCAACTCCGTGACAAGGACGTACTCATCATCGCTGCTCGCGCCAAAGATCGTAAAGTCGTCTGTTGCCGCGTATTCGTTCCATGGCCCGCCCTCAAAGCTGAGGTATACGACCGCGTAAACGTCGGCTGAAGAGAAATAGGTATCGGCGTCAAACAGTAAATCGATGCCGTGGTAATAACCGTCTTCATCAAAATCGTTGAACAGCACTATGTCGGCTGTGTAGAACCAGAAATCGATGTTCGCCGCTGATGACGACTGCACTGTCGCTTTCGACCGTACCGACGAACGTGTGCCTTTCTCGTCCAGCTCCGCACTCGTCGCCAGCGTCGGGTATTCGTCCTCCGACACTTTGCCTGGCGCCCCATTGTCACGTTGTTCCCGTGTGCTTTGCTTGGTGACTGACAAGCGCGCTTCAGCGTCCACCCCGGCGGCAAAAGCATCAACGGATACGATCATTAGTCCCGCGACAAGAAGCATCGCGAGCAGCAATTTTGTCCAATTGAAAATTCTTGCAGTGGTGTCCATACTATTCTCCTCGATTCCTGCTTTCTGGCTACTATTTAAACTCTGCTTCACTGAATCGATGCTGAACTCGTAGGCATGAACATCGCGAAATGCGATCATGTTCAGCTCTCGTTTAGTTTCGGCGCGTGGCGTTCATCAATGATTCAGGAAAGTCGACAGGATTCGACAGGAAGCGCTATCGCATTTCTGTTATTCGGGGTCATGGGCGGGCTTGGCCTCGACCTGTGTGCAAAAGGTCTGCTCAGCAGCTATTCGCTGCAGCAGTTCGTATTCCTTCGAAGCCTGATCGGCCTCGCGATATTTGTGCTGATTGGACGCCAGTTCGGCGGCCTGAAGAGCCTGATCACGTCGCGGTGGGCCTGGCACCTGTTGAGGACGCTGCTCGCGACGGGCGCGATGTTCGGGTTCTTCTACGGTTTGGCCCGTATGCCGCTGGTCAATGCGCTGACACTGGGCTTCACGGCGCCGTTGATGATGACGGCGCTCGCCGTACCCATGCTTGGCGAACACGTCGGCTGGCGCCGCTGGCTGGCCGTTACCGTGGGTTTCATCGGCGTACTGATTATATTGCGACCTGCTGGTGGCGAAGTTTCGTTCGCTTCGATCGCGGTTTTATTTGCGGCGTTTTGCTATGCGTGCATGGCGATAACCGCGCGTAAGTTGGCGACAACAGAAAGCAGCTATGCGCTGTCGGTGTATGTAATCGCGGGGCCAATGCTGGTGTCGATGGCAATGCTGGGGCGAGGCGCATGGATAATGCCGGATACGGATGGTTGGTTGTTATTTGCCCTGGCCGGTAGCTGCTCGGTCATTGCCTGGATCGGAATCATTGGCGGCTACCGGCGTGCGTCACCTGCCTTGCTTGCGCCATTCGAGTACACAGCCCTGATTGGCGGTGCGATCGCAGGGTATCTCATTTGGGACGAAGTCCCGGATCGATGGGTCGCAATTGGCGCGACCGTGATCATCGCCTCGGGACTGTTCGTCGTGTACCGTGAAATCGGTGCAACGCTATCCGCTCGTTACCTGAGAGCATTCACGGCCAGTAGCGCGGCTGCCCTGAAGCAGCGGCTGAGTCGAAAAGCTGAGTCCTGATACGTTACTGCGACAGAGACCTTAGCCGACGTCGCCAGCAACAAGCCCGGCGAGCTCGGCCGGCGTTATTTTCAGAGCTTTAGCCACACGATTGAAGAAATCAACCTCGAGAACACTGACACTCTTGTCGCTGCGAAATACGTCAGCCAGCGCGTGTATTGTTGCGACGCGGTCCTTATCCGCCATCTTATCCCGCACACTTGCCAGGTATTTGCGCAATGACGCCTCAGCATAGAGTTCTGGACGTGCAGCGACGCGAATGTCAGCGGCGCTGAAGTCTTCGCCGGTATGCTGTTTGAGGATTTCACTGATGCGATCAACCTCGACCGTTTGAATGTTGATATCAGCATCGGCCGCCCTCGCCAGTGTCATGAGCAGCACTTCCTTATATAACTCGCTTTGTTCCTCCTCGCTCACGTCCGCGCCGCCGAAGATTTTCAAAACGCTCTTAAGATCTGCGATTGCCATTATGGTCTCACCCTTGATTATCGTTATTTCGTTATCGTTATCTCGGTGCGGCGGCTGCACCGCGGCCCGATGCCCAAGTATACACGGCGATAGCTGTCAGAATCATGGTGTAGGGCACGATTATTCATGCCGCATCGACTGCCGCTTCCAGTAGGTCAGCGAGCGCCACAGCCATTCGATGGGCCCGAAACGGTAACGATTCAGCCACCAGGTACTGACAAACAGCTGCAACAATATGACGAGAACAACGAATCCCATCTGCCCGAACCGGGGGATCGTGCCGTAAAGCCCGAGCCCGTAACCGTAGAACACGGTTGTCAGAATGAGCGAGTGCATAATGTAATTCGTCAGCGCCATACGACCCACCTTGGCGAAGCGGGCCAAAATGCCTTGCAGCGCGCCCGATTTGAAAACCAGCAAAATCAGGCCGATGTGCCCGAACGCGATGCACAGGCTGGCCAGATAGTTTGCAATCCCGCCCACCCGCATCACGTACTGCGCGTTCCACTGGTGCGCCGAAAGATCGAACGCGCTGAATACTGCCAGCGGCAGGCCCAGCAGATAACCGGCCATCATGAGCTTGCGGTAAAACGATTGCGATCGCTCGCCTGAGAGAACGCCGAGCTTCATCAGTGCCATACCGATCATCATCAGTGCAGCAACGCGCGAAATCCCAAAAAACAATGTTGTAAAGACCTGCATGGAGGCAACGATCGGCGCACGGTGCGCGACGATCTCCGTGTAACTCCCCCGGTAGCTCTCCAAATCCTTCTGCAGATCTTCATCGGTTGGCGCCAGGAACGCCCGAAACTCCTCCCAGTCTTCGAGTAGTTTCTCCTGCTCCGCCGTTATTTCCTCACCGGCGTCTTGCAGAGCTGCTATCTCGCTGGCCTCGGCCTGGGTTTGTTTGGCGCTGATCGAAAAACCGTAGGTCATGAGCAACGACAGGGGCAGCAGTAAACAGGCGATGACAATCAGCGTCCTCGGGCTGCGCCGTCTGAACAGATAGACAAGCATGCCGATCACGGCATACATGAACAGGATGTCACCGAACCAGATCAAGTAGCCGTGAACAGCGCCGATAATGATCAGCCAGAATTGTCGCCGATAGAAGATGCGCCCGTACTGTCCACCCCGCGCCTCAGCCCGGTCTGTCATCAGGATCAGGCCGGCGCCGAACAGCATGGCGAAGATGCTGAGAAATTTCTGATCAAAGAATATGTGTGTGAAGAACCAGGTGCCGATGTTGTGTAACTCTGTGCCGCCCATCGCCAGGGGATTTGCATAGGCGATGAAGGGCATGGCGAACGCATAGATGTTCATCACAAGGATACCGAGCACGGCGATACCGCGCAGGACATCGAGGCTGACGATGCGCTCGCCGAGCAACACCGGGCCAACCGCGGGTGCAGACTCGTGGTCGGTAGCGATTCCGGACTCAGCTTCGCTCATGCGGACATCCTCGTTCTCATTGCTGGATATTCCCGAACGGACGATCGAGCGACGAGCCGGTTATGATACCGCAGCAAATCATTTTTGTTTAGTACTGATTTATAAGGAATTTTTGCTTGGAATTTTGGGCAATACGCGACATACTCGGCTCGGGTAAACAACATTGAAGGAGGTGATCCATGTCTGGTGAGATATCAAAGGTATTGCGAAATGCATTGGGTCTTGAGCGGATGATGGAGCTACCTTCACAACACCGTTGACCAGGTTCCGCAATCCGATACTCACGAAGGGCCGTCTACTGACGGCCCTTCTTGTTAAGGAGTGGCTGTAGTACCTGGTTGTCTTCCCCCGCCGTCATCGTGCGAACTGTGATTGCGTTGTAAAGACGCGGAATATCACAGTCGATGACACCGTCAAACAATTCGGAAGACTTGCGCCGGTGACCCTCACTCATCAGCCGATAGTCGTTGCAAAAAGACGATTGGTCGTCATTGGTACCGATCGCCTTGAAGTCATAAGAGTCATCCGTCTCGCCGAATATCGGAAACATCACCCACGCGCTGTCGCTGAATCCATTTTCATCCTGGTATGCATTCCACGCATCCTGGGCCGCCATATAGTCCTCGAACGTTTTGCCGTCTTTCATTGAGCAATGCGAGAAAGACATGACAAAATTCTTATCCGACTCATCCTCGTCCTGCAGTCCTTCTTTCACCTGCATGGAAACGAAGTTACTGTGGTTCTTGCAATCGATGACTTCGCTGAACTTGCCATCTATTTTGCCGCCCTGTGAGAGCCACATGTCCGTGCCAGCACCCATCCTGCTGCCATCCGCGCAGGCACGGCCGTTAAAAATATCTTTCTCATTATTCTTTTTCCTGTTTCCGGATTATTTGATTTTCGGGCATTGCGCCGGATACGGGAAGTATAGTCCAGGGTCGCGATACTATCGGCCCGGCATGCGATCTTGTTACTTGAGGATATCGGTCAGTGCATTCAGTACGCCGTCAATCTCGTCGGCACTGTTGTAATGCACCGCACCAATTCGCACCGCGCCGCCGGAATCATCGATGCCCAGCGCCCGGGCGGCTTCGAGCGCATAGTTGTGGCCGCTCCAGGCAAATATATTACGTCTTGCAAGCGCCTCTGCGATCGAGGCAGAGTGGTGACGATCGTGCACAAATGAAACGGTCGGCACTCTGCGATGCATCGCAGCGGCATCGGATATGCCCTGAATCCTGACGCCCGGAATGCTCTTCAGTCCACTTACCAACCGTTCGGCAAGCAAACTCTCATAGTCGAACAATAGGTCCAGTCCCGAGCATATCTGCTGCCGTCTGCCGGCCGATGCCGCAGTGTCGGTCATCGTGCTTCCGACCCATGCGAAATAGTCGACCGCCGCTGCTGTCCCTGCCATGCCTTCATGACTTTGCGTTCCGGCCTCGAAACACCACGGCAGTTCGCGCGGGGCAGGACGCACTTTGTATGCGTCGAGTTGCTCGAGCACGTCTTTGCGGCCCCAGAGAATTCCCTGATGTGGGCCGAAAAACTTGTACGCCGAGCAGACGAAGAAATCGCAGCCGATCTCTTCTACGTCCGTAACGATATGGGGGGCGGATTGCACGGCATCGATAAAGCTCCATGCACCGGCTTCACGCGTCTTGGCGCAGATTGTCTCAACGTCATTTATCGTCCCGGTAAGGTTGCTTGCGCCGCCGACACAGACGAGCCGGGTTCGGCTCGACAAGATATCGTCGAGTTTTGACAGGTCGAATTCGAAACTCTCCGTGTCAAAGGGCAACCAGCGAATTTCGAGCCCGAAGTCGCGAGCCAGCAACTTCCACGGTTCGATGTTCGCGTCATGATCCATTTGCGACAAGACAATTTCGTCACCTGCTCGCAAATGCCGACCTATCGAGCGCGACAGGTGGAATGTTATCGACGTCATATTCTGGCCGAAGATAATTTCATCCGGAGATGGCGCATTGAAAAAATCGGCCATAGCGGCACGCGCACCATCCGCAACTTCACCCGCAAGCTGCGACGTGCGGAAGTAGCCACCGATATTGGCACTTTTGTGCAGCAGGCAATCGGACACTCGATCAGCGACCGACTTCGGTACTTGTGTGCCGGCCGGATTGTCGAAGTACAGACGCGGCTCGCCGTTGTCCGTCTCAGACAAGGCGGGAAACTGCCTGCGTATGGCCGCGAGGTCGATAGCCATGGGAATGATGCACAGGGCTAGTCCTGCGCCTTGCCTCCCCATTTCTCGCGATGCGCGTCTTCTGCGCGTTGCCGAACTTTGGCGTGACGTCGCGTGAGTAACAAAGAACCAGGATCACAAACCTCGGCCTTGATCAGCCCGAGGTCGCTCGCTGCATCGAACAAACTCGGATACCAGCGTTCCCAGTTTGGCAGCAACAATTCGACCTGCTCGCGAAGACTCATGCACGCAATGTAACCGAGCAACACGCTCGTGACAACGCGTTCGCCGCAGCCCGGTTATTCCTCGAGCATGCGCATACCGAGTAGTGCGGCACCAAGCAGCATTGCGCCGAGAACAATGATTTGTAACTGCGGAATCCAGCTTGTCGGAATGTCGAAGGCCCCTTGCGGAACTACGGTCAGTACTCTGGATACCGCGATCACGAGCTGCGCGGCTGGCTTGACAGCAATAGCACCGCCGACCAGCATTGCGATGGGTAACGCCAATCGCTGCACCCATAGACGGCGTCGAATCCGCGTGACGATGCGACGACTAAAACCATCGTCTGCAATCGGCTCCGATGCAAACATCGATTCGAGCAAGCGATCCTCTTCGTCTTTGGTCTTTTCAGCCATGTTGATGATCTTTGATGTCAAAATTCGTCCTGATCTTTTCCTTGGCACGGTAGATAACGGATTTGACCGTGCCGACCGGCGAACCAGTCGCTTCGCCGATCTCACGATGTGACAATCCACACGCGTACGACATAACCAGAATCGCACGCTCCTCCTGCGTTAATACTGCGAGCAGCTTGTCCAGATCAGAAACTTCGTCCGAATCCTGAGCGTAGCTCCTCGACTCCAGTTGCGCGGCATGTCCAGCTTCATCGATAACCTCCGCATAACGCTTCGCTTTCCGCTTTGTCTGCAGGAAGGTCGTATAGGCGACCTTCAGCAGCCAACCGACGAACGACCCGCGGCCTGAATATGTGTGCAGTTTATCCCAGGCATGCAAGAACGCTTCTTGCGCCAGGTCATCCGCCTCGACCGGATCGGCCGCCAGCCTGCGCAGGAAATTACGTACCTGCGACTGGTGGCGTCGGATCAACTCGCCGAAGGCCGCCGTGTCCTGCGACGCGACGGCCAACGCTACGAGGTAGTGATCCTCGCCGTCGAGCAGTGTTGCGGTCTGATTTATCGGCCATGCTCCGTAAAGCGCCACATTATCAGGTACGCCACACCGATACAGAACGGGAACGCGGCGCCCGCCAAAGACCCGGTGAACGCGAAACCGCTCGGATCCGGCGCGAAAAAGCCGCTTAGTACCAGTCCTGCCGCCAGCGCCAGCCAAATCAGTGCCAGGCGTAAATCCCTGTCCTTTGGTGATGTCGGATTGCCGAGGCGATCGATGATCTCCGGACTCAGTTCCTGTCCTTTGTCGATCGCAGCACGAATCGTTTTCTGCATGTCACCGCGGCTCCGATACCGGAACCAGAAGAACAGGCTAATGATGACCGTTAGCCCCATGAACATGATGATCGGTACCCACTCTCCAGCCACTTTACTTACTCCATCTGTTAGTTATCTGCTCTTTAAGCAGTTCTCACCCGGTAGATGCCCGACGGTGGCTAATTGGATGCAAGATTCTTAACTGATTGTTTTCTTTAATTTTAATCTCGTCGCATCGCGGACGGTCGCCATGTATTTTGCGAATTCGGGTCATATGATTGGCGCACCCGGTCAACCAATATCCGCGAGCAACGTTTTCAGTGCAACAGGCACGCGCCATCCAATGCAGGAGCAGACGGCAAGATGAAGATCGATTCGGCGATTGCGGCCAACCGCTTCGGCCTCGGCGCCCGCCCGGGCGATTTGCAGAACATCGACAATGGTCCCGTGGCCTGGCTGCTCGATCAGTTACAGGGCCCGTCCCGGCGGCCGTCGGAGCTCAGTGGATTACCCGCAGCGGCCGACGTGCTCGTCGAGGTTCAGAACCTGCGCCGCGAACGGCGCGAAATGCGCGAAATGCGCAATGCGGTAGACGCTGAACCTGCCCCCGACCTTGTCAAAGAGTATGGGCGCACAGTTCGCAGCCATTACATCGAGCAAGCGCATGCAAGATACCGCGTCGCCGCCAGCAGCGACCACCCGTTTCATGAGCGCCTCGTGCATTTCTGGACGAATCATTTCGCCGTATCAGCCGACAAGCAGCCGCTCCCCGCTATCGCGGGCCTTTACGAGCATGAGGCGATTCGTCCGAATATCACGGGCAATTTCGCGGATCTGCTAATTGCCTGCGAACAGCATCCCGCGATGATCCTGTATCTCGACAATCAGCGCTCGATCGGTCCCACCTCGACACTTGGCCGCCGCGCAAATCGCGCACGGCGTGACCGTGAGGTCGGTCTGAACGAGAATCTTGCGCGAGAAATCCTGGAACTGCATACCGTGGGCGTTGACGGGG
>Ga0224512_10000253_pt1 | contig 56872 bp, 38 predicted proteins | sample SF_May12_sed_USG_4_FD_169103 | JGI IMG/M metagenome (GOLD analysis project Ga0224512, IMG submission 169103) | Sediment microbial communities from San Francisco Bay, California, United States - SF_May12_sed_USGS_13 | ecosystem: Environmental > Aquatic > Marine > Sediment | place: USA...
CTGCGGCATACCTTCGCAGGGAATAAAGCGGACCGCAGGGAGCCATCCCAGCGAAGGTATGCCGCAGGCAAGGCCGAATGCCTGGCAGAGGATTCGGTTGGCGGAAATCGGCTATTCCGGATATTTGCCAGAGCTCGCGGCAACCTGCCTCCAACGGTGGATTTCCGACGAACAATGGGGACAGTCCCCATTATTCCCATTATTTTCTAACATTACCGGAACCCCTGCGAGCTTCATGCTGCCTACGTACTGGCGAAGCTGGCCCCGCTTCACCAAAATCAAAAAGTAATAAAAATTCTCTCTGTAAGCTCAGAATTGTCGCACGGGTTCGGTATCGCCCCACGAATTCAGAGTCAGACTCAGGGTCGATTCAAGCTCCGGAACCAGCTGTTTGAGGGGTTTCTGGATCGGCTCGGGCCATGGCTGATCCAGCTGCATACGCGTCAGCACCGGGCTTGACGCGTTAGGCTGGTGCAACACGAACACATCCATGCCGCCATCGGCCGGATAGACCGCCGTCGGCGCTGTCTCGAGCAATCTCGTCGCCTGGTGTTGAAGTCCGTTGGGCGTTACCGCAAGTGACTTCAGCCAGACGCCTGCCTGCACGAATACCTTGCTATCGTCACGAGCCAACCAGATAGAATCAACGGCAGCCGGAGCCCGGATTGTCTGTTCACGCGGAGCCATAGTTACGACATCCCAGACTTGAATCTGGCGCCACTTGTCTACGGTCACAAAAAAGCTTTCATTCCGATTCAACGCAACTTTTCGAATGCCGGAGTCGGGCTCGATCAAAGACTGACTGATACCACCCCGCCAGCTCCAGCGAGTCAGACCGTCCCTGTCACCAGCGATATAAATGCGTTGACCGTCGCTGCTGATGGCCAGCTGTGGATGCTCACTTTGAATCTGCGTCTGACCCAGCAATTCGCCTGTCTCGGCATCAATAGCAATCACGGATCTGCGGCTTGCTGAGAATAATTGCTGCCGATCAGGCGAAAAAATCAAATCGTGAACCGCGCCGTCCGGGTGACCGCTGAAAAAATTTCGCGGCGCACCCGATGATGTTTCCCATATCCGCACGCTGCCATCGAATGATCCACTGGCCACCAACTCACCCGATGCATCAAAGGTGGTGCGAGTGACCGGATCCATATGCCCAATGAAACTCGGGTCTTGCTTGGCACCGGGCACCAGCAAGGCTTGTTGGTCTATCGGCAGGATGCGGACGTCACCTGCGTCTGTTGAAATTGCCAGTTGCCTGCCGTTCGGGCCGATCGATGCTGAGCTCGCCAGCGTGGTTGCTCTGGCTCCGACCGAGAACCGGCCTCCATTGTTTTCTGCCAGGCTCTGCGGCGCCAGGCGCCAAATCTTAACGACTTCCAGGCCATCATAGGTTGCCGCGAAGCCCTGCTCTGTAGCGAGCCGCGTTCGCGCCCGATAACTTTCCGTCGCGTTACGCGGCACCGGTATTCCATGTCGAAAACCTTCGCCCTGCGATTCTCCGGATGGCAGACTGATGACTTCAAAAGCACGGTCGAGTGAACCCAATAATAAAGAATCGCCGGAAATGGCCGCGCTCCAGGCGCTGCTGCCAGAACGACTCACAACGGGATAAGCATTTCCATCCTGCGCCCAGAGATTAAAGTTATGCGCAGCATCCTCCGTCAACAGCCAGTCACCGCTGAATTTGATCGTGGTAGGCCTCGCGCTATGTTTGTACTCACCCACGAGCTGCCCATCCAGTATGGACCACAAGCGCACCAGCCAGTCTCCGTCACCGACGGCCAAAAAGCGGCCATTGGTTGCGACAACATCCGCCAGGCCACCGGTAACCAGACGGCCGACCTCGCGTGACTGTTCCAAATCCCAGATATGCAGGGCATTTTCACCTTCACTTTGCAGGACGTCGACGACCAGAATTTGTCCGTCATCGGAGAGGACGGGATCAAATGAAGGATCGATCGGAATAGTTGCCGACAAGACAGCCTTTTCAGCATCCCACAAAACCACGCTTTGTGCCGTCCTGATTAGAACGGATGCCTGCCCGCGGGCGAACTGGGCATGAACAAAGTTTTCCGGCCGAGCTATGCGGGCCAGCACTTCACCGCCGGCGACATTCCATACCAGAATGTCACCCCGTGCAGCGGGATCAGCCGGCCACGTCAGGGCTCGCCGCCCGCCTGGCGAAAGCACGCTAATGGCCTGTCGTGAGACACCGGCCTCCGGAATGACCATCGGCTCAGGATTGGTACCCGCGGGGACAGCGGCCGGCTGCCCGTCGATCCGGACCTGCCACTCCAGCAAACTGCCCGCGCTTCCCTGAACATTGTCAGTGAAGTTAGCCGACCAGGTGCCGTTCATGTTCTCGTCCAAAAGCGTACGCAGTTCCCTGTCGCGACGCGAGTCAAATCTAAATTCACCGACATTGCGGCTCGCAGATTCCTGATTCAACTTAAGTTGCACCTTCCTTCCGGATGGAGCACGCAACTCGATCAATATATCTGCAGGGCGGGAATGATCGGTTATTATCGACACGACCAGCTGTTTACCTGTGGCTGCGCCCTCAAATATCAACCTGCGCTGTAACGGAAATACTTCCTCAGCCAACAGCTCCAATCGCTGAATACGTCGCGGCCCTCGATCCGTGATTTGCCAGACATCAGCCATGTTTTCCTTATCGAGGGTCGTGAGCAGCCCCGAAATCTCGTCGAGTTCAAGAAAACTCAATGCAACCTCAGTCCTGATGGATCCATTAAGCTTGCCGTAGTCGTTGCCCAGAAGTTCCGCGACCAGTTTGCGACGATCCAGGCTCGGCAGCTCCATGGCGCGGGTGGCATATAAAAGAGCGGCATCGCGATCCCCCCGATGCATAGCCGAATTGGCGCGCCGGTCCCAGAACTCCGCCAACAACGCTTCACTGAGGGGCTGGCCACCGGGTATCTCGGCCAGGCGCTGGCTGAAGCGCTGCACTTCGACCAAACGCCTGGAGCGTCGGCTTTGCGCCACGAGATAATCAGCGAACAGCTGATCGGCCCGGCCGCCATATCCGGGTAAGAAATGCAGTCGACGGTAAGCGTTCTGAGCGGCTATAAAGTCCTGATCCGGCGTTGTGAGCGATTGCATATATGGCCGGGGTAAATATTGCGTATACCAGATCGGAATTCCGATAATCGCAATTGCGATCATCGCAATGGTGGCGAGATTCTTCCAACCGAGCGGCAGGCTGTGATTGATCCACTGGGCAGTGAAGGCTTGTTCATAGAGCCGATTGCGCACATGAAACCTGCCTGCCGGATCCACCAATACAATGCCTGACCGGAGTAAATCCCGATGTACGTCCAGCGCTTGATCAGCCACTAATTTTCCGCCTTTGCGGATACGCCCGTAGGCGCTGAGTCGCGCGCTTCTAAGCGGTGAATCGCGCAATAACTGCTTACTAATGGAAGTCAGATGCGGCTCATCCTGCGGACCATCGGCCGCGAAAAATAATGTGTCGACCACTTTGTCTACGACCTCATCCGATAATTGCTCATCGGAACGCCGCGCAAGAGCGCGAAAGATCTTTTGGCTCAAATAAGGTTGTCCATGTGTCCAGAACCAGACCCGCTCTGCAATTTGTCTCATTGAATGTTGATCGCAGCCCAGCCCCGCAGCCAGTTGTCTGAGCTCGCTGCTGTCAAAGTCCTGTAGCTCAATCTTGACGCTGATATCGAACGGTGAATCAGGGCCGCCCGCAGCCAGTTGTCCGACGAACGACGAACCGAGCATCGCAAATGTCAGGCGTTGATAATCCTGTTCCGTGGCTCGTGCGTCATAGCAGGCCCGAATGGCCGTGAAAAAATCGCGTGCCGGCCGTTGCCCTAATGCCGCCTCGATTCTATCGATGAAAATAACAACCGGCTCGTCGGTGTCGGCCAGCACAACTTCCAGGAAAAATTCCCGCAGCCGCTGCATATTCGTCAGCCCACTGCGTTCCTGCCACCAAGCCTGCATATCGGAGCGAATTCGCAATTCGCGAACGATCCGGTAAGCCAGACTGTAATACCAACGACCTACATCGTCTGCGACATCGCGGCTACTGATATCGGCCAGATCAATGCTCGCGACCCGGACACCGGAGGCCCGCAGACGTTTAGCAACATGGGCCATCAGGCTTGTCTTGCCCGCGTGATTCGGTGCTAAGACGTGACAATAGTCGCGTTCGGAAAGGCGAGCGTATAAGCTGGCGTCCGAATCGCGCAGGATATAGCACGCACGGTCCGGTTGAACGGGACCGCCGACGACGTAGAACTTGCTATTTCTCTGTCCGGTGGTCATAGAATGAACAGCGCCCAATGCAGTGGTGAGTTACGTCCGGTTGGAGCGAAGTGCGCGGAATGGGACATCGTTGTCATTGAATCATCTGATTCACGGCACCTGCCGGCCTTATTTTTCGCTATTTTGGGCCGTTGCGGCCGCGGCACAGTTCTCATTATCATGCTCCGCCGAGTGGAGCAGCAGTATAAACACACTCTAATATAGCAGAGGATCTGGCGTGACAATTAGCAATCGACACAATCTGATAGATCCGCACGAGGATCGCGAGCTGCGGTTTGGAATACGGGTCAGCTTGGCCGAAACGGATCCGTTTCGCCGCCTGTTGCAGGATCAGTGGGAGACGTTTCACTGGTATGCCGACGCCGCGCAACGTGATGACGCGATTAAGGACATGAGTAAACGGCACCGTTTTTCACGCATCGGGGACGAGCCGACCGTTCGTTATGAACCGGTAGAGCGATAAGCAGGCTTTGCATAAACCCTTAGCTAAACAACACTTTGTGCAATTGACATGAGCCGTTCAAGGGGCGGACACTGGTTATTGCCTGGCCTACTCATGTTAATAGCCACTTTGCCACGCCAGGTTGCCGCTCAGGCTTTGAGTGATGAGATGGTGGTAACTGCAGCCAAGGATCCTGTTTCAGCTTTGGATCTATTCGGCAACACGGTCAAAATTCCGGCCGATAGAATCAGCATCACCAATCATCAACATATACATCAACTCGGTGTTCAAGCTACGGGCACCTGGATAAGCCGCGGCAGTGGCCAGGAACATCTCACGGCCATTCGTTCGCCGGTGTTAACCGGGCCTGGCGCCTGCGGCGCTTTTCTGGTGCTCGAAAACAGCATTCCGACGCGGCCGGTCGGCTTTTGCAACGTTAACCAGTTATTCGAACTCGATACCGAGCAAGCGCACGCCATAGAAATCCTCCGCGGACCCGCAAATGCCCTGTATGGCTCCAATGGTCTGCATGGCACGATGAATGTTCTGCTGCCTGAGCCGGGCGCCTCGACCGGCTGGAATGCCAGTGGCGAAATCGGTCCCGACGAATTCTATCGCGGCCAATTGGCCTGGGACGGATCTATCGGCGCCAGCGATATCACCGCTGGCGGACTGGCGGACCACTACGGCGGCTTTCGTGATGACTCGGGTTACCGGCAGCAAAAGGGATTTCTCAAGCTTAACCGTTCATTGAAGTCCGGCCAATTTGGCGCCGGATTCAGTGCATCAAACCTGGATCAGGAGACCGCCGGATTCATCGTCGGTCGAGACGCGTATAAGGACGCGGCGATACGAACAACGAATCCCAATCCCGAGGCCTTCCGGAAGGCAGATAGTCAACGCCTGTTCCTGCGGTGGACCCCGGATGAAGCGCAAGCATTGTCCGGCTCAGATTTTCGCGCTTACCTCCGCCGTTCGGACATGGAGTTCCTGCAACATTTTATTCCCGGCCAGCCTCTGGAGGAAAACGGTCAGGTCAGTGGTGGTCTGATGTGGATCATGCAGAACCAGTTGGGCAACTCAGCGATGTTCACCAGTGGACTCGACCTCGAATATGCCCATGGTTTCGTCGAGCAATTTCAGGCAGAACCATTGAACGGCAATTCGGACTTTCTCAATGAGACCCTGCCTCAGGGTTGGCATTACGATTTCGATGTATCGAGTTTCATGGCTGCTCCGTATGGTCAACTTGAACTCCGGATCGATGATTCGTGGCAGCTGATTGTTGGTCTGCGACTCGAGTACCTTTACTATGACTACGATAATCAGATGGTTACGGGTAATACTCGCGACGATGGGATTACACCGTGTGGATTTGGAGGCTGCCGGTACAACCGGCCAGCGGACCGCACAGACGATTTTCTGAACCTTGCGCCAAATTTGGGCGTGCTATATCGCATTAATCAATCCACCTCCGTTTTCTTGAATGCAAGACGCGGCTTCCGCGCTCCGCAGGCCAATGAGCTGTATCGATTACAGGCCTCGCAGAACGTTGCCGACCTGGATTCGGAAACGCTGGACAGCCTGGAACTCGGCGCACATTGGCAAACAGAGAAATTTCGTGTCGAGGCGACATCATTCGCCATGTATAAACGTAACTTTATTTTTCAGGACGCGGATCGTTTCAATATCAGCGACGGCAAGACGCGCCATCTCGGCATCGAACTGCAGGCCGATGTGCGCACCGGCACCGGGTTTTATAGCGGGGTGGCTGCTACTTACGCCAAACATACTTACGATTTCGATCGCGACGCCAGTGGGGAAGCCATAGGGAAAGGTAATGATGTCGATACGGCACCTCGAACATTGGCGAGTATGCGTATTGGTTATGAGCCAACTTTTGGCCTCGCCGAAATTGAATTTGTCCACCAGGGGTCTTATTACCTGAATGCTGCGAATACGGCGAAATATGGCGGTCACAACCTGCTTAACCTGCGCGCCGTCTGGCAAATCAGCGGAAACTGGTCTGTCGCGTTACGGATCAACAACCTCACAGATGAACGGTTTGCTGATCGGGCGGATTTCGCCTTCGGCGACTACCGTTATTTCCCAGGCCGCGAGCGCGAAGCCTTTCTGCAAGTTAACTACCGGACCGCAAATCTCGATTGATTTCTTTCGTCACGACGGGAATTTATGCCACTGCCCCATTGTCCATGGCCGACAAACCCAAGATAATAACCGGCCATCCAGCGACCGCCGCCGGTAAAACCGTGGCCGAACATTGCCAAGAACCAGGAGAACAAGGATATGTCTGAGCCTCAAATCATCCCGCCGGAAGGTGGCGCCAAGATCACGATAACGGATGGACGTTTACAGGTTCCGGACAATCCAATCATCCCGTTCATCGAGGGCGATGGCACGGGTCGTGATATCTGGGCTTCAGCGGTGCGGGTTCTTGATGCTGCGGTAGCAAAGGCCTATGGCGGTTCACGCCAGATTCACTGGCTCGAAATCTTTGCCGGTCAGAAACCTTTTGACAAATGGGGCAGCTGGCTACCGGACTCGACGGTCGATGCCTGTCGCGAATACCTGGTGTCCATCAAAGGGCCACTGACCACACCGATTGGCGGCGGTATCCGTTCTCTGAACGTAGCACTGCGGCAATTGCTCGATCTTTATGTCTGTCAACGCCCCGTTCGCTGGTTCGATGGCGTCCCCTCACCGGTGAAGAACCCTGAGAACGTAGACATGGTCATCTTTCGCGAGAACACGGAAGATATCTATGCCGGCATCGAATTCGAAAAAGGTTCAGCCGCCGTGCGGAAATTTTTGAAACTTTTTGCAGAGGAATTTCCCGAAGAATTCACCAAGATTCGCTTTCCGGATACGACGGGTATTGGATTCAAGCCTATCTCCCAGGAGGGTACAGAACGTTTAATGCGCTCAGCGATCCAGTATGCGGTCCAGAACGGACGTAAGAGCGTAACAATCGTGCATAAGGGCAACATCATGAAGTTCACTGAAGGTGCATTTCGTGACTGGAGTTACGCGTTAGCGGAGCGCGAGTTTGCCGACTCGACCTACACCTGGTCTCAATGGGAACGCACCAAAGCCGATCAGGGGGAAGCGGCTGCGAACGAAGAGCAAAAGGCGGCCCTGGAGCGCGGCGCGATTCTCATCAAAGACGCGATTGCCGACATTACCCTGCAGCAGGTCCTGACTCGACCTAAAGAATTCGATGTGATTGCGACGATGAATCTTAACGGCGACTACCTTTCCGACGCTCTGGCGGCGCAGGTTGGTGGTATAGGCATCGCACCGGGCGCAAATATCAATTACACAACAGGAATGGCTATTTTTGAAGCCACTCATGGAACAGCGCCAAAATATGCAGACCAGGATAAAGTCAATCCAGGATCCTTAATTCTTTCCGGGGAAATGATGCTGCGCTATTTGGGCTGGACCGAAGCCGCCGACATGATTATTTCTGCCATCGATACGACCATCGGCAACAAGACGGTGACCTACGATTTTGCGCGGCTGATGGACGGCGCGACGGAAGTAAAGTGCAGTGAGTTTGGATCTTTACTCATTGAGAACATGTAATAAGAGGTGAAAGCTCACCATTCGAGAGACGTCGTTTTTACTAAAGTCCAAATAATTCACGATGAGCCGAATGGTTTGCTAGAGGTCGTACCCGGACAATCAGATAACACATTTATTTCTAATAACTCAGACTTAATCTTACAGGCACTGTTAGGTTGGTCACTCACGGGTTCACCGATTCCAAACAGTCGTGACCTGCCAGGCCTTGTCAGCGGCATACCCTGTGCAGGGAATAAAGCGGACCGCAGGGAGCCATCCCTGCACAGGGTATGCCGCTGACAAGGCCGAATGCCTGGCAGAGGATTTCGGTTGGCGGAATTATCGGCTATTCCAGCTATGTGCCAGAGCTCGCGGCAGGCCGCCAGAGACCCTTTCCTTGGGATGGCTCCCTGCGGTCCGCTTTATTCCCAAGGAAAGGGTCTCTGGCGAACTGCCTACAACAGTGGATTTGCTACGAATAATGGGGACACTGTCTGTCCTATGAGATCTGAGTTTTCACATTTATTCTTACTAAAAATAAATGTGTGACCTGCTTGTCCGGGTACCCTCACGTAACGACTGCGCTGATCCTTTAGCGTTTTTGCACTTCAATCCGTTCGATCATCTTGCCGGTTGCAGTCTCGCTATCTCCCGCAGATAGCGACGTTCCTCTTCGTCGGCACGCAATCCTGACCAGCCGAAATGCTTGCGGGCAACATCGATGGCGCGCGGCAAAGCGGCACGTCCCTGATCAGATGATAAGCCAATCATCGTGCGTCTTAGCAGAACGTCTGCCAAGGTAGTTGCCAGTTCCTTCTCGAAGGAAAAAACGATCTCCGCCGCTATGGCATGACTGAACGGGCAGATGGCCTCGCCGAGTTCGGGCTGCGCGTCAACCAGCTCCTTGACCAGTAGCGCGCGGCAACCATAGACTTTAATCAAATGCGCACGGGACTCCGGTTTTATATGCCGGCAGGCACTCAATCGCGCATCGATGGACTCGATATCGTCATCTGCGCCCGGTAACATTTTTGTCGCCGTCATACATTCTGTTTTTGGAACGTGCAGGCAACGTTCAACGCGGTCCGTGACTTGCTCGGCCAGGTGACGGTAAGTTGTCAGTTTGCCGCCGATCACTGAGTATAAGCCCTTCGCAATGCGACGATGATGTTTGATGACGTGACGACGGGTAATGTCCCCTTCATTCTTCTTTTCCATTCTGGGCAGCGGCCGAACGCCTGTGTAACTGTAGTGGATATCTTTCTCTGTAAGCCGGGCAGCGGGGAAGAATTGGTTCGTTTCTTCCAGCAGGTAAGCTATTTCCTGTTGGTCCGCCCGAGCTTCAGCAGGGTTGCCGTCATAACGAATATCCGTGGTGCCAATCAACAGCATGCCGTTCCACGGGATAACGAAATACGGTCGTCCATCCGATTTTGCCTCGAGATAGCAAGCCATGTCCGAGGCGCCCGGAAAGATGGGCACGACTATATGAGAGCCTTTCGTGCCGCCCATGAATCTGCGCATGGGCCGGGGTGCGCCTTCGAGAACCTTGTCGACCCAGGGACCTGCGGCATTGATAACCACCTTTGCCGCAATATCCTGTTGTTGCTCGGCACGCAGATCGGTACAGCGAATACCGCTGACTGATCGCTTGCGGGTCAGAATGTGGTCAACTCTGTGGTAGGTGCGGAGGTCCGCGCCAGCATCGCGTGCCGCCAGAACATTTTCCAACACGAGGCGCTCGGAATATGTCACTTGTGCATCGTAGTAAGTCGCCGCTCCAACCAGTCCATCGCGCCGCAATCCCGGGGCTGCTTGCAAAGCTTGCTCGACATTCAGCATTTCGTGTCGCGGTAATGATTTGCGCAGCGACAAAAAATCGTAAAGCCACATACCACAACGAATAATAAAACGGCCGCGGTGACTGCTACGGAAGATCGGGATCATGAGTTTCAGTGGAGACACAAGGTGCGGCGCGGTGCGCAATAATATTTCGCGCTCATGCAGAGACTCGTAGACCATATCGAGTTGAGCATACTCAAGGTAACGCAAGCCACCGTGAATCAGACGGCTTGACCAGCGGGTCGTGCCGTTACAAAAGTCTGCCTGCTCCAGCAAGCAAGTACGAATTCCCCTGAGCGCCGCGTCACGCGCGATACCTGCGCCGTTGATGCCGCCACCGATTACGATGAGATCAAAAGAATCGCGATCAGACATCAGATCAGCAAAGCTTATGGAACAACGCTGAAGCTAATCCAAAACCTTTTCTCACGGACGCGTCTGACCGCTTCCATGTACCAGATATTTATAACTGGTCAGTTGCTCGGCGCCGACCGGCCCGCGGGTGTGGATACGGCCTGTGGCGATACCTATCTCGGCGCCCATCCCAAACTCGCCACCGTCAGCAAATTGCGTCGATGCATTGTGCAACAAGATCGCACTGTCCAGGTCGTGAAAGAATCTTTCAACGGCTTCCGTATCTTCGGCGCAAATCGATTCCGTGTGCCCCGAGCCGTATTGGCCGATATGCGCAATCGCTCCTTCAACACCGTCTACCGTCTTGATCGACAGAATCGCATCCAGATATTCGGTCGTCCAGTCCTCAGTCTGAGCCGGTTTGATTCGCTCATTCTGCGCGCAAACCTCGTCATCACCTCGTAATTCGCAACCCGCTTCAAGCAGGGCATCGACGATAGACGGCAAGTGAGTCGTTATCGCGGCGCGGTCAATTAGCAAGGTTTCGGCTGCTCCACAGATGCCCGTGCGCCTCATTTTCGCGTTAAATACGATGTCGGTCGCCATTTGCACATCGGCCGAGGGGTGCACATAAACATGACAAATACCCTCAAGATGTCCAATCACCGGCACTCGTGCGTCAGTCTGCACCCGCGCTATCAGGTTCTTGCCACCACGCGGAACAATTACGTCAATGCAACCATCCAGTCCGGATAACATCAAACCCACGGCATCGCGACTGGTGGTGGGTACCATCTGAATTGCTGCACGAGGTAGGCCGACCGATGTCAAACCTTGTTCAAGACAAGCATGGATCGCCGCACTCGAGTGATAACTCTCTGATCCACCGCGCAATATTACGGCGTTTCCGGACTTAAGGCATAAACAGCCGGCGTCGGCCGTAACGTTTGGCCGGCTTTCATAGATGATTCCAATCACGCCGAGCGGTACGCGCACTCTTTGAATATGCAACCCGTTCGGGCGGTCCCATTCAGCCATGATCTGGCCAATGGGATTATCCAGAGCGGCGATCTCTTCAATCCCGCCGGCCATCGCTTCAACGCGACCATCATCCAGCAACAATCGATCCAGCATAGCCGCATTCAGCTGCCTGGCTTTTGCCGCGCTCATATCGCTGGCATTCGCTTCAAGAATCTCGGCCTTGCGGTCTCGAATCCTTTGCGCCGCGGATAGCAGGGCCGCATTTTTTTGATCGCCGGGAACGCGCGCGAGCTCACCGGCCACTTGTCGGGCTGCGACCCCGATCTCTTCCATCATCGCGACGATGCCCGGCTCTGAAGCTTGCCTCGATACACTCATGGTTTATCCGTCCAACAGCACCAAATTGTCGCGATGAATTATCTCATCACGACCCGCGAACCCAAGCAATGCCTCGATTTCTTCGCTCCGTCGCCCCTGGATAATCCGGGCATCATCACTGGAGTAAGTTGTAAGACCCCGCGCGATATCGCGGCCGTCATTACTGTGGACGCGAATCGCATCGCCACGTCCAAATTCGCCTTCAACTGCAACAACACCCACCGGCAGCAAGCTGCCGCCCGCATGCAGGGCACGTTCGGCGCCGACATCGATCACCAGGCTGCCACGCGGCGTAAGGCTCCCGGCAATCCATTGTTTTCGCGCGGCGCGTGGCGTGTTTTTAGGCACGAACCAGGTACACGGCCCACCGGACTCCAGAGCCTGAATCGGCTGCATGCGACGCCCACTGGAGATCGCAGTCGCACAACCTGCTGCCATACAGATCTTCGCCGCCGCCAATTTGGTTACCATGCCGCCGGAGCCGAACTGGGTGCGCGCCTCGCCGGCCAGAGATTCAATCTGCGGAGTTATTTCGTGCACCTCCCGAATCAGACCGGCTTTGGAGTTGTCGGCCGGATCGCTGTCGTACAATCCGTCAACATCCGAGAGCAGCAGCAGACAATCTGCACTGGTCATTTCTGCAACGCGCGCAGCCAGGCGATCATTGTCGCCGTAGCGGATTTCCTGTGTCGCGACTGTATCGTTCTCATTGATGACGGGCACCACACCAAGTCTCAATAAGGTTTCCAAAGTGCTGCGCGCGTTTAAATAGCGGCGCCGGTTCTCCGTATCTTCCAGTGTCAGCAGAACCTGAGCGATTTTTAGACCGCGCTGATCGAGTAAATTCTGATAGGAATGGGCCAACAGTATCTGCCCGGATGCGGCGGCCGCCTGAAGATCTTCCAGGCGTCGCTGCTCTGCTGACAACCCCAGGTAGCGACTTCCCAATGCGATCGCGCCGGACGAAACGACCAGCACCTGCTGACCCCGTGCGCGGATCCGCTGAATCTCATCGGCCAGCGACTCCAGCCATGGCAAATTCAGACGCCCGGTATCGGCGTCGATCAACAGCGATGAACCGATTTTGACGACCAGGCGTCGCGCATCGGCGAGAACCGGCCTTGCTTGCACATTCTGAGCAACAGCAGTCATCGTATGAACCCTGGTGTGCGTTCGGATTAGCCGGCCGGCGTCGCGGCGGCTAGAACGTCGCACCCAATACCCGCTGGCCCCGCCCGAGCGCCAATGGTCCGCTGCGCACCACCGTAAGTACTTCCGCATCTGCAGCCAACCGGCCAATGAATTCGTCCAGCTGCCTCCCGGTGCCGGTCAGCTCGAGGGTGTAATTGGCCAGGTCGTCATCCAGAACTTTTGCACCCTGTCGACTGATCAATTCCAGAACGTTCTCACTGACCGCCTCTGGAATGCGCAACTTCAGCAGCAGCAGCTCACGCTCGATGTGATCCCCGAGCGTCATGTCGACAATGTTAACTACGTCGACCAACTTAAAGAGTTGGTGATTGATCTGATTGATGACCTGGTTGGAGCCGATGGAAACCAGAGTGAGCCGGGAGACCTGAGCGTCTTCGGTCGGGGCAACACTGAGTGACTCGATGTTGTAGCCACGCGTAGAAAACAGTGACGCCACGCGCGCCAAAGCTCCGGCCTCATTCTGCAACAGAATTGAAATTACGTGGCGCATGGCTGAAAACGGCCTGGCTTATCCAGAAAAGCCCTTACTTTCCAATCGATTGGCAATAGTCGCTTAGAATCTTCTCTATTGCAATGGAGCGGCATTTGTTCGAAACTCATTGAATAATAATAGATACCGCTCAATTGATCACGATAATCACTGCGGATTCCGGCTTTATGGTAACTCCATCACCACTCGCATCATCTTCCCACCCGCTTGCAGGTAAACGCATGTCGGGTGCCGAGATGATCGTGCAGGTTCTGGCCGATCAGGGGGTCAACACCATTTTCGGCTATAGCGGTGGCGCTATTCTGCCGACCTATGATGCGATCTTCCGGTACAACGACGAGCACTGCGATGACGACGGCAATGCGCCGATGCCCCTCATTGTGCCTGCTAACGAGCAGGGTGCAGGCTTCATGGCGTCGGGTTACGCGCGGGCGAGTGGCAAGGTCGGCGTAGTCGTTGTTACCTCGGGTCCCGGTGCAACCAATACGGTAACGCCGGTGCGGGACTGCATGGCCGATTCTGTGCCCATCGTGGTCATCTGCGGACAGGTTCCAACCAACGCCATCGGTACAGATGCGTTTCAGGAAGCACCGATCTCCGCGGTCATGGGTTCGGTCGCGAAACATGTTTTTCTCGTCACGGACCCCTATAGACTCGAGGCCACCGTGCGCACCGCGTTTGAGATTGCACGTACCGGACGCCCGGGCCCCGTCGTGATTGACGTGCCGAAAGACGTACAGAACTGGACCGGTGAATTCGAGGGCACCGGATTATTGCCCATCGTCGGTTTTCGCCAGCGCATGCAGGCCGTAGAAGAAAACGCAATGAGCGACGAAGCGGCGCAGGAGTTTTTTGACCACCTCCTGGCGTCCCAGCGACCTCTGATCTATGCCGGTGGCGGCGTGATCAACGCGAATGCGGCGGCCGCGCTGCGCCGCTTCGCAGCTCGGTTTCAGATTCCTGTGACAACCACGCTGATGGGTATAGGTGCCCAGGACACGACAGACCCTTTGTCACTGAACATGCTCGGAATGCATGGCGCCGCGTATGCAAATTATGCCGTCGAGGATTGTGATTTTCTGATCGCGATAGGCGCAAGATTTGATGATCGAGTTGCTGCGGTTCCGGAACAATTTGCCCCGAAAGCCCGCATAGTCGCTCACTTCGATGTCGACTCGTCAGAAATCGGCAAAGTCAAGAAAGTTGACTGGCGTCATGTCGGTGTTCTGGAACGAGATTTGAACTCGCTCGTGACCTATGGCGATAAGATTAAGTTCCAGCTGGACTTGAGCACCTGGAAGGATGAAATTGCCGCTCTCAAACTTAACCATGCGCAGAACTATGATCGGGAAAGCCAATCGATTCAGCCCCATTACGTGATCGAGGAAATCAATAAGTACACGCAGGGCGAAGCAATCATCACCACCGGCGTTGGGCAACATCAAATGTGGTCTGCGCAGTACTTCGATTTCAAAGAGCCGCGCCTGTGGCTGACTTCCGGCAGTATGGGCACCATGGGTTTTGGCTTACCGGCGGCCATCGGCGCACAGTTTGCCGTGCGTGATCGGCTGGTCATCGACGTCGATGGAGACGCCAGCATTCGCATGAATTTAGGCGAATTGGAGACGGTGACCACTTACGATTTGCCGATTAAAGTTTTAGTTATCAATAACTTTGGCGACGGTATGGTGAGGCAGTGGCAAAAGCTTTACTACAAGGCGCGCTACTCAGCCACCGACAAATCACTGCACCGTAAGGATTTCGTGAAAGCCGCGCAGGCAGACGGGTTTGAATTCGCAGTGCGCCTGGACCGCAAAGCTGATGTGCCCCAGGTGATTCGGGAATTTATCGAGTTCCCCGGCCCCGCCTTTCTGGAAGTCATCATTGATATGGATGCGATGGTTTATCCGATGGTCGGCCCGGGGATGCCCTACGACCGGATGATCACCGGTGAATTTATCGAAAATCGCAATGAGTCGCGGCCAAGCGAACCGGAAGAGCCAGACGAGTCGTCGATGTTCTGACGACCCGGTGGGATAGCTCAAACATCTTGAACCAAAAACCTATGGGGCCATCTGCGGCACCCAGGCTTCGTTCTGCGTCATGTCCGGAATAGCTTGGCCAAGAATCGTCGGGACGTCGCCGTCCAGCGCATACAGCACCCACTTCCCATCCGTACGCCGCAGCAATACATCGGCCTTGCCGTCAGCGTTGCAGTCATCGGTCGAGATTATCTGAAATTGCGGGTTCTCGGTCATTGCAACATTGCCCTGGCTCATGATCGCGACGCCATTAAGCGAATATAGGAACCAGAGACCGTCAGCCCGCCGCAACAAAGCATCGGCGTTGCCATCGGCGTTGAAATCCGCGTGCGAGACCAGGCTGAACTGAGTATTCTGCGACATCGCGGGTGCGCCGCTGCCGAGAATCGTCGAACCGTCGAGCAGGTACATGAACCAGCGACCATCCGTGCGTCGCAGCAGCGCATCGGTACTGCCGTCACCATTGAAATCATCCAGCGCCTGAACCGTGAAGTCGAGGTTGGTGGTCATCGCCGGCACTCCGGCCACAGGCGTGGTCAGTCCGTCCAGCGAATACATCAGCCAGCTTCCATCGGCCCGCCGCAGCAATACATCGGAGCGTCCGTCATTATTAAAGTCAGCGGCTCCCATTACCTTATCGGTCAGGTCCGTACTCATCGCCAGGATACCCTGAGCTTTGATCGTCTGCTTGTCCAGCAGGTATAAAAGCCAGCGACCATCCGCGAAGTTGCGCATGAGCAGGTCCGCCTTGCCGTCGCCATCAAAGTCATCGGCGGCAATGGTCTGCCAGGCGTAATTGCGGGTCAGGTCGACAGGGCCACTCGAGGTGACCTGCTTGCCGATCAGCGTATACATCACCCAGCGACCGTTGTGCACTCCGGTCGTGTCTCTGAGCAGCAGGTCTGATTGCCCGTCGCCATCGAAATCGCTGCGCGAGACTTTCTGGTAATACAAACTGTTCGTCAGCGCCAGGCTGCCCTTGTCCTCAATGGTCACCACGGTGTTATCGAAGGTCAGTGTATACGAGAACCAGTTGCTGTCGGTCATACGGCGGAGTAATACATTTGGCGCAATGAAAGGCTCGAGCGGGAATGTATCCTGGTCATCCGGTATACCGTCATTGTCGTCATCGGGATCAGCGTTATTGCCGATGCCATCGCCATCGGTGTCTACCGACTCAAACGGGTTGAGGGGGAAGATGTCACTACCATCGCCCACGCCGTCGCCGTCGCTGTCCGGGTTCAAGGGATCTGTCCCGGCGAGCGCCTCATCGGCATCACTCAGGCCGTCATTATCGTCATCCGAATCCGCATTATCACCCACCCCGTCTTGGTCGGTGTCCACTGACTCGGTCGGATCGTTCGGGAAGGCATCCGCATTATCACCGACGCCGTCGCCGTCGGAGTCTGCCGACTCGTTCGGGTCGCTCGGGAAGGCATCGCCGTTGTCGCCGACGCCGTCGCCATCGGTATCCACGGTCTCGTTCGGGTCGCTCGGGAAGGCATCGCCGTTGTCGCCGACGCCGTCGCCATCGGTATCCACGGTCTCGTTCGGATCGTTCGGGAAGATATCCGCATTGTCACCGACGCCGTCACCATCGGAGTCTGCCGACTCATTCGGATCGGTCGGGAAGGCATCACCGTTGTCGCCAACGCCGTCGCCATCACTGTCCACGGTCTCGTTCGGATCATTCGGGAAGGCATCCGCGTTGTCGCCCACGCCATCACCATCGGAGTCTGCCGACTCGGTCGGATCGTTGGGGAACGCATCGCCGTTGTCGCCGACGCCATCACCATCGGCGTCTGCCCACTCGGTCGGATCGCCTGGGAAGGCATCTGCGTTGTCGCCCACACCGTCATCATCGCTGTCCATCGTCTCGGTCGGATCGTTGGGGAACGCATCCGCGTTGTCGCCAACGCCGTCGCCGTCGCTGTCCGCTGACTCACTGGGATCGTTCGGGAATACGTCCGCATTGTCGCCAACGCCGTCGCCGTCGCTGTCCACGGTCTCGTTCGGATCATTCGGGAAGGCATCTGCGTTGTCGCCGACACCATCACCATCGGAGTCTGCCGACTCGCTCGGATCGTTGGGGAACGCATCGCCGTTGTCGCCGACGCCATCGCCATCTGAGTCCTGCGTCTCGGTCGGATCGTTCGGGAACGCATCGGCGTTGTCACCGACGCCATCACCGTCGGAGTCGGCTGATTCAGTCGGATCATTCGGGAATGCATCGCCGTTGTCGCCGACGCCATCGCCATCTGAGTCCTGCGTCTCGTTCGGATCGTTCGGGAACGCATCGCCGTTGTCACCGACGCCGTCACCGTCGGAGTCGGCTGATTCAGTCGGATCATTCGGGAACGCATCGCCGTTGTCGCCGACGCCATCGCCATCACTGTCCATGGTTTCGTTGGGATCGTTGGGGAACGCATCGGCGTTGTCACCGACGCCATCGCCGTCGGAGTCGGCTGATTCAGTCGGATCATTCGGGAAGGCATCGCCGTTGTCGCCGACGCCATCGCCATCACTGTCCATGGTTTCGTTGGGATCATTCGGGAAGGCATCGGCGTTGTCGCCGACGCCGTCACCATCGGAGTCGGCCGTCTCGGTCGGATCATTCGGGAAGGCATCGCCGTTGTCGCCGACGCCGTCGCCATCAGAGTCCGCCGTCTCGGTCGGATCGTTCGGGAAGGCGTCCGTGTTGTCGCCAACGCCATCACCATCGCTATCAAACCACTCGGTCGGATCGTTGGGGAAGGCATCACCGTTGTCGCCGACGCCGTCGCCATCAGAGTCCGCCGTCTCGGTCGGATCGTTCGGGAAGGCGTCCGTGTTGTCGCCAACGCCATCACCATCGCTATCAAACCACTCGGTCGGATCGTTGGGGAAGGCATCGCCGTTGTCGCCGACGCCGTCGCCGTCACTGTCCGCCCACTCCGTCGGGTCATTGGGGAACACGTCTTCGTCGTCAGGCACCCCGTCATTGTCGTTATCGTCGTCCAGATAATTGGGAATGCCGTCACCGTCAACATCACCCGTATATTCCGGATCGTTGCTGAGCTTCACCGTTGCCGAGTCGGAAACAGGATCCTGGCCCGGATTCGTCGCGTCAGCCGTGGCGACGTTCAGTATGTCGATCGTTCGACAAGTGTTGACTTCAACCGGGAATGGCGCGATGAAATCCTTCAGTGCCGCCGTAAATGGCGTAGAGGAACGCCCTTTCACGAACGCGGACAGGAAGGTCTTGCAGTTCCCCTCGAACGTCTGCGTCAGGTTGATAAGCGCTTCACCAAACGACTGATCAGGCAGGAGACCGCCGTGCAGCGGATTGGGTTCGCCATTCGGAATGGTGCCGAACAACAACGGGTCATTAATGGCGGCGAAGCCGCTGCCTTCAATGTTGAGCGAACGTGGATCGCCCCAGCGAACCGCATTGCCATCCCACTCGCGGAGCGTCAGCAGGACGACGTTGCCGCTGGATTCAAAATCAAAGCTGATCAGGACGTCGCCGTCCGTGCGCATCGAGGTTACTCCATTTGCGCTCTTGACCTCCGACTGGTTCAGTTCGAAATCGAAGTTAGCCGTGCCGAGCGAATCGGTGCGTATCCAACCCAGCGCCAGGAATCCGATGCCATCTACCTCATCCTGGGCGATCAGGAAGTTCGTCAGATCGCTCTTGTTTGGTGGAATAGCATGATCCAGAACCGTCGGCACGGGATCATCTTCCTTGGCGCCGTCCGTGAACGCATCGTCAACCAAATAGTCTGGTGACAGATCAGTCAGCGGTGGATCGAGCACATTGAGCAAGGCTAAGCCTTCGCTGCTCCAGTCAAGCGCTGTAGTGCTCCCATCGTCAATCAGATTGCCATCGATCTCGAAATTGCTGCCCAGTGTTCCGGACCCGCCTGGCTCACCTGACCCATCGGAACCCGTTTGCAGGTAGTCTTCCGGCACTATCACGGTTAAATCCACCGTGAAGCTGGCTTCATCGCCGCTTTCAACCTGATCCGGAGTTGGGTCTTTTGCCAGCGTGCCGATGTCGCAGCTCAGCGTGGCGCCGTCCTCTGAAACCGCACAACCGGGCGTCGTGGTCACCCACGGCAGCGGCAACAGGTTTTCCGCCGGATTTCCGGTCGGCGGGAGCGCATCCGTAAGCGTAACGCCCAATGCATCGCCACCGCCGATATTTGAGACAGTGATGGAAAATGCCATTTCGACGCCGGGGATAATGACCGGATGAATTGCCGTCTTGACAATCTTGAGTTCGGGTGGAATGTCGTCATTGGTGATCGTGCACGTCTTATCGTCACCAATTGACAGAGTGATCGTGCCGTCCTCGGCGCAGTCACCACCCCAGGTCAGGGCCGTGTAGCCCGGCAGGCTGTTTTCCGACACAGCGTAACTTCCCGCGTTGCGGCCGTTCGGAACGCCGGACTGCACCTGGACGTCGTCTATGAACAGCGGAAAGTCACCGACGATCAGAAGCCCACCGTTGTCGTTAAGAACATTCTTGACGACCGTAAGGACCGGCTGAATGTCATCGTTCACGATCGTGCAGATGGCTGACTCGCCGAGCGCGACTGTGATCGAATTAGCGTTCTGGCTGCCACCATCGCAGCCCCAACCGGACGCCGCGAAGTTGGCCGGCCCGAACTCGGACAGGGTGTAGGTACCGGCGGAGAAGCTACCGTCACTGCTGGCGCTGCCGGCGCCGGAGATTGGCGTCGGGCCGTCGGCGCTCAAGGTCCATTCACTGGGCTGGGCCGTGCCGCCGTTGTCATTGGTGACCTGCTTGACCAGCGTCAGGCTGGGCGGCTGGTCGTCATTGGTAATGGTACAACTGCCGCCACCTGAACCCACGGTAATTTCGTTGCCGTTCCGATTAACGTCGCCGGAACATGACCAGCCGACTGCCGAATAACCCATGGCCGGCCCACCGGTTTCAAATATTTCATAAACGCACTGTGCAACGTTGTCCGAAACGCTCAACGAACCGCTGACGCCACTGCCGGCATCGGACCCGGCGAAGCCACTGGCAGTGCACGTACCCGAAGAACCGGCTTTCAAGCTCACATTCAAAGTCCAGGCCGACGCTGCGACATTGCCGCCGTTGTCATTGATTACGTTTTTGAACAGCGTAAAGCCTGCCTGCGGCTGAGGCTGCTGCGTATTTGTGACCGTGCAGACTTTGTCAGTGCGGGCCGTGATCACGTCCGCGCACGCGCCGGAAAGACTTGCCACATAGCCTGGTGGCGAGGTATCAGGGTCGCCGCAGGCCACTTCAGATACGTTGTACTGGTTGCCGATAGCAAAGGTGAACTGGGTTCCCGTGTCGTCGCCGGGAAACTCCGGCGTATTTTCATCGTCATTCAAGGCAAGGCAGAAGTCCGATGCCTGGGACGTGCCACCATAGCCGTTAACGACCTGCTTGATTACGGTTATCGTACCGGTGAGCAGTTCATTGGTGATCACACAATCGGTTGTCTCCGACTGGTTGACCGAGAATCCTGTCGTGCCATCCGTATCCGGAGCGGGTTTATTACACAAAATTGACTGGAGTTCGAAACTGGGTTCTGCCGTCAGATCCTCCGCCACCTGGTAGTCGGTACCCGGAATCACAGTGAGTTGTTCTGCGCCGCCGTCGTCAATAAGAGTGCCTGTTGCAGAAGTGCGCGGCGTGTAATCAATGTCTTCCCCGCCAAGACGCTCCAGCGTGTATGAGAAGTTGCCGGTTTCGCCGGAGGGTTGCGTGGATTTGCTGATATTGACCACGCCGCAATTAGAAATTGTCAGGACCGATCCAACATCGGCCAGCACAGTATCCTTGTAGTCGGCCGAATCAGAGTTACCGGTAATCGTGCCGGGAATAACGTTGTCAATCACCAGGCAGGTCTGCAGCGGACCGAATATCGCATCGGTCAGGTTGATCGCGCCCTCGCCCCTGGAACTGTCAGCGCTCAGGGAGGCTAGAGCGAATCCGAACGCAGACAGGTTGATGCCAGCGTCGAAAGCCGACCCGTCGAATGTCCGCAGAACGATGTCAGTATCACCGCCGCCGAAATCCCAGACGATCATGAAGTCGCCGGCCTGGCGATTAATCCAGGGATTACAGGAATCGATCAAGGCCGTCTCTTCGGCGGTCTCCGGCTGGATCTGGTCAATCGCTGCATAATCGCATGCCGGATCAGCCGAAGCTGACTGCAACTCGTAGGCAATGACGCTGCTGCCGGTAGTTGCATCGCGCTCCCAAGCGAAATACAACCAGATGTCGCCGGTCAGATCAGTTTCCGTATCGAGCCAGATCGTCGCAATGTCAGTTGAGCTATTGGGATTCGTAAAGTCGAGCATTGGCGGCGAGGCGGAGTGAATCACACCGAGCTTCGTATCGGATGAATTGACGGGCCCAAGCTCGCTGATACTGCCGACAGGGTCCTGGAATTCGAAGCAACAATTCGCGTCAGGCACGATGCCATCGATACTGTATGGCACTTGTGCCAGGCCCGTTGTTGGCGCCAGCAGGAGGGCCGCCGCAAAATTAGTAACGATAGCGGTCAGATTCCAGTTTAGTTGTTGTCGCTTGTTCGGAAATTCCATTTCCATTCATCCTTTGTTGTGTCCACTTTGCTCGTGGAAGCGGCTGAGCGCTCTAATCCGTCGCGCACCTAGACCGTGTTTATTGTTATTAATAACGATTCGTTTTTTTATTTGCTGTTAAAAGTCAAAGTTATACAGTGGGTCAAAATCATTTAGTTCAGCCTCACCGTAACGTCATAACCCTGTCGACTCAGATCGTGATTGATGTCGACAGTGCGAAACCCAGGGGCGTTGATGCGCAGTGAATGGGGCCCCGGTCCGAGCTTGCTGAAAGCAAAATGGCCCTGCATGTCTGCGGCGGTCCGGCGCGTCGCCCTCGTGGTGATGCCGCCCGCCTGGTGAGACCATTGCAGTACGATGCGGGAAGCGGGCACCGGATTGTCGTGTGTATCAACCACCATGCCGCGGATTTGATGGTCTCCCCAATCCAGTACGAGCGGCAAATGCAGCTTATCGCCGGGTCTCAGATGGAGGCCCTGCACCAGGATCGACGGCGTTGACTGGCTCGCCACGACAAGGTCGCCCGCGGGCGCTGCCGGGATTTCGAAGTTGCCGAGCGCGTCGCTACTAACCAGGACATTCGGCCTGCGCGACCCGGTATTTCGCAACACCAGGTCAAAATCCGGCACTGGCACGCCGTTTAAGTTAACGAGTTGGCCGGTCACTGCGCCGAATTCGTAGGATTCGACCACGATGTCAAGTTCGGTCGTATCGACGGTCATGTGTACAGGTTGCTGATAGTCTTTGTGGTCCGCCCCGCCGAATACGATCAGGCGATAGTCAGCCGGAGATTCGACGATAGGAAATGTGTATTTCCCCTGGCGATCTGTCGTAGTGCTGTATGTTTGCTGCGCCAAGCGCGGCCTAAGCTCAACCGTACGTCCCGCTAACGTGTCTCCTGAGTCGCTGTACACCGTTCCGTTCAGTGCCGTCCAGGATTCGACCGGATGCATCACGACGTGCAAGACATCGGCGTTCGGCGCTCCAAGATCCTCCAGTTGAACTTTGCCGGTTTGCTCCCGATAGCCGGGTCTTTGAAATCGCAACGCGAATGAGTTGATCGTTGGCTTGAGCGTTACCGTGAGCCGGAAACGCCCCTCGTCGTCAGTCAACACACTGGGTTGGCCGACCAAATTCGGAAGTACTGTAACGCCCTCCAGCGGTTCGCCTGTGGCGGTAAGCACCTGCCCCTCGGCGACCGTCGCCGAATTCGGGTATACCACCAGATCGGCGTAATCAACGCCGGCGCGCGCAGAGATGCGTGCTGATCGATAGGGAGCCTGAGTGCCACTGCGGATCGTATATTCACCGTCCGGAAGCCCGCCGAGGGAATAAGCGCCGAGCGAATCGGTCACCGTCCAGAAACGCAGTGTCTCGGAATCCGGAAATCGCGTGCTTTTGAGTCGCTCGGGTGATGCGACGATCGTGACTCCGTTGAGTCCGACGCCCTCGGTGGTCAATACGTGACCTGAGATGGTGTATCTAGATGCAGAACCCGACGCGGTGCCGGATTCAGACGCATTGACGGTCTCGTCGTAGCTGCCTGTCTGGCAGCGAGATCCGTTAGCGTCGGGACCGGTTGAGCATAGCTCCGCCAGCGTGTATCCGGGGCGCGGGCCCTGAGAATTCGATTGATTGTCATACCAGGCGCGAGGTTGATTGGCGTGTCTGCTTTGCAGACTATTGTTCGCATCACCCTGGACACTGTTGGTCGGATCAAATGTGTTTGCATCAATTGCCGGGGTATCGGGGACCTGCTGAATATGCGCACTCGCCCCAACTGAGTTGCAAGCCGGCGGCCCGTCAGCGTCGGAAGCATGATTATGGTTGCAGTCGGACCCAGAAAGTTTTCCGCGAAGGTCGCCGGGCCAAAGATTGGCCGGCGCAAATGCGATATAACCCGCCGCAAATATTGCCAGGGCCAATACGACAATCAGCTTAAGTTGATGGCCGGAGCTTGGAACTGCCTTCCCTGGCACCCGGCGCTGGCTCTTATGCACGAGCCGCTCCTTATTTTTTTCTTTAGCTTGTTTTAATTATTATTCATAGAGAGTTTGAACTCTGTTCGCGAGTGTCGCAGAGGAACCTGGAAAATCCGGACCGTGAGAACATAATGATTAGGCTCTCATGAAAAACGTGAGCCAAACCACACAATGCATGGGGGCCGACAGACCGGAGATGATTATGTCGCGGCGGCCCCGGAACGCGGACCTAACTGTGAAACGTCAGATCTGCTCGGACAGACAGTTTCCGATCATGCGAAAAACGGAGTTCGCAATTCTACTGTTGGAGGCAGGTCGCCCAAGACTCTTTACGCGGGAATAAAGCGGACCGCAGGGAGCCATCCCAAGGAAAGAGTCTTGGGCAACCTGCCGCGAGCTCTGGCACCTATCCGGAATAGCCGATGTCCGCCAACCGAATCCTCTGCCAGGCATTCGGCCTTGTCTGCGGCATACCTTCGCTGGGATGGCTCCCTGCGGTCCGCTTTATTCCCTGCGAAGGTATGCCGCAGACAAGGCCTGGACAGCGCACGACCGTTTGGCATCGACGAACCCATGCAATAGCCGTCTTACAGTGTCTGCAAATTTAAGTCTGAGTTATTACAAGCCGGTCAGATGCAACCAAGCCTGACACGGTCAGTAAGATCAAGTACCGACGAATACAATTAGGCGCGCATCAAGCCTTCATCCACGCTTTCAATGCCTTTAGCCCCTTCATGCCTTATCAGTAATGCTTTCCGACGCATAAAGCGGGTAATGCCGGATGGCCCCATTCGCGCCGCGCCCATCCCTGAAAACCTGAATGAGTCATGCTGCGCATCGAATACCTCGGTGGTCAAACCGCCGTCATTGATGCTGACCGCGCCGGCATTGATGCGCCGGCCCACCGCGTCTGCTTCCTCGATATCGGCACCAATCACAGCGGCGGACAGTCCGTACTTCGTGTCGTTAGCCAAAGCGACCGCTTCATCTACGCTGTCGTAAGCCATGATGGGAATAACCGGCCCAAAGGTCTCCTCCGTCATCAGTTTCATCGAATGGTCAACACCTGTGACGACTGTCGGTCGTATCCACTTACCGCCACCATGGGTCTCGATGCGACCACCACAGCGAATCGTCGCACCCTTCGCGACCGCATCTTCGAGGTGATCAGAAATGATCTCGGCCTGTTTACCGAAGATCAAGGGACCGATATGCCCGCTATGGATTTCCGGATAGTTCAAATCCACCTTCTCGGCCATGAACACCAGCGTATCGACGAACGCTTCGTAGTGATCCCGATGGACGTAGATTCGCTCCAGGGACTGACACGCCTGCCCGGTCGCCTGTACGGATGCACGCAAGACGATTCTGGCTGCCTGAGTCGTTTCGGCCGACGGCAATATGATGGCCGGATCTTTACCTCCGAGTTCAAGAAACGACGGGATGAAGTTTCGCGCGCAGGCTTCCGCTACGATCCGGCCAGTTGCGACACTGCCAGTAAACGCGATCGCGTCGACGTTTTCAATCATCGCCGCGCCCGTTTTGCCGTCGCCGGCAATCCACTTAAAAACACCGTCGAGCTCAGGCGTCGCAGCCAAGGATCGCTGCAATGGTTCAATGAATCGTGGCGTCACCTCACTGGGCTTTACCAACACGGCACAACCGGCGATTAATGCCGGTATGGAATCCAGCATCGACAAAAGGAATGGAAAATTCCACGGACTGATTACCCCAACCAGGCCATATGGAACGAATTGATTACGAACGTCGACCCCTTCCGTAGCCGAAGGTCGTTCTCCGGAGTCGGATAATAAGTCTGGCGCTATTTCACACCAACGAGCGACGATGCTCGCTAATGACTGCACCTCGACGACGGATACAAGGTAGCGCCCGGTATCGATCGCAAGCGCATCCGCGACACCAGCGGAGTCCGCCAGTAATGTATCAGCCCAGGCCTTTAATACCTCGCAGCGATGTGTGAGTCCGGAAGAAAACCAGGATTCCTGAGCCTGACGCAATTTCGCCGCAAGCTCGGCAACCCCGGATTCCGTTAGCGGATGAATGACGTAGTCATCCAGGCCGGTGCGCGGATTCCGTACAGGCATCTCACGATTCATTGTCATTACTTCCTTTACTCGGTCGACAGGCTTCTTTTGAAGAAAATCCAGCTGGTTACGTTGGGGCGATCGTCGTCGAGCGGCGGCGGCTTCATATATTCCGGATAATTTCGCGCGATCTCCGCTTTCATCACTTCAGAAATCTCAGCATAACCGTTAACTTTTCGCCCGGCCGTGTGAAAATAAATCATTCCGGCCCGCCCGCGCATCTCCATCCATGGTAACCAATCCGACATTCGCACCCAGCCAATCCGCGTGGCAATAGAATCAATATCGTCATTTTCAAGGTCGACGACATCGCCAAAATAGTTAAACATTTCGGTTGCTTGATACATACCGCCGACGTAGCGCTGATAGTCTCCGCCCAGCGGATTTTTATAAAATAACGGAATGGTCTGCGTCATCCACCACTGATCGCCTTGAATCGTTAAAGGCAGGGAAACTGGCCGCCCGTCCCGACCTGTCTCGGTGAACTTCCCATTCACGGGATCATTGGCTACGTGGATAACCTTAACTGTATCTCCAGTCCACGGGTTTTCCCAGCTGCGCAATATCTGGCCGGTGAGAGGATCCTTATAAAGAAGAATCTCCCGACTCACTAATTTGAAGCCCACTTCGCCGTCCAGCGACACACAGCGGCGCGTGTTCATGCCCTCAACCTGGAACAATAATCGGTCTTTCTCTCCAGGTACGCGACTATATGCTCGCCCGTTCCACCAGAACGTTTCGATCTTTCCGTCTTCCTGGGAACAATGAATTTTTCTCATGATCTTAAGAGCGGTTTGCGGAGAATCTAGCTCCACCGCTACAACGTTGGTGACCGCGATTGATGCGCTAACCAGTCCCAGTAATACCGTACATATTTGTTTCACTAACCGATTCATAATCTCGAACAAGCGCTCAAACCTCCTGCATAGCCAGCCCCGTTAGCTTAACAAGGCTCAACTCAAGCGCAACTCGCCCCGGCGCCAGCGCTTAACGCGATGCCAGGCACTGCCATTTTGTCTATTCGACCAAACGGTCGATTTTTGCCGCGCAGATGAAGTCATTTTCAGACAGGCCGTTAATCGCATGAGTGGTGTACAGGACTTCGACTTTTCCGTAGTGTACTTGCAGATCGGGGTGGTGTCCTTCGTCCTCGGCGATCCACGCCACGGCATTTACAAAGGAAATCGTCCGGTGATAGCCGGCAAATTCAAACCAGCGCACAATAGATTTACCATCCTCAGATAAACGCCAGGCCGGATTCAAGGCCTGCGTCAGTTGCCGCACCGTTTCGCTGTCGAGCGGCGGCACCCCGCCTTCGCATGGTTTGCAGCGGCGTTTCGTTAATTCTGTGGCTGTTGTCATCTTTCCCTGCACGTTTCACTGACCGTAAGCTAATCGGTAAGCGCTACGAATGTTCCTCCATTTCGTTCTGCCAGAACTCTCATAAGATTGGAGAACTGTTGCGGCCTGCTGGCATAGCCGGTCGCGAATCCCAATGCATGAATTCGCACCAGTCGATTACCGAACTGGTCGGCCTTGTTGACTCTTTCGACAAATGACACGATACCCTCGATACCGCCTTGCGAAACGTCATCGCCAAATACGTAAATACTGATCGGTTTTCCCGGCTCATAAAACGTGTTGATGGCGGTCTGTATACCCTTGGTTGGATTGGATGGGCTATAGCCTTCCCACGTGCTGAGCTTTTGCCTGATGAGTCCTCGAGTATTCGGAGAATCGGCGATCCATTTCCCTCTGAATGACGGAAACAAATAGTCGCCGTAGTCGCTTAACACCTGGACACCCTTCACCTCGGGGTAAGCCTGGAGGACCTCACTGACTTTTCTCAGCACCGTGGACCACTGGGATTGCATGCTGCCGGATCGATCGATGACGAAAATAATATACTCGCTGTCTACCGGAATACCGCCGATAATCGCATTGTCCTGATCGGGCGTATAATTGGCCAGTAATCGCTGCATCTCCTCCGTCAATAGTTGGCGCGCTCCTTCGAGTTCACCGCGTTCATCGCTATCTATAATTGAGCTCTCCTGAGATGCCTGATAGCGACCACGAATTTTCGAGACATCCCCCACTAATCGCGCCAGTTTGTCTTTTGAGTCTGACAGCTGCTCATCGACAGTGATCATTTCTCGATTCAAAACCGTCGTTTCACCGCGAAGATCAAACAACTCCTTCTGCAGCGCAGCGATCAAACCCGCCAGATCTTCCTGGCTTCGTTCAATAATTTGCGGCTCGTAAATTTTTGTGAGCACCAGCAATAAGATCACTGCACCAAACGCACAGGTGATCGCGTCCAGAAATGACAGGCTGAAGGTTTCCGTTTGTCTATTCTTTCGCATTGCGATTGCGCTATTCAGGTCGACATCAAGGCCAGTCTCTGGACGGGCTCAGAAACGAACCGCGGGTCGTCAAAGCCAGCTGCCAGAACAAGATCGCAGCATCCGGATCGCCATCCATGGGAAACAACAATATATTTACGGGTACGCGTCGCGGCAGTTCTTTCACGGCCTTATTAAAAAAATCGATACGCTGCCGCACCTTGACGAGTTCGGACTCTGCCGGCGCAGTCTTGCCCTGGGTTGGCAACCCATCCGTCAGCAGGTAAATATTATCCGGCAAGGGATTCATCTCGCTGACCGCCTTGAATGCCTTGTAGAGACTGGTTCCGTTGTCCGGAATGATGGTGCGCAGCTGCTCCACGCTGCGATCCAGGTCACTCTTGCTGACGTCGATCCAGGCACCTTCGGTTCCTTCCAATACACTTTTAACATCTTCGTTGAATGAATAGACCTGGAATTTATTGCCTGACTGCAGCTGAGTGGTCAACCAGTCGACAGTATCCAGCGCCTGCTGCCATTTGGGTGCCTTGCGCTTTAACTCATCGCTCATATTGCGGAAACGAACCACGTTGACGTAGGTCCGTGCGAGCATGCTGGTCGAGGTGTCCACCAGGATCAGGACTCTTTCGCCTCCCATTTTCATTCCAGTTAAGTACTGACGCGTGCCGCCCTCACCAAAGGCGCGAATCTGCTGTCCCGTTTGAGGCGCCGTATCGCTCGATTTTGCGGCCAGCTGTCTTTTCGCTTTCTCCAGTCTTTCAATATCCGATTGCAATTTTTCGACACTATCTTTTGTTGCCGCGCTGTCGTTTTCGTATGTGGCTAATTCCTCCAAAAGCTGCTGCAGAATTTCCTGTAGCCGTCGTGCCTCGCCCTCCGTCGCTACCTGCTCCTGTTGCCTGGCTTCGAGCACGTTGCGCGCTCGAATCAGATTCTTCCGCCCATCCAGCACCTGTTCTTCCAGTTTGTCGGTTTCGGCCTGCAGATCGACGCTGACTTCGGCAGCCCGAGAGGCGACCTGCGCGGTGATAATCATGTAGAACAGTACGATTGCGCCCAGGCCGCAGGCCATAACATCGAGGAATGACAGGCTGAAAACGTTGAATTGCCTACGTGCCATTGTGGCTCGCCCCGGCCGTAACTTCCGCAATCAGGTGAAAAACGCTGGCTGGTTGCCCGATACTCAGAACGTCGCCAATATGAAGAACCGCCGATTCACCGATCGCGTGACCATTCAAGCGTGTGCCGTAACGACTGTGATCGATAAGCTCGACACCGTGATCACCCATACGAATGCTGCAATGGCGGCGCGATACTCCTGTCCCCTCGGGGACGCACACGCCAAATGCGCCGGATGACAATTCTGTCCCGATGTAAAACGTCTGTGTGCCCAATTGATAGGCTCGCCCGTCATACAGCAGATGAGTCGGGTGTTCCTGATCTTCTGTTTGATTCAGAAGCGCATCGCGGGATTCTTCGTCAAATGGAACTGCTTTCTGGTCCCACTGCAATGCAGTCGTCAGACTAACGCCTCCATCAGACTGAGCAAAATGGCCCGCACGGCGCAATGCGCCCCATGCTGCAGCCGCGGGCTCGAGCACAAAAACCGCAACTTGTGACAAGCGGGCGATGGACTCGACCAAACCGGGGAAATTGGCGAGCTTTTGATCCACCTGTATGGCGAAAGGTTTCCCAGCCGTGAACAAACTCCGCATCTGCTGTGTGACCGGTGAGAATCTGTCAACCAGTCTTTCCTGCAGCTTCGTTCGTTCTATGACGGTAGAAAACTCGTTGCCTCCGAACTCGATAGCAATATCCAGGTGCGCCTGACGACTGAGCTGTGCCAGCCAGGCGTGCAGATTGTCATACAGATACTGCTCGCTTCGCGCATCGTGCAGCGGGTCGAAACGCGTGCTTTCGACGAAGTGCTCAGCGATATACTCAGCGCACGCACGTTCCATTGTTACCACACCGCACTGTTCCATCGTCCATCGGTCGCCCAGCGCGCTCCGACCATCCTGCATAATTCTTGTAACGGTCAGATCGTGCAATGAAATGTCCAGGTGCAGCAAATCGCGGCCCGGATATTCTCTGCGCGTCGCCGCTATCGCACTGTCAACCAGACCACGGACCGGTATCGCCAACTCCAGGGCAATGCCGAGCAATAAACCCAGTTGAGCCGGCGTCCAATATGCCGGTACGGCAAAGATCACACCCTCAAGGTCCGCTGGAAAATCAGCCGATATTTGTTCTAATTGTGCGTGTACGAGATCTGCGGAACTCGCATAGCCCTTCAATGCTTTGCTGAGTGGCTGTTCAGACAGTTGACGCCAGAACTGATTCATGGACTGCCGGGGATGCAGGCGCGCCTGCCGCCACGCCTGGAGGCCGAACAACATGCCGCCATCGCGAGCCAGCGCATAGCCAGGCGCGGGCGCGGGCTCTATGCCTCCACCCACCACCGCGATGGCAGCGTCATTGAGATCAATTCCCAATATTGTCATCTGCACTCAGACCCGCAAGCGTGAATTTACAGCCGGGTTCTTCACCTGTTAATAGCTAAATAGACTGCATGTGCCGGATCAAATTCTGATCGACATAATTTTCCGTGGCGAAAACAGTTTTTTCCTGCAATAACTGCAGCTGATGCACCAGAAACATCAATACAATGCTGATCAGCAGCGCAATGAACGTGGAATTAAACGCCACGCCAAGGCTTTGTGTAACGCCGCTGATGTCTCCCTCGACGGCGCGATGGGCGAGGCCCAGTGCGGCGCCGATGCCGCGAACAGTGCCAATAAACCCGATCGACGGAATTGCCCATGCGATATAACGAATCATCGATAATTCGGATTCCAGTCGGTCCGCTTCGGAGCTCACCAGCGTGTGCGTCGACGAAGAAACATCCTGGACGTTGCGGGTCGTGCCGAATCGCTGCAATGCGCCGAGCAGGGCACGGGGCAGCAGCAATTGCTGCTCCGCATCCGGGAGTGCTTGTAATTGACGTGCGTATTGGCGTCCGTCTTCGGGTAATATGCGCACCCCATCGGCAATCGGCACCAGGTCAAGTTCCAGCAACCTTCGTTCGCGGTTCGCGTAATATGTCTTGTACCCCATGATCGACATTGCCCAGAGCATCAGGATAAAGCACGCCTCCTGCTCAAAGTCCTTGACGATCACGAATCCTGAGCGTTCGGGAATGTAGTCCGGGTCCTGTTCGATCAGGATACGTTGCTCTTCAATAACGGCGGCCGCGTTAGGCCGAATCACACCAACATAGATCGCGTGAACGATGATGATGGAAATAATCAGGGAAAAAACCTGGAAAACAAATTCTGTAGAAAAACTGTTCTTCATACTAAAAATATCTCGCGGAAAAATAAGCCGGGGCTTATATATCTGATGGAAGGTCAATCGGCAGGTCGGCTGCCAGCGGCTTGCTAGGCACAAATTCCTTGAGCTGATCAGTCTCGCCCAAGGCCTCCTCGATTCGCTGCAACTCTGCTTGTACTTCTTCCTCGGTCATGGTCTCCGCCACTTCCGTATCTTGCCGCTGTTCAGTTGCCTCTTCAGCAGCCCAGGCTATGCCGATTCCGCCGACCAGAACTAATGCAATTGCCAAATGTTTCATATCACTCCTCTACTCGGCCGGCTGTTCTACATACCTGGCGATGCGAAAACCGACGTCGAGTCGCCCCCGGCTGCCAAAATCACGGTAGGCGAACCGCAATTCACTGATGCTGGCATGCCGCCAACCGGAGCCACGAATGACATGATACTGCCCTTCAGCGGGTCCGACAGGGTCAATATCGATTCCATTCGAGTTGGAAGACACACCATATCGATCGTTGACCCACTCTGCCACATTGCCGCCTATATCGAACAGGCCAATCGGACTCGCAGGAAATTTGCCGACCGGCGCACTGATGGAGTAGCCGTCAGTATAATTATTGAGCACCTTTGTCAGGATGCCATCCGCCGATCGATCTGCATAATTTCCTGACTTCTGTGTCGGCGGCATGCGGTCACCCCACGGATATTTTTGCTTACCACCCCCGCCGTTATAACGGGCCGCCCAAACCCACTCTGCTTCAGTCGGCAGTCGATAACCGTTGTTTGGCGGTGAAGCCAGACGAATTTCACCATCATCGACAAGATAGGCAAACGGCAGTGACTCCTTGTGGCTGAGCCAGTTGCAATAGCCCGTCGCCTCTTCCCAACTCAACATCACCGCGGGATGATCGTCGTTGCCCAGCGTTCGATACTTATCGGCCCCTGAAGTGTGCTTGGGATTGAACTCACGAAATTGCGCATTCGTAATCTCACGAGTACTGATATAGAACTGACGCGTCAGTTGAACCTGGTGTTGAGTTTCGTTGGGCCGCCGGCCTTGCTCGCGACGTGGCGCACCCATTTCGAATTGCCCGGGGTCAACCAACAGCATTTGCAGACCCTGGCTGGTGGTAATCGTCCGCGGGGAAGCGGCCAGTATCGACTGCTCGGGGGTCAGCATGGTCACCTCGAGCACTTCCGGCATACCCGGCTTCGGCGTGACTTCGGTAATAAATGGTTCGTATCCGGTTTTACGAATCTCGATACGATGTGGCCTGGCGGGGAGAGAGAATTCCTGCGAGGCGATACCGCGCGACTGACCATCGATGAATAGCTCCGCATCGGCCGGCTGGCTGACAATCTTGACGACACCGATGCGCGCCTCGAGCTCAATGCGCAACAGCTTACCGCGACGTGACTCCATCGAGACCCTGCTCTCAACCGTTGCAAAACCAGCCTTGGAAATAATTACTTCGTAACTTGCACCGGGACCGAGCTCGACTTCCACGGGCGTGGTTCCACGGTAACGCCCATCAATGCTCACCGCGGCCCCGGCCGGCTGGCTGGTGACGGTGAGCAGGCTGTCGGCCTCCTGCAAAAGAATTTCCGGCAGCACAACCGGCTCGTTCGCCGCCACGGTAATCGCCTGACGCGAGATCTTGAAGCCCTCTTTTCTGACCAACAATTCATGTAGACCGCTCATAAGCTGAACAGTAGCCGGAGTCTTGCCGAGATCCGCTTCATCGACATAAATCGTGGCGCCCGCCGGTGTGGTCGTTACCGTCACATCGGCCCAAGCCGGGATCAACTCGGCATCGAAGGTCTGCAATACATTCCGCCCCTCGATTTCTACAGATGCTTCAAAATCCTGGTATCGCTCCGTGGTCATGCGAACCGTATGCTGACCGGGTTCCAGACTCAGCTCACCGGTCGGTGTGGGCCCGACCGCTTCGCCGTCGAGCTCCACCTGAGCCTCCACCCCTGCACGGTTGTCAACCACCAGTCGACCGGGCAGTTTGCGCATCGTAAATGTGAAGTCCTGGCTGTCAGCATCGCCGACCTGAATTTCTTCCCGCAGAGATTCATACCCCTCCGCCGAGAGCATCACGCGATACTTACCGGGCCTCAACAGGTAGCGCCCACCAAACTTGAATTTCAACAGACTGCCGGCAATCTGCACGTTCGCCGCGGCCGGATCGGCATCGATGAGTATTGCTTTTGCGGTAAATAAGTACAGCGCTGTTAGCAGCAGCAGTGCCAGCGCTGCATAACCGATCAACCACGCTTTCCTGTGCCTGCTCTTCTGTTCCTGAAGGACCGCGGGGGGTTTCGTTCTGCGTACCGGAGTGATCGTTGCATCCGAATCCGCACCGTCATCTCCCAGGTCAGCAATAACCGGCGGCAAAGTGTCATAGTCCAATGCATCATGCGCCACCGTAAGACGCAGAGTTTCAGCTTCGAATTCGCAGCTGATTGATGTGCCCCGCACCGCGATTTCATCGCCCGATTCAAGCCAACGTGTTGCAGTAATCTCCGCACCGTTAACCGTTATCCGCGGCGCATCAACGGCTGGCTGCAGAAATGGGCGGTTATCCAAAAGGTCGACCGAGGCAACAGCTGCTCCGGATACTTCTCCGGAAATACGTATGTCGACATTAGATGAGCTGCCGATCTGTAGCGGTAATTCGCTGGGCTCCAGCGAACGGCTGCCATTTGGATCGACAATAACTAGCTTACGAGTCAAATTGCGTCCTCACAGCTCAACAGGATCGGTTGCGCATTACCCGTGGCCTCGACCGTAAAATTGCGCCGCACATCCCGATAGCCGTCACGGCTCCCAACCGCGACATAGGCGCCTGGCTTCAGATCCACCGTTCTGGTCAAAAAGGTCCCCAGGTTGCCAACTTTGTATATAACAACCTCAGTCAGATTGTCCGATCGAAAATCGACCGGTACGGGAATCGAGGCGATTTTCAGCAACTGACCGAGTTGCTCGATCTGACCCGCAAGAATCGGTCCCGGTTGAGCAGTGGATCGGGCCCGCGCCAACAGTTGATTCGCCGCATTCCAGATCTTCTCTTCATTGAATCGCTCTGCGCGGTTGATTTCGTAAACCAGCTGCTCATGCAGCTCCAGTCGCTGCCGGGTCCGCTTCAAGTCACTTTTGATCTCAGTCAGTTGAGCGTTAATCTCCAGAATAGCCGAGTATTTTTGGACCGCTGCAGCCCAATTCTCACGCTGCTCATTAGCCTTAGCGGCTTCCTGCATCGCTGCGATTTCCCGGAGTTGGTCCTCCGCATCCAGTTGGCGCAACGCGGAAGTGGCTTCCGGATCGCCCGGCCGCACAGTAAGAGCTGCCGAGAAAGCCGCGCGGGCGCGCGAAAAATTTTCCTGCGCCGCGGCCCTGAAGCCTGCGGCCATCTGCGTCTCATATTCGGTTCGGGCGATCCCGGAGCTGATTCGCGCAAGGCTGTCGCGGGCAGGTTGCCAGAGCGCATCCAGCTTCAATACCTGCTGATAAACGGCCCGCGCGCCGGCAAGATCGTCGGACTCCTCGAGCGTTGCCGCGCGATTCATCAACTCTACGACCTGATTCAAATTTCTGGCACGTTCGAGGCCTTTGCGAGCCGTCGGATTATCTTCTTCAATTGCCAGAGCGCGCTCAAAATTCTTAACCGCGCTGCCCTGGTCGCCAATATCGAAAGCTGCCTGACCCTCGCGCAAGGCCGCCGCAAGAACGTCGGGCACGCTCGCTTCTAGAAGCTTCATCAAAGTGACGGCACGCCGATAGCTTTCCGCGGCGACAGTGTAGTTGCGATCGCGGTATGCTGCGTCGCCCGTTTCCAGCGTTCTTCTAGCTTCACTCCACTCGGGGCCACCCCATAACTCGATGCCGACTGAGCGCAATCGATCGTCAATTTCCAATAGCTCACTCAGCGCCTCGTCGGCAGTTTTGCGCTGCGCCTCGGACGCAGCGGGATCAGGAGCCTCACCGGCATCCTGTGAGCCAACCTCCGCGGGCGGCTTGAGCTGGTCGCGCTCGATAACCCGAGGTCCGCGCTGCTCCACGACGCCCGGCAGAAAAAAAATCACGCCGAGCGCCACCAGCATCAGCAGCCCGAGCCCGGCATACACCGCCCGCGCCGACAGGCCTTTGCTTTCCGGCTGTGCAGCACCGGTGCGGCCGCCTTTACCGCCGTCAGTCTTGCGGGGCGCGGCAGTGCGCCCGCGTCGGCGCACCGGTTGAATAAAATCAGCGCCGGCCTGGTCTGCTGCACCGCGGTCGAGATTATCGGCCAGCGGATAATCGGCCAGCACCTCTTCGAGCACCAGGCGCACCGCTCCAACTCCGGCTGGCCGCCGTTCAGCGCTTTTATCCAGCATTGCCAGAACAAGCTTGCCAAGCGGCTCGGGAATTTGCTGTCCGGAACCATCCTGGCGCAATGCGGGTGGTTGCTCCGTACGAATGCGTTCCGGCGTAACCTCGGGATGAAACAAGGGTTGCCCTGACAACAATTCGTAAAGCAGCGCACCGAGGGAATAAATGTCATCCGCGACTGCAGCCGGCTGGTGAGCGAGCTGCTGCGGGCTCATTGACGGCAAAGAACCGCCGCCGCGTGGAGCGGACAGATGCTGCTCTCCCGCGAGCGCCGCCGCAATGCCGAAATCGGTCAAATAGCAAACACCATTCTGATCGACAAGAACATTGGATGACTTCAAATCACGATGAATAATTCCCGCGCGGTGAGCATATTCCAGCGCATCGCAAACCATCAGCAAGCTATGGAGTATGTCCGGAAATGATTTGCCCCGCGAGGCGACGAGCGTTTCTCCATCGACATACTGCATTGATATGAAAAACAACTTGTCATCGGCATGAAAATCGTAGACCCGCACGATATTCGGATGCACCAGCGCCCGCGCTTTGCGACATTCATCGCGTAACAGGTCAACGAAGCCGCCAGAATCACTCAGTGCCGGACTCAATATTTTTATTGCGACCCGTTCTTCGAGTTGCCGGTCATCCGCCAGCCAGATCTCACCCATGCCGCCAACGCCCAGCTGACGAATCAGATGAAAACGTTCGGATATGGTCAGCCCTGCAACCAGACCTTGCATGGCGATTTACGGTTAGTCGTAATTTGGCTGTGAGGCATCCTGAACAGGATCAGCCGGAAGATCAAGGCCAGTTTCGCTTGCATAGATTTCACGAAGCAACTTGCGCCATTCGCGATATTTTTCCTCAACTGTACCCGTCAAGCGTCGAGTCTGGCCCTCTAACTCGACGACTAGCGGCTCTGCTTCGGAGTCGAAAGATGACCCAAGCTCTTTAATGGATTCGCCGTATAGTTTCGCTTCGGATGATTTGTCGAACCCGCTTTTAAAACCCTGAATACCACCCAGCACAGCGGTGCTCGTTATCGCGGAGTTCCCCCCACCATTGGCCTCGTATGCCACGGCCCCCAGGATCGCCGCGAGACCCAATAGCTGTCGCATGCGGGCGGAGCGGCGCAACTCTTCGTAATTGATCGTCTCCTCCCGTGACATCTTGCGCCAGTTCTCGTAAGGGGGGGCCATCTCGTAATACAAGCTGGCGTAATACTCGTTCAATGTATCCACAAACGAATACTCGCGTTCTCGCACTGCACGCATACGCGAGACGTTCGGATCATCCTCGGCCGGCAGACGGCGAATGCTATACCGACCGTCATCTTCTTCCAGGTAATCAGTAAATGCCGTCGGCACCAGGCCAGCGGCAAATCTTAACTCGGTGACCGTGCGGATCGTTTCCAGATTTTCTTCGGAAAGGCGTTCCCGCTTGGCCAACAAATCGTTGGCAATTTCATTATAGATATTCTGATATGGATCCTGGGTCATATCCCGGTATTGCGAGTATGCTTTCTCCGGAACTCGCGTGTCGTAGGTTTTATTCAGCCATTCCTTGCCGGTCGCGTCCCAGGCGCCGACACGCAATTTGACTTTCAAACCGTCCGAATGATCGACGCGTCCCCAGACCAGCAAATCAACCGCATCGTTTCGCTCGGGTAACACCCAGACCGAGCCCCAATGCCCGGTATCTTCGAGTGTCCTTTTCAGGTGATACGGCATATAGCGCGCTTCGGCTCTGCGCACGTCCGGGAATACAAAGTCCTCTCCTTCTTCCTGGTCTTCGTCGACACCGGGATCGAAGATCAGTATGCCTACGTCGAGTAAGGCGATCTCCGCGACTTCGGTTTCTGCGCGCACCACTTCGACTTTCTCATATTCCACGGTCCGCGCCGCCGAACAACCGACAACGAACAGCGCCAGTGCAAAGGTTGCAATGCCTCGCAAGGTTCTGATGCCCGATGCTGCCGAATCACACATAGCCTGCTTACTTTATTCCCTGATGTTTGCGGTACTCATCCCAAAGCGCATCGCGAATAGCGGGGTCCTTCTCGGCCATAGCAGCCTCACGAATCTGGCGCGCCACCTGATCCTCGGCGTTACCTTCAAGCGGTATGTCCTCAGGAACATTGGCCGCCTGAGCATTCTGATCGCCACCGCCTTCCTGCGTGGATTCCGGGGCGCCCTCCGCACCGCCACCTGCCGTACCCTGCTGCCCGTCGGCGCCCTCGGCGGAACCCGCGCCGGTAGATGCCTGACCGCCCGCCATACCACCGTCCATTCCGCCGGCGCCGGCAGATGATGGCACGCTGACCATGCCGCCTGGGCCTTCCATGCCGCCGCCACCCGCGGCAGAGGCGTCACCACTTTCTCGGCGATCTGCCGACTGGCTGGATCCCTCTCCGGACGATGCCATTCCGGAGCGTTCCTGCTCCATCTGACCATCGAAATCGCCCAGGGATTTATTGAAAGCTTCGTTCAGGCCCTCGCCACCGCCGGCACCCGCGCCAGCGGATCCGGACTGATCAGACGCGCCGCCACCCTGGCTGCCGCCCGGCATCCCCGACGACCCGGTATCCGGCATACTGCCACCGGGCGCCCCCGATGAATCGCCGGCGCCTTGCGATCCCGCGGATTCACCGGCTGTAGGCATCTGTCCGCCAGGCTGCTGGCCGCCGGTTTGGCCCGCTGACCCAGTTGAGGATTGAGAAGAGGACGAACCCCCGGAAGACCCCCCAGACGGCGGGACTGGCGAAGAACTCCCGCCGGACGAACCACTTGAGGATGGTGAAGGCGAAGAACCCCCGGAGGACCCGCCCGACGGCGGGAATGGTGACGAACTGCCAGACGAACCGCTGCTGCCGGATGAACTCGGCGACTGCATGCTGCTTGAACTGCATCCGGCAAGGCCTAGCATCGCCGTCAAGACGATGATTTTTGCCAGGCAGCAATCCGTTATCTTGTTCATGAGTTGAGCTCCGCGCGCAAAGCCATAGGTCCATTATATCGCCGCTGGCGGCGTCAGGACCTATTTTTTGGAGCCTGATACCCGGGTTAAGTTCAATAGAATGGCCTGCCGCCGTGGGCGGAGCGCGAATCCCGCCTGCCGCGCGCATAATTGGATACTGTACTACACTTATGCACCCGGCCTGCGGAGTGCCGGGCTGCGCTCCGAGCCATGTGCTGCCGGGTCCTCGAACCCCGGCTGCCGAAGGGCCGCAAAAATCGAAAGAATTGAAAAAATGCGGCGGCCGGCGAGTGGCAACCGCTGAGAGAGGCTTGATGAACACGAATCCGCAAACGACGCGGCTGCTCGGCTATATCCGGCTGCAACCCGGCATCAAACCGATCCCCGGGTACACCGTCCTGTTTGCTTGCCTGACCGGTATCCCGTTCCTGGTCATCATTAATTTTATACAGCCGTACATCCTGACAGCCATGCTGGATATCCCGACGCGGCAGCATGGATCGCTCAGCGGCTATCTTGCGATTCTGCATGAAATCATCATGGTCCTGCTGACCAGTCCGATTGGCGCCCTGGCTGATCGCGTCGGCCGACGACGCATTTTGGGCAGCGGATATATCATCGCTGCCGCTGGATTAATGATCTATCCGTGGGCGACGTCCGTCATCGGCCTGATGCTCATTCGGTGCATTTACGCCGTCGGCGCAGCAGCAATTGTATCCAGTTATTCGATTCTGCTGGCCGACTATCCGCAGGAAAAATCCCGCGGCAAGTTGATTGCGATGGCGGGCGTTCTAAACGGACTTGGCATCCTGATCATCACTTTTATTGGCGGCAATCTTCCGGCCTGGCTCGTATCCATGGATTTCGGGCCCATAACAGCCGGCCGGATGGCCATGGGCCTGATTGGAATCGCGTGCATCATCAGCGGTATCATCGTCGTTGTCGGTCTGCGAGGGGGCGATCGCGGCATCGCCAGCGGCGCAGAAAAACAGGCCTTCCGGAGTCTTTTGCGCCAGGGCTTCGGCGCAGCGCGCAATCCACGCATCGCTGTCTCTTACGCCTCCGCCTTCGCCGGGCGCGGCGATGTCGTAGTCATCGGCACCTATGTCTCACTGTGGGGGACGCAGGCCGGCATTGCGCGCGGCATGACCGAAGCCGACGCCCTCGCCAAAGCCACCATAGTTTTCGCCGTATTACAGACCGCCTCATTGTTGGCGGCACCGCTGATCGGTGTTCTGAACGATCGTATCAACCGGGTGACCGCGCTGGTTTTCGGCATGACCTTAGCGGCCATCGGGTATATTGCGTTTGGCCTGCAGACAGATCCATTCAGCGGCAACTGGCTGCCCATAGCGATTGTCCTCGGGATTGGACAAATCAGCGCGGTGCTGGCCGGAACGACCCTGATCGGTCAGGAAGCTGACCCAAAGATCACCGGGGTAACGATCGGGGTTTGGTCGTTTTGTGGCGCGCTGGGCACGATGGCCGGCTCCTTAGTCGGCGGGCTCATCTACGATATGTTTTCCCCGGGCGCGCCTTTTCTAATGATGGGTATCGCCAATCTAATCGTCGCGCTGGCGACTTATTACGTGCGCATCAAATATCCTCAGCACAAGGCACTCGATTTGGCTTGACCGCATAGCCGCATGGGGCTGTTCAGCAGAACGCCAATGGATCTGCTAGCATCTGCTGGCACTAATCCGCATGTCTCAACAAGTAAAAAAGGAATCAAAACATGGCCCTAGCAGAAGTCCTGGCGGATCTAAAAAGTAAAGTCGGCGAGGAAATCCATGTCAGTGACTGGCTCACTGTCACCCAGGAATTGATCGATATGTTTGCCAATGCGACCGGAGATCATCAATGGATACACGTCGACGAGGCCCGCTGCGCGAAGGAATCGCCGTACGGCAAGACCATCGCGCACGGATATCTGACCCTGTCCCTGTATCCACAATTACGCGGGCTGGTTGATGCCAAAGAACCCTTGTTTCCCGGGCAAACCAATATCCTTAATTACGGCCTGAATAAATTGCGTTTCACGAATGTCGTCAAGGTCGGCAGCAAGATCCGCGCGCATTGCACCGTTGCGGCCGCAGAGGAAGTTAAAAACAGCATACAGCTGACCGAAACCTACACCGTTGAAATTCAGGGAGAGGAGCGTCCCGCCTGCGTCGCTGAGTGCATAATGCGTTTGTATTTTTAAGAGTACCCCGCCTTGTCCGCAGACCAACTCCTGATCAGTCGCAAGGATGGCGTTCTGACACTGACGATCAATCGTCCGGAGAAACGCAATGCGCTGAAGATGGACCTGCTCGATGAAATCGGCGCATCGCTTACAAACTTTGCCGACGATGAGAATCTGAAATGTGCGGTTATCACCGCCGCCGGCGATCGTTGTTTTGCCGCCGGAGGTGACTTGAAAGAACTCGATAGCATTCGTTCGCCGGACGATGCCGAGGCGATGTCAAAACGTGGTCGTCAGGCGCTGGACCAGGTGCGCCGCTTTCCGCTGCCCGTGGTGGCCGGCCTGAACGGGCTTGCGTTCGGTGGCGGGGCCGAACTGGCGATGGCCTGCGATCTGCGGGTTGCAGTGCCGCAAGCCGAGATCGGGTTTCTGCAAGCACAGCTGAATGTCACAACGGCCTGGGGCGGCGGGATCGACCTGATCGTTGCGATCGGCAGACAAAAAGCCCTTGAGCTGCTGCTATCCGCAAAACGATTACCTGCTGACGAAGCCTATCATCTTGGCCTGATCGATCGAATCTGCGCAGCCGGGCAGGATCTTGACGACTGCCTGCGGGAATTTCTTTCTCCATACTTAAAGCGCAGCGGCCGGGTGCTCAGAGGCTTCAAGGCGCTGACCGCGGCTTACCGGCGCATGGCGCACGAAAAACTGACCGCCGTGGAGCAGGAGCATTTTATCGCAAGCTGGACGCACGTTGATCATTGGGACGCAGTCGAAAAGACCATGGCCGGGCGCAGCAAAAAATAAAGTGTGAAACCTCAGATCTGATCGGACAGACAGTGTCCGAATAGTGGGGACATTCCCCATTATTCGTCGCAAATCCACTGTTGGAGGCAGGTCGCCCAAGACTCTTTCCGCGGGAATAAAGCGGACCGCAGGGAGCCATCCCAAGGTAAAGAGTCTTGGGCGACCTGCCGCGAACTCTGGCACATATCCGGAATAGCCGATTTCCGCCAACCGAGTCCTCTGCCAGGCATTCGGCCTTGCCTGCGGCATACCTTCGCTGGGATGGCTCCCTGCGGTCCGCTTTATTCCCTGCGAAGGTATGCCGCAGACAAGGCCTGGACGGCGCGCGACCGTTTGGCATCGACGAACCAAGGCGATACCCGTCTTGCAGTGTCTGCAAGTTTAAGTCTGAGTGATTACCAGCCAGTCAGATGCGATCAAATATGACACCGTTGGTCTGACCAAATACCGACTAATAAAAATAAAGATATGCAGCGATTAATTGACGGTAGTTGCCTGGCCGTTTTCAAGCGTCAATTGGTGGGTAAATAATCCCCCGATAATTTCCCTTTCATGACTGGCCATGACTATCCGGGTTCCCTGGCTGCTGAGCCGGACAAGCAACGACCAGATCAGCGCCATGGAGTCGCTGTCCAAGCCGCTCATCGGCTCATCCAGTAACAATATATCCGGCCGCTGCACCAACGCCCGCGCCATTAAGACCCGACGGAATTGGCCATATGACAGCTGGTCGATACGCTTCGCGCGCAGCGCGTCGAGTTCTAATATCTCGATCCATTTATCGATACAACGTTTCTGCCGTGCAGTCAGCAATGGTATTCTGCCGATACTGGCGAAAAATCCGCTAGCCACGCATTGATAAACGGTTACAGCCTCGCTGTAGTTGCTTTGTAAATCATCGGACACAATTCCCAGGCGCTTGCGCAACTGCCAAACATTGATCGGGGGTCGCATCCCGAACCAGGCAATTCGCCCGCCTAACGCCGGGCGAATTTCCGCATGCAACAACTTGATCAGCGTTGATTTACCCGAACCATTCGAGCCGCGAATCAACCAGTTTTGATTCGCGCGCAATCGCCAGTTCAGTGCTGTCAAAACCCGCACATCGCCACGATAAAGGTCTGCGTTTTCAATCGCGATCAGAACGGATTCCGGGGCATCCGAACCGCGTTGATGCTGTCCTGATACTTTATCCACCACCCCGGTATCTGCCGCCGCAAGACGATCCAAGTTCGCCATGTGGCCCGCATCTGCGATACGTCCATTTTGCAAAATCATATAGCGATTGATCGCTCGCGGAATTTCCTGGCGCCGATGACTTGCAAAAACAAAATGCACGCCTAGCCCCGACAAGTCGTCAATGAAACCGAGCAACTGGTGCCGGGCCGACTGATCCAGACCATCACAAATTTCGTCCAGCAATAAGACTCGAGGCGAACGGATCACTGCGCGCGCCAGCAGCAACTTGCGCTGCTCTCCGCGGGACATTTCCAGAAATCGCCGGTTTATCAAGCATCCGATCTTCAAGCACTCAACCAAATCCGATATCGCTTGCACCTGCGGTGCCTCGGGTTGCCGCCTCAGGATCGGGCTGTCAGCAAAGCCGGTTGCAATCAGCGCCCACCCCGTCGGGTTCCAGTTAAAACGATAATACCGATCCTGAAGTTCGGGACTGAGCAAACGAATGTACTGATGTGCGTAAACAGCGTGTTCTTCCGACCCATTTCCAAAATCATAGGTACGCTGATGCGGAGGACTCGGGGTCGGCCACTGTTGCCCGGCAATCAGTCTTAGAAACGTCGTTTTTCCCGAACCGTTGGTGCCGAATAATGCCCAGTGTTCTCCGGGAAGAAGCGTCCAGTCAAGGTCATCCAGTATGCGACGACCACCCAGGTCGACAGCCGCCCTGCGCAACTTTACCAGTGGCGTTTTAGGCTCCGAAATTGTTTTACGCAGAGTCAGGCGCTTCGTCCCGCAGCGCGCGCCGCAGAATTTTACCGACGTTGGATTTAGGCAGCTCGTCCCGGAATTCGACCAGCTTCGGTACTTTGTATGCAGCCAGATTTTTCTGGCAATGTTCACGAATACCTTCAGCGGTCGTCTTTGCACCAGGTTTAAGTACGACGAAAACTTTCACAATTTCGCGTTTCTGGTCCGTGCGAACACCCACACAGGCGGCTTCGATGACATCAGGATGCAGTGTCACGACATCCTCGATTTCGTTTGGATAAACATTGAAGCCACCTACGATAATCATATCCTTGATGCGATCAACGATTCGAAAGTAGCCCGATTCATCCATGATGGCGATGTCACCCGTGCGGAAAAAGCCGTCCTTGGTCATCACCCTCGACGTGGCTTCGGGCGCATTCCAGTAACCCGACATCACCTGCGGGCCACGCGCACAGAGTTCGCCGGGCTCACCTTGCGGTACCTCCTTGCCTTTTTCATTGCGCAGCGAAATGTCCGTATTCGGCAACGGCATGCCTATGCTGCCGTTGAACCCCTGCGTATCCGCAGGATTTGAGGTCAGCACGGGCGAGGTTTCAGACAATCCGTAGCCCTCGATAATGTCGGTACCCGTTATTTTGAACCATTGCCTGGCGGTGTCCTCCATGACCGCCATGCCACCGGCGGACGTAATGTTAAGGTGCGAAAAATCTACCTCGGGCAAGCGCGGGTGATTTACCAGGCTCTGGTAGAGTGTGTTAACTCCGGTAATCGCGGTGAATTTCCATTTCTTCAATTCATTGACGAAACCCGCAGTATCTCGGGGATCGGTAATCAATACATTCCTTGCGCCAATCGCCAGATAGCACAGGCAGTTACACATCAGCGCATATATGTGATAGAGCGGCAAGGCGGTAATCATGATCTCTCCACCTTTTTCAACACGGCTGCTGAAAACCGAATTGACCTGGTAAATGTTGGCGATGAGATTGCCGTGACTGAGCATGGCACCCTTAGCTCTACCGGTGGTACCGCCCGTATATTGCAGGCAAGCCAGATCGCGTCCACTAGCCGACACTGGCTGAAATTTTTCCTTATCGGCGGCAATCGCCTGATGAAACGAAATAGCGCCATCCAACTGATACGGCGGCACCATCCGCTTGATATAGCGAACAATCAGGTTCACGATCCAGCGACGCGGGAATCCCAACAAATCTCCGATCTCGGTGACAATCACATGCTCTATATCGGTGTTGCCAATCACCTTCGCGAGCGTCGCCGCACTATTCGCCGAGATCACAATGACCTTGGCGCCCGAATCTATGAGCTGATGTTCCAGTTCCGGTGGCGTGTAGAGTGGATTGATATTTACGGTCACGAAGCCGGCACGCAAAATACCGAACATAGCGACCGGAAATTGCAAAAGGTTGGGCAGCATCAGTGCAACACGATCACCTCGCTGCAGGCTCGTTGCGGTCTGCAGGTGAGCCGCAAAACGCGCTGCAAGGTCATCCAGCTCGGCATATGTAATCGTGTGTCCGAAATTTGTAAACGCAGGTAGTTGCGCAAACTCCTCACAAGACGCGTTGAACAAGTCCACCAGGGACTCTTCCGGATCCAGGTCCAGTGTCTTGGGCATACCGGGCGGATAATGGCGCAGCCAAATCTTTTCCATTAATGAATTAATCCCTGAGCTAAGTAAAATCGCAGTCCCGGAGAAAACGGCTGCAGCATGCGGTCCGGGAGCGCATATTATTGTCGCACTGGTGCCACGTGAATGCACCCGTCAGCCCGGCGGCGAAAAGCGCTGCATGGGGCGGCGGCCCTGATGTGCTTGGCATGAGGATCTGAATCCTGTTACGGTTCGAACCGCAATAGTTGCGGGAGAGCAACGCAACTGAATGGCAAGAACTCTTTATCGATTAGCTTTTACGGAGTCAACTGTGGCCCGATCCAGAATTCCACGCTTCTACAAGATGAGTATCGACGAACGCGTTCGCGCGGTGCACGAACGTGGCCTGTTGACCGACAGCGATTTCGAAAGCCTGGTCTCGGGTGAGACGACGCTCGGACTGGCTGCCGCCGACAAAATGATCGAGAACGTGATCGGCGTTCTCGGTATGCCGATCGGGCTCGGTTTGAACTTCCTGATTAACAGCAGGGAATATGTCGTGCCGTTAGTCGTAGAGGAACCATCGATCGTTGCCGCGCTCAGCGCCGCAGCCAAAATGGCCCGCACCTCTGGAGGTTTCACGACCACCTCGACCGACCCGATTCTGATTGGCCAGATTCAGGTCACTGAGGTTCCCGATATCACCAGAGGCAAAGCGGCCATCCTCGAGCGCAAGCAGGAAATTCTGGACCTGGCGAACAGTTTTCATCCGCGCATGGTCGCGCGCGGGGGCGGCGCGGTGGATGTAGAAGTTTTCAGCTACCCGCTGGCATCGATGGACAGTGAAATGCTGGTTATTCACCTGTTGGTGGATACTCGCGACGCGATGGGCGCCAACCTCGTAAACGGCATGTGTGAAGGTGTCACGCCTCTCGTAGAAACCATCACCGAGGGCCAGGTTTTCCTGCGGATACTGTCAAACCTGGCCGATCGTGCCCTGGCCACAGCAGAGGTCACACTGACGACCGAACAACTGGCAGGCAAGGGCTATGGCGGAGCACGTGTCCGGGATGGCATCATCATTGCCGCCGATTTCGCGCAGGTCGACCCCTACCGTGCGACGACCCACAACAAAGGCATCATGAACGGCATCGACGCCGTGGCACTGGCCACCGGCAATGACTGGCGAGCCATCGAAGCCGGCGCACATGCCTATGCAGCGCGTCATGGTCGATACAGCTCCCTGTCGCAATGGTGGAAAGACGACGAAGGAAACCTCCGTGGGCGCCTCGAAATGCCGTTAAAGGTCGGCATTGTCGGCGGCCCGCTGGAATCGAACCCTGGTGTCGCCATGAATCTTCGCATGATGGGCGTGAAAGCCGGCACTGAGCTCGCCGAAGTCATGGCAGCAGTTGGCCTGGCACAGAATTTCGCCGCCCTCAAGGCACTGGCAACGGATGGCATTCAAACCGGTCACATGACTCTGCATGCACGCAGCGTTGTCAAAGCCGCCGGCGCGCCGGCGGATCTTTTTGATGAGACTCTGGAACGCCTCGTGCGCGGCGGGGAAATCAAGGTGTGGAAAGCCGAAAAGATTATTGACGAGCTGCGCGCAGAGCGAGGCACGGGTAGCGCCATTGAGCACAAACCCGACGCCGAGATGGGCGTTGGCTACGGCAAGATCATCCTGCTGGGTGAGCATGCCGTCGTGTATGGGCGACATGCGATCGGCTGCCCTCTCCCATTAACCATGAGAGCCATCGTCGAAGATTGCGAGAGCGGCATGGAACTGCTGATTCCGCGCTGGGGAATCGAATATCAACTCGCAAAGCCGCCGGAGCAGCAGCGATCTTTTGAAAAAGCGGCCGGCAATATTATGAGCCAGCTGGGCATCAGCGATCGGGGTATGCGCATCGAGGTCTTCCCCGATGTTCCGCGCGGCATGGGGATGGGCGGATCGGCCGCTCTGGCCGTGGCCATCATTCGCGCGGTCGATATTCATTACAAACTCGGCTTATCGAACGAACAGGTCAATGAACTTGCGTTTCAATCCGAGCAGATTGCCCACGGAAAACCCAGTGGTGTCGACAATACTTTGGCGACCTATGGACAGCCACTCGTTTACCGGATGGGTACGCCGCCGCTTGTCGAGCCGCTGAACATTCCGCAGCCGCTGTCGCTGGTCGTTGGCATGACCAGGACTGAGGGATTGACCGCCAAGACGGTGCAACGGGTGCATGAAGCCCGAGAACGTCAACCCAAGCTATACGATAAAATCTTCGATGACATCGATGCGCTGGTTCTGCAAGCGGTTGCAGCCATACAGGTCAGCGATCTCGAGACGCTCGGAGAACTGATGAATGTCTGTCAGGGCATGCTAAACGCCTTACAAGTCTCAACTCCGGAAATCGAACGCCTGATCGGTATCGCGCGTCGCGCCGGTGCGTTGGGGGCAAAACTGACGGGTGGTGGTGGCGGTGGTGCCGTGATTGCATTGTGTGATGGCAACGCTGATGAGGTGCAGGCCACCATGGAAAAACAGGGATTCCACGCGATCAGCATGCGGGTGGGCGGGAAGCAGTGAATATCGCGCACCAGCCGGTCTCAAGCCCATCTGAATCCTTGATTCTGGTGGATGAGGACGACCGGGAGATTGGATTTTGTTCGAAGTCAGAATGCCATCAAGGCGACGGCCTGCTGCATCGTGCGTTCTCGGTTTTTCTGTTCAATGCGGATGGCGAATTACTGATTCAGCAACGCAGCGAGCAAAAACCACTGTGGCCATTGTTCTGGTCCAACAGTTGCTGCAGCCATCCGCGACAGTCTGAAAGCGTCGAGCACGCAGCGCACCGCCGCGTGCTCGAAGAGCTTAATTTAACTTGCCAATTACAGTTTTTGTATAAATTCAAGTACCACGCTCGCTATCTCCAACTGGGTTCGGAACGCGAGTTTTGCCGGGTTTTTGCCGGCTATACAAACCAGCATGGTGATGGCGGAATCGTTGCGCACCCTGATGAAATCGCGGCTTGGAAATTCGTCGAACCAGACGAACTGACCCGGGACATCGAGGCCAATGGCGATCGATTTTCACCATGGCTGAAGATGGAATGGCGTCGAATTCAGGATGATTTTCTGGCCGACATCCTCGCCAGAATCGGCTGACCCGCAAACGACAACAAAAGACAAATCTATTGGGTAGCCGAGTACGCTACCCGCCAGATCGTATTGCCGGCGTCATCGGCCACCAGCAATGAACCATCCGGCAGCATCGCCAGTCCGACCGGGCGCCCATGCACGGTACCCTGATCGTAATCCTCGATAAACCCGCTCAGGAACGGCTCGATCTCGCCGACGGGATCACCGTTGGCAAAAGGCACAAAGACCACATCAAACCCAAGCAGTCGTGCCCGGCTCACACCGCCGCGCCGCGCAACAAAAGCGCCACGCCGATATTTATCAGGAAATTTATGACCGCGATAAAACAGCAGGCCCAACGGCACGGAATGCGCGCCAAGCGCAAGATCCGGGACGCGAGCGGTCTTCTGCGCCGCCGCGACCCGTTCGGGATTCAGTCTTGCGTGTGTTGGATCCGGGTAAGTGCCGAAGTACACATAAGGCCACCCGTAAAATCCACCATCGACGACCCGGGTCAAAAAATCGGGTGGCACATCCTCACCCAGACCGTCTCGCTCATTGACCGTAGCCCATAGGTCCCCGGTGAACGGATCGTTATCCATACCGACCGGGTTTCGTAAACCCGTTGCGTACAGGCGCTTATCACTGCCATCGGGATTCAATTCCCAGATCGCCGCCCGTTCAGGATGATCGATACCCTTCGCGTTCACATTAGTCGCCGCACCGACGGAAAGGTACAGTTTTTTACGATCCGGACTCACGACCAGATTGCGCGTCCAGTGATTATTCCAATACCTGGTTTGCTCGCCGGAAGGAATCTCCAGTATTTTTTCCGCAAGGCTCTCGATTCGACTGACCCCGGGGTGATATCGATAACGGACTAACGCATCCGTATTGGCGACATACAGATAGTCATTCAAAAGCGCCATACCGAATGGTTGACGAAGGCCATCGAGAAATACATTGCGCATCAGCCCCTCGTCCGTGTGACGCAGCAAGATGATGGTATTCGGCGAAGGGCCGAGCACGCCCTGACGGGTCAACGCCTCCGTTAGTTCCGGCGCAATGCCGCCGAGTGATTCTGCACGCGCCTGGGATACCAGCACATCGCCGTTCGGCAGAACCAGCAGCCAACGAGGAAACTTCAGATCACCGGCAAACTTCTCAACAATGAATCCAGGTGGTGCCGTCGGCGCCTCATTAGCCGACCAGTCGATAATGACCGGTTGCCTGAAGACACCCTGACTGACCGGTGGCAATTCCGGCACCGGAGGCCCCAGAACCGACCGGGCCATCGCAACGGACGACAGCAATAAACAGGTCGCAAACCATGAATAAAGGAAAACCGGCGGCTGCTGATTCATAAATCTCGCGACGATCGTCTTACAGAATTGACTTTAGACGGCACCGAACCCTAACAGAAATCGAAAAAAAGGGGGCGTCACCGCCCCCTTTCGCGTCAGAACATACTTCCTGACAAAGCCGCCGGCTTCAAGTGGCGAGGTGCCAGTTTAATGCACGTCGATTTCGATAGCTTTGGGCTTTTTGACCTCGGTCTTCGGCAGATGCACTCGCAACACCCCGTCCTTACTCTCGGCACGAATGCCGGATTCATCGACATCAGCCGGCAAAGCGAAGCTGCGTGCGAAACTGCCGTATACGGATTCGACGCGATGTTGCTTCTCGTTCTCTACCGTGGTCTCTTCGCGGCGCTCACCCTTGATGGTGATCACGCCCTCGTGGACGGTAATCTCAACGTCTTCCTTCTTCACTTCCGGCAACTCGGCCTTGATCAGATATTCCGCATCAGTCTCCGAGATATTGGCGATCGGACGCCACTCAGCGACCACGCTGTCCTCGTCACGCGGCCAATTCCGACCAATCAGCCCATTATAGCGATTGAACACATTTTCAAATTCCTGAAACGGACTCCAGGTTACAAGTCTCATATCCTTTTCTCCTCACATTTGAGCCAACTATTGGTGCCCTGCGACACCGCCTTAGTGCGGATATGGGGATTTATGCCTGGTTTTCAATCCGGGGCGGATTTTTTTAGCTGCGGTAAATACTTAGGCTAGAAGCCAACGCGGTATTCGAGGACTAACTCTTCTTCGTCGGTGTCGACATCGAGATGCAAGCCGGGGTCCGCCTGATCAGCGCTGAACAGCCTGAAAATGTTGAAATACGAAGAACGCTGCTTGATCCAGGTCACCACCCGGGCGCGAAATGGCTGCCCGCTCTGCTCGGCGGCAAAGTGGGCGCCGGCTGGCTTGGGGTTGAATCCCGATAGCGGTTCAGGCGTGTCCAACACCAGGCTCAATTCTTCCGCGGAGAGCGGATAGCCGGGTATCGTCGCTACGCTGCCGGCCTCGACTACATCAGAACTGCTCTGCAGCGACATGCCGAGATTCAATTCTGCAAACTCAAAAGTTCCGAATTCAACAGTCACCGGCGTCGCAATATCTTCGGCAAGCGCAAGCTGCGACAGCACTGCGCCAAGCAATACCGTCGCGCCAAACCCGGCTTTCTCGTGTCTCCCAAACCTGAACAAATGAACCTCGTGACCGGCCCATCCCGGTACGCAGAACCCAGCGATCAGAATAGATAGTCGGTGCGATTCTCACTACGATCAGGGTCACTGTTTTCCAGCGGTTCAGCGGGTTTGGTTAAATGAAATCTCTGTTACGTAAAATTATTGTTCCAATGCCGCGCGCAGAGCCTCGAGCAAGTCTTCGGCGTCTTCCAGGCCCACCGACAGGCGCACCAGGCCGTCCGAAATCCCCACGCCTCGGCGCTTTTCTGCTTCGACATCGGAATGCGTCATGCTCGCCGGATGCGTTACCAAAGATTCCACCGAGCCCAGACTTTCCGCCAGGCTCCACAGCTCTATCCGGTCCATTAAGGCTTTACCCGCCGCGAGCCCGCCGCGCACTTCGAACCACAGCATGGCGCCATAACCCGATGCTTGAGACGCGGCGAGTTCACGCTGTGGAAATGACTTGAGCCCCGGATACCCAACATGCTCGACCGCCGGATGTTCCTCCAGGAATTCGGCAATTCTCAACGCGTTCGCCGACTGGCGGTCCATTCGTACCGACAGGGTCTTGCTTCCCTGCAACGTCAACCACGCGACCTGCGGCGACATGATGATCCCGGTTGCATTCTGCACAAATCGCAAGTCCTGATCCTGCTCAGCGGTTCGCGCAATGACTGCACCGCCAACGGTGGCGTTGTGACCGTCGATATATTTTGTGGTGCTGTGGACCACGAAATCTGCGCCCAGTTCCAGCGGACGCTGGAAATAAGGCGTCAAAAAAGTATTGTCAACCGCATGCAGGATTTCGCGCTCCTTGGCGATCTCAGAAATGGCACGAATATCGGTCAATTTCATAGTCGGATTGGCGGGCGTTTCCGTCAGTATCAGCCGGGTATTGTCCTGAATACTTTCGCGCACGACTGCCGGATCTGATGTATCAACAAAGCTGAACTCGACACCAAATCTTTTAAAGATTTGCATACATAGCCGATAAGTTCCGCCGTAAATCACGTCGGACAGGATCGCGTGTTCGCCGGCATTCAAATAGGCCAACATCAGCCCGTTTATCGCCGCCATCCCGGTCGCATAGCAGGTGCAGTCCGCACCACCTTCGAGATCCGCGAGTCTCTTCTCCAGCGCACGCACGGTCGGATTTCCGGACCGCGAATAGGAGAAACCCTTGGCCATGTATTCATCGACCGAATCCTGGACATACGCTGTCGTCTGATAAATTGGCGTCAGAATTGCACCGGTGACCGGATCCGGTTCGACGCCACTGTGAATCTGCCGGGTACTAAACCGCATGGCCCGCTCTCCTGTTTATGCATAAATAATAGAGTGAGCGACGGATTTTAACCGCTAATATTGACAATGACAGATCAGAACCGAAAATCCGGATGATGTACCCGAGAAAAAAGGGGGGGTATTCGCCTTTTCACCCGCGACCAGCGGGATGCCGTCGAGCCTTCCCAAGAACAGGAGAATGTCGCCTTTTTTCTGCAGGTGGTTGCGTCAATGCGGCGCTTACCGGATCATTAATCCTTAGCATCGACTGAGAGACATTGCATGACCGACAGTGCCTGGCAATTATTCCAGCTGTCTGACCTGGCAAAAAAGGTCGAAGGACACGAACCGCGGTTCTACGAATTTCTGCGGGTATCAGAATTAAGCGGCGCCATCTATCGATTACCCGCCGGGGCCAAGGACATGCAGGCACCGCATCTCGAGGACGAGGTCTACGTGGTTCTCGACGGTCGCGCGCGCTTACGCATAGATGAAAAAGACCACGAGATCGGCCGCGGAACGATTCTCTACGTTCGCGCTACCGAGGAGCATTCGTTCTTTGATATCGAGGAAGACCTGACGGTGCTCGCGTTTTTTGGCTCTTCTGCTCCGGAATAATAATCGGCGACGGCAGCGCTGCATTCAAAATTGATCTTCGGACAACGCCATCGTCGACGCACTGCCCGACTCAACGACCTGCTGATACGCGCGGGCCATCGGTAAAACCTGCTCGGCATAAAACCTGGCCGTTATTATTTTGGCCTCGTAAAATTCCTTGTCCGCCGCATTGGCGTTCAAGCGATCCGCGGCCACAACGGCAGCACGCCCCAACTGCCAGCCACCGGCCACCGTTCCCATCAGCATCAGAAAGTTATACGACACCGCGCCGGGAATATTGGCGTCCTTCGAAAAGTTAGCGAACAGCCATTCAGTCGCATCGGCCAGCGCCTGGCATGCATCTTTCAGTGCGCCGCGAATCGCCGCCAGAGCATCGTCGTGACGCGCGAGCTCGGCATCCGTCTTGCCGACGTCGGCGATGAACGCCTGCAGCGCTGCCCCATGATCGCGCAATATCTTTCGCCCGATCAGATCACCGGCCTGAATGCCTGTCGTGCCCTCATAGATCGTCGTGATCCGCGCGTCGCGATAGTACTGCGCTACGCCGGTCTCCTCGACATAGCCCATCCCGCCGTGCACCTGCAAACCAAGCGACGTCAGGACCTGGCCGGTTTCCGTGCACCAGGCTTTAACAATGGGTGTCATCAGATCGAGCCGCGCCTGGGCGGCTGTCTTGCGCGATTCATCCGGCTCGGCTTCAACTCTGTCGAGCTCGGCCACCGTGACATAGGCGACAGCGCGCATCGCTTCGATGTTGGACTTCATCAGCATCAACATGCGCCGCACATCCGGGTGTTTGATGATGGTGGCGGGCCCTGGGTGGCCGGCGGCCTGGCCCTGCACCCTTTCTTTGGCGTACGCCAGAGCCTGTTGATAGGCGCGCTCAGCGACCGCGACGCCCTCAAGACCCACACCGAGGCGCGCATGGTTCATCATCATGAACATGCAGGCGAGCCCCCGGTTCGGCGGGCCGACCAATTGGCCCAGCGAGCCATCGAAAGCCAGCACACAGGTCGGACTTCCATGGATACCTAGCTTGTGTTCGACCGATACCGCCTTGACGTTGTTTTGCTCACCCAGACTGCCGTCGGCATTGATCAGGACCTTTGGTACGGCGAACAGGGAAATGCCCTTCACGCCCGGCGGGGCATCGGGCAAACGCGCCAGCACCAGGTGAATGATGTTGTCGGTCATGTCATGATCGCCGTAGGTGATGTAAATTTTTTGCCCGGTCAGCCGATATTCATCGCCCTCGGGCACGGCTTGTGTTCTCACGGCCGCCAAATCGGACCCGGCCTGCGGTTCCGTCAATACCATCGTGCCGGTCCACTCACCGTTAACCAGTTTTTCCAGCACCAGTTCACGCAGCGTCTCGGTGCCGTAGGCTTCGATGGCCCGCGCGGCGCCTTGCGACAACAGGCCACAAATCGACCAGGCGAGGCTCGCTGATTCCCACATCTCATCGACCGCCATGCCGACCAGGTATGGCAATCCTTGCCCGCCCGCCGCAGCGGACTGCGAAATGCCGCCCCAACCGCCGGCGATAAACTGCTGATAGGCCGCTTTGAATTCCTCGGCAACAATCACCTGGCCGTCCTCGACCCGTGTGCCCTTGGCATCACCGATCACATTCAGCGGACTGATGACCTCGGCAGCAAGCTGGGCCGCTTCTTCGAGAACCGCTTCGACGAGTTCCGCGGTGGCTTCTTCGAAGCCGGGCAGTTTAGCGATCCCAGCAAGTCCGGCGAGTTCGTTGATCACGAACAGCATGTCTTTAACCGGGGCCTGGTAGTCTGACATTTCCTGCGTCTCCTGATTCCGAACTTTATATTCTAGCAATACTCCGGTTGCTCCGTATTCAGTGCTGCCGCATTGATACGCATCAATAGTGGTAATATCCGCGCCAGCCAGCCACGCCGGCCGCATTGGAGCGGCTCCGAATGCGGCGCGGCCGCCCTCCAAGGCCACCGCATCACGACGAGAGACCAAAATCGGATCATGAGCATTACAGAAAACGCCTACGTGCTGACCATCGTCTGCCCGGACACCATCGGCATCGTCGCGGCCGTGTCCGGCTATCTCAGTGAGCAGGACTATTTCGTCGAGGAATCACATGATTTTGGCGACCGTGACGCAAACCGGTTTTTCATGCGTACCTGTTTCACGCCGCGGGGCGAGGCGTTCTCCCGTGCGCGGTTTGCGGCCGGCTTTCAAAAAATAGCCGACCAGTTCGACATGACCTGGCAAGTATTCGACGAAAACGTGCGGCCGCGCGTGCTGATCCTGGCCTCGCGACACGATCATTGCCTGAACGACCTGCTCTATCGTTATCGGACCGGCGCGCTGAACATGACCGTGCCGGCCATCGTGTCGAATCATATGGACCTGGCCGGTCTCGCCGAGTGGCATAAAATTCCCTACTTCCATGTGCCGGTCACGGCAGACACAAAAGCGGAGGCCGAATCCCGGCTCTGCGAAATCATCGACGACACCAAGGCCGATCTTGTGGTCCTGGCCCGATACATGCAGATTCTCAGCGACCCGCTATGTGAAAAATTCGCCGGCCAGATCATCAATATTCATCATTCTTTTTTGCCCGGCTTCAGTGGCGCAAAGCCGTATCACCAAGCCTATGAGCACGGTGTCAAACTGATTGGCGCAACCGCGCACTATGTCACGCCGGAACTCGATCAAGGCCCGATTATCGAACAAACCGTCGAGCGTGTTGATCACAGTCAGTCAGCCGATGATCTCACCGCTGTCGGACGAGATGTGGAGAGCATCACGCTGGCGCGCGCCGTGAAGCTGCACCTCGAGCATAGAGTGTTTCTAAATGGGCGGAAGACGGTGGTGTTGAGATAACGATGGGTGCCCATAGGTAAGTCGAGCCCCGGGAAACGACCCTGCTTGCAGTCGCTTACCCGCTGGCACCAGAGTGATTTACCGCCGCAACCGCAACAATAGCTATATTCTCATCAACGACGAATTGGTTTCATTTTTTGCTTTCGTGGTTCTCGTTGCTCGGGCTTGATTTTCGGATGTACTCCTGCATGACATAACCGAAGGTGGCGGTGCTGGCTGCTATGAATAGATAGATGAAAACCTTGCCTGGTACCGCTGTGCCAAGAACGTCGTTAAGCAAATATTGAGTCCCTCTCACGCCTATGTAAACCGCAGCTACGAGACCAACCATCTTGATGACGAGCCAGGCAAGTCTGCGGCCCGTTTCTCGCGGCTTATTGTTTGCAGCCTTGGTCATCGCAATCCTTATGCCGCGTGCTCAGGAGATACCGCTCTAACCCGCTGCCCGCCAATCCGCCAAACAGCCCGAATACCGACCCATGCTTCGCTGCCTTAATCGCATTTTTCCA
>Ga0224512_10000255_pt1 | contig 56804 bp, 56 predicted proteins | sample SF_May12_sed_USG_4_FD_169103 | JGI IMG/M metagenome (GOLD analysis project Ga0224512, IMG submission 169103) | Sediment microbial communities from San Francisco Bay, California, United States - SF_May12_sed_USGS_13 | ecosystem: Environmental > Aquatic > Marine > Sediment | place: USA...
GCACCGAGAACGAACTGGTCCGATGCCCAGGCGAGGACGGCCACACCGGCGATGAGGGCCGTCACAGCGACAAACACGATCAACCCCCTCGGGCAGAAGAATCCGGCGGACCGGATCCGGTTGGAATGTCCGGTGCGGTCGCCGGCGTCGAACGAAGGCTAGCGCCTGACGCCGGTCGCCCGGCGGAACTTCCGCTGCAGCCGATCGAATTCGCACCGACCGTAGGGTTGGACGTCGGCGGAGCGTCCAACCACCAAGGAGGTCGGCAATGAGAAGGTTCTTCATCGCGTTCGGGGCAGCGATCTTGATGTGCTCCGTTGCCGCCGTCGGGCCGGCGGCCGCCAAGGCGCCGGAGCGGGGCAACCAGGTCATGGTCCTGAACCAGGATCCGAACACCGGAGACTTCGGCCTGTTCGGCTGCCCCGAGCTCTCGTGGTTCGGCACCATTGAGTTGGCCGGCACCACCTATGGCATGGGCCTGTATCTTCCCGGAAGAGTGACCTCCAACGTCCTCCACTATGAGGAGGGCTGGAAGGTCTGGACCGGGTCGTTCACCCTCAGTGCCGACCTGGAGTCGGGCTTGCTGCTGCTCGACGAGTGCGAGCCCGGCGAGGTCGTGCTCTCCGGTCTCGACAAAGGAACCGGGAGCTTCCTGCAGACCAAATTCAGGTCGAACGGCACGGTCGACGAGGCCTACCATCCCTTCGCCGACTGGTTGGGACGAAGGGTCCATCAGGACGGCGTCCTCGGTCCCATCGAGTATCAGGACCTGCCGTACTTCGGCTTCTATGGCGACCTTCGGCTGAACTGAGCCGGGCATTTCCGGAGCCGGTTGCGGCGACCCAATCGTCCGCAGGCCGATCTTGTCGTCGAGGCGCCTCGTAAGGTGGTCGAATGAGGCCGTCAACCGAGACGCTTTGGGCGAATCAGGACCAGCACCAGGGTGATCGACTCCGTCTGTTCGCAGCGGTTTCGGGCCTCAATGGAGTCGACGAGATCGTCTCTCGGAACAAGACGTACCGACAGAGCCACCTGGTCGAGTTCATCGCCGACGACTACAGAGGCGAGGTGGGCCTGGCGGAGCAGGACTTTGACCTACTCGTCTCGCTCTACGCCGGCTTCGTCTCCGAACATTGCACCCGCTATCTGCGAGTCGGCGGACATCTCCTGGTCAACGCAAGCCACGGCGACGCAGCGATGGCCTCCATCGACCGCCGGTACCGGCTTGCAGCGGTTATCAAGTCAGGCGGCCCCAACGGTTACCGGGTTGACGTCCGTGACCTGGACGCCTACCTCATCCCGAACCAGCCGCAAGCGCTCACCGCTGACCGCCTCCATCAACTTGGCCGGGGGATCGGCTACACGAAGTCGCCCTTCGCCTACCTGTTCGAGCGGATCTCGTGACCTGGCAGCAGGCGATTTGTCGGTTGTTTCGGCGTCCAGACCATCCCGCGCCGTTTGCTGTGTCCGGCTGGGTACCGGCCGGCTACCGCCCACCGCGTCCGCTCGATCAGCGCGTCGAGATCGAAGCGTGCTGCGACATCGCTCGGCATGAGCGCCACAAGACGGTCGAGGCTGTGGGACCGGGAAGTCGATGCCGAGATGCACCAGCACGCTTGAGCGCCTTCTCAGCCGGCCGGCGGCCCGGCGGCGACCTGGCGACGGAGATCATCGACGCCCCAGGCGCCGATCTGGAGCCACGTCGCACCAGCCGCCTCATACTCTCGCACGAGCTGCGCGACTCCGGAACGAGCTTCGGGGAGCACGATCGGCACGTTCACGTCGAACGGCTCGTCCGCGGTTCGATACGACCGGGCAAGCGTGACGACCTCGTCCACCTGTGCCGGTGTGGGAAACATGTCGGACTCGTGCATCGGGACGAGTCCGTCCCAACGCGCTGCCCTTCGCAACGGCCGCCGATGCGGGTACATCTGCGCCACCCAGATCGGTATGCGTGGACGTTGCACCGGCGTCGGAAGAAATTGCACATTCGAGACGATGCAGTGCTTCCCGGTGTAGCTGAATGGTTCGCCGCTCCAGAGTCCCGTCAAGACGTCGAGTCCTTCGTCGAGCTTTGCGGCGCGCTCGCGATCGTCGGGTTCCTCACCGAACGCGCCGAACTCCAGGTCGGCCGGAATGCCGAGGCCGACGCCCAGGATGAGTCGTCCGCCGGAGAGGCGATCGATGGTAACCGTCTCGCGAGCGAGCTTCCAGGGTCGGCGTCGGGCGAGCGGCGTCACCATCGTGCCGATCCTGATTCGCTCGGTTGCGAGCGCGATCGTCGTCAGCAGCACCCACGGGTCCGCCATCGGGGTGCCTGGCTCGAACCCCGCGTTGATGTGGTCCCACACGAAGAAGCCGTCCCACCCTGCGTTTTCGGTGGCTCGAGCGAGTTCTGCCGTGACCCGGGGATCGGCGTACTCGCCGAAGTTGGGAACGTTGATCGCGAACTGCATCGCCGCACCTCCTCGTTCGATGCTCTCATCACCCGTGTTCCGGCAGTAGGGCCCGAGGTCCACCTGACGACCTTGTTCTGACGCTGACATGCCGAACTCGTTCGGATGATGCGTACGTCGTCGTCTGAGTGACAAGCAACGAACGACGCAGTGTGGGCTCACACAAGCCAGCTGACGAGGCCCTCTGTGAGCGGCACGACATTCTCCACGCCTGACGCCATCAACCACACGTGCTGTGCGTCGAAGTCGACGACGGCCGTTTTTGGGGCCCGGCGTTACAGGAGTCCCGGCCAGGAAAGTACTCCTGGCCTGGTCTTTCTCGTGGAGCGGACGATGGGAATCGAACCCACATCATCAGCTTGGAAGGCTGAGGTTCTAGCCGTTGAACTACGTCCGCAGAAGCATTCAATCTACCGGCTCGGCACAACTTGTGCGGCGATTTCCTGATTGAATGGCCTAGGCGCCGAGTCACGTCGTCGAGCAGGGAGTGAGCCATGGTGGATGTAGGGTCGAACAGCGCGACGTACGTTGCCGACGAAGGTCGATACGACAACGATGACCTCTACCAGCGGTGCGGGCGCAGCGGTTTGCTTCTCCCGCGCCTGGCCCTCGGGCTGTGGCACAACTTCGGCGGCGACCAGCCGTCCGACGAGGCTCGGCGAATGCTGCTCAACTCCTTCGACGCCGGCATCACCCACTTCGACCTGGCCAACAACTACGGCCCGCCCCCCGGCTCGGCCGAGGAGAACTTCGGCACCGTCCTCCGAAACGACCTCGCTCCGTACCGGGACGAGCTGATCATCTCGTCGAAGGCCGGCTATGACATGTGGCCCGGCCCCTACGGTGAGTGGGGGAGCCGCAAGTACCTGATCGCCAGCCTCGACCAGTCGCTGGCCCGCATGGGCCTCGATTATGTCGACATCTTCTACTCCCACCGCTACGACCCCGACACGCCACTCACCGAGACGATGGGCGCCCTCGACCACATCGTCCGGTCGGGCAAGGCCCTCTACGCCGGTATCTCGTCGTACGGCCCGGAGAAGACGAAGGAGGCCGCAGATCTCCTCAGTGAGATGGGCACCCCCTGCCTCATTCACCAGCCGTCGTACTCGATGTTCAACCGCTGGATCGAGAACGGCCTGCTGGACGTGCTCGACAATGCGGGCATCGGCTGCATCGCCTTCTCGCCACTGGCCCAGGGACTGCTGACGGCAAGATATCTCGGCGGGATACCCGACGACGCCCGGGTCAAGACGAGCGACGCCTTCCGAACCGAGTTCTTGAACGACGAGAACCTCTCCCGGGTTCGGGTACTCAACGAGATCGCCGCCGAACGGGGACAGACGCTCGCCCAGATGGCCATCTCCTGGGTGCTTCGAGACCGGCGGGTGACCGCCGCACTGATCGGTGCCAGCCGCTGGAGCCAGATCGAAGAATTGATCCCGGCGGCCACCAACACCGACTTCTCCGACGAGGAACTCGCCGCCATCGACCAATACGCCGTCGACGGAACGCTCAACCTCTGGAAGGCCTCCAGCGACGCCGGCTGAGTGCCCCATCGTCAAGCTGCATTCCGGTGGTTCAACCGGGAATCGACGGGTCGGTGATCCGGCCCATGAACAGGATCGTCCCGGCGCCCCGATCCCGAATGAGATACAGGAACGGCTGGTCGATCGTGACGGTCGGGCCGTGCGATGCCACCATCGAGCCCCCGGTTGCAGCCGCAGCCCGAGTGCCCGATTCGTCGACCTCGATGAACGCCTCGTGTTCGACGGTGCTCAGCCACAAGCCGCCCACATCAACGATGCCGGAGAAGTCGGCACCGGGACCGAATGCTGACGGCACGCCGAGCGGCCTCGAAAGCGCTCAGGTTCAACGGCTCGACGACGACCATCGACAGGGCGCCACCGCCGTAGGGCAGCTCGATCGCCTCATAGTCTTCGCCATATCCCGACGGCAGAAACTCGTCGTACTGCATCACGGGCACGCCGACGGTGGTGCCGTCCGATCTCGTGAAGATGCCGCTCGACGTCCGTTCGGGGTCGAACGGAAACTCCCACGGTGCGTCGAGGGCGATGGCGTTGACGAGCACCAATCGTGTGGCGGGGTCGATCGACCCGGCGGGAAGAGTTCGTCGATGCGATCCCGGGTCTGCCGGGCCACCCACTCGTTGATGATGTCCCGCTCGGCCTCGGGAGCTGTCGAGAAGTCGGCCTCGGCCAGCGGCGAGCCGTAGACACCGATCAACACATCGAGATAATTGGGACGGAGCGGGAGTCCGGGTTCTGTCCACACCTTGTTGGCGGACCGCCACTCGGTCGGACTGCCACTGGTTCGAGCGTGGAGGCTGAGATCGTAGGCGTTGATACCCTCCTGCCATTCGGCAAGGGGGAGGTCGGCGTGTAGCACCGACTTCATCTCGGTCGCCGTATCGCCGGCGGCTCCGGCGTAGATCATGCCCAGTGCGAACGTGATGCCGTGGGGGCTGGCCACCAAGTTGCCGCCCTCGGTTTCGGCCATTGATCGATACAGATCGCCGAGAAGTGGTTGATGCCGTCGACGGCGGCGGTCACGTTGGCCCCGTCGGCGTCGATGTCGATCCCCCGCTCGGTCAACGCGCCGAAGTGCAGGACCATGCCGTCAACCGGTGGGGCGATGGCTGCGGTTCCGGCATCGCCGCACGCCACTGCCGCGAGGGACAAGGCGGTCAGGAGCGCTGTTATCCGGAGAACTGCTTGATGTCGCTTCATATTCACGGGACGCATCAAAGAGCCAATCGGTTCCCTACTCCCAGATCATGAATCCGTCCACCGGAGATTGCAGCCGTCAGAGCGAAGCTGTAGGCCTGCGGTGTGTCCGTCGTCGAAAGGGACTCGTACGCCTAGGCCATGTGGCCCGGTGTCGACATCGCAGCTGGTCGTTTCGACGGCGATCACCGCCTGCTCGCCCGGTTCGAGAACAGGGCCGAAGGGCCTCATTGGAAAGAACGTGCCACGGGGGACCTCGTCGACGCCGCCGATCACGACGGCTGAGGTCGGTTCGCTCAGCTGGCACCGCTCGCCATCGGTCGAGAACGCGAAGAGGTTGACCGTATGTCCACCGGCGCCATCGCCGCCGATTGTCATGACCGTCAGATCATCTGTCCAACATGGGGCAAGGTCCACGATGTCCTCGCCGCTCTCGCCGCCGGCCGTGATCGGAGTCGTGGTGTCCTGAGTGTTGTCACCGAACAGCCAGGGGCCTCCGGCGGTCCCGCACCCGGCTGTCAGCAGACCGACGGCCGCACAGACCGCCGTCATCGGCAACCGCCCGGCTGACTTCGCCCTGAAAGTCACGTCCGGAGGCTAACACGAGGCAGGCGGTTGCCGGGATCGGCGACGGATCGGACAAACCGGTCGCCGCGGCCCTCTCCCGAGAACCACGGCGACCGGCAAGGGCGCGGCGGAGGACGACTACTTGGAAAGCTGACCCCGGATCTCACCCGACGGAACCACGGTGGTGTGCACGTTGATGTAGTAGGCCTCGGGATTCTGGCGGATGTCCTCGATCAGCGTTGGGTCGACACCGTCGATGCAGTTCTCGAAGTCCGCACTGTCGACACCGAGGTTCACGACCACGCCGCCGTTGACCCCGGCCACGCCGGTGTGGATATGGCCGGCCACGACGTCACCGGCCAGACCCTCGGCTTCAATCTCGACACACACCCGGCCGCGGCCCTGGTTGAGCGTGACCTCAGCGGTGCCGATTGCCCCGGTTCCGCTCGGCGGCACCTCGTTGGCCGACGACAGGTCGGCCTCCAGCTTGCGCCCGGCTTCGTCCCTGCGGTTGTCGTCGACCCGCACCAGCTTGAGCACCTGCCCAGTCGACCCGACCGGCGCAAAACCCTGCTGACCCATCACGTAGAGCTCTCCTCGTCCGTCCTCGCCGAAACCGGTGACAAACATGCCGACCGGGCCACTGGCTGGAACCAACTCGGCCAGCTCACCGCTGTCATCGAGCTCGAACAGGCGACCCTGCGGACCGCCGAAGCTCGCCGTGAAATCGCCGAACACGTACGAGTCACGCAGATCCTTGACCCGGTTGCCGCGGTACACGAAGCCACCGGTGATCGAGATCCCCTCGTCGTGGTCGTACTGGGCGATCGGATCGATCATGCCGGCCGGAACACCGGGGGAGTCGACCGTCGTGAATCCGGGCCCGGCGCCGTTCATGTCGAACAGGAACGTGCCCTCCTTGACCGGCCAGCCGTAGTTGCCGCCGCTGACCACGATGTCGACCTCCTCGATGTCGTTCTGCCCGACGTCGGCTGCGAACAACTCGCCAGTCTTGGTGTCGAACGACATCCGGAACGGATTGCGGAAACCGTAGGCGAAGATCTCGTCGGCTCCCTCAGCGCCGACGAACGGATTGTCGCCGGGGATGCCGTACTCGCCATTGGCGCTGTTGGACCCGGTGGGATCGATGCGAAGGATCTTGCCCAACACATTGCCCTCCGACAGATCCTGACCGTTGCCGCCCGGAGCGTGACCCGCTCCCTGATCGTCGGCCGAGCCACCGTCACCCAGTGCGATGTAGAGCATGAGGTCGGGGCCGAAGGCAATCGCTCCGCCGTTGTGGTTGAACTGCGGCTGCTCGACTCGCAACAGTACCCGGGAGCTGGCCGTGTCGACGACGGAGCTCTCATCGTTCGGGTCGTCGACCCGCCACTCCCGAATCACGCTGAGGCTGGCATTGAAGGCGGGGGGCTCGCCGGTCGGAGTGGTGAAGTCGGCCTCACCGGAGTCCAGCGGTTCGGAGGAGTAGGTGTAGAGCAGACCGTTCTTTCGGTAGTCGGGGTGGAAGGCGAGGCCGAGTAAGCCCCGCTCGTCGAACGAACCGGGTCCGAACGCGCCGAGCGGTACGAGCAGGTCGAGGCCGGAGACGCCGATGTCGAGGAAGGTGAAGGAGCCGGGGACACCACCGTGTTTGCCGGGCTCGAGCTTCAGCGCCGTGATAGTGCCGACCTGATCGACGACGAACAGCTGCTTGTCGTTGCCGGGGGCGTTGGTGCCGAACAGTGGAGTGGTGAAGCCGTCACCGGCGACTTCCACGTCGAATACGGCGTCGCTGACAGGGATCTTCTCCGGTATCGGGTTGGCCGATGCCGGGGACCCGAACCCGAGCACGGCGAGAGCGACAAGAACGACAAAGAGTCGGTGCATTGTTGTCTACCTCCAACGGACCGTCTCGTATCTCGAAGCAGGCCGAGGCTCGGCCGACGGGCCACCGTTACCATCATTGCACGCAGGCATATCGACCGACGTCAAGCCGACCCCAAATTAGTCCCAATCTTCAGTCGGCTTCGCTCACCGCGGGGAGAACGTTCCCTGCTTGGCGAGGAAGGTTCCGATGCGTATTCGGATAGGGAAGCAGCTCCGCCTCGAATCGCTCCCACGCCGTTTTCATGTCGGCCACAACCTCGGGGTGGAGGCGTGAAATCTCGGCCTTCTCCCGACCATCGACGGTCACGTCGTACAGCAGATCGAAGTATCCCTGATGCCGTTGAAACGCCCGAGGCCAGTTGCCTAGGCGGGCCCGGTCCCGACCACCTCTCGCCGCCGTTGTCCGAGCAGAAGAGCACCATGGCGTTGTCGGCGACCCCGGCCGCGTCGAGTGCACTGAGGACGAGCCCGATTCCGTCGTCCATTGCCTCGACCAACTCCCGGTACTTGTCGAGCGATCCGGCGTCTCGATGCAGCAACGGAAACGGCACCTCGCCCTCCTCGTCCTGACGGCGGATCTCGGCCCCGACGGCGGCGTCGCCCCGCCCCTCCCACGGCCAGTGCGGCGCCGTGTAGTTGAGTTGGAGATAGAACGGGCGAGTCCGCTCGATGCTGATCCATTCGGCTGTCCGCTCGGAGATGATGTCGGTGTAGTAGCCGGTCTTCTCGACCGGCGTCTCGCCTTCCCACAGATCCGGTTCACCGAGGGTGCCGAATGCCCATCTGCTCGGACCGGGTTCGCAGCGGCTCCTCCAGTCCAGCCGGCAGACGGCCAGGGTTGCGGCCGGTGTAGAGACCGATCCTCGTGGGCGAGCACCACGCCGAGCCGGCGTAGGCGTGGGTGAACCGCACGCCCTGGGCGGCGAGGCGATCGAGGTTCGGTGTCGAGATCTCGGTCGCGCCGTAGCAGCCGAGGTCACCCCAGCCGGGGTCGTCGGCCAGGATGAACACCACGTTGGGCGGGCTCATTTGTCGGTTGCGGTCGACCGGCATCGATCAAACGAGCGTGGTCGAGAGCTCCGGACTGCGGGCGAGCGTCTGGAACACAACACAATAACGTTCGGTGAGCTTCAGGAGGGTGGCGAGCTGTTCATCGCCGGCGTCAGTGTCGAGATCGAAGGCGACACGGATGGATCGAAAACCGACCGGGGCGTCCCTGGCCACGGCAAGAGTGCCGCGCACATCGAGGTCACCCTCGGCCCGGACGGCGCCGCGCTGGATCTTGATGCCGAGCGAGGTGGCCACGGCGTTGAGCGTCACCCCGGCGCATGCCACCAGCGCCTCGAGCAACATGTCGCCCGAGCACAATGAGAGGCCGTCGCCGCCGGTGGCGGGATGAAGGCCGGCCTTTGCCATTGCCGATCCCGTCTTGACCGAGCAGGTGATCCCGCCGCCGAGTTCGCCTTCGGCCTCGAGGGTGATGACCGCCGTTTCGGGATCGTCCCGGTACTGCGCCTTCAGCGGTTCCTGGACGGCGCGCAGCTCGTCAAGCTCCATGACTCGACACTACACCACACCGTTGTACTCAACGAGCGACGAGCCACGCTACTCGCCGGCGGGAGGCGATGTAGTGGGCGACGATCAGCAAGGCGATCAACGCGGCGACACCGGAGTGGCCGGCGACGGCATACCCAGCCATTCCTGCCCCGAGGATGGTGAGTTCGACGGCGAGCCGAATCAGGCCGGACACCTCGACCGGAGCCGCCCCCGAGCGGCTGGGATCATCACGAACGTTGAAAACCCCCCAGCCGACGGCGGCGACGACCGGGACGGCGACGATGGCGAACACCCGCGTCGGTCCCGATGCAATAGTCCAGGCGCCCAGTGCCAGTCCGCCGAGAGCCGCGAGTTCGAGCCCGAACCGCAGCGCCAGGTTCCAGGACGCCATGCTCGGTGGCGGATTCGAGTTCACCGGATCATCTCGCCGAGCGCAGCGAAACGCAGCATGTGCGCCTGGCCGGCGTGCAGGGTGTATTCGTGAATGATCTTGACCAGGGTCGCCTGTAGTGAGCGGCCGTGACCGAGACCTTTGGAGGTCAACTCCGGCATCGACGCGACGACGGAGTCGGCACGCTTCGACCACGTGGCCATCTTCTCCGCATCCAGGTCACGGAGCTTCCGCAGGAACTCGTGACGCTGGTACGACAGCCAGGATTCGAAGAACGCCCGAGGCTCGAGGTGGCTATCCGGTTCACGCCAGGCCGTGAAGTCGACATCGGCAAGAGATTCGAAAGTTACCAGTCAACGCTACCAGCCGGCACCGGGCCGAGGCCGAGGCCCAGTCAGGCGTCGATGTCGGACGTTACATCGAGGGCCTCGTTGAAAGCAGGAGGGGTGACGGCGGTTCGGTCGGCCAACAGCTGCCGTTCGGTCGGTCTGACCGTAAGCTCCGAGTCTAGGTAGTCGGCCAGGGCCTCCTCATTGCTGACTTCACGTTCGAGGCGCTGGGCCATGAAGTAGCGGTGTTCCAGGATCTCGTGAAAGATCTCGGCCGGTTCGAGCCGTTCGCCGAGCTTGGCGGGAATGGACTCGAGCATCGGTTCATAGACATTGGCCAGCCATCGTGCGGCCGCCACTGCGGCCGGAATCGAGCGGCCCGAGTCGCGTTCGAGCCAGACCTGGTAGCCGGCGATGTCGGCGAGCAGCCGGCGAGCCTGGTTTTCCTGCACCTCGAGCCCGGTTCGCCGCCGTAGCTCGCGGGCATGATGGCCCTCATCGACCAACACCGGTTTGATTCGCAGGCTGGTGCCATCGCGGCTGATCGAGAGTTCCTCGACGTCGAACCCGAGATCGTTGATCCTCCGCACTCGCCGCTCGATGCGCCACTGCTCGGCGAAGTCGAACTTGTCGGTGCGGGTCAGCTCGTCCCACAGCTCGTCGTAGCGGATTCGGAGATGATCGGCCAGATCGTAGGGGTCGAAGTCCTCCGGGATTCTCCCCTGGGCCTGCAGATCGAGGATGCCGCCGATGATGTTCTCCTGGGCGATGTCGAGGTCGTAGAAGCGCATCGCATCGCTGATCGAGGTCTCCCAGTCCGACGTCTCGGCATCGACCAGGTAGGCCATCATCCCGCCGGCATCACGTCGGAACAGGATGTTGGACAGCGAGCAGTCACCCCAGAAGATGCCGTCGAGGTGCAGCCGCACCAGCAGCACGACACCGGCGTTCAGCAGCTTGTCGGTGATCCCGAACTCCCCCCGGCCGATGATGTACCAGTAGGGGAGGGAGAAGTCGAGGTAGCGGGTGATGAGCATGGCCCGGTCCAGGGGGCCGAGGCCGGTGACGACGCCGATCGGATCGACCGTCGGCAGATGGTGCTCCTGCATCCGCTTCAGGATGTCGTACTCCGCCTTTGCCACTCCCGGTTCGGTTTCCTTGAGTGCGTACACCTTGTCGTCGTATCGGACGAAGCGCACGATATGGCGGCTGATGCCGTGCGCCATCTTGACGAAGCGGGGGTGGTTCCACGTCTCGAGCGGCTCGCCCCAGGGCAGGTCGAGGAAGTCGGGGTGTCCCTGTTTGGTCACGATCTCGAACTCGGTGTCGAGGCCCGGTTGCTGTTCGTCGGTCATTGAATCGCACCCTACAAGGTACGCATCACCGGCAGACGATCTCGAAACTGCCCGTCTCGGTTGCGATCACTGCGCCCGAGCCGACCTCCTCGGCCTCGAAGGTGGCCTGTCCGGTGGCCATACCATCCGCGAGTTGCCACGAGTCGACCGAACCCAGACCGCGATCGACCGACGCGAACCAGCGGGTTCCCTCATCGAGGAGGTCGAGATTGACGATCGGGGCCTGGAGGCCCTCCTCCTCCCAGTTGGTGACGGGTACGCCGAAGTTGATCTGTGTCGCCGCATCCGGGCTGCCGGCCTGGGCCGCGGAGCCGTCGGCCGCAACGGCGAACGAGCCGAAGATGAGGTTGTCGAGGCTGTTGCAGCCGTTCAGCCCGTCCGGCGGCATCTCGAAGGTGTCGGAGCCGATCGTCACCCGGGCGTAGTTTCCGGACGCGTTGTCGTCGCCGGACCCTGCGCTCGAATCATCGGTCTCCGCCCTGTCGGTGACCGACGCGTCGTCGGCAGGCGTCGAGGTCGGCTCCTCGTCCGAGGATGATCCTCCGCAGCCGCTGATGGCACCAAGTACAACGAGTGCGACAGTCGCTTCTCGCAGCAGCCGCCAGGCTTGGCTCCGATCCTCGACCGGGCTTCTTGAGCGAGACATGTCCGTTCTCCTTCAGATCGCGAAGGGACCGTGACGTACCACCCGCGCCACCTCCCGTGGGCGACATCATAGCCCGCGTCCTAGACGCCCCAGTCGAACGCCGGAACCCGCTCAGAAGAGGGCGTCGAGATCATCGGCGAGGTCGACGATCCCGAGGACGGTGACGGTCGCACCATTGCGATCGTGCCGGGCTCGTAGGCCGTTCAGGTGCAGATCTCGCATCTGACAGGATTGTCGGTTGTGCTCGGGATCATCGAACGCCCACCTGTACGCGACGGTCGAGGTGGGAATGGAGCAGGCGGCTCAGTTCGGCGCTGTCCCGAACGGTCCCGTCGATGTAGCTGGAGCGCCGCCTCCGAAGCACGGGATGACCGACGACGAAGATCCCGGGTGCGTCATCGACCATGCCACCGTCGTGTCGGATGCGCCCTCGTCGATCGAAGACGGGAAGCCGGAGCCAGGACAGGTCGGGTCGGTAGCCGGTGGCGAAGACGATCGACCGGATTCCTGCCTGTCGAAGGTCCCGTTCGAGCACGGGCTTGGAGGTTGCGACCGCCGTGGGCGGGAGCCGCTCCGGAGGCCCGAGATCACCCTCCAGGCCGGCTCCGGCGGCCCACTCGTCGAGGCGGCTGAGCAGCCGGTTGGCCTTCAGATCGGCCAGCGCACAGATGTTGGGTAGCGAACCGGAGAACTGAGCGGTGTCGCCGACGATGCCGACCAACCGACCCACGACGGCAACTCCGTGGTCGGCGAGGGTGTCCAGGTCGATCGATCGACCCGACCGGCTCCCGATGAGTTGGGGCGACGGAAGGTTCCGTGCTCGGACGATGTCGTCGATCTCATTGTGGCGCTCGTCGAGGATGCCGGCCCGGTCGGTCCACCAGAAGATGTCGCGGCCACGGTAGGTGCGGGGCAGCCGAACGTGTTCGCCGACCGAGAGCGTCACCGGTCGGCCGGACCGGTGGATCTCCTCGGCCAGCTGAGCGCCCGTGGCCGAGGCTCCGACCACCAGCACGCCTCCTTGTTCGAGATCCGCCGGGTTCCGGTAGGTCAGCGGGGTGAGAACGGCGATGCCTGGTGGTACATCGTCTGCGACCGGGGGCACCGCAGCGAGGTTGCAGGCGCCGGAGGCGACGACCACCGCGCGGCAGCGCCAGTGGTCGCGGTCGGTTCTCACCTCATAGCCGTCGCCGGTGGCGGTCACCGCGGTCACGGTCGTACCGGTCTGCACCGGCGCCGAGATGGCCGTCGAGTACCGGTCGATGAACGCCGCCACCTCCGATGCCGAGGCGTGGCCGTCGGGGTCGGGCCCGTTGTAGGCGCGGCCCGGGAGACGGGTCATCCAGTTGGGGGTGAGTAACCGGAGCGAGTCCCAGCGCTCGGTCCGCCATGAGTTCGCAATCTCACCGCGCTCCACGACGACGTGGTCGATCGAGCGCTCGGTGAGACGGCGACTCATGGCGAGACCGGCCTGGCCGGCCCCGATGATGACGGCCGTGGTTCTCATGGTGGTTGCCCCCGCTCGGCAGCGACCGGGCTCAGGCGACCTCGACAGTGATGGCCGTCGGGTTGGTCACGATGTCGAAGACGGCGGATCGCTTCTGCGACTGGGCCACGAGGGCCCGGATGTCGTCGCTCGAGGCGTCGGCGTCGATGTCGAATCGGACACGGATGCCCTCGAAGCCGTTGCGGACGGATGGGTCGGCGCCAAGGATCCCGAGCACGTTCATGTCGCCTTCCAGGGTTGCAGTGACGGACCGCAGCTGGATCTCCCGGTGTTGGGCCACGGCGGCGACGCCGGCGGTGAGGCAGCCGGCCAGGGCTGCCAGGACCGTTTCGACCGGGGTGGCCCCCAGGTCCTGGGAGGCGAAAACCTCCGGGTGGTCGATCTCGAAGGTGAAGGCCTTCCGGTGCTGGTGTTCGGCGCCGAGGCCGGAGAACCCTTCGATGGTGGACGTGCTGTGGGTGCCGTGCACCCAGCGGCATCTGGCCCGCCAGGTGAAGGCCGCGGCCTCGGGGGCTTCGCTCAACGCCTGTCGGGCTCCGAGCAGGGCCTCGGTGTTGACGCCGTTGTCGACGGGTGTGTCGGTGATGGTCATGGCATTGCTCCTGTCTTGGTTTTCGGTTAGAGGCTTGGTTGTGGGTATGGGGTCTTGGTTGTCGGTACGAGGTATTGATCCGGGGGTGCGCCAACGGTCACGGTCGCCGGGCCCAGGCGATGACGAACTCACCCGGGACCCGGTAGGAACCGGACCCGGTCCGGTGGCCGGCAAGGGATTCGAGATACTCCCGTTCGGCCCCGGCTCGGGTCGGTTGGTCGAAGTGGGCGTAGGCCAGGGCGACGGGCCCGCCGAGGAACGCGGCCCCGATCACCTCGTCGTCGTCGGCGTAGCAGAGCTCGGTCGACAGGCGCTCGTCACCGATGTCGACGAAGCCGGCCTTGCGGAGAAGGGAGGTGAGCGCGCCCGGTGCGCCCAGGGCGAAGAACAGCGGGCAGACGTCGCTGGCCACCCGCCTTTCGACGACGCCGAACAGCTCGGCCCAGCCGCACCGTCGTCGTTCGCCCCAGACCGAGACCGCAATCCGCCCGCCTGGGCGGAGGACACGGTGCATCTCGGCTACGGCCCGCATCGGATCAGGCACATACATCAGTCCGAGTGAACAGAGCGCCCGGTCGAACGGGCCGTCCACGGCCAGCTCCTCGGCACCGCATCGCACAGAGCGGATGTTGGTGAGGCCGGCCCATCGGGCCCGGGCCTCGACCGCGGCCACCATGGCCGGTGACAGGTCGGTGGCGGTGACGTCACCCGATCGGTGGCCGCCGACAGGGATTGCGGCTGCAGCACCTGTCGCCGGGCCGGGATATGCCACGGATGCGGCGGCCGGCAGGGTGATCATCCCGGTTCCGCAGGCCACGTCGATGACGTCGTCTCCCGGCGTCAGGTCCGCGTGGCGGAGTAGAAGGGCGTGAGCCGGTGCCAGCTGACGGGACCAGAAGCGTTCGTAGTCGGCTACGGCCCGGTCCCAGCCTCGTCGCTGCACGAGACGGTGGCGCCTTGCATCCATCATCACCCTTCACCGCCTCCAGTGACCCGTCGTGATGCGAGACGGGTTGCCGGCACGGGCCGTGTGATCGAGTCGAGCACGGGGCTGAGCCGGTCCGCCTCGCCGATCAAGCGGTCGATCACGTCGGCCGGAGCCGGACTGTCGATCTCGACCCGGTATCGGATTTCCAGGAAGCCCGGAGGGTTGGAGGCTTCGGGGTCGAGCATGCCGGCGAGCTCGGAGTCCGTCTCCACCTCGACCCGGATCCGATCGACCGGGATCCGGTGGTGAGCGGCTCGGAGCCGGTATCCCATGGTCAGGCAGCTACCGAGCGCTGCTCGCAGCAGTGCGCTCGGGCTGGGTCCGGTGTCGTGTCCGCCGAGTGCAGGTGTGAGGTCGGTCTTGACAACGTGGTCGCGCTCGCGACTCTCGCATCGGAGTGCGTCGACGAGTGTCGTCGTCGAGACCGAGGTCGATCGACCGAACCCGGGCTTGCGCTTCACGGCACCCTCCAGGCGGGCGAGTGCCCGTCCGACGGGTTCATCGTGCAGCCACAGGGTTGAGCGGTGGGCGGGGTGGTTGAAATCCTGAGAGGCGGTGTCGGCCATGGGTTGATCCTGAAGTGCCCGAGCGGGTGGTGTCATCGGGCGGCGACCCGATTTCGAGCTGGTCGCCACCTCAGAGCTGGATCTGAGGTACCTCAGGCCCGATCTGAGGTAGGGCACCCGATGCCGGGTGGCGCTTTGTGGTCGAGACTGTGGGTGCGATGATGGATTCCGTGGCGAGACGTGCGTCTAGCGGCCGGCTGGTCGGTCGCCTCGATGAGCTGTCGGTCGGGGAGGCGGCCGTCCGGACCGTGTTGGACGGTGAGTCCAGCCGGTCGGCTCAGGTCCTCCTGATCGCCGGTGACGCCGGCATCGGCAAGTCCCGTCTGCTCGACGAGCTGCTCGATCGTGCTCGGAAGGCCGGCGCGGTGACGGCGTGCGGCCGCTGTCTGGAACACGGTGGCGAGATCCGCCCCCTGAACGCCGTGGTCGAGATCCTGTCCGAACTGGGCCCCGTGGCCTGGTCGCCATCTGCGACGCCCAACCCGTCGACCGCGTCGACCGTGGACAACTCGAATCCGGAGGCCGGCCCGGCCGGTGCGCAGGCCCGGCTCTTCGATCGCATGCGGAGTGCGCTTCGGGCGCTGTCAGCCGGCGGCGCGGTTGTGGTGGGCGTCGAGGACCTTCACTGGTCGGACCGGACCACCAGGGTTTTGCTGGCCGAGTTGGCCCGGGTGCCCGGTCTGGCCCGGGTGCTCTTCGTGGCCACGTTCCGCAGCGACGAGCTTCATCGCCGTCATCCGCTGCTTCCTCTCCTGGCCGATTTGGAACAGGCTGCCCGGCCGGAACGGATCGACCTTGCCCCGTTGGATGAGCGTGAGGTGGTCGAGCTGGCCGATGCCATCCTCGAGGTGCGCATCGATCAGGAGCGTGGGGCGGAGCTGCATCGGCGCAGCGGTGGCAATCCGTTCTACGTCGAGGAGCTCCTGGCGGGTGGTGCCGCGGGAGCGGACACCGATCGCCTCCCCGCTGGGGTCCGCCACGTGATCCTGGCGCGGACCCAGAGCCTCGATCCGGACGCGGTGGCCTGCCTCCAGGCGGCGTCCACACTGGCAGCGCCTATCGATCCACTGGTGTTGCGGGCTGCCGCCAGGTTGGAGGTCGAGCGTTTCCGGCCTGCGCTCGACACCGTCTGTGGTGAGGGTTTCCTGATCGAGGAGGGATCCGGCTTCTCGTTTCGCCACGAGCTTGTCCGGGAGGTGTTCATCGACGAACTCCTCCCCGGTGAGCGGGCCGGTCTGTTCGCCCGGGCTGCCCGGGCGTTGGAGGAGCACCGACCGGAGCGGCTCGGGGAGATCGCCCGGCTGCACCACAAGGCCGCTCAACTGACCGAGGCCTTCGCCTTCTCGGTGCAGGCCGCCGAGGCGGCGAGTTCGATCGGCGCCTCGGCGGAGGCGCGCGAACACTATGGCCGGGCTCTGGATCTGTGGGACCGGGTCGGCGACGCCGGCGAGCTGGCCGGTGTCTCGCGTGTTCGCCTCCTGCGGCGGGCGGCGGAGGTGGCCGACCTGGCCCGGGACTTCGATCTTGCCGTCGAGTTGGCCCGGCGGGCGATCGATGAAGCCGCCGATGCCGGTGATCGCTTCGAGGAGGGAGCAGCGAACTTCGACCTGTCCGGGTACCTCTGGAACGCCAGCCTGCCCGGTATGCAGGTGGCCATCGAGCGGGCTCTCGAGCTGCTCCCGAGGGAACCGCCGACGGTCGAGCGGACACGGGCGGAGCTCCGCTCGGTGATGAACGACATCTTTGCCGGCAACAACGTCGGGGCCGACGAGGCATTGGAGGACGTTGTCGCCATGGCCGCCGAGCTCGGCGAGCGGGGACTCGGCGCCGTGGCCCGAGCTCATGTCGACTACCGGCAGGCTCGGCTCGGTGACGAGAACGTACTGCGCAGGTTCTCCGACGAGCTGAGCACTGCCCGATCGATCGATGACGGTTGGGCCGCCACCGTGATTGCCGTCAACCTCACCGACACCCTCATCGACCTCGGCCGGTACCAGGAGGCGGCCGACCTGCATCCCGAAAGCTCTGCTCTTGCCGAGCGCCACGGATTCGACGCCACCGCCGGCATCCTTCTCGACGGAAACGTGCTGATGGCACTGGAACCTCTGGGCCGGTGGGACGAGGCCGAGGCGTTGATGAGCGACATCAGGCGTCGGCTCACCGCCGACACGATTCATCGCTGGGCCTCGGCCTTCCTCGGGTGGACGCAGATCCAGATCAACCGGGGGAACCACGCCGAGGTGGTGGTCGGCTATCGGAGGAGTCAGGAGATGTCGGAGACCGGCTACTACACCGGCGACTCACTTCCCATCGGGAGCGGGCTGGTCGAACTGGCCGCAATCGGAGCAATCGACCCGATCGGCATCGACACGGTCGGCAGCTGGCTCGACGAGGTGCAGGTCGGAGGATCGTTGCCGCGGGCCCGGCTGGTGGCGGGCGCAGCCAGACACCTGATCCCACCACCGTCCACAGACGAGCACGTTGTGGCCGTCGACACCGTCCAGGGCTGGATCGACCGTCTACAGTCCGCGGTCGACGGGTACGTCACGGATTCACCAGTGGTCGAAACGTGGCTCGAGCAAGCCCGAACCGAGGTGATCGAGGCCACCGGCCAACCGGCCCCCGAACGCTGGGCCGCTCAGGTGACGGCCTGGGACGAGGTCGGATGCCCGTTCTTCGCAGCCGAGGCCCGATACCGACACGCCGACGCCCTCCTCCGAGCCGGCGGTGGGCGGTCTGCGGCCGATCGGACCGAGGCGGTTCGTCTCCTCGCCGAGGCCCGCCGAATCGCACACCACCTCGGTGCCGTGCCCCTGAGTCGTAACGTCGACGACCTCGCACGTCGTGCCCGACTTCGTCTCGACGTCGGCGCCGTCGAGACGACGCCCACGGCGGACGAACCGACACCGTTCGGACTGACCGACCGGGAGCTTCAAGTGCTTCGCCTGGTCAACGAAGGCCATTCCAACCGCGAAATCGGGGACGCTCTGTTCATCAGCATCAAGACGGCGAGCGTCCACGTGTCCAACATCCTCCGCAAGCTCGGTGCCGCCAATCGAATCGAGGCGGCCGCCATCGGCCGTCGTCACCGAATCCTCGATCCGTAGTGCAGGACCGCCGTCGGCGGCCGCCGATTGAATGCGGACCGCATGAGACGTACGATCGTGGCAATGGACGTCGAGAACCGGCTGTATCCGTCCGAGGAGCAGCAGAAGCGGTTCATAGGCGAGCCGGGGCGCGTCGGTCCGATTGTGATGGTGAACCTGTTGAAGTTCCGTGACCGGGCCGTCTACGAGGACGGGTCCGATCCGCACCTATCCGGGCGTGAGGCGTACCAGCGGTACGGTGCTGCGGTCGCCGAACTGATCCGCCACTACGGCGGCCGGTTCGTGTTCGCCGGAGACGTGACCGACCTGTTCATCGGCGAGATCGACGACATGTGGGACGAGATCGCGCTGGCAGAGTATCCGGATCGAGCGTCGTTCACGGCGATGATCACGTCTCCGGAGTTCCAGGCGGCCGCTCATCACCGCGAGGCAGGCCTCGAGGGACAGCTCAACATCGAAACCACCTGGCTTCCGGTCTTTCGCCGAGATTCCTAGCGCAGAGCGCCACGGGACGATACAGGCTGGATCGTCCAGAGGTAGGGAACCAGCAAGATTGCGGACCGGGGACGACGACGACGCGGCCTGGATGCGAAGCCGCATCAAGGACGTCGGCGGCCTTGACATGGCCACCGAGTGGCCCCGCCCGGTCCCCAGCCGGAGTTGATTCTCGAGTGGCCACGTTGAGGTTCGGCGACCGATGGGGAAGTGGCCGGCTGAACGGACGGCCCTTCCTCGTGTTTCCGTTCCCGCGTGAAGCAGTCGGTGGACAGTGCCTGCGGCGGCCAACGGCGCAGCTCAGCCTACGGAGCGGTCACCGACTACCATTGCCGTTCGATGCGAAACATACCCGTCCCGAGTCGTGAGGAGGACTTCACCGCCGATCCGGCCGAACTCTTCTTCGACCTGAGCTTCGTGTTTGCGTTCTCCCGGCTCGTGTTTCACCTCGTGCACTATCCGACCCTCCGAGGGTTCGGCGAGTTCGTCCTGCTGTTCAGCCTCATTTGGATCGCCTGGTCGAACTTCACATGGGGAGCAAACGCGGTGGCCGGCAACAGCCGGTTCGTCCGGGCGGTGTTCATGCTGGCGACGGCCATCAGCCTTCCCATGGCCGCCTCTCTGGAGGCGCCCTTCGGTGACGGGTCGATCGTCTTCGCCATCACGGTGTCGGCCATCTTGACGATGCCGATCATGACCGGTGCGGCCCTGCTCGTCGACGATGACGCGGTGCGGTCGTCCAACAATCGCTACCTCCTGTTCACGGTGGCCGGAATCATGCTGGTGATCGTCGGTGGCTTCAGCGGCGGAGGCTGGCAGATCGGCTGGTGGATCACCGCCCTCGCTGTGCTCATCTTCAACACCGTCGACGCCGGTGGCGGAGATTGGCTGGTACGGCCCGGACATTTCGCCGAACGCCACGGTCTGATCGTCATCATCGCCCTGGGCGAGGTCGTGGTGGCCATCGGAGCACCCGTCGTGGAATCGCTTTCGGCCGGGAAGGGTCTCGACGGCACTCTGGTCGCAGCGCTGACCGCCTCGGGCGTCCTGGCCGGGATCCTGTGGTGGTCGTACTTCGATCGACCATTGCCTGCGCTCGAACATCGACACGAGCAGTTGGCGGAACCCAGTGACCGGTCGCGATTCGCCCGTGATGTCTACACCTACAACCACTTCTTCATCGTCGGGGCCGTTCTGCTGGCGGCTGCGGCTCTGGAGGAGATCATGCTTCACCCCGGAGATCCGCTACCGACTTCTTTTCGGTGGATGCTCTTCGCCGGTCTTTCGGCTTACCTTCTCGGAGTTGTCCTCTCCGTATTCCGCGCCTACTCGGTCCTAGCCGTCGAACGACTGTTTGTCGTGGCGGCGCTGGCGGCGCTGATCGGCGCTTCCGCATCATGGGCCGGCCTTTGGTTGCTGATCGCGATCGACCTCCTTCTCCTTGCCGTGCTGGCCGTCGAGCACTATCGAGTCGAGGTCGCCCACCGGCTTGTTCCCGTGGCGCGGGGCTCCAGGACCACGAACTGAGCTCGACTTACTGGTCCCCTGACGTCAACGGCAGCAGGCTCGTCCAGCGCCTGCCGCCTTCGACAATCGGACGGGTCTTGCGAGCGCGAACCGTGGGTTGACTCAGGCGGGAGACGGACAGAGCCTTTGAGATGACGGCGCGGTCAATCGAGACCGCCGGCTGTCACCCAGCTGGCGATCTCGGTCCGGGATGCCATCTGGAGTTTGGCCAGAATGTTGCTGACATGGGCGCTGGCCGTTTTGGTCGAGATGAACAGCTCGTCGGCAATCCCCCCGTTGGTCAGACCCCTTGCCACCAGGGCCGCCACCTCCCGCTCCCGTGGAGTAAGCGCGTTCGGGGCTTGGTGCCGGTCGCCGTTGATTCCCAGTCGGGTGGCCAGGTGGTCCCGGCGAGGGCCCGGCCAACAGCAGAGCCGTTCGAGTGCCGCCTCGAGATAGGGCCGGCCGTCGGCCCCCGATGCGGCCGCGACCCGGGCCTGGGCCAGGTGCAGCTCGACCTGCTTGAAGACGGTCTGGTAGACCCCGATATCAAGAGCCTCGGCGTAGCGGCGGCCGGCCTCGTCCCACTGGCCGGCCAATTCAGCCCGTATCCCCAGATGCGCCGGCTCGGAGGTCCCGGTGCCCAGCCGTTCGAGGAGATCCCGGACCTCGGTCCGCAAGCCGGCAACGAGCACGGCCTCCAGGTTTTCGAGGAGCAGCTCGAGGGCGAAGTCGACCTCAACGAAGCGACTGCCGACCTGGCCCAGCCAGTCACCGAAGGGAGCGGCGCGGCCGAATTCCAAGAGATCGGCCAGCGTCGAGAGCCCTTCGGACCACGACGGCGAGAACTGGCTCGATGCGAACCCGCCCGACAGACGGCCGGCCGATCGCCGGGCATCGACGAAGCGCCGGTCCTGGAGGGCGATACCGGCTGCCAGCACCTCGATCTGGGGGACGTGACCCAGGTCCTCGAGGGCCGCTTTCAACTGGGATTCGAACGCCTCCTGGTCGCCGTCCATCAGCGAAACCACCAGCAGAGAGCGGCGGTAGGTATCGGTGGCGATGCAGCTCATCCCGGCCCGCTCACCGGTCCGCCTCATCCACTCCACATGGGTCCGGGCGTCGATCGACGGATGCTGGATGGGGGTGTTGTGGAGGGCCCGGCTGGCGACCACATAGTCACCGGCCGCTTCGGCCTCGGCGGCGACGGTCAACAGGTTCTCGACGGTCTTGTCCCGCGTCGGGCCCGTCCAGCACAGCAGGGCGCTGGCCCGCTCCAGCTTGGCTTGAAGGACCGCCCGGTCGGCGGCCGGGCCGACGGTGGCAGCGACCGCGATGGCCCGGTCGGCCAGCTCGATCGCCTTCTCCTCCCGCCCGTTCAGCATGTGGTGTTGGGCCAGGTCGGCCAGCGCCTGAGCCAGAATCGGGCCGTCGGCCAGCGTTTCGGTCAGCGCCGCCAGCTCGACCGCGGCCCGGTCGGCCGCCGCAAAGTCGCCATGTTCCCACAGCAAACGGACTCGATGATGGAGCACCTCGGCGCGGTCGGTCCCGTTTGCCCCAGCCAGCTCCTCCCACCGTCCCAGGTGATGGAGGGCGGTCCGTTCCTGACCCGACCTCCAGCCGCTGACCACCGCGATCCGCAGGAGCTCGATGTCGTCGGTGTGCTCCAGAAGCGCTTGTTCGGCGAAGGCCAGGGCCTGGTGGGTTCGACCCTCGACCATCGCCCGAGCCGCTGCGTCGCGAGCCGCGTCGGCCGCCTGTTTGGTCCGACCGGCGCCGGTGGCGTGGGCCACCAACGCAACCAGATCATCGGAGCCGGCTTCCAGCAGGGCGTCGTGAACGGCTGCGTGGATCCGGCGATGTTCCCGGGTGAACAGGCTGTCGGCCACCGCTTCGCGGACCATGTCGTGGCGGAACCCGAATCGATCCGGCCCGCTCTCGACCAGGACGCCCCGGTCGACGAGGGCCCGCAGCCTCGCCAGCAACTCGTGCTCGTTGGCATCGACGGCCGCCGCCAGCAGTTCGAAGTCGACTTCGGTCCCCAAAACCGCAACCGCCTCGGCCACCGCGCGGTCCTCGGGCGGCAGCCTCTCGATCTCGGGTCGCAACATCTCGGCCAGCGTCCACGGTATGCCGGCCGTCAGGTCGGCGTCGTCCTCGAAGGCCGCCTCGAGCTCCGACAGCAGCAGTGGGTTGCCTCCGGTTCTGGTGTGGACGTGCTCCACCGTCGCCGGGTCGACCGCCCGACCGGTGGCCGCCAGATAGGCTTTGACCTCCTCCCGCCGCAGCGGCTCCAGCCGGAACTGGACCACCTGGGGCCTTCGCTCGGCCCGCTGGAGGAAGGAGCTGGTCACATGGCCGGGATGGAGTGCGTTGGGCCGGTAGGTGAGAAGAATGGTGGCCTCCAGCGGCCCTGCCACCATCAGCCGATCGATGACCTCCAGGCTTTCGGGATCGGCCCAATGGATGTCTTCGAACAGGTAGATGGTGGGGCCGGAGCCGGCTGTCCTCAGGGCCTCGGCCTCGGCCCGGATCCGGCCAACAACCGTCTGGGTCTCGACACCGGGAGGCGCCTGTGGGCCCTGTTCCGTGGTGTCCGGTGTTGTCTCCGATCGGGCTTGGATCGGGTCGAGGGCCGAGCGGATCAGCTCGAAAGGAATCGGGGTGGCCCGGGGGACGGCGCCACCCCGAATCAGCCGGGTGCCGGGCGGGGCGGCGGCGATGATCTCCTCGGCCAGCCGGGTCTTACCCAGGCCGCTTTCGCCCCCAATCAGCGCAACACCGGTCTGCTCGGCGTCGGCCAGCATCGCTGCCGCCGCCGCCAGCTCCCGGGCCCGGCCCACGAAAGGTCGGTTGCCGGCCCGGTTCAGTCGGACGGCCATGCCGACCATGTTACCAAGCCGGTTGCGTCGTCTTCGGTGCCCGGAACGGGTGGCGGAGGCGGCCGGTCAGCGTTCGGCGCAAACGGGCCACGGTGAGCTGCCGGGTCTGCCCTTGGTGCCGGTTGGGGAGGTTGGCGGCCCGCCAGGCGGCCCGCTGACTGCGCTCGAGGCTGGTGAGACCGGCCAGTTGCGCTGGGCTCATCGGTTGCAGTGTGTGGTAGTTCATACTTCGATGGTGGAGCCCTAAGGTAGAGACCCGCATCGGGCACCTGCCCAATGTTGCTACCTTATTGTCCGGTTTCGATTGCCGACCGACCCCCTGATTGCTCTGTCGGTCACAGCGTGATCGAACTCGCCCGATGGCTGCGGTTCCGGTAGGTTGCGAAGCGAGGGGAAACGTGGTGGCTCCATCCGTCGATGAGAAACGTGACCTGCTGGCGTTGATGGTCCGGTCGCGCGCCTTCGAGGAGACCGCCGGAGCGCTCGCTGCATCCGGAGAAATCCCGGGATCCTGGCTGAGCGGGATCGGTCAGGAGGGCACACTCGGTGTCATCGCCCAACTCCGGTCCGATGACTACCTGACCTACACCCACCGGGGCGCCTACGGATTCATCGGACGCGGTTGTGACCCGAAGCGTCTGCTGGCCGAGCTACTCGGCAAGCAAACCGGCTACTGCAAAGGGAAGGGAGGCCGCCACATCGCAGATCTCGAGCATGGCATCCTCGGCAAGAGCGGAACGATCGGGGCTCATGCCCCCTTGGCTGCCGGAGTGGCCACCGCCATTCAGATTCGTGGCGATGATGCGGTCGTCGTGTCCGTTTTCGGTGAGGGGACCAGCAACCGGGGCACCACCCACTCCTCGATGAACATGGCGGCCATCGGCAGGCTGCCCCTGGTGTGGGTGTGTGAGAACAATTCCTATGTGGGCAGTGTTCCGGCTCCGGTGTATCTCGCCGTGGCCGACGTCGCCGCAATGGCCGGTGCGTACGGCATCCCGGCCACGATCGTCGACGGGAACGACGTGATGGCCGTCCACGAGGCCGCCGCCGAGGCCATCGCTCGAGCCCGGGCCGGCGACGGTCCATCGTTGCTGGAACTGAAGACCTACCGGACGCGCCCCTTCGGTGAGACCGGCACCGAGCAGCGCGACCAGGATGAGATCGCCGCCTGGAGGAGGCGCGACCCGATAAACCGGTTCCGTGAACGCCTGGTCACCGACGGCATCGTGACCCGCTCTGAAGCCGACGAGATCACCGCGACGGCCGAACGCGAAATGTCGGCGGCGGCCCGGTTCGCGAGAGAGAGCCCGTGGCCTGATCCTGCGGCCGCGTTCGAGGACCTGTACGCCTGATGGGCATGCTGACGATGGCGGAGGCGATGAACCAGGCGCTGCGTGAGGAGATGCGCCGCGACCCGAGTGTGTACGTTGTCGGGTTGGGCCTCTACCCGAGCGCAGCCTCGTCGGCGACGTCCGGTCTCGTCGAGGAGTTCGGTGAACTGCGAGTGCGTAACGCTCCCAACTGCGAGACCACCATCGCCGGGTCGGCGGTCGGTGCCGCGCTGGTGGGCATGCGACCCGTCGTCGAGCTGCACCTTGCCGACTTTGCGTTCAACGCACTCGACGAGATCCTCTCCAAGGCCGGCAAGTGGCGCTACATGCACGGCGGCAACTCCGGTATGAAACTGCCGATCGTGTTCCTCGAAGGCATCGGCGGCTATGTCAACGGCGCGGCGGAGCATTCCCAGTCACCGCTGGCACTCTACTGGCACGCGCCGGGGCTGAAGATAGCCGTTCCCACCACCCCTCGTGACGCCAAGGGTCTGCTCAAGACAGCGGTGCGCGAGGACAATCCGGTGATGTTCTTCACCCACAAGCTCCACAACGGCGAACTGGGCCCGGTACCCGACGACCCGGACTTCACCATTCCGTTCGGAGTGGCGGAGGTCCGTCGTGAGGGAGCCGACGTGTCCGTCGTGGCAACTTCGTACATGGTCGACCTCGCCCTGGAGGCTGCTGCCGAACTGGAGGGTCGCGGTGTCGAGGTCGAGGTCATCGACCCCTGCACGCTTGAGCCGCTGGACACCGAAGCGATCGTGGCCTCGGTGCGCAAGACGGGGCGGCTGGTGGTGGTGGACGAGGACACCAGGCGCTGCGGTGTAGGGGCCGAGATCGGCGCCCAGGTCATGGAACACGCCTTCGAGGCGTTGCGCGCCCCGATTGGGCGGGTCGCCAACCCCGATCTGCCCGTCCCCTACAGTCCGCCGCTGGAAGCGGCTGTGCTTCCTTCCGTCGCCTCCATCACCGCTGCCATCACCGCCACATTGGGGTGACTGAGCCGACCGATCGGGCCCGGTTCAACGTCTGTGAACCTTCCACACCAGCTCACTGGGCCAGCGGTTGGCCCATTCGGCATCGACGAAGAATTCAGCGCCCCGGGCCGATTCGGGAGCCCGAGGCTCGCGTAGGTCGTCGATGGTGAAGCCGATCCGGTGGAACAAGGCGACCCAGTCCGACAGCGGAAGACAGAAGTTGACACCGCCCGGGTCGATCTCGGCATCCCTCCAGTCGAGCGTGTGCATCCCGAAATAGGGGCGCTCCAGCCGGTCTACCACGTTCGCACCGTTCTCCGGGGCACAGACCATCGCCAGCGGATGGTTGGCCAGGAAAACCAGCCTCCCTCCAGGGCGGAGGAGTCGGTGCGCTTCCCGCAACCAGGCTTCCGGATCACACCAGATCGCCGCCCCGTACTCGTTGATGGCGAAGTCGAACGAACCATCGGGCAGCGGGACGGACTCGGCGTTGCCATGGATGAGGGTCAGGTCGATCCCGTGCTCGGTCTTCAGGCGTCGGGCCGTTGCGAGCTGGGCGGCGGAGTTGTCGATGCCGGTTACCGTGGCTCCTCTGCGGGCCATCCACGACGACACATAGGCCGTTCCACATCCCATCTCGATCGCGTCGAGCCCGCTCATGTCGACCGGTAGCATCTCCAGCTCGGCCTCAAGTACGCCCCAGATACCCCAGGACGGATGGTCACGGGCCCACGCCCGCTCGCCCATCGCAACCCAATCATGAGCCATTGCATCCCAGTGGCCTCGGTTCGCCGCAACGTGATCGGGGAGGTTCTCGGAATCGCCGTCACTCATGTCGACACTGTAGAGGCGCCCCCCCTGACCGACATGGCGCACGTCGCCCCCATGCCAGGGCAGGCGTGAGTTCAGACGCCGGCCAACCGCTCGGCGAGGGCCTCGTCGAGCTGCTGGTAGCCGTGATGCTCGACCTCGAAGTTGCCGAGCCCTCCAGTCATGGACCGCAGGTCGATGGCGTAGCGGGTGATCTCCGATGTCGGGACGTGGGCGCGGATGGTGGTGATTCCTCGATCGGCGTCGGTGCTGAGCACTCGGGCACGCCGGGCGTTGAGGTCGCCCAGCACAGGACCCTGCTGATCGCTGGGCACCGCCACATGGATCTCGCTGACCGGCTCCAGCACGTTGACCCCGACCAGGTCGATGGCCTGTCGAAGCGCCGCCGCGCCGGCCATCTTGAATGCCAGTTCCGACGAGTCGACCGAGTGATGCTTTCCGTCGACGCACACCGCCCGGATGTCGACCAGTGGATACCCGTACCGTCCGCCCCGTGCCATCGACTCCTCGATGCCGGCCTGGACCGCCGGTATCAACCCGGTCGGGATGGATCCGCCCCTGACCTCGCTCTCGAACTCGAAGCCCGACCCGATCGGGAGCGGCTCGAAGCGGATCCGGGCCACGCCGAACTGTCCGTGCCCCCCGGTCTGCTTCTTGTGCCGGCCCTCGACCTCGATCGGACCGGCCAAAGTCTCACGATAGGGGACCGCAACGTCATCGACGGTGACCTCCACGCCGTGGCGGGCCAGGCGGGACAGGGCGACCTGAAGATGCATCTCCCCGCTGCCGCTGAGCACGGTCTGACCGGTCCGGGAGTCGTTGTAGAGCCGCAGGGTCGGATCCTCGGTGGTGAGCCGACGGATATGGTCGATGAGCTTGCCCTCTTCGGACGGCTTGGTTGGAGCGATGGCGAAACCGTACGTCGGGCCGGGCGCCTGGAGCGGGGTGACGGCCACCGGCATCCCGTTGGGCGCCAGCGTGTCGCCGGTAGAGGTGCGGCCGAGTTTGGGAATGGCGACGATGTCACCGGCGACGGCTTCTTCGACCCAGGAGTGATGGGGACCGGCGAGAGACGTCAGCTGGAAGATCCGTTCGGTGGCGCGGTTCCCGGTATTGACAAGGGTGTCGCCCGGTTTGATCCGACCGGACAGTACCTTCACCAATGACAGCTGGCCGAGGAAGTCGTCGAAGATGGTCTTGAACACAAAGGCCAGTGGTTCGCCGTCCGGATCGGGGGCGATGTCGATCGTCGAGTCACCGGCGTTAACCGTGGTCGGGCGGGCGGATGGGCCGACCCGGCAGATGAAGTCGGCCAGGTAGTCGGCGCCGATGGGCGCGGTGGCGGACCCGCACAGAACCGGGAACACCCTGCCGGCGTCGACCGCGTCGTGGAGCAGACGATCGATCTCGGCGGGCGACGGGTCGGTGCCCTCGAGATATCGCTCCAGCGTGCCGTCGTCGAATTCAACCACCTCTTCGATCAGGTGTTCGTGCTCGGCCCGCTCCCGGTCCTCGAGATCCTCGGGAACGGGACCGTCCTCGGCCTGTCCGCCGTCGTAGAGAAGCGATCGTTCGGCGATGAGGTCGGCGATGCCATGGAATGTCGACTGCTCGCCGATCGGCAGTTCTACCGGGTCGGTATGGGATCCGAAGACCTCCCGAACCTCGCGGAGGGTGCGGTCGAACGATGAGCGAGCCCGGTCCAGCTTGTTGATGAAGATGAAGCGGGGAAGGCCGAGCTCGTCAGCCCGGCGCCAGAGCAACCGCTCCTGGGCCTGCACCCCGGCCACGCCGTCGACGACGAAGACGGCCAGGTCGGCGACTTGGAGTCCCATGAGGGCGTCGCCCAGGAAATCGGTGTAGCCCGGGGTGTCGATCAGGTTGATCCGGTGATCGCCCCAGTCGCAGGAGGTCACCGACAGCGAGAGCGTCTGCGTGCGAGCTCGAGCCTCGGGATCGTGATCGAGTTGGGTGCTGCCGTCATCGACGCGACCGAGGCGTGACACGGCACCCGCCCGGTACAGCAGTGCCTCGGCGAGACTCGTTTTCCCGGTGCTCTGGTGACCAACAAGGACGACGTTGCGGAGTCGGTTGGTAGGGGTCATTACCCCTGCTGTAGTCGAAGTCAGCCTTCAGATCAAGAGCGAGAATCGGACGGTTCACCGAACCACAGGGTGCGTTGCGGGAATGGAATCGTGATATCGGCCGCGGCCAAGGCCTCACTCACCGCCTGGACGACACGGTCTCGGGTCTGGCGGAGGGCCAGCTCGCCGGGTTCATGCCAGACGTCCAATTCGAAGTTGATGCTCGAGTCCGCGAACTCGGTGGCGAACACTTTCACGGCCGGTGTCTTCAGAACCCCGTCGACACCGGCGGCGGCCTCCTCGAGGACCTTCCGGGCCAGCGCGACATCGGTCCCGTACGCCACACCGACCTTCAGCGTCGTGCGCCGCCGACCGGCACGGACATAGTTGACGACTTCACGGTCGACCACGATCGAGTTCGGAATGTAGGTGGTCTCGCCGGCAAAGGTCTCGATGACCACCGCCCGAGAGGTGACGTCGATCACCGTGCCACGGATATCCCCCGATCTGACCTCTTCACCGATCTTGAGCGGCCTGTGAACGTGGATCAAGAGCCCGGAGAACAGGTTCAGCAGGGCCGGCTGCACGGCCAGCGCCAAGGCGATGCCGCCGATGCCGAGAGCTCCGAGCAGCGGGCTGATGCGCACCCCAACCGCCCCGAGAGCGTAGATCAGGGCGATCATGATGATGATCACCTGAACCAGTCGCGCCACCAGAACCTCGACGTGAGCGGTGTCGGCCTGGGAGCTTCGGAACAGGCGGGCGATCGCCCGTTTGGCGACCATCGCCACGAAGATCCCGACCATCAGTGTCGCAAGGGCGACCAGCCAGTTGACGAGGGCTGAATCCTGCGGGTTTACGGCGTCCACCAGGGTTTCTGTGTCGAGAATCGGATTCTCAGGCGGATCAGGGACCGTACCGAACATGCTTCTTCGTCTGCCTTGAATGTGACGACACCCATGCCGCCCCGTCGCCTCATCGTAGCGGCAAACACCGGGGGACGATGGCCCCGAAATCGGTCGGGGTCATCGATGAGAACGCCATGGACTCGAACGCTCGAAGCGCGTCGGGCAGGGTCGGGGTCCCGATGAGTTCGAGGGCCTGCAGCTTGGTCTCGAATCGCGCCCGCGAACTGAACCGGCGGTTGAAACCGGGCACATCCACCCGGGCCAACCAGGTCGCCTCGTTTGGATCGCGGCCCGTCATCGAGAGGCGGGGTTACCGCCGTCTGATGATCGACCGCCTTCGAACGGCGGCAGGGCAACGACGAAGAAGGTAGTCTGGAGGTGCTTTGGGGGCGGGGAAAGGAGTGGATTCATGGGGCATGGATACTGGCCATTCAGCGCCCGATCGGCATTCATATCGAGCTTGGTCTTGGCGGTCGCAATCCTGGGCTTGATGTTCTGGGCCGCCGGCCGGGAGAACGGTGGCTTCGAGATTTCCGGCCTCTCGTTCGTCGTGGCGTTGCTGGCTGCGCTTGTCCCGGTCATCGCGCTGGTCCTTGGACGGGTCACGTCTGTCGAAGCGGCGGGGGTGAAGCTCTCGTTGGAGGCTGTCCAGGAGGTCGTACGAACGTCGGGCGAGGTTGGAACGAGGGCGCTCCTCGCCGAAAATCTCGGCCTGAGACCAGGGCAGGTCGAGGACAGCGGGAGCGACACGGTCATGAGAACGCTCGCCGACGTGGTCGGCAACGATGTCGTTGTTGTTGACCTGCGAGAGGGGGAGGCCTGGTGGAAAAGCCGGCTCCTGCTGCTCACCGCAGGTGCAGCCCGTCTACACAATCCTCGGGCGATTGCCTTCGTCAAAGCCACTCCCGATCGCCCGCAGACCTACATCGGATGGGCATCCCCGTCGGATATCCTGCGTCGCTTGCTGGAGGTCGACCCCGTGTTGCGTCGAGCCCACGAGAGTGCCGATCGGAAAACTCTCCTCTGGCGGCTCAGTTCCGCTCCAGAGGAAGGGTCTGCGCGCCGGCTTCCGTGGGCGCCGTCTGGCAACGACATCAGCTACTCGGAGCCGAAAAACGCGACCGAAAGAGCGTTGTGGTTGGAGCATCCAGACGGCGGTAAGTGGATGCTACCCTGGCCTTCCGCAGCGGCTGTCTACCCGCACCATGTGGACGGCTACGACTTTCTCGTTCCCGAGCATATTCTTCGCGATGAGATTCGAGGGGTGGAGCAGGACGCGCCAGACAATCGCGTCACGGACAGCCGCCTGAGGGACTGGCTCGGCTCCGTTCTTCATGAGGATTCAGTCGATCGGGACGAAGATGAGGCGACGTGGACTGCGACGATCGTCAGATCGACCGCTGAGTATTTCGCCGTCACGTCGAACGATCAGCTCGTTGATCTCATCCCACGTCAGCGGGCCCTGAATGCCTTGATGCTGAAGCTTGTGGAGCCGGAGAAGTCCGCCTAGTCACGTCCTCAACGTTGTCGGCCTGGTCGATCAATCGGGTGTTGGCGACCGGCCGCGATTGCGTTCCGAGCGGCGCTCAGCTGTCGACTGCCGGACCGCGACTCGCCCACTTTCGACGCCGGTGCTGCTCGTTGTCGTCCGGCTGCCCATTCCGGAGAACATGTTTGACGAGAAGGACGAGAACAAGAATACTCGTTCTCGTCTGGACTTTTCGGGGGACAGGTTGTCAACGGTTTGGGGTCACAGCTCGACTGCCAGGTTCTTGTTGTCGGCGCCGGCCCCGCCGGACTGTCGTTGGCCGCCGTGCTCGGTCAGGCCGGGGTCGACACGATGGTTCTCGAACGTCGAACCGACCCGTTCACGGTCCCCCGGGCGATCGCGTATGACGCCGAAACCCTGAGGTTCCTCCAGAAGATCGGCGCCTACGAGGAACTGGCCCCCAACCTGGTGCTCGACACCCCGGTTCTGTACCTCGGGCGGACCGGCCAGCAGATCGGCAAGGTCATCGGTGCCACCTATCGATTCGGCCACAGCCAGCTTGGCACGTTCTACCAGCCCGAACTGGAAGGGGTCATCGCCAACGCCGTTGCGAAGATGGCAAGTGTCGAGATTCGACGCGGCATCGAGGTCGGCGACGTCGTTGATCACGAGCGATACGTGGAGGTGGTCGCCTCCAGCGGTGACGGTCAGCGGGAAACGCTGAAGGCCCGGTACGTCGTCGCCTGTGACGGCGGGTCGAGCCGCATCCGCGAACGTCTCGGTATCAAGTTCGCCGGGTTCACCTTCCACGAACGATGGGTGGTCGTCGACCTCCAGAACGACTTCGACCCGGACCGCAACATCCGCTTCTACTGCGACCCGCAACGTCCGGCGGTCTGCCTGCCGGTTTCCCACAACCGCCGCCGGTGGGAGTTCCTTCTCATGCCCGGCGACGATCCCGACGAGATCGCATCCGAACACAGCGTCCGGGCCCTGATGGAGGGATACGGAACCAGTCCCGACGTGCACATCGAGCGGAGTGTCGTGTACTCCTTCCACTCCCGGTTCGCCGAATCCTTCCAGCGGGGCAACGTGTTCCTGGCCGGCGACTCGGCCCACGTGATGCCCCCCTTTGCCGGCCAGGGCCTCAACAGCGGTGTCCGCGACGCGGCCAACCTGGGATGGAAGCTGGCGGCGGTCTGCAACGGCCAGGCCCATCCTGCGCTCCTGGCCAGCTACGAGGTGGAGCGACGCAAGAGCGTCGAGGCACTCACCAGGCTAGCGGTTCGCCTGGGAAGAGCGATCATGCCGACCAGCGACCGGAAGGCCAGGGTCAGGGACCGGATCATGACGAGCCTCTGGAGATTCGGCCCGTGGCGCGAGTCCATGGAGGCGGGGCGCCTTGTCCCCGACCCGATGATCGACCCCTCGAACCTCCTTCCCCATGACAAGCAGGGGGCCGTCGGCGTCAAGGTCGCGGGCAGAATGCTCGTGCAACCCAAGCTCGAGACGAGTCAGGGGGAGGTGCTGCTCGATGACCGCTCGGCCCCGGTTTGCTGCGCTCGGCGTGGGTTGCGACCCGTTGACTGCACTGCACCCCGAGGACCTCGCTCTGCTCGAGGGGCTCGACGCCTCGCTGGTCGCGGTTGGAACACCCGACGGGCCGAGCGACCCCGACGGCGCACTCGCCTCGTTTGTCGACGGGACGACATATGTGCGCATCGTTCGCCCGGACCGTTTCGGCGCCCAGGCGGTACGGGTCGCTCCGAACGAAGTCCAACTCGGCGAGTTCGCCGACTTCCATTGCCTAGGCCGTAGGCCGGCGCTCCAGATCACCAACTGACGAAAGGTCCATCTGACGTGACCCTCCTCGACGCCGAACAGCTCCTGCCACGAGCGCAAAACCCACTCGTCAAAGCCGTCGACATCGCTCATCTGCGCTTCAGCCGACCCGATCTGCAGAGGGCCGCCGACTTCTACGCCGATTTCGGGCTGCACGACATGAGGCGCAGCGACGACAAACTCCTTCTCTACGCCGATGGAGGCACACAACCCTGTGTCATTGTCACCAGGAGCGAAAGGCCCGGCTTCGATGGCCTCGGATTGATGGTCGAGTCCGACGCCGATCTCGACAAGCTCGCAGGACTGCCCGGCGCCTCGGACGTGGAAGCCGCCGAGGGAGCAGAAGGTGTGCAGCAGGTCCGACTCACCGGCCCGCTCGGGTTCGAGGTCAGGGCGGTGAGTTGCACCTTGGGTCAACCGGCCATCGTGAGGGACGCCTTGGACATGAACCTCGCCGACCACCGGGATCGGATCAACGAAACACAACGGCCACCGTTGCGGGCCTCTTCGATCCTGCGTCTCGGACACTGTGCGATGAACGTGCTCGAGTTCGAAGCCGCCGCTCGGTGGTTCATTGACACCTTCGGGCTCATCCCCAGCGACATCCAGGTGCTCAGCGACAACAAGCCGTTCCTGAGCTTTCTCCGCTGTGATCGGGGCGACACACCGACCGACCACCACACCGTGGTCCTGGTACAGAGCGTCGAGAACAGCTTCAGTCACGCCGCCTTCGAAGTCATCGACCTCGACGACGTGGCCATGGGCCAGCAGTTCCTGATGTCCCAGGGCCACAAACATGCATGGGGGATCGGACGGCACGTCCTCGGCAGTCAGATCTTCGACTACTGGCGCGATCCGTGGGGGGACAAGGTCGAGCACTTCTGTGACAGTGATCTGTTCACCGCCGACCACCCGACCGAGGTCTCACCATTCTCCATGGCATCGCTCTATCAGTGGGGGCCCTCGGTGCCACGCGACTTCGAGGCTCCAAAACCGACTCCGAGATTCATCCGCCAGGCCGTCGAGAACGTGCGTAACAGCGATGAGATGACCTTCGATCGGACGTTTCGTCTGTTGAAAGCGGTGAGTCAGAAGTCTCGGAGCTGGGGTAGGTAGCCGTGGGCGCACAGCTGGTCAGGTTTCGCTATCAGGGAGAGCTCGGTTGGGGTCTGGTCGACGGTGACGAGGTTCGCGTCTTGGCCGACAGGACCGACACGTTGGCTGCCGTGCTGGAGTCGGCGAGGGACGGTCGCCCCGGCCCGGGGCGGTTGAGCCTGAACGATCTGCAGCTCATGAGCCCCGTCACTCGCGACGGCGACTTCGTCTGCCAGGCGACGAACTACCGCAGCCACCTGGCCGAAATCGGCCGTGATCCCGACCACGTGCCCTTCAATGTCTTCTTCCACAAGGCGTCGTCGTCGATCTGCGGCCCGACCGATGACATCGTCAAACCGGCACATGTGACGTTGCTCGATTATGAGGTCGAGTTGGCGCTGGTCATCGGGCGTGACATCAGCGGGCCAATCGATGCCACCGAGGACACCCTCGGCCAGTGGGTGTGCGGCCTGGTCATCACCAACGACGTCAGCGCCCGTGACATTCAGATCAGTCACGAGCAGTTCAACAAGGCCAAGTCCTATCGCACGTTCGGTCCGACCGGCCCCTGGCTTTGGCTGGCCGAAGGAGATGAGCTCACCCGGTGGCGGGAGCTCCGCCTCACCCTGAAGGTCAACGGCGAGGAGCGGCAGAACTCGCTGGCATCGGACATGGTGTTCGGACCGGTCGAGACGTTGAACGAACTGTCGCGTATTCGCGATCTGAAACCGGGGGACATGATCGCCACCGGAACGCCATCCGGTGTTGCGCTCACCCTGCCCTCGAAAGAAGTGATGGCTGCGAGCCGCACCGCGACTCCAGCCGAGCGATACGCCATGTTCCTCGAGAGTCAACAGGCCGTGTCGAAGTACCTCAAACCCGGGGACATCATCGAAGCGGCCATCCGCACCGACGACGGAAGAATCGACCTCGGCGTCCAGCGCAACCGGGTCGTGGACGCCTGAGTCCGGACGATTGGAGTCCGAGTTGCTTGCCGGGGTGGCGGCGGCCGTCCCCGATGTGATCTGGAGCCAGCTCAACCCCCATCCCGGCCTCTGGTTCTAGCCGGCTGATCGGCACGAGCGCCCGATCAGCAGTCAGGCATTCGATCTCCGCCACGGGCACGCTGGAACGCACCGGAACTCGCTGGCATGGAACCGAACTCCCGAACCCGCTTCCTGTCAGGCGGCGATGGGGATGACGGTGTCGGGTTCGAGTCGGTCCGCTCAGGGTCTCGTCCCGCGATCGCAAGGCCGATGACGACGAGCGCCATGCCAACCCATCCGTACCACTGCAGCCGTTCGCCGAGAACAGTCACCGCAGCGACGGCTGCCGTCACGGGCTCGACGAGCGTGAGGGTCACTGCGGTCGAGGTGGTGACCGAACGAAGACCCCACCCGTAGAGGACGTAGGCGACGCCGGTCGCCAGGATCCCGAGATGGGGGCCAGCGCGAGGCCCGGCCCGGTGGCGAGCCACCCGAGGGGCTGGCCGGCGAGGAACGGTACCAAGACCAGCGCTCCGATCGTGAACTGCCAGGCCAGCGCCTCGGTCGAGTCCATCCCCCGGTCGATCAGTCGTTTGGTCGTCAGGGCAAACAGTGCGTAGCCGAGGCCGGCGGTCAGCGATCCGATTGTTCCGATCAGGCTGAACATGGACTCGCCCCCACGACCGAGTACCAGAATCACACCCCCGGTGATCATGGTCGCCGTAGCCGCCGCCCAGACCGACGACGGACGTCGCTTCAGCCAGCCCCATTGGAGCGCTCCGGCGAACACGGGCGCGCTGCCGAGCGCGACAATAGTGCCGAGCGCGACACCGGAGCGTTGCGTGCCAACGAAGAATCCAGGCTGGTAGGCGGCCACACCGATGGCGCCGACCGCGAGTTCGGCGAGGCTGGTCCGGGCCCGGGCCAGGCTCGGGCGACGGAAGACGAAAAGCCAGAGGACTCCCGCACCGACGAGAATCCGCATCGCTCCCACGCCGAGTGGCGTTGTACCGTCAGGACCGAGCGCCTGAGCAGTCCCGGTCGACCCGAAAAGCATCGCAGCTCCGACAATCGAGAGCATGTCCAACCGACGGAGCATGGACCGACGAGGATGTCCATCGGCGTCGGGAGACCATGACGTTCACTGGTGACGCGACGTGAGGCCGCTGCCGGCGATTACACCGCGGCGGGTTGACCGGGAGATCCGGCTGGGCTAGGCATGGGCTCGATGGCGGTCACCAGTGAGGCAGCCGAGCACGTCAGGATCGGTTTGAGCGGAGACGTGATGCTGGGCCGCGGTGTTGATCAGATCCAGCGTCATCCCGGCGACCCCACCATCCACGAGCCGTGGGCCACGTCCGCCTTGCGGTACGTGGAGCTGGCCGAGGCAGTCTCAGGACCGATCCCGCGTGCGGTTGACCCTGCCTACGTATGGGGGGACCTGCTGACCGATCTTTCGAACGCCGGGCTCGATGGGTTGATTGTCAATCTCGAGACGGCGGTGACCGACCGGGGTCGCCCGTGGCCGGGGAAGCGGATCCAGTACCGGATGCACCCGGCGACTGCGGAGTGCCTGACTGCGGCAGCGATAGATGTCGCGGTGTTGGCCAACAACCACGTGCTGGACTGGTCGGAGCCGGGTCTGAGGCAGACATTGGAGGTTGTGGCCGGGTTAGGAGTGCGCCCGGTAGGGGCCGGGTGTAACGAGGCCGAGGCCTGGGAGCCTGCGGTGGTCGACGTGGCCTCCGGCTCCCGGCTGGTGGTGGTCGCGGCCGGGTCGACATCGAGTGGGATCCCGTCCGCCTGGGCCGCCGGGGCGGATCGGGCCGGGGTGGCGCTGCTGGACGGCTTGCAGGGCGAGTCGGTAGACCAGGTTGCCCGGCTGGTCAGATCGCGAACCGACCAGGCCGGTGATCTGGTGGTGATGTCGCTCCACTGGGGCGGCAACTGGGGGTACCGGATCCCGGTCGCCCATCGCCGCTTCGCCCATCAGCTCATCGATGAGGCCGGGGTCCAGGTGGTGCACGGCCATTCGTCCCATCATCCGTTGGGAATCGAGGTGTACCGTGGACATCTGATCCTCTATGGCTGTGGTGACCTGATCACCGACTACGAGGGCATTTCCGGCCACGAGGAGTACCGGGGCGAGCTAGGCGGACTCTACGTTGCCGACGTCGAACCCGGATCGGGCCTGCTCCGGCGGCTACGGGTGATTCCGACCAGGATGCGAGGACTGCGCCTGAGCCGACCGTCGTTCGACGACGTGGCCTGGTTCGCCGCCATGCTCGACCGGGAGGGGGCCAAGCTGGGGACCGCTGCGACCGTCGACGAAGATGGCTACTTGACCGTGCACTGGTGACGGGGACACACAGTCGGGCATCTGCCGACCAGTAGTCTTACGCCCCGTCCGCCACCGAGGTCGGCTCGCAGGTAGGGCATTTCGCCCTTCATACCGACCGGGCGCCGGTTCCCGAGTTCGAGACTGCCGGCGCCGATGTGGTGTACTTCCGTCACCGGCCGGCTCCGGGTCGCCGGCCTGTCACACGCCCACCTTCGAACGAGGAGTGTCGACCATGTCGAAAACGATGCCCCTTGCCATCGGTCCGGCCGTGACCCCGGCCGAGCTGCTGGCGGCCCTCCAACCGCCGCCCCCTGACGGCCCGCTGGCCGGGACCAGCTGGGACGTCATCGTCGTGGGTGGCGGGCACAACGGCCTCACCGCCGCCGCCTATCTGGCCCGCTCCGGCAGAAGGGTCCTGGTTCTCGAGCGACGGGATCGACTCGGTGGCGCCGCCACCTTGGAGGAACTGTGGCCGGGTTATGTCATCTCACCGTGTGCCTATCTGGCCGGGCTGTTCCACCAGCAGGTCATCGACGACCTGGGGCTTCGGTCCCACGGTCTCGAAATCGTCATGGGCGATCCAACGTATTTCGCCCCGTTCGAAGACGGTCACTCGTTCACCGCCTGGATGGACCCTGCCAGGACCGCCGAGTCGATCCGGACGTTCGCGCCGCAGGATGTCGAGGGCCACCTCGCCCGGGAGGCACTGTTCGATCGCATCCGCGACGCCCTCCGTCCGGTCGGCGACCGGGACCTCTGGCTCGATCACGCCCCCACCCGCGACGAGATCGAAGGACGACTGGGTGGCGACGAGGAGATGCTGTCCACGATGTTCACCGACAGCCAGATCGATCACCTCCGCCGCTACTACACGGATGAGCGCATGGTGACCGCCTACGCCGGGCAGGGCATCATCGGCACCAACGCCTCACCGTTCGATCCCGGTACCGCCTCCATCGACTTCCATCACGCCTCGGGCCGCCAGGAGGGCCAGCCCGGCGAGTGGGGTTTCGTCATGGGCGGCGTGGGAGCTGTCTCCCACGCCCTGCACCGGGCGGCGGTCGAGGCCGGGGCCGTGGTGGCCGTGAAACACCCGGTGGCCCGCATCATCCCGACCGAGGGCGTCGAGCTGGCCGACGGCGGGATGGTCCACGCACCGCTGATCATCGCCAACGCCGATCCGGCCGTCACCTGCCGGCTGCTGGGCTCGGACGCCCCATCGGACTTCGTCACGGCCGTGGGGGCGGTTCCCCGGGAGAGCGCAACCGTCAAGGCGACCTTCGCCCTCTCGGCCCTCCCCGACTTCGGCCAACCACACGCCACCATGGCCCAGGTGGAGATCGCCCGCTCGGCCGAGGCCTTGCACGAGTCGTACCTTGCCGCCCGTCGGGGCGAGGTGTCGGACGAGCTGTGGTGCGAGCTGTACTTCCAGACCCCATACGACCCGTCGATCGCACCTCCCGGGTGCCATGTCCTCTCGGCCTTCTGCCAGTACGTGCCCTTCACCTGGGCCGACGGGCGAAGCTGGGACGAGCGCCGCAGCGAGGTGGGCAATCGGGTGATCGCCTCCATCGAGCGGTTTGCGCCCGGTTTCGGCGACCTGATCGAACACGTCCACATCGACGGGCCACCGGACCTCGAGGAACGCGTCGGGCTGACCGGGGGCCACATCTTCCACGGCTCATGCCTGCCGGCGCACATGTGGGACAGGCGCCTCCCGTACCGGACCGGTGCCCCCGGGGTGTACCTGTGCGGCGCCGGCACACATCCCGGCGGCTCGGTCATCGGTGCCAACGGCCGCAACGCGGCCAGGGTGGTGATGACCGATACATCCTCCGACCCGGTGGGACGGGGATGATCTGATGTGGGCCATTGTCGCCATCGACGCCGGCCCGTAGTGTTTAGCGGCATGGATCGTATCGCCCGGGTCATCGTCGAACGTTCACGGCCGATCCTGGGGGTCACCGCCCTCATCAGTCTGGTGGCCGCGCTCATGCTGTTCCGGATGGACTTCAACGCCGACATCGCCGCAGTCGTGCTGGAGGGGAACGAGCAGGGCGATGCGTTCAAAGCCCTCCAGGCCGAGTACACCACGGCTGATCCCATCAACGTGGTGGCCACCGCCACCGACGGCACCTTCCGCGACCCGGAATCGGCTGCCGCCCTCGTCGAGCTACGGGATCTGCTGGCCGGCACCGAAGGGGTGGCGCAGGTGGCATCACTCGTGCCCGAGACCAACCCCCTCACCGGTCAGCCGCTCACCCCTGCGGTGATTCGGACCCTACCCCCGGGCGCCGTCGGGGCGCTGCTGGCCCAGAACCCGCTGGCTGACCTTCTCCTCGACGACGGCGCGACCAACACCCTCCTCCTCGTGACCCCGTCCGACGACGGCCTGTCGGTTGCCCGCTCGCTCGACGACCTAGACGCTCCGGAGGGGATCGAGCTCACGCTGTCGGGCAATCCGGTGGTGTTCGCCACCGTGCTCGACGTGCTGTCGTTCGTGCTCTTGTTCATTCCACCACTGGTGGTCGTGCTGTTGATCGGCACGTTCTATGCCACCATCGGCGACCGGCGGCTCAGCGCCCTGGCCATCTTCCCGGCCGTGCTCGGATCGTTGTGGACGTTCGGGCTGATCTTCGGGCTGGGCCGTCAGGTCGACATCGTCACCGTCATCGTGCCGATCTTCGTCATCGTCATGGGCTCGGCCGACGGGCTTCACTTCGTCACCCACTTCCAGGAGGAAGCCGAGAGCACTCCCGACCCGGTGGCCCGGGTCAGCTCGGCCCTTTCGCACGTGGGTGTGCCGATGATCCTCACCACCATCTCCACCGCCGCCGGGTTCCTCTCCCTGCTGGCCACCGACGTGCAGCCCATCCAACAGCTCGGGTTGTTCGCCGCCATCGGGATCACCTTCGCCGGGTCCATCTCGTTCTTCTCCCTCCCGGCCCTCATCAGCCGCCTCACCATCGAGCCCCGCCACCACGACGCCCTGATCGGCCCCAGCGTCACCGCCGGGCTCAAACGTCTGGTCCGGACCCGGGTCCCGGCGCTCGTGCTCGGCGTTGCGCTGCTTGTGTTCGCCGGGATCTTCGTCCCTCGGCTCGAGGTCAACAGCGACCAGCTGTTCTTCTTCAAAGACGACGACCCGGTACGGCTGGCGTTCGAAAAGACCGAGGAGCTGTTCGGCGGTGCCACCCCCCTGGCCGGGGAGTTCGCCTACGACCCGGCCACGGGGGTGGCCGGATTGGCCGAGGTCCGGGCTGCGGCCGAGGTCCTCGAAGCCCAGCCGGGGGTGCGACGGGTGTTCTCGGTCGCCGACCTCGCCGGCCCCACAGGCTCCCCCGAGCTGGCAGCGGGTGTTCTGGCCGGGCAGGTGACCGTGCCCCTCGGCGACCTGGTGAGCGACGACGGCCTCCGGTTCGTGCTGTTCCCGGGCGAGTTCGATTCCGACGATCTTCAAGGGTGGCTCGAGGTCGTCGAACAAGACGACCGGATCAACGTGTTGACCGGCATGCCGGTGGTGTGGGACGAGATCGCCCGGCTCGTCCTGCGGGCCCAGGTTGTGTCGGTGGCCGTGGCGTTCGTACTGGTGGCCATCATGCTCTTCGCCGCTTACCGCCGGGTGCGGGAGACGCTGGTGTCGCTGGTGCCCATCGCGTTGACGGTCCTCGTCCTGCTCGGCTTCATCGCCGCCTCGGGCATACAGCTCAACCTGCTCACCGCGGTCATCTCCAGCATCGTGATCGGGGTCGGTATCGACTACGCCATCCACTACGTGGCCGCCATCGACCACGCCCGCCGCGACGGCAACGGCTATGTGCTCCGGGCCATCGACCGGGCCGGACGCCCCATCGTGGCCAACGCCTTGGGAATCGCCATCGCCCTCACCGCCCTCTGGCTGTCACCGCTCAAGATCCACGCCCAGGTGTCCATGATCATGTGGGTGGCCATGACCGTCGCCGCCGCCAGCGCACTCCTCCTCATCCCGGCCCTGTTACCCCGCCGGGGCGTTCAAGCCGAGCCGTAAACCACGCCGGCTCGCCTACGGCCGACTCGCTCCCGGGCCCGACCACATCTAGCATCGGCCCATGGAGCCATCGCACCGTCGGATTCGCCTTCACCCGAATGACAACGTGGCGGTGGCCGTCGCCGATGAGGATCCGATGCGTGGTCACAAGTTCGCCGTGTCGCCGATCCCACGGGGTGAAGCGATCCGCAAGCTGGGGGAACAGATCGGCCGGGCCTCCACCGATATCGCCGTTGGCGATCACGTCCACAGTCACAATGTGGAGCCGGCCCGCCGGCCGGCAACGGCTGACGACGCCGCCACCAATCTGATTTCCCGGCCCGAAATCGGCGAGGCGGTCGGACGCACCTTTGACGGCTACCACCGTCCCGACGGTCGAGTCGGGACCCGCAATCATCTGCTCGTCCTGACCTCGGTCAACTGTTCGGCGTCGGTGGCCAAGGTGATCGCCCGGATGGCCCGCGATCGGGGCCTGGCCGAACGGGCCAACGTCGATGGAATCACCGCCCTGACCCATCACGGCGGCTGCGGCATAGGGGTCGACAGTGAGGGGCTCGACAACCTCCGCCGCACACTCGCCGGCTACGCCACCCACGCCAATGTGGGCGGCGTCCTTCTCGTCGGCTTGGGCTGTGAGGCCAACCAGATCGACGCGTTGCTCGAACGGCATGGTCTGGTGCCCGGGGATCGACTTCGAACGCTGCTGATTCAAGACGAGGGTGGTTCAGCGGCCACCATCACCCGCGGCGTGGAACTCCTCGGTGAGCTGGCCGAACAGGCGGAGACCGACCGGCGAGCCCCGGCCCCGATCGCCAAGCTGGCTCTGGCCCTCCAGTGCGGCGGCAGCGACGGCTACTCGGCCATCACCGCCAATCCGGCGTTGGGTCGGGCCGCCGACCTGCTCGTGGCCCACGGGGCGACCGTGATCCTGGGCGAGACACCGGAGATGCACGGCGCCGAGCACCTCCTGGTGCGGCGAGCCGTCGAACGTGAGGTGGCCCAAGCCCTGCTGGATCGGCTCGAATGGTGGCGGGCTCACAGCGAACCGGAGGACAATCCCACCCCGGGCAACAAGAAGGGCGGCCTGACCACGATCGCCGAGAAATCCCTCGGTGCGGTGGCCAAAGCCGGCACATCACCGCTGGTCGATGTGCTGCGCTACGCCGAACCACTTCGTCCTAACCGGCCCGGGTTCGTGATCATGGACTCACCCGGCTACGACCCGTGCTCGGTGACCGGAGAGATTGCTTCCGGCGCCAACCTCGTCTGCTTCACCACCGGCCGCGGCAGCGTGTCGGGGTTCGCCCCGGCACCGTCGATCAAGGTGTCGACCAACACACCCCTGTACGAGAAGATGACGGGCGACATCGACCTCGACGCCGGCACCATCGCCACCGGCCGCGAGACGGTCGACGAGGTCGGTCGACGGCTCTTCGATCTGCTGGTGGCCACTGCCGGCGGTCGGGCCACCGCCAGTGAACGTCTCGGCTTCGGTGAGGAGGAGTTCGTGCCCTGGCAGATGGGCGTTGTGACATAGCCACCCACTGGCTCGGTCAGGCACCCGGTTTCGACACCAGCCGAGGCCCCTCGGTTGGGCTGTCCGGAGACGCTAGGAGGACCGCCCGGAGAGCCCATCACGGAGCGCTCGGCTGACCTCGGCGAGGGAATTCACCCGATCTGCCCCCAAGGAGGCCACCAGATGGCGATCGATGCTTTCGAGATGGGCCGGGAGCGCCGACCCCAGCACCGCGTGGCCGCGCTCGGTCAAGGCAACTCGAACGATCCGACGATCCCGTTCGTCGGCACGACGCTGGATCAACCCGTCGTGCTCCAGCCGGTCGACGAGGCGCGTGGCACCCCCGCTCGACAGCACAACGGCCCGCGCCAGGTCGGATGCTGTGAGGCTCTGCCCCGGACTCCGAGCCAGCCGGATCAGCACCTCGAGCCACTTCAGGCGGAGCCCGCAGGCGGCCCGCAGCTCCCGATCGAGGACGCCAACGAGCTCGGCGTGAGCCTCCAGAAACAGACCGACCGCAGTGATACGTTCATCCTCGAGGCTTGCTGACATCGTGGGATCCACCGTGAGTAGGGACGGAAGTCTCTCTTCCTCCGCAATAGTTGCATTGTAAGATGTCTTCTGAGGTGATTTCCATGCCGTCGACGCTGTCCCGATCGTTCGCCCTGGCCGTCTCGGTCCTCGTGCCGGTTGGTGCCGCCTGTTCCGGCGGCGATGAGACGGTGACCGCGCTCGACCTTCCGGATGCCACGATCGGCTCGGCGTCCGTGGACATGGTCGATGAGGACGACAGCAGGAATCCGGTCCCGTCGACCGATGATGCGGCCGCCGCTGATTCGGCTCCGGATCAGGGGCGTGACGAGGAGCCGATGGAAGGCCACATGGACGACGGATCCATGGGCAACGACCCCGATGCCGGATCGACGGGGGATACGGACGGCAACGAGTTCGTCGTTCGCGTGGAGATGAACGAGTTCGGGTACGAACTGGCCGAGACTACGATCCCGGCGGGGTCGACCGTGCGGTTCGATTTCGTGAACGTGGGTTTCATCGAGCACGAGGCCATGTTCGGGACCGTCCATGAGCAGGAGGAGTTCGCCGACAGCGCTGCCCACGGTGAGCACGGTGAGGATGGTCATCACGGGACCGTCCCGGCTATCACCCTCGACGCCGGTGAGGCGGGAAGCCTGGTCGTTGAATTCGACGAGCCTGGCGAGATGATGATCGGCTGCCATCTGCCCGGTCATTGGGATGCCGGCATGGTCACAACCCTCGTTGTCAGCTAACGGGGACTCAAAGCCTCGGGTCGACCCAAACCGGGTAGCTCGGCCCCGTGTCGACGCAATCCGGCCTCAGCCGAGCGCTGCTCTTCGCAGCATTTCGGTCTCAGCATGCGCACGACCTGACCGTCGGAGGGGGATTGTAGGATGTGGCCATGGGCACTTCTGATGCCGTCAAGGACCTCCGGTTGAAGGCCATCAACATGGTGCACCGAAGCCTGCTCACCGTGTCGGGCGGCCGGATCGGCGGCACATTGGGCAACATGCCGGTTTACAGGGTCACCACCACAGGTAGGGCCTCGGGACAGCCGCGGACGGTGATGCTGACCGTCCCGATCCGCAAGGGCGACTCCTTCGTCTTCGTGGCATCGAAAGGCGGTGACGACCGTGATCCTGACTGGTATCGCAACCTCGTCGCCAATCCCGAGATCATCGTCGAACCCGTCGACGGCAGCGGTCCGATGACCCTCGTCGCTCGGACCGCATCGACCCAGGAGAAGGCCGAACTGTGGCCACAGATCGTCGAGGCCTACAAAGGCTATGGCGGTTACCAGCGCAAGACCGAGCGCGACATTCCGATTGTGGTGGCTGAGCCAGTAGGGGGCTGAACGCCGCGTCCACCCGATACCGGACCGGTGTGTTCAATCGGTGTCTCCCGGCCGGATTCTCGTGTGGGTCTCGCGCTGCCAGGTGTTCATCGGTGGATTGGAGACGGTGCGAAAGGTCTGATGGTGCGGAGAAGGTCGATGAGGACTTCGTCGTGGCCAACTGGTGCCTGGAGTTGAACTCCAACCGGTAGTCCCCGGTGCACAGTGGGGATGACCGTCGAGGGCTGACCGGAGAAGTTGGCAAGGCTGCACACCACGCCCCCGAGATGGCTGTTGGGGCCCGGCGTGCCGTTCGGCCAGGGGACCACGTCGAGGATGGGTAGCAGTACGGCATCGAAGCGGTCAGTCCACGATGTGGCGGCCTGCGCTGCCTCGCTGAACGCTCTTCGGGCGTTGGCGACGGCCTGGGGTTCGAGCTGTCGGCCTCGATGAGCTGATTCGAGGATCGGCGTCGAGAGATCCTCGAAGGTCACCGGTCGTCTGATTTGGGTCTCGATCCAGTCGACCACGGCTGCTCGATGGGCGTCGGCAATCGTCGGGGCCGCGCCGTCCACGACGGTCCCATAGTCCTCCAGGAACCTGGGCGGGAGGTGGTCGATGTCGAGGCCGGCGTGGGCGAGTTCGCCTGCGACGTCATCCAATGCCTGCTCAATGGCGGGGTCGACCGAGAGCCCGGACGGGATTGCCTCCAGTACGGCTATTCGCTTGATCGGGCCCACTGCGTGGTTCGGCGGTGAGGCGAGGGAGGTGAAGGTTCGGTGAAGGTCACGGGCAGATCGAGCCAACACGAAGTCGGTATGCCTGTTGCTGGGGTCGGGGACGCCGCCGGGGAAACGACAGGAGATCCGTCCGACCGACGGTTTGAGGGTGAGCACGCCACAACAGCTCGCCGGGAACCGCAGGGAACCGGTCGAGTCCGAGCCGTGGGCGACCGCCACCATTCCGGCTGCCACCGCCGCGGCGGAACCACCGCTGGAACCACCAACGGTGCGATCCTTGGCCCAGGGGTTCTGAGTTGGCGGCCCGATGGGCGGCTCGGTCGTGATCCCACTCATCAACTCAGGGACTGCAGCCTTGCCGATGACGACAAAGCCAAGGGGCTTCGAGTTGCCCGGCCAGTACAGTCGTCGCCGTCGAGACATAGCCGGCCTCCTTCAGCACCGTCGAACCCATCCACATGGGTGTGCCCACCAGTTCCTGACCGGCATCCTTCAACAAGATCGGCACCCCGGCGAACGGTCCGGACACATGGGCCGCCTTGCTCAACGCCCGATCACCGAACAACGTGGTCACCGCATGAAGCTCGGCGAGCTCATCCGCCCTGGCAAGTGCAGCTTCCACCAACTTGACAGCGGTCACTGCTCGGGTCCGAACCAGCTCCGCCTGTGCCGTGGCGTCAAACTGCCAAATCGCGTCATCCACCCACCGATTATCACCGCGCCGGCCGAACACCCGATGGCGGACGCCTAGAATCTTCTACGACACGGACCCGTCACCGGCGACACCGGGCCGGCCGGATTGCACCATCCTGCCCGGCTTCCGGGCCGGGGGAGTGCTGCCGTGAGTCGATTCCTGGGTGATGGTAGCCGTTCATGGCCACGTGTCGGGCTTCCGGCCTCGATGGCGGCCCGCGCCTCCGATGCCCTACGATGATCGCCGCTTGATCATCTCATCGATATCGAGGAGGTGCTGTTGCAGGTAGTCCTCGACATTGATCCCACCTGCGTTGGCGGCCTGCTCGGTGATGGTTGCGAGTGCACCGACGAGACCGATGACGAGGTCGAACCGAGTCTCGTCGGCGAGGTTGTCGAGGTCAGCGGTGACGATGGTTCGTAGTTCGTCGAATCGCTGGTCGAGCGCGAGCGTGAGGTAGGTGTTGATCCGTGATCGGTGCTGGTCGTGGGCGGACCAGAAGTCATCGTGGGGGGTCATCGGCCATTCGCTGGTGGGTTGGGCTCTTCACGACAGTACCTTGCAGGCCGGCGTTGCCGGCGACCCGGCGCGAGAACGGGGAAACCCGACGTCGACTCAGCGTGGCTTCGGGTCAGCGAAGGCTGAGAACGATGAGCAACGCCTCGTCGATGCCGCGGCGGTGGTAGGGCGGATCGACGTAGAACCACGACAGATAGCCGCTCCCGCGCCACTCGCCACGAGCGCGCTGTTCAGCTGCAGGAAGGTGTCCAGGTCCCCCTCGGCCGGCATCGGTCGAAACGCCCGCGGATCCGTTCCGGACAACGTGAGCTCCAACCTCGCCGCCGGCTCGTCGAGGTCACAGATTGCACTCCAGCAACTCGGAGAGAACCGTGGGACCAGGCGGTTAGTCGACGAGTCGCGACAGATTCGAGGATGGTGCTGCGAGAGGGTGAGCAAGAACCACAGGGAAGGAACTGTCATGCCTCATCCAGTTGCGCCGATCGGACGGCGCCACGGCGTCGCCGTTGTCGCCGTTGTCGCTGTTGCTGCGCTGCTTGCCGCGGGCTGCGGATCGTCCGGGTCTGAAAATCGGTCGTCGGCCGTATCGACCGAACCCGCTGCGTCCGCGACATCGACGTCTCTGTCATCAGACACAGCCGAAACCTCCTCCACGACCGACGACTCCACAACCGACGACCCCGAAGGCGGCGATGCCGGAGCCACCACCGGCCCAGCCGGCGACACCGACTTGCCAAACCTGGCCATGGGCGGAAGAACCCTTCAGGAGGGTGCCTACAGTTTGGAGTTGAACGGTGCCGGTCTGGAGGTGGAGATCGATGAGTCGACCGCCGGTCTGCAACTGGAGGGCCTCAACCCGGACACCCTGGCCGTTACGAGTGACTCGACCTACTTCGCCATCGGGTCGGTAATGGGTCTTGTCCCTGCTGAGCTGGCGGCTGGGGAGATGGCCGGTCCACCTCCGGCTGACCAGTTGGCTGCCTTCGGAACGCCCGACGAGGTGGCGGACCATCTCGACACGCTGCCCGGTATCGCGGTTGTCGGCGAAGGGGAACGGACTCTCGCTGGAGAGCCGTTGTTCTCGTGGGATATCGAGCTCGACCCCGACCGGCCCGACGGTAGCACGGCCACTTGCCCGAGGTTCGTGCCTCGAGGTTCGGAGTGTGTTCTTGTCGTCGCCGCCGAGGATTGGGGCGGTTTCGTCACCGAGGTCGATCGGCTGCGACTGTACTGGAGCCCCAACCTGGAGATCGGCGGCATCGCGGAGGCTCAACAGGAGGGCTTCGACGAGTGGATGGAGGCGGTCAATGGTCTGCTCGACGGTATCTCGGCGGCGCAGGTGTGAACGGCCACGCCGAATTGGATCGGCCGCACCCGGCCACCGCCGGTGGCGACATGGCCTGCCGGAACATACCCTCGTTTCATGGTGGATCGTAGGACGATCGTGATAGCGAGTGCCTTGCTCGTCGGTCTGGTTGCCTGCGTTGGCGAGCCGGACGCGTCGAGTTCAACCGACCGTGACTCGGATCAAGGAGGGGGCGTTGTCATCGAATCCGGGACCGCGGAGCAGGTTGCAGCCGCCGGAGACCTCTCCGGACAGGAGGGCTCGATCTCGGTGCTCGACCTCAAGAATGACGCGGTGGCGGAGGTCCTTCGGCAGGACCGACGCCACCGCTATCCCGACCCGTTGACCGACCTTGAGTTGCGCCACGGAATCGCTCCGCAACTGGTGGAACGGGGTGAGCTGACGACGGACAGTCTCGGGATCGAGTTGACGCTGAGCCTGGACCGGCACTGGGTCATCCAGGAGTCGCGACCCGGTTGGCTGGTGTTCGCCCCACCGTCGAATCCCCTGGGGGCGCTTCGACCGGTCATTGTGTTTCAGCGCCCGGTCGGGTTCTTCGACGCCGAACAGGCACCGAAGGAGGAGGTCATTCCCGGCGATCAGTCGATGCCGGCCGACGCTCTCGAGGAGTGGATCGAATCTCTGCCCCAGGTCGAGTTACAGCGCCGACTCGAATTGGAGATCGACGGCCGGACCGTCCGTCGCTATGACGTCGATCTCGTCCCCGCCAAAGGCCCGATCAACCCTGAATGCCGACCGGTCGGCTGTCTGAACATGATGTGGTCCGGGGGGAGCGACTGGATTGTGCTGCGGGGCGGTGAGCGGCTCCGCTACTACGAGATCGACGATGAGCAGGGCCCGATCGTCGTCATCGCCATCGCCATCGCCACGGCCGGTGACCCTTCGTTCCACGATCTGGCCGACCGGTTCATTCGGACCGCCCGCCTCGGGCCGTCCCACCCCCATCCATTACCCGACGGCACGATCTGGTCGAGTTGGGTCCGGATGCCGGCCGGCACGTACTTGGCCGCCGGGGTCCCCGGTCTCCAGCTCACGTTCAGCCGTGATCGTGTCGTCGACCAACAGGCCGGTTCGGTGACCGTCGGTGATCACATCTGGAAAGGGACCCGCGGTCTGGTGGGTGAGCTGGTCGGTACGCCCGAAGGCCCGATCGCCACGGTCGAGGAGGCGGTTGCGGCACTCCTGAACGACCCCGACTGGGAGACCGCGGATCTGGGAACCATCGAGCTGGCCGACCATGTCGGCACCGTCCACCAAGCTCGCCTCGTGAGTGTAGTGAGTGTCGAACGGGACGGTCACAGACGCGAACGCACGCCTCCGTTGGTCACTGCTCCGCTCGAAGTCGGCGACGATCCCCGCCTTGCCGGATGGCCAACGATGCCAGGAGTTCTGATCGGGGTCATCGAGCTCGACGACGGTCGGCTTTTCGGCCTCGGCGCCAGCGTTCGATCGTCGGAGGAGCCCGAAGACCTGACCGACGAGCTGATCGAATGGGTCGCAACGATCCAATTCGTCGAGTGAAGGCGAATGACGAGTGGTCACGATCGAGTTGTCGGCATGAACTCGACGCATCCAACGATCGACCAGAGCCAGTTGGCTCTCCAGGAGTTGTTTCGCAGCCAGGTCTCACGGGTCCACGGATTTGTCCTGGTCCGATGCGGCTCGACCGCCGTGGCGGAGGACGTCACCAGCCAGGTATTCGTGGAGGCCGCCCGTCGCTTTGCCCAGGGTCAGACCGACGAGGTGACGCCCTCCTGGCTGCTGACCGTGGCTCGCCGCCGCCTCATCGACTTCTGGCGGCGGGACCGCACCCGATCCCGCACGATGGAACTGTTGCGGACCGAGAGACTGACAGCGGGATCCAACGACAGTGATGACCCACACGAACAAGCCGTCATGGCCGCCTTGTCATCGCTCCCCGACCGGCAACGAGCCGCCCTCGCTCTGCGCTACCTCGACGACTTCTCGGTGAGTGAGGTGGCCGCAGCCCTCGACATGTCCTACCAAGCGGCCGAGTCCTTGTTGGCCCGCGCCCGTCGATCGTTTTCGACCGCCTACGGTGAGATGCAATGACGGAACGATCGGACCGAGACGGCGAAGAGCAGTTCGTCCGGGCAGCGCTGGAGTCCGTCGATGGCGAGCACCTGCCGAGCTCCGAGGCACTGGCCCGGATGGAGTCGGCCATGATCGAGGCCTACCACGCCGAGCGAACCGGTTTCGGCGCGACGGGCCGCGAATACGCCGATGACGATCGACGTGCGGCCGGCGTGGGTCTTGAAGGAAGCCGGCAACGCCGATGGGGGCGCCTTTCCCTGGTGGCTGCCTGCGTCGCCGTGGCGGTCGGGTCGGTCTTCGCCTTCCGTGCGCTGGCTTCCGAATCGAACGACCCGACGACACCGGCCGTACCGGCGCCGGCCACCGTCGACGCCTGGTGCCGGCAGGAACTGGCCCGCCTTGTGGCCACCGTTCCCGCCGCCATCGCCGAGGACGGCTTTTCCGAAGACGTCCAGATCACACTCGACGAGTTCTCGCTGGTGCTGCGACGCACCGACCTCCTGCCCGGCATCACCGCCGAGCAAAGCGGTGCGCTGCAGACCGAGTTCAGTGATCGCCTGGCCTCGGTCAAAGCCGAACTCATTCTCGACAGCGAGTCCCAGGCCAGTCGCCAAGCTGTAGCCGAGATGATGGTCGACTTCGGCGACGCTCTCGTCGAGCTCGGGGGATCGGCCGAGGCGTGCGCCATCGTCGACCGGTGAGCGATGGCTGTCGGCGGCTGTCGCTTGGCTGCCGTCGCGGCTAGCCGGTCGCCTACCTAGGACGCTGGGCTCGGCGTTCCGACCAATCCTTCCCAGGTGTACGGGTCATCATCGGTCACCGAGCCCCAACCGGCGCCCGAGCGCGGCACCTTTTGCCCGTACCAGGAGTAGCAGATCTACCCGAGATCGGTTCGGAGATGGATATCGCCGCCACCGCCGATCTGATAGTGAATGTGCTCCTCGCCGTACAGGCCGTCGGTGATCGTTTCCCACGAGCCCACAAACGGGTTGCCTGGTGGTGTCGCCGCAACCGGTACCACTAGAACCAAGACGAGTACCAGCACCGCCCCCAACGTGACACCCGGGATTTGCTTTCGAGGTGAGCATCGCACCCCTCCTTTCGCCTCCACTGCGGCCCACCATCTCAGGACCAACCAAGAGCCAAGTCCCTTGGTCGAGATGAAGAGATTTGAACTCCCGACCCCCTTGCTCCCAAATCGTGATCGGGTGTGCTGTGGCGTGCCGAACTCAGCCAACGAGCGGGAATCGGTTGCCACGAAGCGCCGAGACGCGCTGGGTGCTGCTCGTCCTCATGGCTTGTTGGGCCACCGTCACCGAAGTCAGCTCGACACCGCTTCGAGGTTCGCGCTCGTGTTCCTCGTGTCGGTGGTCGCGCTGGCTCGGATCTTGCCTCGTCGCTCGAATCGGATTGTCAACGTCGTGGCTGCAACGATGATGGCCGCTGGTGTGCTGGCAAGTTGGCCGAAGGACCCCGATGACCTCGTATTCGGGGCGTTCCAGCTCATCGGGGTGGCGTTGATAGTGGCGGTCTGTGCTCGCTGGCGTGACGACGTCAGTGTGTGACCCGAACACGCAACATCCCGACTCGGGATCTGACCGACTCCGGAACCCACGCATTGCCGGCGTTACCGAGTGTGTGGAGCGGGCGATGATCGCCGCCCGCAGTTTGAGCACTCCGGCTGCGCCCGGGCCTGGTCAGATGGGGTCATCGAGAGCTGGACCTGGTGTGTCCTACGCGCACGCGGCGCCCACAGAGTAATCTCGGTCGTTCCGGAAGGAGTAGCGTCATTCGGAGTGAAGGGCCTGATTGAACCGGAAGACCGAGTGCGCGGATGTGGGCGTCAGAGATCGATGAGGTCGGACGGCTTCGGCTTATTCCTGATCTGCTCGATCCGATAGTGGGTGTCGGGCTGGTCCAGGTATGACGGCCGGAACGGAGGAGGCACAAGGACTTGTCTTCTCTGAAGCTCTTCGATAACCGAAGCGTGCTCGGTGGCGATCTTGCCGATGAAGAGGGTGTCAAGTCGACCGCCCTTGGCCAGGTATGCGATCACCGACTCGAGTCCGCGTAGATAGACGGCGTCCTTGGTCAGTCCGCCACCGCGATAGACACGCATCGTCACCAGAAACGCAATACGTTCCGACAGACCGAAGTCGTCGCGAAGGAGTCGGAACGTTTCCACGAAACTCGCACCGTCGAGGAGTGCTCCGACCGCGAGGACGCGTGCTGCGAGAGTCCGCAGACGGGCTCCCGTGAGACCGCCCACGAGGTACTCGACGAAGACGGCCAATCCCTCTTGGAGCTCGTCGTGACCGGCTAGTCCTGTGGCTAGGAGCTTAAATGGTTGCGCGCGGCCATTCCAGTATGTGAGAACGTGGGTTCCTATCTCGTGTTGGATCAGAGGTTCGACTCGATTGGCTGGAAACGACATGTCGGCGCCGACGTAGAGGTTTCCTGATGAAACCATGAGGGACGAGATGTCCTTCTGGACGATGACTCGGCCTTCCATGGTCCCGGTGGCGTGTCGCATTCGGTCGAGCTCTTCCTCGGCGCGGGCAATGAGGTGCGCGGCAGGAACGCTCCGCGGGCTTTTGCTTCCGTTTCTTGCTGGAACGTCGGCAATGATGTCGAGCGCTGATCGTTTCAGGTCGTCACCGATCCGGCCGTAAAGCGCCATGCTCGTGTGAACGAATCTTGATCGCTCCCGCTCGGCCAGAAGCGTGAGCTTGAGGTCGAGCTCCCGTCGCTTCTCCCGGAAGAGTTGATCGAGCACTGGGTCCTCGACCCGCTCGATCTTGATGTTCCAGAGCTGGCGTTTCAACAGATCGGGGTCAACGGCAATGGGGCGATAGTGAAACCGCGGCGCCCGCTCGAACTTGGAGCGCCGGAACGTCTTGTAGGCGCCATCGGAATTGATCGGCGTTACCGAGAGTAAGAGATCGAATGACTCGGCGACAGCAGTGAGCTGCGAGTCAACTCGACTGGCTGCGGCGACGAAGGTCCGACGACCCAGGGCGTGAAAGTGCATGGACCGGTCGCTCGTTTCCGCCTGTGCGAACTCGAACGCCGTTCGTTGAAGTGATCGAGCCAAGAGCCGGGCCAACGTTCGTCCAACGATCGGCAGCGTCTCGCCGGTTTCCTCATCCAGGTAGATCGGTGCCACCTCGATTCCCAAAATAGTGGCGTCGATGTCGTTGGCACGTGCTGTCGGAAGCAATCGAGGCAGACCGGGACGGCCGAGGTTCGGACCAACAACCCGCTCGACCGCAGCACGTTGTTTCATGATGGTCATTCGATCAAGCGAGGACACAAGACGGTCGACGGTTGCCGCGCTCCGCTCGTTGCGGTGACAGTGGACGCGAAATCCCGGCTTGATCGCTGCCGGTGATCCGTTGGCGCCCTCGGCCTTTCTGCTCGGCCATAGTTCGATGATCAAGACGGCGCTGAAGGCCTCAGACAGTACCGTTGCGATTTCGCTTACGAGGCGGCTGGTCCAGGCCTTGGATCGACCGGTCGCCGGTGCCAGAACATAGGAGGCCCCCCCTATAAGGATCTTCGAGAACAAGGCATCGAACTCGCCCGCTGGGGGACGATAGACGAACAGGAACGGCAGCTGGCGGTCGATGTTGACGAGCCCGCCGGCTGGCAAAACCTGGCGGATCGGCCGGTTCGTCCTAAGTTGATCAACCAGTGAGTCGATGAGTCGCTGGTCGAGGCTTGTGACCTCCGGTTTAGCCATGCTGCTCCTGTAGCCGGATCGGACCCTTCCGGCTCACTGATGGCGGCCCAGAAACTCTTTGGGCGAGGAGGCGCTGCAGCCGGTTGAGCATCAGCTTACCCGATGCCAGCTGGTGCTGATCGACCCAGTCACGTAAGATCCTGGAGAGCCGGTACGGTTCACCAGGTGGTTGTGGCCATGCTGCCTGTCTGGACTCAAGTGTGAAGGAGACGCTCGTGCGACTCGCATTCGTCGTGAACGACATCAAGACTGAGGAACCTGGTTACACAACGACCCGGCTTGGAGTCCAGGCAACCAATCGCGGCCATGAGGCTTGGGTCATCAGCGTTGGGGACCTGGGTTATGACCCGGACGAGCGCGTCAGGGCGACTGCGACTCGCGTACCGAGAACCCGGTACAAAGATGGAGCTGCCTACATCCGGGATCTCCACAGCCCGAAGGCCATCCGTGAACGAGTCACGGTCGACGATCTCGACGTGTTGTTCTTGCGCAACGTGCCATCGGATGAGAAGGCAAGTCGAGCTTGGGCACAGACGGCTGCGCTGGATTTCGGCCGGGTTGCCATGCGTCATGGTGTGATCGTTCTGAACGACCCGAACGGGTTGGCTAAGGCCCAGAACAAGATGTACTTTCAGATGTTTCCCGAAGAGGTGCGGCCCCGCACGCTGATAAGCCGGGAGCGAAAGCTCATAAGGGAGTTCGTTGAGGACGAAGGTCGGGCGGTTCTCAAGCCGCTCCATGGGTCCGGCGGCGAGAATGTCTTTCTGGTCCGTGCCGATGACCCGGCGAACCTGAACCAGATGATCGATGCCGTGGCCAGGGACGGCTACATCATTGCTCAGGAGTATTTGGAGAAGGCCGAGGAGGGAGACACCCGATTGTTCCTCATGAATGGCGAGCCCCTTCGTCACAAGGGCCGCTACGCTGCGTTCCGTCGGGTCCGCCGGGGTGGTGACATGCGATCGAACCTCCATGCCGGCGGCTCGCTGGCCAAGGCGGTTCTGACCGACACGGACCTGCACTTGGCCGAGATCGTCAGGCCGAAGCTCGTGCAGGATGGGATGTTTCTGGTGGGCCTTGACATCGTCGGTGACAAACTCATGGAGATCAATGTGTTCAGCCCTGGGGGTCTCGGCTCGTCGCAGAAGCTGGAGGGTGTGAATTTCAACGATGCCGTTATCGACAGCCTGGAAGCCAAAGTCAGCTATATGTTCTATTACCGGCGCAACTTCAACAACGTCGAGATGGCGACACTATGACAGCCGGATCGCCATGGACCATCGAGACCGGTGATGACCCGATCATCGCCACCGCAATTCACGCTGGTCACGACCTTCGAGCCGATGTCTCGGAGTTGATGAAGCTGGCCGAGGCCGACCGGTTGCGGGAGGAGGATCCGTTCACCGATCGGTGGGTAGGTGCCGCGGCCAACACCATCGTCGTGCATCGATCTCGGTTCGAACTTGATCTCAACCGACCGCGGGAGAAGGCGATCTACGTTGTCCCCGACGATGCGTGGGGGCTGGACATCTGGCAATCGAAACCCCCCGACGAGATGGTCGCTGGATCCCTACGAATCTATGACGAGTTCTACGACGAACTCGGCGCGCTTTGCGACCAGGTGGTCGACGCTCATGGGCACGTCGTCGTCCTGGACATTCATTCCTACAACCACCGTAGGGGAGGCCCGACTGCACCGGTCGACGACCCGGAACTGAACCCGGAGATCAATCTTGGCACCGAGAGCATCCCCTCATCCTGGCGATCGATCGTGGATGCGTTCGGCGGCACGATGGCCGAGTTGCCGTTCTTCGACGACGTGCTCGACGTTCGTGAGAACGTCAAATTCAAGGGCGGAGCGATGACCCGCTGGATCAATAGCCGGTACCAGGAACGAGGTTGCTCGATCGCCGTGGAGATGAAAAAGATCCACATGGACGAATGGACGGGCGACCTTGATGAGAGCATAACGGCCGCCATCGGCCAGATCATCGATGCAGCTGCAGAGTCGGTGCGGGCTTGTCTCGCTGAACGCTGAACGAACGTCGAACACGTTGGCCCCACAGACTGAACTGTTGATCGGGTATCTCACACAAGAAGCGACTCGACCACATCAGTGGGACATCCAATTCCACTGCCGACATATTGTGAAGAACTCAGCGGAGCCCGCTGACATGCTTTACCAGTACATACGGAATCTCGCCGATCCAAACGATCTCGATGAGTCGGAGCGCCCTCAACTGGAGATCCTATTCAACACCATTCGTCCCTCACCCGAGAGCATCGATTGGCAGACCGTCGTACGGGCTGTTTCTGACGGTCACTCCGATTCTTCGATCGCATCGGGTGAGTAGGCGACCAGAAGAACCTTCCTGCCGACAAGTTCAGCATTCGGAGATACCCAAGCGCCGCCGATGTCCACGAAGAGATCTCCCTTGCGGATAAGCGCCTGCACCAGCGCCAGATCGGCGACCGTGGCGCCTGCGGTTGGCAGCGGCTCCATGTTCAATCATAGCCCTATGCGTCTCCTGGCCACCAATTGGCACTGCGTGCCTTCGCCGGGATTGTCCTGACCCGAAGGCGACCTGTCGATGATCGGTCTATCGACGGCCACAGACTAGTCTCGACGACTGTGACAACTTGCTGTGACAAATCGCCGGTTTCGGTGTGAGATGAGTGATCAGCTCGCTGTCGGACGCGACTGGTGACGACTAGCCCGGATCTTTCATAGGGCTGCCGGTGTCGGGTGTGTTGTGGTCACGGTGAGTGTTTGGAACGCGGCCCGGATCCGGTGGATGGCGTTGAGGAGGTGT
>Ga0224512_10000256_pt1 | contig 56594 bp, 53 predicted proteins | sample SF_May12_sed_USG_4_FD_169103 | JGI IMG/M metagenome (GOLD analysis project Ga0224512, IMG submission 169103) | Sediment microbial communities from San Francisco Bay, California, United States - SF_May12_sed_USGS_13 | ecosystem: Environmental > Aquatic > Marine > Sediment | place: USA...
GGGGCGCTATCGGTAAAGGCCCGGTACTGAAAGCGGCCGACCTTTGTCGCGATGCGATCGGCCAGCTTCTGCAAACGGGATCGCAAGATTTTGTGATAGTCCCGCCCAAGCGCGTAGCGCGAGATAAAAGCCAGCTCCGGGTCGCGCATGACAGTTTCGCTGTCAGCGGCCATTCCCGGGAGATAGTTCAACCGCGCTGAGATCACTCGTAGCGTGCCGGGTTGTAATTCCTGCGGCCGGCTGCGGCGCGTGCCGTGGGATTCCATATATTGCATTTCTCCCTGTCGTCCCAGTTTGAGCCAGCTCAGCAATCGGGTTTCCGCTTCGCCGAGGTCAATGTCGGCGATACCGATTCGCTGAAAGCCCAGCTCCTGCCCCCATTCCTTGATATCAGATGCCAGGCGGGTAAGTTCAATTTTAGTGTTTCGTGCCGTATGCATGAGGGCCTATCATATACTCTTCGAAGAAAAGGACGCATGCATGGATCTTCCTGAAGCTCTTTATACCGCTGCCCAGGTGAGGGAACTCGACCGCCTGGCCATTGAAGCGTGCAAAATTCCGGGTGCGACGCTGATGCAGCGCGCGGGGGAAGCGGCATTCGACCTGCTGCGGGCACGTTGGCCGCGGGCACGGAAAATCGTGGTGCTGTGTGGTCCCGGCAATAACGGGGGTGATGGCTTCGTGATCGCCCACCTCGCGCGTGCGGCCGGACTCACGGTAACCGCGCTCGAACTGAGTGCGCCTGAGAATATGAAAGGGGAGGCCGTTGCGGCACGCAAGAAAGCCAAATCCACCGGTGTGGTAATCAGGAATTTCCAGGTCGATTTGTTAGAGAGCCAGGACATTATCGTTGATGCTTTGCTTGGCACAGGCCTCGAGCGCGAAGTAGATGGCGAATGGTGCGCGGCGATCGAGGCCATCAACCACAGACGTGTTCCGGTGCTGGCCGTGGACATTCCTTCCGGCCTGAATGCCGACACTGGCCGTGTCATGGGCGTGGCGGTGCGTGCCAGCGCCACCATGACCTTTATTGGTCTCAAGGCCGGCTTGTTCACCGGCGCGGGCCGGGAACTTGCCGGTGAGATTTTTTTCAATGATCTCAAGGTTCCACCGGATATCTATGCCAAAGTTCCTGTCATGGTCAAACGCCTGACAGAAGCATCTCTTCACGGGCTGATGCCCAAACGCCGGCGAGACATGCACAAGGGCGATGCCGGGCATGTGCTGGTAATAGGTGGCGACCGCGGCATGCCTGGTGCGGCACGCTTGGCGGGCGAGTCGGCGTACCGCGCCGGGGCTGGATTGGTGATCCTGGCCACGCATCCCGAACATGCCGCGCACATTGGTGCGGCTTGTCCAGAGTTGATTGTTCATGGTGTTGCCACGCCTGAAGAATTGCGTCCTTTACTGGCGCGTGCCGATGTCATTGCCATGGGTCCGGGACTGGGGCAAGGGGAATGGGGCAATGCCCTGTTCGGCGCGGCACTCGACACCAAGTTGCCCATGGTGGTGGATGCCGATGCGCTTAATATCCTCGCCGCCGACCCGTTGATGCACACGGACTGGATACTCACGCCTCATCCGGGTGAAGCAGCGCGCCTGCTGGGATTGTCGATAGAGGAGATTCAGGCTGACCGTTTTGCCGCGGTGCACGAGTTGGTGGCGAGTTTCGGCGGGGTGTGCGTGTTGAAAGGGGCAGGTACGCTAATCGCCTCATTATATGATGGTGTAGTCTCGGTTTGTGACCGCGGCAATCCTGGCATGGCGAGTGGCGGCATGGGGGATGTCCTGACGGGCGCGATCGCTGGCTTGAGGGCCCAAGGATTGATTTCGTCCATGGCCGCGCGCCTTGGTGTATGGGCTCACGCGGCCGCCGGCGATGACGCCGCCGCGAATGGTGAGTCCGGCATGATGGCCAGAGACTTGCTTCCTCACCTTCTCCATCGTCTGAATCGCCTGGTGGGGCATGCCAACCCTTGAGCGACTCGCCAGATCGGTGGAAGAGATGGAGGCGCTGGGGCAAAAACTCGCTCTCCAAGTGGGTAAATGGCGCGTAATGCATCTGCGCGGGCCTTTGGGGGCAGGCAAGACCACGCTGGTGCGCGGCATATTGCGCGGTCTTGGCCATGCGGGAGCAGTTAAGAGCCCGACGTTTACCCTCGTCGAACCTTATGCATTCGGACATCAGCATTTTTTTCATTTCGATCTCTACCGCCTGAACGACCCCGGAGAACTGGAATTCCTCGGCGTGCGCGACTACCTTGACGGTAAAGGCGTGTGTGTCGTCGAGTGGGCCGAACGCGCGCAAGGCGTTTTGCCTTCTCCGGACGTGGATATTATGATTGAACCGACCGAGACAGGACGCATGGTACGGATCACAACCTTGACAGCGGATGGAGATGTCTTACAGGAGGCGCTGAAATGAAATCATTTCGGCGCCTGCTTCCCGCGGCATGTCTGCTCTTCATCACCGTGACGGTTTTCGCCGAAACCGTATCCGTAAATAATCTCCGTGTGTGGCGTGCGCCGGATCATACCCGCGTTGTATTCGATGTCAGCGGTCCACTGGAGCACCGGTTGTTCACCCTGGAAAACCCCCATCGGATCGTGGTGGACATGCTTGATGCCCGCCTGCAGGGATCACTCCCGGAAGTGGAGACAGGCGGTCCGTTGATTACCAGCGTTCGCAGTGGCATGCCCGAAGAAGGACCGTTGCGTATCGTGCTGGATCTCAAAGCCGAAGCCCGCGCGCGCAGCTTCATGTTGAAACCGGCAGGTCCGTACGGGCATCGTCTTGTCATCGATCTGCATGACATCAAGGCAAACCAGGACGATTCGACCAGCTCGCGGGACATCGCAATATCACCTCCGCCGGCCCGTCCCGTCCCGCGCGAGCGCATCGTGGCGATTGACGCCGGGCACGGCGGTGAAGATCCTGGCGCGGTGGGGCGACGCTACCGCACGCGCGAAAAGGACGTAACCCTGGCGATTGCACGTGATCTGGCCAAGCTGGTGGCAAAGACGCCGGGAATGCGCGCCGTGTTGATTCGCAACGGCGATTATTATGTCAGTTTGCGTCAGCGCTACGAGAAGGCGCGCCGGATGCGCGCCGATGTGTTTATTTCAATCCATGCGGATGCCGTTCCCAGCCGCCGCGCCTATGGTTCGTCGGTTTATGCCTTGTCCGAGAAGGGCGCCAGTAACGCCATGGCGCGCCAGCTTGCGGACAAGGAAAATGCCTCGGACCTGATCGGGGGTGTTTCCCTGAATGACAAGGATGACATGCTGGCGCAGGTTCTGCTCGATCTGTCCCACAACAGGACCATTCAAGACAGCCTGAGTCTGGGCGAGGATATCCTGACGGAGCTGCAGCGCGTGGGTCCGGTGCATCTGCGCAACGTGGCCCAAGCCGGATTTGCCGTGCTGAAATCTCCCGATATCCCGTCGGTCTTGGTCGAAACCGCCTTCATTTCCAATCCCTCGGAAGAGAAGAAATTGCGCAGCTCGGCGTACCAGGAGAAGCTGGCCGCCAGCATGTTTCGCGGCATACAGCGGTTCTTGAAACGTGCACCACAGACTTCCCCTGTCCCGGTTCAGGCGGCCATCAGCTCATCTGAATTACCGCGCGAACACGTCGTACGCAAGGGCGATACACTGGTCTCAATCGCACGCAAGTACGACATCCACATAGACGCGTTGCGGTTTATCAATAATTTGTGGGATGCCGATCTCCCGGTCGGCCTTCGTCTTCGCATCCCCGCCAATCAGGGAGACGGCTAGCCCTGCTTAACGGTTTGATCCCCGGGCTTGCTGCGAACTAGGTCCGGGCGAGTGTTTTGCGATAGGATTTGAGACCATGTCAGAAAAAAATCATCAAGGAGAAAATTTATGAACGGTCCGCCGCTGACGAAATGGACAGTCTGGTTGTTTGTTCTGACGCTTGCTTTGACTGCTTGTAGTAAAAAAGAAGAAACCACTACCGGCACGACAGGCGGTGAGATGACGGTCAAGATCGGCCAGGTCTCGCCGCTGACCGGTCCCCAGGCCCATCTGGGCAAAGACAACGACAACGGGGCACGGCTCGCTATCGATGAGAACAACGCCTCAGGCGTCACGCTCGGTGGCAAGAAAGTGAAATTCATGCTGGTGAGCGAGGACGACATTGCCGATCCCCGAACCGCGACCGTCGTGGCACAGAAACTGGTGGACCAGCGTGTGGCCGGTGTCATCGGCCATTTGAATTCCGGGACCAGTATCCCCGCCTCGAAAATCTATTTTGATGCCGGCATTCCCCAGATTTCTCCTTCGGCCACCGCCATTGCCTACACCGCTCAGGGATACAAGACAGCCTTCCGCGTCATGACCAATGACCGTCAACAGGGAAAAGTGCTGGGCGAGTATGCCGTGAAAAAAATGAAAGCCAAACGTGTAGCCATCATTGATGATCGCACCGCTTATGGACAGGGGCTGGCCGATGAAGTGGACAAGGCGGTCAAGGCGTCGGGAGGTGAGGTGATCGCGCGCGAGTTCACGACCGATCGTTCCACGGATTTTCTGGCCATCCTTACTTCTATCAAGGGGAAGAAACCCGACTTAGTCTTTTACGGCGGCATGGATGCGCAAGGCGCGCCGATGGTGAAGCAATTGCAGTCACTTGGCCTCAAGGCAAAATTCCTGGGTGGGGATGGCGTACAGACTGCTGAATTTCTCAAACTTGCCGGAAGCAATTCCGAAGGCGTGACGGCTTCTTCTCCCGGCCTGCCCATCGACAGCATGCCGGGCGGGAAGGAGTTCAGGAAAAAATTCACTGACCGTTTCGGCACGATTCAGACCTATGCACCTTATGCCTACGACGCCGTCAATGTGATGGTGGAAGCGATGAAGAAAGCGGATTCCGCCGAGCCGTCGCGTTATCTGGCCGAATTGCCGCGGGTACAGCGCGCCGGCGTCACCGGAAACATCAGTTTCGATGGAAAGGGTGATATCCGCGGTGGCGCCATTACGCTTTATCAGGTGAAAGGTGGAAAATGGGAAGTCCTGGAAACGGTAATGGGCGGCGGCGCGACGGCAATGGAGAAAAACTAAGTAAAGAGAATCGTTTTTCACGAGGGCTGATTTAACGGCGAGGCCATAGCGTTTGGACATATTCACCCAGCAGCTCATCAACGGTCTCGTGCTTGGAAGCATTTATGCCCTGGTGGCGCTGGGGTACACCATGGTGTACGGCATCCTCGAGCTGATCAATTTCGCGCACGGCGAAGTGACGATGTTCGGCGCCATGATCTGTCTCGCCGTGATAGGCGCCATCACCGCGACGGGGACCGACGCCAACGGTCTGCTGATTGTGGCGCTCGGACTGTCGGCCGCCATCTCCGTGTGCACTGTCTTGGGTTTCCTGATCGAACGTGTTGCCTATCGACCGCTACGCCGCGCCCCGCGGCTCGCCGCGCTCATCACCGCCATTGGCATGTCGATCGTCCTGCAAAACGCGGCCATGCTGATCTGGGGCAAGCAATACATTACCTTTCCGCCGTTGTTGCCGCTGGTGCGTTATGACATCGGTGGCGCCGTGATCACCAACCTGCAGATTTTTATCATCCTGCTTTCTTGTCTGCTGATGGCGGGGCTGTTGGTGCTCATCCGGAAAACACGTTTAGGGCGCGCCATGCGCGCCACCGCCCAAGCGCAGGATATCGCTGGCCTCATGGGCATCAACGTCAACACCATCATTTCTGTTACGTTTGTAATCGGTGCTGCGCTCGCTGCGGTTGCTGGCGTTATGGTAAGCGCGTATTACGGACTGGCACATTATTTCATGGGTTTCATGCTTGGCCTCAAGGCATTCACCGCGGCGGTGTTAGGCGGTATCGGAAATATCGCCGGCGCCATGCTGGGTGGACTGCTGCTGGGCCTGATCGAGAGTTTCGGTGCGGGTTACATCGGAACACTCACGGGCGGTTTTCTCGGCAGCCATTATCAGGACGTCTTCGCCTTCTTCGTATTGATCCTGGTGCTGGTAATCCGCCCCTCGGGGTTGCTGGGCGAACGCGTCGTGGAGCGCGCCTGAGCATGGATAAGTTGAGACAGCGCTGGAATGCCTTGCGGCACGACCGCCATGCAGCCTGGGCCGCCGCACTCGCGCTTGCCGTGCTGTTGATGCTGCTGCCGTTTATCACCGGCGAGACGCTCGGGCGCGGGTGGGTGCGGATTCTGGATTTCACCTTGCTGTACATCATGCTGGCGCTGGGTCTTAATATCGTGGTTGGTTATGCTGGTCTGCTCGATCTCGGGTATATCGCGTTTTACGCCGTCGGCGCTTACACCTATGCGCTTCTGGCTTCGCCGCAATTTGGTTTGCATTTGCCTTTTTGGGCGCTGTTGCCGATCGGAGCCGGGATTGCCGGGATTTTTGGAATCTTGCTGGGGGCGCCGACGCTGCGATTGCGCGGCGATTACCTGGCCATCGTTACCCTCGGGTTTGGCGAGATCATCCGGATTTTCTTGAACAACTTGAATGCGCCCGTCAACATCACCAACGGTCCCCAAGGCATCAATCTGATCGATCCGGTTTCTTTTGGGAGTTTCTCCCTCAGCGAGACACACACATTTTTCGGGGTCACGTTTCCCGGCATTTACACTTATTACTATCTGTTTCTGTTGTTGGCGCTTTTGGTAATCTTCGTTTCTTTGCGTTTGCAAAACTCGCGCATCGGTCGCGCCTGGGTGGCCATCCGCGAGGACGAAGTGGCCGCCGAGGCCATGGGCATCAACACGCGCAACATCAAGCTGCTGGCGTTTGCCATGGGCGCCTCGTTCGCCGGCATTAGCGGTGGATTGTTTGCAGGTTTCCAGGGCTTCATCAGCCCGGAAAGCTTCAATCTCTTCGAATCCATCATCGTGCTGTGCATGATCGTTCTGGGCGGCATGGGCAATATCGGCGGCGTCATTCTGGGCGCCGTGTTGCTGACGGTATTTCCGGAAGCCCTGCGCTACATCGGCGACCTTCAGCATTACCTGTTTGGTCGTGTTCTCGTGGATGCGGCTGATTTGCGCATGCTGCTTTTTGGTCTGGCGCTGGTTCTGATCATGATCTTCCGCCCGGCCGGGCTGGTTCCCTCGGTGCGCCGCCGCCATGAATTTGGGTCTGATGCCTCCGTTCTGGCCCAGGAACAGGCTTCGCTCTATGACGCTCGACGCTGAAATTAAACCGGAATCGCATCCCGAAACACGGCTGGTCGTCAGTGGTGTATCGAAGTATTTTGGCGGCCTGGCAGCACTGGATGACGTATCGTTGCAGATTCATGCCGGGGAGATTTACGGGTTAATTGGCCCGAACGGAGCCGGCAAGACGACTTTGTTCAATGTCCTGACCGGACTGTACCGGGCCGATGCCGGGCATATCAGTTTGCATGGCGCCCGGATTTCCGGGTTAAAACCGAATCAGGTTGTGGCGCTTGGTCTGGCGCGCACGTTTCAGAACATCCGGCTATTTGCCAACATGACGGCGATCGAGAATGTCATGGTGGGGCGGCATCTGCGTACACACGCCGGTATCGTCGGCGCTGTCTGGCGCGACCGCGCGACGCGCGCGGAAGAGACGGCCATTCTGGAGCGGGCGCGTGAACTGCTGGAATATGTCGGCATCATGAAGCAGGCTTACCTACCGGCGAAACATCTTTCCTACGGTGACCAGCGACGGCTTGAAATTGCACGCGCCTTGGCCACTGACCCCGTCCTGCTGGCGTTGGATGAACCGGCCGCCGGCATGAATCCCGTAGAAACCAGCAAACTCCAGATTCTCCTGCAAAAAATACGCAACGACGGAGTAACCCTGCTGTTAATTGAGCATGATGTAAAGCTCGTGATGGGGCTGTGCGACCGCATTGCCGTCCTGGATTACGGCAAAAAAATTGCCGAGGGCATTCCAGCTGATGTCAAATGTGATCCGCGCGTGATCGAGGCTTATCTCGGCGGAGGGATGACATGAGTAGCCGAGAGGGAAATGTAGAAGTGGGGATGCGAGTGCGAGCAGGGAGCAGGCTCCATTGGCGAAGCCAATGGAGGCGACCGTCGCGAGTCGCTCGCGGCCACCGGGATGAACCATGCTTGTCACGCTTACGACGCCGGCTTCAGGAACGTAGCTGTGCCGGGGCAATCCGGTGGCGATCAACCGCGAATGCCACCAGCCACCGACTGCGAGCATACGAACATGATCGTGGACATGTGGAGGCTGTGTTGGTATGAGTTTCCTGGAAACGCACGAACTCGAGGTGTCCTACGGTGGGATTCGCGCTGTTAAGGGAATCAATCTAACGGTCCAACGTAACGAACTCGTCTGCCTAATCGGTGCCAACGGCGCGGGGAAGACCACGACGCTCAAATCTCTGTGCGGAATGCTTCCGCCCAGCCGTGGTGAAATCCTGTTTGAGGAAACCCTCATTACCGGACGGCCTTCCCATGAATTGGTGCGTCGCGGCATATCCATGGTGCCGGAAGGACGCGGTATCTTTGCCCGGTTGACCCTGGAAGAAAACATGAAAATTGGCGCTTACGCACGTACAGATACCGCCACCATCCGTTCGGACATGGACCGGATGTATGACTTGTTCCCCCGCTTGGCGGAGCGGCGCCATCAGCAGGCCGGAACGCTTTCCGGTGGCGAGCAGCAGATGCTGGCCATCGGCCGCGCGCTGATGAGCCGCCCGAAGTTGCTGCTGCTCGATGAACCCAGTATGGGGCTGGCGCCGATGTTGGTGCAGAAAATATTTGAAACCATTCGTCGGATCGCGGAAGAAGGTATGACGCTGCTACTGGTGGAACAGAATGCAAAACTGGCCCTTGAAGTCAGTCACCGAGGTTACGTCATGGAAAGCGGCAATATCGTACTTTCGGATTCGGCCGAGACACTCCTTAAAGATGCAAAAATACAGGAATGCTATCTTGGGGGCTGACCCGCCAGTATCAGAATTCCATTGAAGGCGCCTTGGTAGCCGTTGGCGCGGGTTCAAGGCGTCGCACGATTTCGGTTTTCAGGCAATTCAGTTGCACCGGATCGGTAAGTGGTTGTTGCTCGTGGCTGTTAATGAAGAATATATCCTCGGCGCGCTCACCGTAAGTCGCCACCTTGGCGGCCACGAGGTTAACGCGACAGTGCTTCAGAGCGAGAGCCACCTGATACAGCAATCCCAGTCGGTCCTGCGCCGTGACTTCCATGATGGTCAGCAGTCCTTTCGGAGAAGTGCTGAAGTTTACGCGCGTCTCGATTGGAAAATGCTTAAGTTGGCGTTGCAGCCCCGCCGTCTGCATCTCCCGTCCCGGTTGCGGATGCAGCAGCTGATCCCGCATGGCCTTCTGGAGTTGTGTCAACAAACGATTGTCGCTGATGGGTTGCTCGGAATGATCCAGCACGACAAAGGTGTCGAGTGCAAATCCATTGTGCAAGGTATGTATGCGCGCATCCATGATGGATAGATTAAGGCGGTCAAATCCGGCGGTCATGACGGCAAACAAGTCATCGCGGTCCGGCGTATAGATCAGAAACTCACTGCCGCCAAGATCAGGCGTATAACGCGTGGCCACGATCGGCAGCTCCGTCGCCGACGCCTTGGCGATGACTTGAGCATGCCAGGCAAGGCTGTCCACGTCATATGGAAGAAAATAATCCTCATCCAGGTCTTTCCAGAAACGGGTGACAGTCTTTTCCGTGACGCCGGTGGTGCGCAGTATTTCCAACGTCGATTTGCGCAGGTCGGCTATATGCGCTTCAACATCGATCGGTCGGGCGATGCCGCGCAGCAATAGCCGTGAGGTGGCGCTGTAGAGCTGAGACAACAACCGGCCTTTCCAGGCATTCCAGACAGCTGGGCTGGTGCCACGCATGTCGGCGACTGTCAGCAAATATAGGTTGTCCAGGTGCTCCTGGTCGCCCATCCTCTGTGCGAAGCGCATGATCACATCGGGATCGGAGATGTCTTCGCGCTGGGCTGTGATTGACATCAACAAGTGATGTCGCACCAACCAGCAAACGAATCGCGTGTCGTATTCGCTCAGATTGTGCAGGCGACAGAAAACCCCAGCCTCCTTTTCACCGAGCTCAGAATGATCTCCGCCACGACCTTTGGCAATATCGTGAAACAGCCCGCCCAAGTACAGGCGCTCAGGCTTGACCAGTTTTTGGATGAGCTCGCTGGCAAAGGGAAACTCACGGCGGAATTCAGGTACCGTGAATCGGCGGAGATTGCGCACAACCATGAGCGAGTGGGCATCGACCGTGTACACGTGGAACAAATCGTGCTGCATCTGGCCGACGATGCGTCCGAAGACCGGCAGGTAGGCTCCCAGGACGCCATAGGCATTCATGCGTCGCAGCTCGTGGGTGATGCCGCGCGGCTGGCGCATGATCTCCATAAACAAGCTGCGGCAGGCGAGGTCATCGCGGAATTTGTTGTCAATGCGATGCAGGTTGCGGCGTACCAAGCGGATCGTGTTCGCGCGCACTCCTTTCAGCTCGGGATGCTGTTGCATGATTAAAAAAAGCTCCAACAAGGCGTACGGCGATCGCTCGAATACGCGCGGATGCGCAATCTCGAGAAAGCCAAGATGGGACTGGAAGCGGCGATTGATCGGACGGACTTTCAGGCGTCCGCGCGCGAGGAGGACTTCCTGAAAATGCTGTAGGAGGATGTCGTTAAGCAGGGACAAATCTTTGATTGTCCGGTAGTAACGCTTCATGAATTGTTCGACGGCGAGCAGTCCCGGACGATTGGCGTAACCAAAATGCGTGGCGAGCTCACGTTGATGATCGAACAGCAACCGATCCTCGCGCCGGTCGGCGAGATAGTGCAACCCGGCGCGTACGTGCCATAGGAAGTTACGTCCACGCCGTAGGGTGCGGTATTCCTCCTCGCTTAGAAAGCCGAGAATGACCAGATCGTGCAGGGAGGTCGTGTCAAAATGGCGCTGCGTGACCCATTGGATCATGTGAATATCGCGTAAGCCCCCCGGACCGTCCTTGACGTTCGGCTCCAGGTTGTAGGCGGTATCGTGATAGTGACGATGCCGGAGAATCTGTTCCTGGTGCTTGGCGGCAAAGAACTTGCGGCTCGGCCAGATTTTCGAAGCATGCGTTATGGCGCGCATCCTGGCGAAAAGCTCCTCATCGCCGTCAAGCAGGCGCGATTCCATGAGATTGGTGGCCACCGTGATGTCGCTTTTTGCTTCGCGCACGCAATCCTTGAGCGTGCGCACACTGTGCCCGACTTCGAGCCCCATGTCCCAGAAAAAACGGATGAGGATTTCAATGAACGCTTGCGCCCTAGGCAGTTTTTTTCCATCGAGTAACACCATGAGGTCGATGTCTGAAGCGGGGTGAAGTTCGCTGCGTCCATACCCCCCGACAGCCACCAGAGCGATGCGAATACCGGATGGGAGCAGCGGCAAATGCCGCTTCCAGGCACGGGTGATCAACTGATCGATCAGCTTGGCATGCGCGGTTATCAACAACGTCGCGCCGCTATTGTTCAGAAAACGCTTTTTTAGATTTTCCCGACCGGTCTGTAACGCGGCACGGAACAGCGGCAAGGGATTCTCACTGCGGGCCACTGAATGGTCGAACTCGCGATGGTGGAACAGGCTCTCCCTGACGCTGGACACGGGACCTCAGGCGCGCTGTAGCGGTGTGGAGATATTCACGGTCTGTCTCCGGGCACGAGAGTTAGAATTTCATGTCCTGATTCCGTGACCAGCACGGTGTGCTCCCACTGCGCGGAGAGAGAGTGGTCGCGAGTGACCACGGTCCAGTTGTCGGGTAGCAATTTTACTTCCTTTTTTCCGGCGTTGATCATGGGTTCAACCGTGAATGTCATGCCGGGCTCCAGCGCCATACCTGTTCCCGGTTGCCCGTAATGCAGGATCTGGGGGTCTTCGTGAAACTCGCGTCCGATACCATGACCGCAGTATTCGCGCACGACAGAGAAACCGTACGCCTCGGCGTGATGTTGGATGGCATGTCCGATATCACCGAGTCGTGTGCCCGGGCGCACGGTCTCGATGCCTTTGACCATGCACTCATGCGTGACCTGGATCAAACGTTTCGCCTGCACCGAGGGTTCGCCGATAATAAACATCTTACTGGTGTCGCCGTGGTAGCCATCCTTGATGACCGTGACGTCGATGTTGATGATGTCACCTTTTTTGAGTTTTTTGTCGCCCGGTATGCCGTGACAGACTTGATGATTCACCGAGGTGCAAATAGACCGTGGATAGCCCTTGTAGTTGAGTGGCGCAGGAATCGCCTCCTGCACGTTGACGATGTAGTCATGACAGATTTTGTCGAGTTCGCCGGTCGTGATCCCCGCTTTGACATGCGGCCGGATCATACTCAGCACGTCGGCCGCGAGCCTGCCGGCTACGCGCATTTTTTCGATTTCGGCGGGAGTTTTAACGGTGACGGGCATAAGCAGTCTGTTACCCGCATATTGTCCGGGAATGACGCTGATTTAAAAAGCCCTTTTGAGTATGTTTTTTAATTTAAACCCATGAAAACATTGTTCTAATGCCCCTCCTTATGGTATAAAGCCGCCCGCAGTTAAAGCAATTGTTGATCCGGAGCTGGTTGTCCAAAACAAATAAGGTGCAAGCCGTCGCTTTCGTGGCTTTTCCGATGATGCAGAGGACGGATCAATAACGTAAATTATTAAGGATTTCGGGTTTTCTCGAGGCGGTAAGAGCCCTTAGAATCGTGTGCGCGAGAGCGAAATCTTGCGGATTCGTTCAAATTGATTCGCGCCGCTTCGATAAAACCCACAACCCTCACGCGGCATCGTCACAGGCATCCGGGTGTCCGACCATTCCTTCGGGAACCGGCCGGATTGATGCATGGGGTCCGCGGCGGAAAAACCCGAAGGAGATATTATGAGCAACGTCACCATGCGCCAGATGCTGGAGGCCGGCGTGCATTTCGGCCACCAGACGAGGTTCTGGCATCCCAAGATGCGCGCCTATATTTTCGGCGAACGCAATCGTATCCATATCATCAATCTGGAAAAGACCCTGCCGCTGTTCAACGAGGCCATGGGTTATCTGACAAAACTCGCTGGCAACGGCGGATCGGTCCTGTTTGTCGGCACCAAGCGCCAGGCGACCGAGATCATCGGCGAGGAAGCCAGCCGATGTGGTTGTCCGTACGTGAATCATCGCTGGCTTGGCGGAATGTTGACCAATTACCGCACAGTCAAGAAATCCATCGAGCGACTGAAAATGCTTGAATCGATACTGGCGGACGAAACCAGCAGTCAGAAGCTGTCCAAGAAAGAACTTCTTACCCTCGATCGTGAGCGTGTCAAGCTCGAAAAGAGTCTGGGCGGAATCAAGGAAATGTCCGGTTTGCCTGACGCCTTGTTTGTCGTCGATGTTGGTCATGAATACATCGCTGTCTCCGAAGCGAAGAAACTCGGCATTCCTGTCGTTGGCGTGGTCGACTCCAACTGCAAACCGGATGGCGTGGATTACGTCATTCCGGGCAACGACGACGCCATCCGTGCGATTCAGCTTTATGCTCGCGCCGCGGCAGACGCCATGCTTGTGGGTCGTGAACAGCATCAGGCCGCGATTGTGTCGGGGGACGACGAATTCATCGAAGTGAAAGATGAGCAGCCCAAGGTAAAAATTACTGCCAGGAAAAAAACTGCGGCCGTAGCTCCGTCAGAAGTCGTTGCCGAGCAAGAGACAGTGGAAGAACCGGACGACAAACCCGCAGACAAACCGGCCGTTAAGGCCAAGCGCACCGTCCGCGCCAAACCTAAGCCCGGCGGGCGATCGAAGAAAGAAGCGCACCCTGGGAAAGAAGAAGATTAACTGACACGAATCATCAAGGGGGCAATGCCCCCTTGATTTTATGCGGTGACGTCGGTCATCGAAATGAAGACGAGGATCACGCATGACTATTTCAGCACAACAGGTTAAGGAGCTCCGCGAACGCACAGGGCTCGGCATGATGGAGTGCAAAGCGGCACTCACGGAAGCAGGTGGAGACATGGATGCCGCGGCCGATCTTCTGCGCAAACGTGCAGGCGCCAAGATTGAAAAGAAGTCTGGACGCATCGCCGCTGAGGGGACAATTAATATATTTGTCAGCCCCGATCACAAGACCGCCGCGATGGTCGAAGTGAATTGCGAAACCGACTTTGTCGCCAAAGGTGAAGAATTTTTGGCTTTTGCCGCTTCAACCGCTGCGCGTGTGGCTAATAAGCAGCCGGCGGACGTTGATGCGCTTTACGCGCTTCCCGGCGGAAACGGTACCCCGGGAACACTCGCGCAAATGCGCGAGGGCCTGGTCATGAAGTTGGGTGAGAAAATCAACGTGCGGCGATTTGAAAATATGTCTGCTGACAAAGGCCTCATCGGCAGTTATGTCCACCATGGCAGCAAGATCGGCGCGCTGGTGTTGCTGGAAGGGGGTGATGAAACCCTTGCCAGAGATATCGCTATGCATATTGCCGCCAGCCGGCCCGAATACATTTCGAAAGAGCAGGTACCGGTTGCGGCCATTGCTAAGGAAAAGGAAATCTTTTCCGAGCAAGCCAAAGACAGCGGTAAATCTCCAGAGATCATTGAAAAGATGGTCATGGGCCGTGTCAATAAGCACCTCAATGAAATTACCTTGCTCGGACAACCTTTCGTCAAAGACCCGGACACCACGGTCGATAAACTCCTGAAATCCAAAGGCGCGATCGTGAAAGATTTTATCCGTTTTGAAGTCGGTGAAGGGCTGGAAAAGCGGTCGAACAATTTCGCTGCTGAAGTGATGGCGACAGCCAAAGGAGCGTAACGCTTGACGAGCGCCTCCGGGGTTCCTGTCTACCGCCGCGTGCTCCTTAAGCTTTCCGGCGAGGCGCTCATGGGCACAGATGCCTATGGGATCAACCGTGAGGTAATCACGCGCATTGCCTCCGAGATCAAGTTGGTAGTCGCCTCCAATATCCAGCTGGCCATCGTGATTGGTGGTGGTAACATATTTCGCGGTATTGCGCCCTCGGCGCAGGGCATGGACAGGGCCACGGCCGATTACATGGGCATGCTCGCAACTGTGATCAATTCATTGGCCTTGCAGGATGCCTTGGAAAAGCAGGATGTCCCCGTGCGTGTGCAATCGGCTCTGCGAATCGACCAAGTGGTGGAACCCTATGTTCGTCGCCGCGCCATACGTCATCTCGAGCAAGGGCGTGTGGTGATCTTTGCGGCGGGCACCGGGAATCCCTTCTTTACCACGGACACGGCGGCAACATTGCGGGGGATGGAAATCGGCGCTGAAGTCGTGCTGAAGGCTACCAAGGTCGATGGTGTGTACGACCGGGATCCGGTGAAACATCCTGACGCAAAGCGCTTTGAAAGCGTCAGTTTCGACGAAGTCCTGGACAAGCGACTGGCCGTGATGGATGCCACCTCCATTGCCTTGTGTCGCGACCAGGATATACATGTCCGTGTATTCTGCATTCACAAGTCCGGCAATCTGATGCGCGTCTGCCGGGGAGAAAATGTCGGCACACTCGTGAAAGGAGGACAGCCATGACGCAGTCGGTTGAAAGCATCAAGAAAGACGCGGAAACGCGAATGGCGAAGTCGGTGGAGACGCTGAAGAATGATCTGGGCAAGATTCGCACCGGCCGTGCTCACCCAGGCTTGCTGGAAAACGTGCGCGTGGATTACTACGGCAACAAGACGCCGCTGAACCAGGTCGCCAATGTTTCAGCTGCCGATGCCCGGACGCTTACGGTGACCCCTTATGACAAGAGTCAGGCGGCGGCTGTCGAGAAGGCTATTCGTGAATCGGACCTCGGGCTCAATCCCATGTCAGCGGGCGCGGTCATCCGAGTTCCTCTGCCGGCGCTTACCGAGGAGCGGCGCAAGGAACTGTCCAAGCACGCCCGTGCCGAAGGCGAGAACACCAAAGTGGCGATCCGCAATATTCGGCGCGATTCCAATCAGCACCTGAAGGAGGCCCTGAAAAAGAAAACCATTACCGAGGACGAAGACAAGCGGGCGGAAGAGGTGGTGCAAAAATTCACGGACCGTTTCATCAGCGAAGTCGATAATCTGGTGACATCCAAGGAAAAGGACATCATGCAGGTGTAATGCGACTTGCACGATCCTGATTGAACTACAATACATTAATCCATGGACAAGAAATCCAAGACTGACACGGCCGCTTTTTTGGCTTCGAAATCGGATATTCCTCAGCACGTGGCGGTGATCATGGACGGTAATGGCCGCTGGGCCAAAAGCCGTGGTTTGCTCCGTATCGCTGGCCATCGCAAGGGCGTCGAGCGTGTACGCGATCTGGTGACCCGATGTGTGGAGAAAGGGATAAAACATCTGACATTATTTGCCTTCAGCAGCGAGAATTGGCGCCGTCCGGCACAGGAGGTCCAGCTGCTCATGGACCTGTTTCTGAGTGCATTGGACAACGAGATCAAGAAGCTTCACAAGAACAATGTGCGGTTCCGCGTAATTGGAGACATCAGCCGTTTCGGCGATAACCTCATTTCACGTATCCGGCAAGCGGAGACGATGACACTGGACAATAAGGCGCTGACCCTGACGATCGCCGCGAATTATGGCGGCCGTTGGGACATTGCGCAGGCCTGTGCGCAACTGGCTCGTCGCGTGCAGAATGGCGAAACCGATCCGGCGACAATCACGGAAGCCAGCCTCGAGCCTTTTCTTAGCCTGGCGGATGCCCCGGAACCGGACTTGTTCATCCGCACCGGCGGAGAGCAGCGCATTAGCAATTTTTTGCTTTGGCAACTCGCCTACACCGAGATGTATTTCACTCCGGTTCTCTGGCCGGATTTCGATCGCGCGCAATTCGAGCAGGCGCTCGCCTCGTATGCCGGTCGCCAGCGCCGTTTCGGTCTGACCGGTGATCAGATCGAAGCCGCGCGCCGTGCTTAAACAGCGGATTCTGACAGCTGTTATTCTGATACCGCTGCTGATGGCGGCGTTGTTCTATCTCCCCCTCTCGTGGATTACTCTGTTTTTCGGTGCATTCATCGCCTTGGCGGCCTGGGAATGGGCCGCGCTCTCTGGCCTGCAACGCATCCCGGCAAAGATGGCTTATGTGATTTGTCTGTTGTTGTTTGGTCTGTTGTCGATGAATGTCATTCCAAACCGAGAGGATCTGGTTTTTTCGCTCTTTAGCGCCACCGCTATCTGGTGGTTGTGGGCACTGGTGGAACTCATGACCCGGAAAGAGATGAACCGTGGGTTGTTCGCCTCGGTGACTGGAAGGCTCGCGGGTGGAATTCTGGTGCTCGTCCCTTTGTGGGTCGCTTCGGTCTATTTGCTTGCCTCAGACGTGAACAGACCGCGTTTATTGCTCTACCTTTTTGTGCTTGTGTGGGCCGCTGATACCGCCGCCTATATTGCAGGTTCCCTCATGGGCAAGACCAAGCTCGCCCCTCATATCAGCCCTGGCAAGACATTGGAAGGAGTTGCCGGCGCGGTATTGGGTGTCGTGCTGCTTGCCTGGCTTTGTGGGACAATACTCTGGGAATACGAGGATTCACGGCTGGCGCTTTGGATCGGATTGTCCGTCATTACCGCATTGATGTCAGTGGTCGGTGACCTGACAGAGAGTAAACTCAAGCGGATTGCCGGAGTCAAAGACAGCGGGAAATTGCTTCCCGGTCACGGCGGTGTGCTGGATCGTATCGACGCACTGACCGCGGCAGTACCTTTATTTGCGTTGGGCACCATTTTCCTTTTTAAGATTTGAAGCATGACCATCACGGCTCGAAATAATTCCAGGGAAAGGCCTGATCACGGCAGCCGTGGGGTCACGGTGCTGGGATCCACCGGTTCCATCGGAATCAATACACTCGATGTTCTTGGACGGCATCCCGAGCGCTACCGCATCATGGCGCTGACAGCCAATACGCAGGTTGACCGCCTATTTGATCAATGCCAACAATTTCTTCCACAAAAAGCGGTCATGCTTGACCCTAGTGCGGCAACGCGTTTGAAGGAAAAATTTCGCCATGAGGGATTGGAGATAGACGTGCTGTCCGGGGTTGATGGTTTGAATACTGTAGCAACCCATCCGCGTTCACACATCGTTGTCGCGGCTATCGTCGGCGCTGCCGGTTTGCTCCCGACGCTCAACGCGGTACGCACGGGTAAACGCGTCCTACTGGCGAACAAGGAATCGCTGGTAATGTCCGGTCATGTTTTCATCGAGGAAGCGCAACGCTGCGGCGCCGAGCTGCTACCAGTGGACAGCGAGCACAATGCTATTTTTCAGTGCATGCCGGATGGATTTCGGGCCGGTACCGCCGCTTCTTCTGTGCGACGCATTTTTTTGACTTGCTCGGGCGGTCCATTCCGTGAGTTATCGCCCGAGTCACTTGTTTCTGTGACGCCGGAGCAGGCATGCGCCCATCCCAACTGGGTCATGGGACGGAAAATCTCTGTGGATTCCGCCACCTTAATGAACAAGGGGCTAGAAATGATCGAGGCTTGCTGGCTGTTCGGTGTGTCGCCCGACCAGATCGAGATCGTCATCCATCCTCAAAGCGTGGTTCATTCGCTGGTCGAATATATCGATGGTTCCGTGTTGGCCCAGTTGGGAAACCCGGACATGCGAACGCCCATTGCGCATGCCCTCGCATGGCCAGAACGCATTGAATCGGGCGTCAAAAGTCTAAACTTGTTCGAAGTTGCGCGCTTGGATTTCGAATCTCCGGATTTAAATCGTTTTCCATGTCTGCGTCTGGCTTATGAAGCGGCGCGTGGCGGTGGAACCATGCCGGCGATCCTGAATGCAGCCAATGAAATCGCCGTCCAGGCATTCCTCGACCGACGCATCGGCTTTACCGATATCCCGTTTATCATAGAGCATACGCTGTCCAAGATTCCCTCCACCCGGGATATTCGTCTCGAATCCGTTCTGTCTGATGATATACGTGCCCGCGAATTGGCGGTCAACTTCATCGCTTCACATGAACCCATCGTAGGTCTAAGGGCAACATGATGGATCTGTTTTTTTTCGCTGGCGCGTTCATCGTAGCCTTGGGTATTCTGATCACGGTGCATGAGTATGGCCATTTTTGGGTGGCGCGCACGCTGGGAGTCAAGGTACTGCGTTTTTCCGTGGGGTTCGGAAAACCGATTTGGTCAAGGCGCGTAGGGAAGGACCGAATGGAATTGGCCATCGGTGCGTTCCCGCTGGGCGGTTATGTAAAAATGCTGGATGAAACCGAAGGAGACGTGCCGGCCTCCGAGGTGAAACGGGCATTCAATCGCCAACATGTGTGGAAACGCATGGCCATCGTGATCGCCGGCCCCTCGTTCAATTTCCTGTTTGCCATCCTGGCTTATTGGGCCATCTTTCAAGTCGGTGTTGATGGCATCCAACCGATTGTGGGAAAAGTGGTTGAGAATTCTATTGCGCAATCAGCCGGATTCAATGCCGGGGACAGGATACTGAGCATCGATGGTAAAGAAGTGCAGAGCTGGGATCATCGTCGATTATATGTTTTCCAGAGGGCGCTTGATCGTGAGCGGATGATGGTGGAAGTGCGTAGCGCGCAAGGACAAATAAAAACATTAGAACTTAATCTTTCGGACTTTCCTGTGGAAGAGGTGAATGCATCATTATTTGAACGCGGCATTGGCCTCATCGGTTATTTTCCAGAAGTGCTGCCAATTGTCGGAGCGATCGAATCCGGTCCTGCCAAGCGTGCGGGTATGAAAGTAGGTGATCGATTGGTAGAAGTTGATTCTCAGCCTGTGACCAGCTGGGAAAAACTGGTCGCCTTCGTCAGTCAGAAGCCCGGCGTACCCATTCACATTGTCATTGAGCGCAATGGGACTCGTCTTGGCTTTGACGTGACACCGGATGCTGTCGAGCAGGGTGACAAGATGATAGGTCGTATTAACATTCGCCCTCAGTTTAGCGAAATTCCCGACGAGATGCGGGTCAAAGTCCGATTCGGCGTTTGGGAAGCATTGACGGAAGGGATCCGTAATACCTGGATGATGTCCACGCTAACGCTGGAGATGCTCTATCGCATGCTGAAACTTGAGGTTTCCACACGCAACATCAGTGGACCCATTACGATTGCGCAATACGCTGGTTACTCCGCGAAGGTGGGAATTGGACAATTCATGTTGTTCTTGGCGGTCATCAGCATCAGTCTGGGTGTGTTAAATCTATTGCCCATTCCGGTACTCGATGGCGGACACTTAATGTATTACATTATCGAAGCCGTAAAGGGGAGTCCGCTTTCTGATGAAATTCTGGCCTGGGGCCAGCAGATCGGAGTGGCCCTGCTTGTCGGTCTGATGGTGCTGGCTTTTTATAATGATCTAACGCGTCTTTTCCTGTAGATGATGGCCGCTTGATTCAGAACAGAACAACGAATGAAAAGATTTATTGCGGCGCTTTTCCTTTTAATACATTTCATTTCCGTCAGCCATGCGATGGAATCCTTCGTGATCAAGGATATCCGCGTCGAGGGGCTTCAGCGCATTTCTGCGGGTACTGTATTTAATTATCTTCCAGTCAAGGTCGGCGACACATTTACCGAGAAGAAGTCCCAGGATGCCGTGCGCGTGCTCTTCAAGACGGGATTCTTCCGTGATGTGCAATTGGAGCGGGAAAAAGATGTACTGATTGTGACGGTGGTGGAACGGCCCTCTATCGCCGGCATCAAGATAATCGGTACTCGCGAAATGTCGGAGGAAGACCTAAAAAAAGGATTAAAGGAAATTGGTCTTGCCGAAGGTCGGGTATTCAATAAATCACTTTTGGATCGCGTGGAGCAGGAATTGCGGCAGCAGTACTTCAGCCGTGGTTATTACGGCGTCAGCATCCAGCCGACCATGACGCCGCTGGAGCGGAATCGAGTCGATCTCAACATTGAGGTTATCGAAGGGAGTGTTGCGCGTATACGTGAAATCGCCCTGGTTGGAAACCAGCTCTTTCCTGACAAGCAACTTCTTAAACTGTTCACGTTAGGCCCCAAGTCTTGGTACGCGTTATTTTCAAGTCGTGATAAATACTCAAAACAGAAGCTCGCGGGAGATCTGGAGCGCCTGAGAAATTTCTACCAGGACCAGGGATTCCTTGAATTCAACATAGATTCCACGCAGGTCTCGATAACACCTGACAAGGAAAGTATTTATATCACGATTAATTTCACGGAAGGCAAAAGATATGTTGTGAAGAGCTACAAGCTCTCCGGAACATTTCCTGTTCCTGAGAGCGTGTTACATGGTCTGATCTCCATCAAGCCGGGAGATGTTTTTTCACGGAAGGCGGTCACGGAAACTACCAAGAAAATATCTGACCGTCTGGCGAACGATGGTTATGCCTTTGCCAACGTAAATGCGATTCCCGATGTCGACAAGGATAAATCTGAGGTTGTTTTCACTTTTTTCATTGACCCCGGTCGGCGTATCTACGTACGGCGAGTCAATTTTGCCGGAAACATCGCCACGCGCGATGAAGTTCTGCGACGTGAAATGCGACAACTGGAAGGTGGATGGTATAACGCTGAGAAGATTCAACGTTCACGTGTGCGATTGCAGCGCCTTGGCTACTTTGATGACGTTAACGTTGAAACTCCGACGGTGGTCGGTGTCGCTGATCAGGTGGACGTGAATATTAACGTAAAGGAACGTCCCACGGGCAATCTTATTCTGGGAGTGGGTTATTCGGACAGTGACGGCCTTCTCTTGAATGCCAGAGTGACTCAGAGCAATCTGTTCGGCACCGGCAAAGAACTCAGTGTCAGTTTCGATAATTCTGCCTCAACCACGAATTACAATATTCGTTATGTTAACCCCTATTACACGAAGGATGGCTTGAGCCGAGGATTCAATATCTTTTCGAGTACTATCGATGCGGCTCTTGCTGACACCGCCGCCTATTCCGCGGATAGTCAAGGAGTGGGAGTTTTTTACGGTATTCCGTTGAGTGAAGATAACAAAGTCGATATTGGCGCCGATGTTGAAAGAATTGATCTTCATGTTAACAGCACCAGCGCCCAGGTGGCCCAAGACTTTGTTGCCGTGAACGGGGATTCCAACACGGTTCTGAAAACAACACTGGGCTGGTCACGCGACACCCTGGATAGCCTTTTGCTACCCACCTCAGGCAGCCTTCAGCGACTAACGGCCGAGATTGCTCTTCCGGGTACCGATATTGAGTACTACAGGCTGACCTATCTTGCAGGACGTTACTGGCCGCTCAGCCCAACCTACACATTTAAGGTAAGGGGGGAGCTTGGCTACGGAAACGGGTATGGCGATCAGGAGACATTGCCGTTTTACAAGAATTTTTATGCTGGAGGCAGCAGCACGGTGCGTGGATTTAGTTCGCGGTCACTGGGTCCGCGGGATACTCTGCCGCCCAATGATCCCATCGGTGGTAACCGGCGTGTTCTGGTGAATGCCGAGCTGCTTTTCCCGCTCCCGGGTTCGACGGTTGATGACAAGTCCATGCGGATCAGCCTTTTCACCGATGGAGGCATGGTATACGGCCCTGGCGAGAAGGTTGATCTCGGCCAGTTGCGCTATTCGGCCGGTATAGCGTTTAATTGGTTTTCACCTGTCGGACCGATCAGCTTCAGTTATGCCATTCCGCTGAACGACAAGCCGGGTGATCGGAAAGAATCGTTCCAGTTCACACTGGGTGTGCCGTTACGATAGACCTTAGGAGGTTGTTTTGCACGCCAGAAACATGATTTTCAGAATCGCCATATGCCTGCTTGGCATTTCCCTTTTCCCGGTATCAGGCCACGCGGCTGACCTCAAGATTGGCTACGTGAATGCCGTCAAGGTTATCGAGGAGGCCCCTCAGGGGGAGGCGGCGCTAAAAAAACTCGAGGCAGAATTTGCACCACGTGACAAGAAGATCGTGGAAATGCAAAACAGGTTGAAAACGCTTGAGCAGGACCTGGAAAAAAATGCCCTACTATTGAAAGACACCGATCAACGCTCCAAGGAATTCGAAATCGTTTCGTTGAAACGTGATTTGCGCCGCGCTACACAGGAATTCCGCGAGGATTACAATTTGCGACGCAACGAGGAGCTGGCCGCGCTACAGAAAATTGTGCAAAAAACAATCGCTGAAATTGCCCGGCAGGAAAACTACGATCTCATACTGGAAAGCGCTGTTTACGCCAGTCCCAAGGCGGATATTACTGATAAGATATTGAAGAAATTGGGGAAGAGATAGCGCAAGATGGCCGTCTCGCTTGCAGAGTTGGCACGACAGTTTCACGGCAAAGTGAAAGGTGATCCTGAGTTAACGATCAATCGCGTCGCTTCACTCGAAAGTGCCGGTCCGGGCGATATCGCTTACCTCAGCGATAGAAAATATCTGGCGAAGCTGGCCAAGACAGCTGCCGGGGCGGTGATCGTGACGGAAGCCGATGCCAGTCATTTCTCCGGGCCTGCGTTGATTGTGAATGATCCGCATCTATGTTTTGCGCGCGTGGCTCAATTCCTGAATCCATTCCTCAAGTTCTCGCCGGGTGTGCATGCCACCGCCGTGATTGAATCCGGGGCGCAGGTGGCGGCGACGGCGTGGATCGGACCTCATTCCGTTGTTGAGGCTGGCGCCAAGATCGGGGATGATGCCTTTGTTGGGCCGGGTTGTTTCATCGGAAAAGGCGCTGAGCTAGGTGCGCGTAACCGACTCATCGGGCATGTGACCATTGGCGAACGTTGTGTTTTCGGGACGGATTGTGTGATTTATCCTGGAGCAGTGATTGGGGGCGACGGCTTTGGTTTCGCCCGGAATGGAGAGCGATGGCAGAAAGTGCCGCAGCTCGGCCGTGTTGTGATGGGTAATGACGTGGAAGTGGGCGCCAATACGACCATTGACCGGGGTGCGCTGGATGACACGGTAATTGGCAATGGCGTCAAGCTGGATAATTTGATCCAGATTGCCCATAACGTGCAAATCGGCGACAACACAGCCATTGCCGCCTGCGTAGGCATCGCTGGCAGCACGATAATTGGCCAGCGCTGCACGTTGGGCGGCCAGTCAGGCATTGTCGGGCATCTGGAAATCACGGATGACGTACACGTGACAGCAGGATCCTTGGTGACGAGCTCAATCCGAGAAGCGGGTGTATATTCATCGAGCCTTAAGGCCATGCCAGTGGATAAATGGCGGCGTAACGCGGCGGTGCTGCATCGGCTGGAAGAGATGTCACAGCGGCTGAGAAAAATTGAGGAAAGTCTAGAACTGCGTTCGAAGGAGCACAAGAATTGAACACTTTGGATATCCATGAAGTTCTCAAATATCTTCCCCATCGCTATCCTTTCCTTTTGATCGATCGCGTTCTCGTGTTCACGAAGGACGAATCGTTGACGGCCATCAAGAACGTCACGATCAACGAGCCTTTTTTTCAGGGGCATTTTCCGAATCGCCCGGTCATGCCCGGCGTGCTGATGATCGAGGCCATGGCGCAGGCCTGCGCTATCCTTTCTTTCAAGAGCATGGATACCCTGCCGTCAAAAAACTCTATTTTTTACTTTGTTGGAATTGACAAGGCACGCTTCAAGCGTCCGGTCGAACCCGGCGACCAATTGGTGATCAACGTATCCACCAAGCGCCAAATGAAAGGTATTTGGCAATTTGAAACCAATGCACGGGTAGGTGATGAGTTATGCTGCACCGCCGAATTAATGTGCACTTACAAGGAAATCTAGTTGATCCACCCTCAGGCCATTATTAACCCGGGCGCAAAGATAGGAAAAAACGTCCAGATTGGCGCCTTCAGTATCATCGGCGCGGAAGTCGAAATAGGAGATGGGACTTGGATCGGCCCACACGTCGTGATCAATGGTCCAACCCAAATTGGGCGTGACAACCGTATATATCAGTTTTGCTCGCTGGGGGAGGGGCCGCAACACCTGGGTTACAAGAGCGAGCCGACCTTATTGGAAGTCGGTGATCGGAATATCATCCGGGAGTACTGCACGTTCAACCGTGGCACCGTAGGGGGTGGCGGTGTAACCCGGATGGGAAACGATAATTTCATCATGGCCTATTGCCATGTAGCGCATGATTGTCGTGTCGGGCAACACACGATTTTCGCCAACGGAACCAGTCTTGCCGGCCACGTTCATGTGGAAGATCAGGTAATTTTTGGCGGGTTTACGATGATTCATCAGTATTGCCATGTCGGTGCGCATTCCATGACTGGAATCAGCACTGTGACCTTCAAGGATATTCCGCCATATCTACTCGTTTCTGGAAATACCGCGATTCCTCATGGGTTGAATATTCGGGGGCTAAAGCGCCGGAATTTTTCCGAACAATCCATCAGTTCTCTACGACAAGCCTATAAACTGCTATACAAATCCGGTTTGCGATTCAGTGAAGCCATCGAAAGGATAGGACAGATGGCTGACCCAACCCCTGAGGTCAGACATTTTCTCGATTTTATCAAGCGATCAGAACGCGGGATTGTTCGTTAATCCGTGGCGCCCAAGCCTGTGACAAGGATTGGGATTGTCGCCGGTGAAGTTTCCGGCGATTTTCTGGGTGCAGGGCTGATGCGCGAAGTCAACAAGCAGTTACGCGCCGTGTCTTTTGAAGGCATCGGGGGACCGCAAATGCAAACCCTGGGTTGCCGCAGCCTTTATCCCATGGACCGCCTATCCATCATCGGATTCGACAGTCTCGACAAATACCCTGAAATCTTCAGTATACGGAACAAACTTGTCGATCATTTTCTGGCCAATCCACCGGATCTGTTTATTGGTATTGATGTTCCTGATTTTAATCTCGGTCTCGAAGAAAGGTTAAAATCCGCCGGGATTCCGACCATGCACTATGTCAGCCCCACCGTTTGGGCCTGGCGCGGTTATCGGATTAGAAAAATCCGACGCGCGGTGGATCATATGCTGGCACTCTTTCCTTTCGAGGCCAATTATTACCGCAAGCATCATGTGCCAGTCACGTACGTGGGGCACCCACTGGCCGATCAGATTAACCTGCGTTGCGATGTGGCCACCGCACGTCGCGTACTCCATCTTCCTTCCAAGGCTATGATCATTGCACTGTTGCCGGGGAGTCGTAGCAGCGAACTCAATCGGCACGCCGATCTCTTTGTTAAAACGGCAATATGGTTATACAAACGTCACCCGAACGTTCATTTTGTCGCTCCATTTGTCAGCACGGATACCCGGCTGATATTTGAGAATGCGCTGCTTCGACAGGGCGCCTGGTTTTTACCGATCACAATCGTTGCCAATGAATCGCGCGAGGCCATGGCAGCAGCGGATATTGTGCTGTTAGCCTCAGGGACAGCCACCCTGGAAGCAGCGCTACTCAAAAAACCTATGGTTGTTACCTATAAAATGTCTTGGTTATCTTACTTGCTGGTCTTGCCATTCTTGCATGTGAATCTGTATGCGTTGCCAAACATCCTGGCGGGAAGGAAAATCGTTCCAGAATTGATACAAAGCAAAGCAGCACCAGAAAAACTGGGTGTTGCCGTGGAAAACTACTTGACCCATCGCGCCAAAGTGCATGCACTGCGTGCGGTTCTTTCGGGCATTCATCATTCCTTGCGTCGTAATGCCAACAAACGTGCGGCCGAGGCGATAATTAAGATGCTTAAATCGCGAAAGCCGATCTCGCGCAGGACCTCTCCAGGAACAGCTTCATGATTTCTATTTCAGGAATTCGATTGCTTGTCGCCGGTGTCGATGAAGCGGGCCGGGGACCGCTGGCAGGCCCGGTCATAGCTGCTGCCGTAATTCTGGAGGCAGATAATCCTATTGAGGGACTGGCCGATTCTAAGACTCTGACGGCCGAGCGGAGAGAAAGACTGTCAGAACTGATCCGGGAACGTGCCTTATGCTGGACTCTGGGTCGCGCGGAGGTAGAGGAGATAGATAGACTGAATATACTTCAAGCCACCATGCTCGCCATGAAGCGTGCGGTGGCGTCACTTCCCCTTGCTCCCGGTCTGATCAAGATAGACGGCAACAACGCGCCACAAATGGATTATCCGGTTCAGACGATCATCCGGGGCGATGCCAGTGTCCCGGCCATTTCCGCTGCCTCCATTATGGCCAAGGTCGCACGCGATGCCGAGATGATTGAATGGGACAGGATATACCCTGGCTATGGGTTCTCAGTTCACAAGGGCTATCCCACCCGGACCCACATTGATGCATTAATGAAGCAGGGAGTCAGCCCCATTCATCGACGCAGTTTTGGGCCCGTTCGGGAGGCGTTGGCTGCGACCCGTTCTGCCTTCCTTTGATCTGAGTAGGGGTGTTAGTTCGAGAGTGAAAACCGGATAAATTAAATAAACAGGCAAACGTCGGATTTGGCGGCTATTGGCAGGAAAGTGGCTGCGCCGACGTAATCCTTTACCTCCGGGATGAATTCATCCTTGGAAAATCCGAATACATCCACGGTCATTTGGCAGGCGATAAGTTTGACGTCGGCTTCAATGCAGAGTTCACGTAGCTCGGGAATGCTGGCCACGCCTTTATTGCTGAATGTCTTTTTCATCAACATTGTGGCCATCTTTTCGAATCCCGGGATGCCGGCCATGATGAGGTTCGGCATGGGCCAGGCGAAATTCTGAAACCACTTCGGTCCAAATGGCATCTTCATCGGCATGGCCGGGTTGCCGAGAGGACTGACTTCCGCCCCAAGATCCTTTTTCAGGAGTAAGAGGCCATAAAAAGTGAAGAAAATGGACACATCCCATCCCAATGCCGATCCCGTGGACGCAAGAATGAATGGGGGATAAGCCCAGTCCAACGTACCCTTGGTGGCTATGATCGCCATACTTGGCGTCTTGTTGGCTTCGATTTCCTGCAGTTTCTTGGGTAGCACCTTGTCGAGGTGTTTGCTGATTAACTGCTCGATACTGGCTTCTTGCATCATGGTAGACATATAGTGTCCTTGAAACGTGATTCCACTCTGAGAAAAGAATTAGTGATTTATGGATCCGCCCGCAGGGGGAACGTCTGTTTAACCACTCGTAGCCTTAAGTGTGATGGCTATCTGACTTTATTAGTAATTTAGATATGAAGAGTGAGCTAATATGCTGAGGCCGGTTTTAATAGTCAAGCTTAGAGATTTACTGATCTCTTCAAAAGATCTGGCACAGCCTGGATAGCGTCATCGATTTCAAGTCTTTAGGATATCCGGGTATCATGTTGAAAGACTTATGGAATTACGTTTTATCCAGAATGGGTGATCCGGGGCAAGGCAAGGTTCAAAGGGTCGAATGTATTATTGTTTATATACGATATTTTGCGGTGGGAGGATACCGGATCACCTGTTTTCACCGGGAAATCCCCTCCAAGTTGGCAATATCAATTCCAGGAAACCAGGATTATTCAAATACTTGGTTCTATTTCCGGCAGCCATAGTCGCAGACCTAGAATGACTGAGAAAACGATACTGGTAACAGGCGGTGCAGGATTCATTGGATCGAATTTTGTCCTGAACTGGATCAACCAGGAAGGCTCACCGGTAATTAATCTTGACAAACTGACCTACGCCGGCAACCTCGGAAACCTGTCTAGCCTGAAAAACGACAAGAGGCACATCTTTGTAAAAGGGGATATCAACGATCGGACGCTGGTCCAGGAACTGCTAACTCGACACCGACCATGGGCGATTGTGAATTTTGCAGCGGAAAGCCATGTCGACCGCTCCATCCACGGGCCTGAAGATTTCATCCAGACCAACGTGAACGGCACTTTTCATCTACTCCAGGAAACCCGGGCCTATCTGGAAACGCTTGAGGGAGAAGAAAAAAACGTCTTCCGGTTTCTGCACATTTCGACGGACGAAGTTTACGGTTCGCTAGGTCCGGACGATGCCCCATTCACGGAATCAAGCCCGTATACACCAAACAGTCCTTATTCTGCCTCCAAAGCCGCCTCGGATCACCTGGTCCGCGCCTTTCATCACACCTATGGCCTGTACACACTGACATCCAATTGTTCCAACAATTACGGACCCTATCAATTTCCAGAAAAACTTGTGCCTTTGATAATCTTGAACGCCTTGAACTGGAAACCCCTGCCGGTCTACGGTGATGGCCTTAATGTCCGCGACTGGTTGTACGTGCAGGACCATTGTGAGGCGTTGCGAATTGTATTGGCGCAAGGGAAATCGGGCGAGGTTTATAACATTGGCGGGGGCAACGAACGAAAGAATATTGACGTTGTTCAGACAATTTGCTCCCTGCTCGACGAGTTACGGCCTGTTTCTGGGCAGAAGTACGCCTCACTCATATCTTTCATTAAGGATCGACCGGGGCACGACCGGCGTTATGCGATTGATGCTCGCAAGATAGGCCACCAACTCAGATGGAAACCGGAAGAGACCTTTGAAACGGGAATTCGCAAAACCGTGCAATGGTATCTCGATAACATGGAATGGGTGAAAAGTATAACCAGCGGTGATTATCAGCGTTGGCTGGAAAAAAATTACGGTAACCGGGGGACGGCATGAAGGGAATCATTTTGGCGGGCGGGTCGGGAACGCGGCTCTATCCGGTGACGCAGGCTGTTTCCAAGCAGTTATTGCCGGTCTACGACAAGCCGATGATCTATTACCCCCTGTCCACTCTGATGCTGGCGGGAATCAGGGATATTCTGGTCATTTCGACTCCCCGGGACATCAGCCGGTTTGAGCTGCTGCTGCGGGACGGCAAGGAATGGGGGCTGAATATTTCCTATGCGGCGCAACCTCGCCCCGAGGGTATTGCCCAGGCATTCATTATCGGCGAGACATTTATCGGTAAAGATCCCTGTACATTGATACTGGGCGATAATATTTTTTACGGTCACGAGTTAACTTCTGATCTGCAGGCCTCCGCGCGTAATAAAACAGGGGCCACCGTCTTTGCCTATCCGGTGCAGGAACCTGAACGTTATGGCGTTATCCAGTTTGATACCTCGAAAAAAGCGTTGTCCATTGAAGAAAAACCAAAGCAGCCCAAATCCCGTTATGCGGTGACCGGTCTCTATTTTTACGATAACCAGGTGACCAGCATTGTGAAGTCGCTAAAACCCTCCGCGCGCGGTGAGCTGGAAATCACCGATGTGAATAAAATCTATCTTGAAAAGGGACTTCTGGAGGTGATAGTCATGGGACGTGGCAACGCCTGGCTGGACACGGGTACTCACGAATCACTACTCGAAGCGTCACTCTTCATCGAAACCATCGAGAAGCGGCAAGGACTCAAGATTGCCTGCCCAGAGGAAATCGCCTACCGCATGAATTTCATCACGGCGGAACAACTCGAAAAACTGGCCGGCCGCATGAACCGGAATGATTATGGCCAATATCTGCTCGCTATACTGCGGGAACGGGTGTTCTGATGAAAGTCTTCCGGACCGACATCCCGGAAGTGCTGGTCATGGAACCGAAACTCTACACGGATGCACGGGGTTATTTCTTCGAAAGCTTCAACAAGAAAGCCATGCAAGAGGCAGGAATCGTTGCCGATTTTGTTCAGGATAACCACTCGCATTCGGCAAAAAATGTGCTGCGCGGTCTGCATTATCAAATTAAACAACCGCAGGGTAAGCTGGTGCGAGTGGTGGCGGGCGAAATATTCGATGTGGCGGTGGACATTCGCCGGCGCTCGCCGACGTTTGGACAATGGGTTGGAATGAACCTGTCGGTGGATAACAGGCAAATAATGTGGATCCCGCCGGGATTCGCCCATGGTTTCCTGGTTCTATCGGAAATCGCCGAGGTTCTCTATAAGACGACCGATTACTGGGCACCACAATTCGAGCGCACCATCGCTTGGAACGACAGCCATTTGGGGATCGCCTGGCCGACGGCAGGGGAACCGCAGTTATCTGCCAAAGACAGGGCGGGAGCGGTATTCAGCGCCGCGGAGATATTTGAGTGACAAAAATTCTACTGACCGGGAAAAACGGCCAGTTAGGATGGGAGTTGCGGCGAACACTCGTGCCTCTCGGCGAAGTCGTGGTTCTGAATCGCGATGAGATGGATCTTGCCAACCCAGATTCCATCAGAACTGCGATCAGACGCATCCAGCCTGATCTTATCGTCAATGCTGCCGCCTACACCGCCGTCGATCAGGCGGAATCGGAGCCCCAACTGGCCATGGCCATCAATGGTCTTGCCCCAGGCATTATGGCTGAAGAAGCCAAACGGCAGAACGCCGGCATCATTCATTTCTCCACGGATTACGTATTTGACGGCACGGCGGATCGCCCTTACCGCGAAGACGACACACTCAACCCCCTCAACGTCTACGGAAAGACGAAACTGGCCGGTGAGCGAGCCATCCAGGCCGCTGGAGTGCCGCACCTCATATTACGGACAAGCTGGCTCTATGCCGCCCGCGGCAGGAATTTTCTGCTGACCATTCTCAGGCTTGCAGGCGAAAGAAAAGAACTAAAAATCGTCGATGATCAGATAGGTACGCCAACCTGGAGCCGTTTGTTGGCAGAAATCACATATCAAATTGTGACGCAGTTTATATCACCTCGATCCCGCCCGGTTGTCCAGATGGCGGAGACCAGCGGCATTTACCATGCGGTTTCCGCCGGATCGGCGTCATGGTACGGCTTTGCCAAAAAAATACTGGAAATCGCACATGATCACGTCGTGCGGGAAATGCCGAAATTAATTCCCATAGCAACATCTGATTATCCCTTGCCGGCGGCAAGACCACGGAACTCCTGTCTGTCAAATGAAAAAATTACACGTACCTTTGGATTGGCTGTTCCTTCCTGGGAAGAGTCCCTGACGTTGTGCCTAAATGAATTGTACGGAAAACAGGTGACGTAGCCTTCTCCCAGGTAAAAAAATGTTCGCTAGTATTGATATTTGGCGGGATAACCTTGATCTCATCTTTTCATCCCATTCTTCGCTTGCGGCGGTATCCCATTTCTCCATGGCCGACCTCACACTCCTTGTCGTGGTCCACGGGATTGGGGGGTTCTGGCGCGTTTGCTGGCATCGACGCATGTCCTTGCCCTGGGGGGTGGAGTATTGCGCGTCACCATATCGAACCGTGATGCCAGTGGCTGGGATGTCCTAGGCGAATGGTGCCGGTGAAGTTCTTGCCAGCATGGCTTTTCCGGCGCGTGCGCCGAAAGGTCATGGATTCATAGATGTAATCCAACGTGAAAGAAGGCGAGCATAGGTTACTTATTGCCACGCACGCTTCAACGAAATCAGCCAATAACGATGGAGTATTCGTTTCTAGTTCGATGCAAGCATCGGTGGCAGGCGGGCTATTATCAATAGCTTGCGTTTGCCACCTCCCTCATCATTGCCAAACATTTTCAGCAGAGGTTCAAGTTCACCGATACGGGCACGCGGTAAAGCAAAGCCGCTTATCTGTAGCTGCCCCGTACGGAGTTGCACTTGTCCCTGTCCCGTCAACTCAAGGTCACCGCGAAGGGTAGTGAGCCTGAGATTGGCGATCGTGTCCGCCCCTGTGATATCCAGACGGTAATCCCCAAGCGGTTGAACGCTGGAAAGGCTGCTACCGGCGTTCAGCCATTCCATCTGCGCGGCGCCTTCCATTTGTTCCGCTGTCACCAACAGTGCCGACGTCCTGATTTTGACTCTTCCCTGAGGGCTGATCAGCGATAGTGGTGCGTGCAGTTGACCCACAAAAGCCGCAGGGAATTCTATATCGGTGTCTAGGAGCTTGAAACTGGTCCTCGTCAGCTGCAACGTAGTCGTTATCCGTTTATCCTGGTGATGAGTTTGCAAGGCCACCTGAACGTGTCCGGTAAGCAGCCAGAAAGGGTTTATTTGCCACCTGGCTTGGCCGAGATCATGCGGTGTCGTTGATGGGTAATAGAAGACCACGCGTCCATTCCCGTTCCACAAACTGCCGGCGATGGGATCGATTTGCACGCTGCCCTGAGTGTAGCGATTCAGTCCCCAGGCAAACCAGAATGCCGGCAGTTCAACGATGAGAAAGAGAAGATAAAAAACAATTCCGAAAATGCTATATAGCAACCAGCGCCTTTTGCTCATCCACCCGCACCCCGAAGGACAAGTCGCGCGTTCACGGTTCCGACAGCCGGTTGTGCCTCGAATGTGGCTTTTTCCAAGCGCACGCCACCCTGTGTCTGAAGGCTGGTGAGCCAGGTGATCAGCGCATTGAAGTGCACATCATTGAGAGTCAGGCGTGCGCCATTGACGCCGTCCGGTTCCATGCGAACGATTCGACCTCGAATGCCGTTGGCGGTGGCGGACTGTTCCAGGGTGGCGAGTAGATTTCCACCAGAAACCGGAACGCGACCGCTGGCGCGCAGTTGTTTGATTTCCATGGCTTGCACTCTCATCTGGGTCAGTTGAACTTTTCCCTGCGGCACGGACACACGTAGCTTGGAAAGTTCGCCTTGCATCGGCACCCACAAGGAAAGATAAAGGACCAGCAACAGTGCGATACCTCCACCGATAAGCAACCAACGATCGCGCAGCGGCAGTCCGCGCAAACGATCCAAGGAGATGCTGCCTAGCAGTTGCTTAATCATGTGCCCGCCCGTCCGGTCCGACTCAGGCGCAACCGACCCTCGATCCCCGAAGGAGTGCTGTTGGCCCCGACGACTTCTACTGATATACCGCGCGCCGCGAGGGCAGTTTTGATTGTTTCCATAGTCTGGAAATCCGGCAAGGTAAAATCAATGGTCAATCGGGATTCACCATATTGAATACCGCGCAGGATTATTTGCGGATTAGCCTGGATCACCGGCGCGATGCTCCCCAGCAGCGGGAGGACATCGGCCTGCCCGGTTTTTCCGCTTTTTCCCTGTAGTTCGCTGTGCAGCCGTTGCATCTGCAGTGCCGGGTCCTGCACGACTTGGGCGTCAGGAAAGGTACTGCGAAACACCTGGGTCATCTCCGAGCGTAATTTCTCATGGGTATTTTTCAGACTCCACCATTCCCAAGTATTGAATCCGAGACTGCCGACCATCCAGATTCCCAGCATGATGGCAGCCGGTCGCAGACCGGGCAGCATTTCCTGTAATTGATGAGAAGGCGCGAAGCTCCCCTGCAAAAGATTTAGCGCCGGTACGGATTCATGGTATCCCGTCCAAAAATCCTGCTTCTGGATACTTAGGGGTAATTTGAGCTGAGAAGCCCAGGAATCCTGTACAAACCCGGAAGGGGGATGAATGATCGTCAGTCCTGACGGGGCACTGGGTTTATCCTGAACTTCGCGCAAGCACATTTCCAGCAACGGCGGTGCCACACCGCCGCTACCGGCTGCGGAGGTAAAACCGGAGGCCATGCCAGTGCGAACCCAGATGTCATTTCCGTGAAAGGTCGCCGACCAGGTTCCGGGTTCGAGCGGGATCGCGAGCAGCGCGGGACAGAATCCGGTCGGGCGCAGCCCGGCTTCGTTCAACTGCGCCAGCCAGGCCTGCATGCGTTCCTTGGCCGTGACCGCCACGGCGAGGCTGCCGTCTTCGAGAATTCTGTAGGAAAAATGCAGTTGTTCCGGCTCTCCGACAAGCTGATCTTCGAGCGCGTAAGGAAGGGCTTGCTGGATTTTGGTTCGCGAGCGCGTTGGCAGGGTCACGCGCGTCAGCAGGGAGTCGGAGGGCGGTGTCCAGACATGCACACGTGTCATGTTGCTCACACCCGGGATTTGGTTCAATTCCGTCACTTGTCCGTGCGGGGCCGCTCCGGCACCATCGCGCAGGCGCCAGTGGACGGTGCCTCGGCGCTCCGGCCATCCTCGTGGAAGGAGCAACTCCAACGTGTCTCCCCGACGAGAGAACGACTTCTGCAGCCCCCGCCACCATGAGGCGGCGGACAGCTTGCGCGATTTGAAGGTCATTTGCGAAGCAGTCATGGAATTACTGGTTAACTGTATTTATGGATTCCATTATATCTTCCCGCCAGCCGGCTTTTCCGGATTTTCTCCGGCCTTCGATTCAGTACTGACGATCCAGCCAGGCAGGCGCTGGCTGTGCCACACGGCGTGGATTGATTCTTTGTCTGCACCCCGCTGAATCAACGCCTGAGTCGTGCGCTGATAGCGGCCGAACAGGGTTTCAATGGTAATTTCAAAATAACTGCTTTTGACCCCAATGTGAACCGGTGGGAGAGTTTTCCCGCCTGCCAGTTCCTGGAGCTTGGTCGTGAGTTTTGCTTGATCCTTATAGGGCCGTTGTTGGTACAGCTGCTCGACGGCGGAGGACGGCAGGGTGTAGAACACCGCGGCCAGTATTTCTTGTGGCGCCGTGTTGACGTTGATTTCGGTGGGTTGAGGCAAGGCGGTCACCCAAGGCAGCAATTTCTCGATCATCTCCGGTGTGAAGCCACGTATCAACCGCAATTCCTCCACACTTTGCAGTGGCTGGTTGGCTGCGCGATACGGGGTTTTCATCTGCAAATAATCAATATCCTCTGCACCGGCGGGCCGGGCATTGCTGTCACTATCAATCCAGTCAATCACGGAATCAGAGAGGTTCGGATCCAGCAAGAGTGTTTTGAGCAAATGCTGAAAGGTGCCAATGTCCGGCGGACTCGGTTGATTGTTCCGTACCAAATTGTTCAGATTGAATTTGCTCTGGGCGTCGATGATCTGTCCCGTGACCAGGCCGCCTTCGACGGGAATTGGCGGGAGTTTTCTGGCCCAATCTTCTGTCAGATCGTCGCTATTGCTTTCATTAGCGTCTTTGGCAAGGATGGTGATAACCCACTCCTGCGCACCGGCGCGGACAACTTCGGCTTGAGCACGATCCGTGAAGTTCTCGGACTGCCGTTGCCAGATTTGTTGATCGAGTCCCAGATATGCCGCCGTGGTAGCCGCGACCGCAACCACCAGCATCGCGGTGATCAGCGCCAGGCCACGTTGTTGAAACACCGGCTTGAAATATTGATTAGCCATTGACCAGCATCAACCTGGTGAATTCGCCTCGTCCCGTGAGTTTCAGTTTGACTTCGACGCCACGGGGCAGGATTTCGGAAATGCCCTCGGCTGGCCACACATCAATCCAGGCACCCGCCGGGGCGTAAAAGCGGACACGAAATTCCTCGACATTTTTGAGAATCGGGGTTTCGACCGGGGCGGTTTGTGGGCCCAGATCAAGCACCGGCCAGGTGAGCCGCATGAGCGTGCCGTCAACCAGCCGATATCCTACCCGCTGCAAGTCGGGACGTGTATTGTCCCCGAATGAAAGTACGCCACCGCGCGTTAATTCCACGCTCGGTTGTGCGATAGCGCGTATATCTGTCGGTTGTCCGCGAAAGGCGGGTTGAGCAAAACCAATGACATCGCGAATGGAGCGCTCACGTGCCTGGGAGAAATCTTCCTCCATACGGGCGAAAGTGATCGAAAGCGATCGCCAGAAATTATGCTCGGACTCCAGGCGCGCCCGGTCATTCATCAGACGGATGAGGCTTCCGTAAGCGATGGCGGAAATCAGAGCAAATATCCCGATAGCCACCAGCAGCTCCAGCAACGTAAAACCTTTTTCTCTTTTCATCTGCCTTAAGTTCCGGAATTGCGCAGGAAGCCCACCAGCTTCGCTTGTGTGTTCGGGCTGTCAGTATCCCGGCGAACGGTAATTTCGATCCGTCGGATTCGCGGTTCGGGGGTAGTGGAAACCTGCTCGCGCCAAAACCATTGTTCGCCGCCTATTTCTGCCTCTCCCTCCTTGGTGTCCGGGGACGGCCAATTGCGACGTATCTGGTGTTCGGTCAGGCGGTTTTGGGCCACCCAAAGTGCTACATTGCGCTCGCGCAAGGCAATCGTGGTGTCCACGGCTTGGCCCATGGTGCGCAGAACCGCGACCAAGGCAATCGCTAGCACCGCCAGCGCCACCAGCACTTCCACTAAGGTAAATCCACGGTCCGATCGGTGCATCATGCCTTTTCCGGTTTAAGCAGGGATTGTGCCGTGATTTCCCCCGTCGACTTGCCTTCCACCTGCCAGCGTGAATCGCCACGCTTGAAGGTAATCGTAAACGGTGGAAGCTCACCAGTCGGAAGAAGAATCAGACGGGGTTTTTCAATATTCTCCTGGCCCTCGATGTTGACGGATGAAACGATGATATCGGGGGGCATGGCTCGCTCGCGAAAAATCCCATTATCCCCGATCGGCCTGAACTGGCGGTTTTCATCCAGCATCTGAAAATAATAGCGTTGGCGTTCGACCGTCACGGCGTATATTTTTCCCTGCAAGATCGCTTCCTGTTGCGCAGTTTGCAGCAGCAGGGCCAGTCGGTGGGCCTCGTCACGCACTGGCGTATCCTGATCGGGATTTAGGTTTACCGTGACAAGCCCGAGAATGATCACGATGACCAGCATCACGACCGCTACTTCGATCAACGTGAATCCCGATAGCCGGCGCGGGATAATCATTTACGTTTCAATAATCAATATTCCAGGACCCGATGTCGGCATTCACCCCTTCGCCGCCGGGTTGGCCGTCCGCCCCATAACTGAATATGTCGATTTCACCTTGCAGCCCGGGATTGAGGTATTGGTAATCGTTTTTCCACGGATCCTTGGGGAGCCGATCGAGGTAACCGCTGCTTTTCCAGTTACGCGGGATTTCGCCAGTTTCCGGTTTTTTCACCAGCGCCTGCAGACCCTGTTCCGTCGAGGGGTAAACGCCGTTGTCCAGACGATAGAGCTTGAGCGCATTGTGAATAGCCTGGATGTCGCTCTTGGCGGCGATGATACGGGCCTGATCCGGACGGTCCATGATGCGTGGGACGATCAGGGCCGCGAGAATACTTAAGATGACCACGACAACCAAGACTTCAATGAGCGTGAAGCCCCTGGGAGCATGTGGTAACCGGATCATGCGTTTCATAAGGTCCTCATTTTATCAGTTGATTCATTTCAAATATCGGTAACAGGATGGCCAGGACGATGAATAAAACGATGGCGCCCATCGCCAGGATAAGCACCGGTTCCAGCAGCGCCGTCAGTGCCCGCACCCAGTTTTCCAGCTCCCGCGTCTGGGCCGCGGCGGCGCGTTCCAGCATCTGATCAAGTTTGCCAGTAGCCTCGCCACTGGCGATCAGGTGAATCACCATGGGTGGAAAGAGCTTGGTCTTGCCCAGCGACCGGGAGAGGCTGCCGCCTTCGCGCACTTGACGCAGCGCGCCTTCCACCGCGGCGCGCATCGGAAGGTTGGTGACGACCTGCACAGAAGACTGCATGGCGTTGAGCAGAGGGATTCCGCTGGCCGTCAGAATACCGAGCGTGCTTGAAAGACGTGCCGCATTGGTACCGCGCAACAGCCGCCCCACCAAGGGGGTGCGCAATAGAAGAGAGTGCCATTGAAGGCGCAAATGCGGCTCCCGCAGGGCTAGGCGAAAAGCGACAATGACGGCCACCGCCATCAACAACCACCACCAGCCGCCGGCACGCAGGGAATCGCTTACGGTAATGAGAATTTGCGTAATAAGCGGCAATTCCTGCCCGGTATTTTCAAAGACCCGTGTGACCTGCGGCACGACATAAACCACGAGACCGATGACCACGGCCGTGGCGACGAGGGTGACGAGCGCCGGATAAATGAAGGCGAGAATGACTTTTTGCTGAAGGGCCTGACGACTTTCGGTGTAATCCGCCAGCCGCTCCAGCACTTGGTCGAGCTTGCCTGACTGCTCGCCGGCATCCACCATGCTGCGAAAGATTTCCGGGAAAGACTCCGGAAATTGCCCCAGGCTGCGTGCCAGCGATTGTCCCTCCAGCAGGCGTGTGCGTACCCCGGCCAGCACGGCGCGGGAGCGGGCGGTTTCCGTCTGCTCGATGAGCGCGTTAAGGCATTCTTCGATGGTGAGCCCGGCATGGATGAGGGTTGCAAACTGACGCGTCAATAGAGCCAGTTCGGAGCCGGGAATTCCGCGATTTAGGGATAAACGCCAGCCGCCACGGCGAGATTCAGCCTGCTTGTCGATGACTTCTACCTGCAGCGGTGTCAGTCCCCGTTCGCGCAACGCCGCTCGCACCTGGCGTTCAGCATCACCTTCCATCACGCCTTTAACGGCGTGGCCCATGCCATTGAGCGCCTGGTATTCGAAGGCGGCCATGATTATTCGCGCGTCACGCGCAGGACTTCTTCAAGGCTGGAAACGCCCGCGCGTACCCAGCGCAGGCCGTCGTCACGGATGTTGCGCATGCCGCGCGTCCGCGCGTAGTCACGCAATTTTCCTTCTGAAGATCCATCGTGAATCAGTGTGCGCAGATTGTCGTCAATGCTTAAGAGTTCGTAAATCCCGGTCCTGCCCTGATAACCCGTGCTGGCGCAGGCGCTGCAGCCTTCCGGCATGTAAATGGTTCTCGTCCCGGATTCGCTTTTGCCGGCATAAAGCAGTTTCATTTCGGCCACGTCGGGCGCGTGTTCCCGCCGGCACACCGGACAAAGTTTGCGTACCAAGCGTTGGGCCAACACCCCCAGCATGCTGGAGGCCACGAGAAAGGGCTCCACCCCCATGTCCACCAGGCGTGTCACAGCACCGACTGCATCATTGGTGTGCAGGGTGGCCAGGACCAAGTGGCCGGTCAGGCTCGCCTGGACGGCAATCTGTGCCGTTTCCAGATCGCGGATTTCCCCGATCATGATGATGTCCGGGTCTTGGCGCAGAATCGAGCGTAGTGCCCGGGCGAAGGTCAACTCGATTCTGGGGTTGACTTGCATCTGCCCAATCCCGTCAAGATCGTATTCGATCGGATCCTCGACCGTCAGGATATTGTGCTGACTGCTGTCGAGTTTGCCCAACGCCGCATAGAGCGTCGTGGTTTTGCCCGAACCGGTCGGTCCGGTGACAAGGATAATTCCGTGCGGCTGGTTAATGAGCGCGTTGAGGGTTTTCAGGGTGTCGTCGGCCATTCCGAGCCCGGTCAGGTCGAGGCGACCCGCCTGTTTGTCCAGCAGGCGCAGCACCACCCGTTCGCCGTGCCCCGTGGGGACGGTGGAAACGCGTACATCCACCGGCCGTCCGGCCAGGCGCAACGTAATGCGTCCGTCCTGCGGCAAGCGCTTCTCGGCGATATCGAGGCTGGCCATGATCTTGACGCGCGAGACGAGCACCCCGTGCAGCGCGCGCTGCGGCTCGACAACGTCCCGCAATACTCCATCAATGCGATAGCGCACTACGGATCGAGTCTCGAAAGGTTCGATGTGTATATCGGAGGCGCCTTCGCGCACAGCCTGAGTCAGGAGAGCGTTGATCAACCGTACGATCGGGGCATCGTCCTCGCTCTCCATCAGATCCTTGGCCTGCGGGAGACTCTGGGTCAGCTCTGCCAGGTCCAGGTCTTCATCCAGATCGTCGACAATGTCCATGGCCTGGGACACGCCGCGTTCATAGGCGCGGTTGAGCGCGGAATCGAACATGGCCGCGCTCAATTCCCGCACCTGAATGGGCTGTCCCAGCGCGCGGTCCAGTTCTGCCAGGACCGTGCTGGTGATGCCCGGCTTGACCCAGACTTCGATCAAGCCATCTCGCTGACAGGCGCTGATGACGCCGTGTCGGCGTGCAAAATGATAGGGAAGACGCTGCGTCCAGGCGGGATCGAGTGACTGTAGATCGGGCGCGTTATCCATGGCGGCCGTGGTGATTAATCAGGGAGCAGTTCGATTCGATGGCGACACGGAATTTGGAACATTAGGTGGGCCAAATTTTTTACTCGGAAAAAGTTCTTCGGAATCAGTGTCGTCAAGTGAGGAAGTCGGCTCGATTGGCTTGAAGTCTTCTAGTTTCGGCGAGGTTTTTTCCCACACGGCTTTTTCCGTTGCCCGCATATGGTCGTAACGGTTACGGGTAAAGCCGTAACTGTCGTCGGCGCTGCGCACGATTATCGGACGTAAAAAAACCATCAGGTTGGTTTTCTTGTGTTGCTTCTCATTGGACTTGAACAGCCAGCCGAGGAGCGGAATCCGACCGAGCAAGGGAACGGCCTGGGTATTGTCCGTAATGCTGTCCTCGATCAGCCCGCCTAATACTATGGTATGCCCATCGTCCACGACCACCGTCGTTTCAATAGACCGTTTGTTGGTGATAAGGTCCTGCGCCCCGACCCCGACAGCACTGGCCACGTTGGAGGTTTCCTGGAAGATCTGAAGCTTGACGGTGCCACCTTCGGATATCTGGGGTTTGATCTTGAGTGTGAGACCGACATCCTTGCGCTCGATGGTCTGGAATGGATTGACCGCGCCAGTCGTCGTCGTGGCTTGAGAGAAACTGCCGGTGAGGAACGGGACATTCTGACCGACGACGATTTTCGCCTCGGCATTGTCCAGCGTCAGCAAATTCGGCGTGGACATGATGTTTCCAAGGTTGTTTTCTTCCAGCGCCCGTGCCAGCGCCCCGAGACCCCGAATTTGCCTTCCATCCACGGTAATGGTCTCGCCGACGAAGCCCAGGGTGAGGCCGCCGGCACCGGCCAGTGACGTGGGATCGACGGCGGCGCTGACAATGCTGGAGCCACTAGCAGGGAAATTTGTGGCAGCGCCGAGTACACCGCCACTTTTTTGGTCTCCAACAAACCATTGCACCCCAAGCTGGGTGGCCTTGTCGGTGGTGATTTCGGCGATGAGTGCTTCAATGAAAACCTGGGCACGCCGAACGTCGAGTTTTTCTATCACGGCACGCAGATTATTAAACACCGCATCCTGTGCACTGATGATAAGCGAGTTGGTGGCTTCATCTGCCTGGATTTGTGAGGACTCGACGGAGGATTTGGTGGGCGCCGGTCGGCCCGCAACCGCAGGAGCCGTGGGTTGCGAGCGGGCCTCACCCGTGAGCAAGCCGCGCAGTATTTCAGCGAGTTTGGAGGCCTCGGCATTGCGCAGATATACCACGCGGGTATTGCCGGCGACTTTGGCCGGAACATCGAGCTTACTCACAAATTCACGAAGATCATTGATGGCACCCATGTTTTCCGCGCGTACCAGCAGGCTGTTGGTGCGCAGGTCGGGCAGAATGGTGACGCGGTCTGCTTCGCCGCCGGCGGCCTGGGCGGGATTCTGAGGTCCAGCGGTGTGAGTAATATTGGGATAAAGACGGACCACCATGTCGGCGATGTCCAATGCCGAGGCGTGCTTTAAGGGGATGATAGCCAGTTCGGCGCCACCACGCTGGTCGATGATTTCAACGATACGCAACAAATTGCGTATATTGTCGGCATAGTCCGTGACGATCAAGGTATTCGCCGGAGGATAAACGGATATCTGGCTCGTCGGCGCCATCAACGGACGCAGCAGAGGTACCAGTTGCGCGGCCGAACTGTACTGCACCGTAATGACATGGGTGATGGTTTGCTCTCCGGGGCGGGGCATGGCCCCGGTGGAAACATCCGCGTTCTGCTTAGCCTCTGCGAGCGGGACCAGCTTGATGAATCCGCTGGCGCTGTCAATGGCGGTATAGCCCTGAGCTTTAAGAGAAGCCAGAAATATTTGGTAAATGGCTTTTTTGGATACCGCCTTGGTGGAGATGATCGTCAACTTGCCCTTAACGCGCGGGTCCAGAAGAAAATTCTTGCCGGTGATTTGAGAAACGGTTTTTACCACCGCCTGGATATCCGCATCCTGGAAATTAAACATCATTTCGCCCGGCCGCAATCCCGGACCGGATGGAGTCGCCACGTTGGCTGTCGCCGATGTCGTAGCCTTTGATGGTAGTCCGGAAGGCATGGGGGATGCTCCCCTTGAACCCGGCGGAGCAGGAGGTGGAATCGCCTGCATGGGTTGTGCGCTCGTTCTCTTAACCCGTGCATTCTCCTCGGTATGTACCGCGAACGGCATACTAAGCAGGATGCCAATCAATATCCAGCCAAGGGTATTTGTCTTTGTAGAGCGGTTGAAATTCATCCTGAAATTAATACTTTCCTGGAATAGATATAAACATGCGAATCACTCAGTTCTGCGCCAATAGATAATTCAAAGAGACAGGTGTCCCGTCGCGCATGATTTCCAGATTTACCGCGTTGATGCTGGCCATCTGTTGATAAAGATTGAGGGCATCTTCTGCGGTATTAATCGGTTGTCCATTGACAGACTTGATGACATCGCCCGCTCGCAGCCCCAGTTTTTGATACAAGCTGCCCGATTGAATTTGACGAACCAGGAAACCGCCGCCACTCGATGGAATAAGCGTTGCGTTTCTAAGAAAATCCGGTGTGCGCATCTGCTCGACCAGTTTGTCACGTGCCACCGTATACTGATTGGGCCCTGTCTCGCGCACTAGTCCTTCGGGGAGGGCAACCACTCGGCTGATATTGGCTGAGGCCGCGGCGGACGGTGGCCGTGTATTCTCCGATCCCTCGAGTAGCAGGCTTTCGAGCACGCCATTGCGACTGATCACGACCCGGTCCGGGTAAACTGCTTGCAAGATGGCACTTTCCGTAACGGCCTGACCGACCGCAAAGGGCTCCTGCGATTGACCATTGACGGAGATCAGCGCGTAGCCTCCGGAACCCGAGGCGATTATTCCAGCAAGGATGAGATTGAGGCTGCTGATGGGAAGATTATCGAGGTGTCGGACATTCAATTCCTGGCTGGCCTGACCGAAGAGATGAGCGGCAAGCAGAGATTGCAGGGAAAAAGCATTGGCCGGTGTCGAAGCCGGTGTGGTAGCCACGATGAGCGGTGGCGGCGATGGTTTGACGAGCATCCAGGTCCATTGGGCCAGGCTCGCAGTGAGTAGCAGCAGCATCCCGCCATTGAGAATTCCCGGGAGCCACTGTCTGACACGGGGATTGGTGATGACCTCGGTAATGCCCATTTATTCAGTATCAGTTGCTTGTACAACGCTGTGGAGGTATCTGAGTAACATTATATCCTGACATCCTGAAAAGCCTAATTAATCCGGGCTCGGTGCCACCGGTGATTATCGCTTCCCAGGCCCAAGGATTTACGGTGAAATACGGGCGTGAGCCGTCCCTTCGTCCATTTACACGTCCATACCGAGTTTTCGCTGGCCGATGGCATCGTCCGAACGGACGATCTGGTCAAAACCGCCGTTCGTCATGGTATGCCGGCCGTGGCCGTTACCGACCTCAGCAATCTTTTTGGGGTGGTCAAGTTCTACCAGGCGGCCTGTGCGGCCGGACTGAAGCCCATCGTAGGATCGGATGTCTGGCTGGAAAACCCAGCCGATCCACATAAACCCTATCGGCTGGTTCTTCTGTGTCGGGACAACGCGGGATACCGGTTGATGTGCCGGCTGTTAACGCGCGCCTACGTAGACGGGCAGCATTCCGGCAAACCTTGTCTCAGTAAATCCTGGTTCGAGGCCCCGATGGCCGGGCTGATCGCGCTTTCGGGAGCACAGGAAGGCGATATTGGTCAGTCGCTGTTATCGAACAATGCGGACCAGGCGGAAGAACTGGCACGTGCGTACCAGGAATGGTTCCCGGACGGTTTTTATCTCGAGCTACAACGTACCGGTCAACCCTTTCAGGAAGATTACAACCACGCCGCCGTGGTGCTGGCGCAGCGGTTGTCGTTGCCCGTGGTAGCAACGAATAACGTGGTGTTCCTGGAGCAGACCGATTTTGATGCGCACGAGGTCAGGGTATGCATTCAGGACGGCCGCGTGTTGACCGACACCCGCCGCCCGCGTCGATACACCCCCCTGCAATACTTTCGCAACACGTCGGAGATGACCGAGTTGTTCGCGGATATTCCCGAGGCCATCGAGAACACGGCTGAAATTGCCCGGCGCTGCAATCTTCGATTCAAGTTTGGGCGCTATTATCTCCCGGCTTATCCGGTGCCCGAGGACATGACGATCGATGATCTGTTGCGTGAGCATTCACGCGCCGGACTGGAAGCACGGCTGCGGCTCATTCCGGATGACAGACGCGAAAACTCCCGGAACGCCTATTTGGAGCGCTTGGAACTGGAATTGTCCACTATCATTAAGATGGGTTTCCCCGGTTACTTTCTGATCGTCGCGGATTTCATTCAGTGGGCCAAGCAGAACGGCATTCCGGTCGGTCCGGGGCGCGGCAGCGGTTCCGGTTCGCTGGTGGCCTATTGCCTTGGCATCACCGAGCTCGATCCGATCAAATACGATCTGCTGTTCGAACGTTTCCTCAATCCCGAGCGCGTTTCGTTACCTGATTTCGACGTTGACTTTTGCATGGAGCGGCGCGATGAGGTCATTGATTACGTCACCCGACGTTATGGTGCGGACCGCGTGGCCCAGATCATCACCCACGGCACCATGGCGGCCAAGGCGGTGGTACGCGACGTTGGCCGCGTCATGGATCATCCCTACGCATACGTGGACAAGCTCGCCAAGCTGATTCCTTTCGAGATCGGCATGACGCTCGAACGCGCGCTCGAAATCGAGCCGCAACTGGCGGAGCGTTACAAGAAGGAAGAGGATGTGCGCGACCTGCTCGATACAGCGCGCACGTTGGAAGGGATGGCGCGCAGCGCTGGCAAGCATGCCGGCGGCGTGGTGATTGCACCGGGACCATTGACGGATTTCATGCCGCTGTACTGCGAGCAGGGCGGTAAACAAACCGTGACCGGACTCGACATGGAAGACGTCGAGAAAATCGGTCTGGTCAAATTCGATTTCCTCGGCTTACGCACGCTCACGATTATCGACAAGGCCGTCAAGAACATCAATGCGGAGCGCGATAGCCAGGGTGAGCTGCCGATCGTCATTGAACAACTCGCCATTGATGATCCCGTGACGTATGCGTTGATCAAATCCGCGCGCACTACCGCTTTGTTCCAGCTGGAGTCACGCGGCATGAAAGATCTCATCCAGCGCCTGCAACCTGACAACTTCGAGGAAATCGTGGCGCTCGTGGCTTTGTTCCGCCCGGGCCCGCTGCAGTCTGGCATGGTGGACGACTTCATCAACCGCAAACACAAGCGCACGGCAATCAAGTACCTCCACCCAAGCCTCGAGCCGATCCTGAAGCCCACCTTTGGTGTGATTCTCTATCAGGAACAGGTCATGCAAATCGCCCAAGTGCTTTCGGGCTATACACTGGGGAGCGCAGACCTGTTGCGTCGCGCCATGGGCAAGAAAAAACCGGAGGAAATGGCACAGCAGCGCGAGGGCTTCGTCCAGGGCGCCACGGCGCGCGGTGTCAGCGACAAGCTGGCGACGCACATCTTTGATGTGATCGAGAAATTCGCCGGCTACGGATTCAACCGCTCGCACTCGGCCGCGTATGCGCTCATCGCCTACCAAACCGCCTGGCTCAAGGCCCACTACCCGGCGGAGTTCATGGCGGCAGTGCTGTCGTCGGACATGGACAAGACCGACAAGGTCGTGACCATGATCGCCGAATGCCGTGACATGCACATTAATCTTCGTCCCCCCGATGTCAATCAATGCGAGTATCACTTTGTGCCGGTCGATCGGGAAACGATTCTCTACGGACTCGGTGCCATCAAGGGCCTGGGGGAGGCGGCCATCGACGCCATCCTGCAGGAGCGTTGCCGGGAGGGGGCATTCAAGGACTTGTTCGACTTTTGCCAACGCATCGATCTGCGCAAAGTCAACCGGCGCGTGCTGGAGTCATTGATCAAGGCCGGAGCGCTCGACGCGCTCGGCACACACCGGGCCGGACTGATCAATTCACTGAATGCCGCACTCGCCGCCGCCGACCAGCACACCCGCAACCGGGATGCCGGCCAGGGAGATATATTCGGGGCCGCAGCCGCGCCAGAGGAAGCGCAAGGGTACGAAACCGTTGCGGAGTGGAGTGATGATCAGCGCCTCGAAGGGGAGAAAGAAACGCTGGGGCTATATCTCACCGGCCATCCGATCGCGCGTTATGCCGAGGAGCTCAAGCACATCACAGATGCCACGATCGCCGAATTGAAACCATCATCCGACAGCACCGTGGTGGTGGCAGGCCTGGTGGTGGCGCAGCGCACGATGCAAACCCGACGCGGCGATCGCATGGCCTTCGTGACCCTCGACGACCGGACTGGCCGACTGGAGCTGGCGGTTTTTTCCGATCTTTATGCGCAAAGCCGGGAATTGTTGGCCAAGGATACGCTGCTGGTTGTCGAGGGGCAGGTCAGTGTCGATGAATATACCGGCGGATTCAAAATGTCCGCCGAGAAGCTCTATAATATTGATCAGGCCCGTTCTGCTTTCAGTGCTCGCTTGGTAATCGATGTGGATGCCGAGCAGGCCGGCAACGGCTTTGTCGAAGAACTGAAGGAAATACTCACTCCGGCGACCCAGGGGAGATGCCCGGTGTATTTGCGTTATCAGGGTCGCTTGGCGGAAGCTGAAATTGTTTTGGGCGATGAGTGGCGTATCAGCCCAACGAACAGCCTGCTGGAGCGTTTATCGCGATTGGCGGGGGAGAGTCATGTGCGCCTGATCTACCGATGATGACGGGGGATGCGGGGCAAGATCGATATGAACCAGAATTATCTCGAATTCGAACAGTCCATTGCCGATCTGGAAGCCAAGATCGAAGCCCTGCGTTATGCGGACAAGGGTGGGGCCATCAATATCAATGAGGAGATCAACAAGCTTAGCGCCAAGAGTCGGAAGCTGACGGAATCCATTTTTCATTCGCTGACGCCATGGCAGATTTCGCAACTGGCGCGACATCCCCTACGACCGTACACCCTGGACTACATCACCCACGCCTTCACTGACTTTGAGCAATTACACGGTGATCGCGTCTTTGCCGATGATCATGCGATTGTCGGTGGACTGGCGCGCCTCGACGGCCGCCCGGTGGTTGTGATCGGACATCAGAAGGGGCGCGACACGCGCGAGAAAGTACGTCGAAACTTCGGCATGCCGCGACCGGAAGGTTATCGCAAGGCCCTGCGCTTGATGCGCATGGCGGAACGGTTTCGCCTGCCCTTGATCACGCTCATTGATACTCCCGGCGCCTATCCCGGCGTCGGCGCGGAAGAGCGCGGACAGAGTGAAGCCATTGCACGCAATCTCTATGAAATGGCGCGATTGCATGTTCCCATCGTGAGCGCCGTGATCGGCGAGGGCGGTTCGGGCGGGGCGTTGGCCATCGGTGTCTGCGATCGTCTGTTGATGTTGCAGTACTCCACCTATTCCGTGATTTCTCCCGAAGGCTGCGCCTCGATCCTGTGGCGTTCCGCCGACAAGGCGGCCGAGGCGGCGCAGGCCATGGGCATCACCGCAGAAAGTCTCAACCGGCAGGGACTCGTGGATGAAATCGTTCCCGAACCGCTCGGGGGCGCGCACCGCGACATGGTCGCGATGGCCAAAACACTCAAATCATCGCTGATTGCCACACTGAACAAGCTTGGCGCCATTCCGATCGAGCGCCTGCTCGAACAACGATATGAACGCATAATGCATTACGGCGAGTTTGAAGAACATTGATAAGCCATTCTCCCCCTCGGCTTTGGTGGATGTTCTGCACCGCCTGGGCCTGTCCTCCTCGACACCTCTGAAAGTCGCTTTCAGCGGCGGGTTGGATTCCTGCGTGCTGCTGCATGCGCTTGGCTCCTTGCGCGAACCACTGGGCTTGTCGCTATCCGCCGTGCACGTGAATCATGGGCTGCATCCGGATTCCGCTGACTGGGCCCGGCGCGCACGGCAGTTTTGCGAGCAATTGAATATTTCCTGTGTGGTTGAATGTATAGAGATTACGCGGGTCCGCGAACATGGCTTGGAAGCCGCGGCACGGCACGCACGATATGCCTGCCTCGCGCGGCATGTCGCACCCGGCGAGGTGTTGCTCACGGCCCATCAGGCCGATGACCAGGCCGAGACCCTGTTGCTGCAGCTGCTGCGGGGAACCGGCATGCAGGGGTTGGCCGCCATGCCGGCCATCACGCAGTTTCACGCCGGACGTCACGCGCGACCCTTGCTGGATTTCACCCGGGCGCAGGTCTCGGCTTATGCCACGCAGGAAAAACTCCAGTGGATTGTAGACACCAGCAACGACGATCTGCGGCTATCGCGGAATTATCTGCGTCATCAAGTTGTACCGCGGCTGGAGGCGCACTGGCCCGGGGCGGTGCGACGGATCGCGCATTCGGCGGGCATGGCGGCGGAGGCCGTCGTGTTGCTGGACGATCTGGCGGAATCCGACTGGATTCTCGCTCGCGGGACGGAGGATTGGAGCTTGTCCATTAGCGCCTTGCGGCGACTGCCACCGCCGCGACAGCGTAATCTTGTCCGTTATTGGTTGCGACGGCAGAGTTTTCTGGCGCCGACGGCCGTGCACCTCAATCAAGTGTTGGCGCAGGTCATGCAGGAACCACGCTCGCGATCGGCCGTCATCCGCTGGGCCGGAGCCGAGGTTTGCCGCTATCGCGATGCGCTGGTGGTAATGAGACCGCGCACGGGAGTGGATTCCACCTGGAGAAATCACTGGAACCTGACTGACCCACTGGAAATCCCGGGTGTCGGTATGTTGCGCGCCGAGGCGTCGCAGGGTAATGGCTTGTCACGAGAACGCGTCGGCCGTGCTCCGGTAATCGTTGGTCTGCGCCAGGGCGGAGAAATCTGTCGCCTGCCAGGACGTGCACACCATCACAAGTTGAAGAAGCTGCTGCAGGAGGCCGGCGTGCCCCCGTGGGAGCGCACCCGCCTGCCGCTGGTATATGTCAACGGCGATCTTGCCGCCATCGGTGAACGCTGGGTTTGTGAACCGTACGCGGCACGCGTGAACGAATCGGGATGGAAATTGCAATTGGAGTCGGTGTCTTAAATAGGGATGTTTGTCTTACTCTCGAAGGCGAGAATCTGCGGTACTCGGCGCGCGCTACGGGGTTGTGAGCAACTTACCTCAAGCCCGCCCGCGGTGCGGGAACCGCTATTCCATCGCGGGCGAAACCCGCCAAATAAATATAAATCGGTTGTGCAAAAGACTGGCATCTGGTAACTTGCGTTTCCGTTCTGCGGTGTTATTCAACTCCTGCTAAACGGGCCGAAATGACCAAATTTGTGTTTGTGACCGGCGGTGTGGTGTCCTCACTGGGCAAAGGCATCGCCTCCGCGTCGTTAGGCACCCTCCTCGAAGCGCGTGGACTCAAGGTAACCCTTCTTAAGCTCGACCCCTATATCAATGTCGATCCGGGCACCATGAGCCCGTATCAGCATGGCGAGGTGTTCGTCACCCAGGACGGTGCGGAGACGGACTTGGACCTCGGCCACTACGAGCGCTTTGTCCGCACTACCATGACCAAGCGCAACAACTTCACCACAGGCAGGATTTACGAAAATGTCATTCGCAAGGAACGCCGGGGCGATTATCTGGGGGCGACGGTGCAGGTGATTCCGCATATTACGGACGAGATCAAGCGCTGCATCCAGCAGGGGGCGAATGACGCCGACGTGGCGCTGGTGGAAATTGGCGGCACGGTGGGCGATATTGAATCCCAGCCGTTTATCGAGGCGATCCGCCAGATGGGAGCGGAGCACGGTACCAGCAACGTGGTGTACATGCACCTGACGCTCGTGCCCTATATCGCGGCCGCGGGCGAACTCAAGACCAAACCCACTCAGCATTCGGTCAAGGAACTGCTGTCGCTGGGCATTCAGCCGGATGTATTACTCTGTCGTGCGGAACGCCCCTTGCCGGAGGACGAACGTCGCAAGATCGCCCTGTTCACGAATGTCCCGACCCGCGCGGTCATCACCGCTCTCGACGTAGATAACATTTACAAAATCCCGCGGCTCCTGCACGAGCAGGGACTGGACGAAATCGTCGTGGAAAAACTCCATTTCAATGCACGCCGCGCCAACCTCGCCGATTGGGACAAGGTGGTGCATGCCATGGAGCATCCCAACGGCGAAATCACCGTGGCCATGGTCGGCAAATACGTGCACCTCACCGAATCCTACAAATCCCTGTCCGAGGCCTTGAAGCATGCCGGCCTGCACACGCTGACGCGCGTCAACATCCGATACGTGGATTCCGAACAGATTGATGCACAAGGAACGGGACAGCTCGAGGACGCGGACGCTATTCTCGTTCCGGGCGGTTTCGGCGAGCGCGGTATCGAGGGCAAGGTCAAGGCCGCGCATTTCGCGCGCACGAAAGGCATTCCTTATCTGGGTATCTGTCTTGGCATGCAAGTCGCGGTCATCGAATACGCACGCAACGTGGCCGGTCTCAAGGGCGCACACAGCACCGAATTCAATGCCAAAAGCCCGCATCCCGTGATCGCCATGATCACCGAATGGACCACGGCTGAAGGCGACAAGGAGAAGCGCCGCGAGGGTGACGACCTCGGCGGCACCATGCGTCTTGGCGGCCAGGAATGCCGCCTGATGCCCGGCACCCACGTGCGGGGTCTGTATGGACGGGATACCGTCCTTGAGCGCCATCGCCATCGCTATGAATTCAACAATCACTACCGCGATCTTTTGCAGGAGAAGGGGCTGGTGGTGGCCGGGACTTCCATGGATAACATGCTGGTGGAGATCATTGAGCTGAAGGATCATCCCTGGTTCGTCGGGGTCCAGTTCCATCCCGAGTTCACCTCAACGCCCCGGGACGGCCACCCGTTGTTCACCGGTTATGTCCAGGCGGCACGGGCGCGCCATGCGCAAGACGTGCCACGCACGCAGGCCGCCGCGACATGAAACTTTGCGGTTTCGAGGCCGGGCTCGACCGGCCGTTTTTTCTCATTGCCGGACCCTGTGTGATCGAATCCGAACAGATGGCGCTTGAGACGGCCGGAACCCTCAAGGAACTCACCCGTAGTCTCGGCATTCCGTTTATTTACAAATCTTCGTACGACAAGGCCAACCGGAGCTCGTCCAAATCCTATCGCGGGCTGGGAATGGAAAAAGGTCTTGAGATTCTCGCCAAGGTCCGCAAGCAGATCGGCGTCCCAGTGCTGACCGACGTGCACGAGGCCGAGGATATCGCCACCGTGGCCGCGGCCGTGGACGTGCTGCAAACCCCGGCCTTTCTGTGCCGACAAACGGATTTCATTCAGGCGGTCGTGGCCGCTGGCAAACCGGTTAATATCAAAAAAGGCCAGTTCCTGGCGCCGCAGGACATGAAGAACGTCGTGGATAAGGCCGTCGAAGCCGGTGGCCGGGATCGCATACTCGTGTGCGAACGCGGCGTGTCCTTCGGATACAATAACCTCGTCTCGGACATGCGTTCGCTCGCGATCATGCGTGACACCGGCTGCCCGGTGGTTTTCGATGCCACGCACTCGGTGCAGTTGCCCGGCGGGCAGGGGATGAAGAGTGGCGGTCAGCGTGAATTTGTCCCGGTGTTGGCGCGCGCGGCGGTGGCCACCGGGGTGGCAGGGCTGTTCATGGAAACGCATCCAAATCCCGACAAGGCCCTGTCCGACGGGCCGAATGCCTGGCCGCTGGGACACATGAAAGAACTGTTGCAAACCCTCCAGGAGCTGGATAGGTGTGTGAAGAAACAAGGCTTTGCGGAAATGTCGCTGCCACCGAACTGATCCCGTTGTCATTTCACTAACTAAGAAGAACCATGCCTGCGATTACTGATATACGTGCGCGCGAAATCCTCGATTCGCGTGGGAACCCCACCGTGGAAGCCGACGTCATCCTGAAATCCGGGGCTCTCGGCCGCGCCGCCATTCCGTCCGGTGCCTCCACCGGTTCGCGTGAGGCCATCGAATTACGCGATGGTGACAACAAGCGTTATGGTGGCAAAGGCGTGAAGCAGGCTTGTGCCAACGTGAATGGCGAGATACGTCGGGCCTTGCTCGGCAAGGATGCCACCAATCAGGAAGCCGCCGATCGAATCATGATCGAGCTCGACGGAACTGAAAATAAATCTCGTCTCGGCGCCAACGCGATACTTGCCGTTTCGCTGGCCTGCGCGCGCGCTGCCGCGGCAGAAAGTAATCAGCCGCTTTACAGGTATCTGAATGGGCTGGCGGGCAAAGTGCCGATGCAGATGCCGGTGCCGATGATGAACATCATCAACGGCGGGGTGCATGCCGATAACAATATTGATTTTCAGGAATTCATGATCCTGCCGGTAGGGGCGACCAACTTTGCCGAGGCCTTGCGCCGTGGTGCCGAGGTATTTCATGCCTTGAAACAGGTATTGCGGGAGAGGAGGCTTAATACTGCCGTGGGAGATGAAGGTGGGTTTGCTCCCAACCTTCAATCGAATGAGGAGGCGCTTCAGATCATTCTTCAGGGGATTGAGCAGGCCGGGTACAAACCAGGCACGGACGTATGTCTTGGTATCGACGTAGCCAGCACGGAATTCAATAAAAACGGAAAATACGAACTGGCTTCTGAACATATCCAGCTGACAACCGGTCAATTCATCGACAAGCTCGCCGGCTGGGTGGACAAATATCCGATCATTACTCTCGAGGATGCCTGCGGAGAGTCTGATTGGGAGGGGTGGGAGTTACTCACGAAAAAACTTGGGCGTAAAATCCAGATCGTTGGGGATGATCTTTTTGTCACCAACACGACGCTTTTGGAGCGTGGCATCAAGCAAAAGGTTGCCAATTCCATCCTGATCAAGGTGAACCAGATCGGGACTTTGAGCGAGACGCTGGCGGCGATTGCGATGGCGCGCGGGGCGGGCTATACCTCGGTGATATCCCATCGCTCCGGCGAAACCGAAGACAGCTTCATCGCTGACTTGGCGGTGGCGGCCGGAACCGGCCAGATCAAGACGGGCTCGCTGTCGCGCTCAGATCGCGTGGCGAAATACAACCAGCTCCTGCGAATCGAGGAAGCGATGGGCCGAGAGGCCAGGTACCCGGGCCTTCGGGCGTTTCCCATGCTGGCCTGACGATGTTTAATCCGGATCCCTTGGCTCGCTCTGCGCTAGAATGTTTTTTGTGAAGATTGCCACTTATGTCCTGCTGGGGATTCTCCTGTTGCTGCAATACCCGTTGTGGTTCGGAAGCGGCGGCGTCATTACGGTGTGGCAGCTCAACCGGGAGATCGATGCGCAAAAAAAAGAAAACGCGCAATTGAAGGAGCGTAACCAGACGCTTGAAGCCCAGGTGAACGATTTGAAACAGGGACTCGAAGTGATCGAGGGGCGCGCCCGCTCCGAACTCGGGATGGTCAAGAAGGGTGAAATCTTTTATCAGGTGATCGACCCCAAACAAACCAACGACACGCCGCCGGATACCAAGCTGGATAAAAAGTAGCTGGGTTGGATGGGGGGCGTTAGTCCTGTTCCAGCACGTAGATAAGCAACACAAACAGGAAAAAAAAGAACTCCGCTAACGTGATCAGGTAGACCAGCCACACGATCCGGCGCGCGGAGGGTTTCATGGGCATCCAGACCCGACGCAGATACCAGCGCCATCCCGGCAACCACGACCAGCGCTTCAACCGCAGGAAATATATCCGCAGCGCCTCGGCCCAGGCATTGAGACTTTTGTCGACCTCCGCTTTGCGTTCTTCGCGCTCCTTGATCGGCAGCAGATCGTAATCATCGGTGATGGTAATGCGGCTGCCTTCCCGTGCCGGCTCGATGGTGAACACGGTCCGTTTTTTGATTCCTCCGACGTAGGCGACGGTGAGGCCGTGGCCGGTTTCCGGCATGACATTCAGATCAAGGGACAGACGTGTTTTGTTGCTCTGGTTCTCAAATTCGGCATGAAACGTCTCTGGCCCGGTTCTTCGCCAGACATCAAAATAGTAATAGGGGTTGAGGCGGTACATGGCCTCGACATCGCGACAATGCCGCTGGACCACGTCGGGGGAAAAGGATACAAGAAAGCTGGCCCAGACGGCGTCGGTGGAATCCACCGGAGACTTGTGTGCCGGTTCCTTGGAATCTTCACCCATGTCGGTTCGGCACGATCATGATAGGCGCGCGCAGGGATCGGAACAGTTTTTCATCCAGCATGTGTGACCGAAAGCCGGTTTTTCCCTTGGAGCGTTTTGAGCCCAGAACGATCAGGTCGAAGCGGCCTTTTTTTGCGCGCGCAACCAGGCATTCCGCAGGCTTCCCGATCACGACCTCGAAGCGATAGCGGATTTTCCGCTTGGCGGCTTCGCGCATCATGCGCCGGATGTGTTTACGGACTTCGCGCTCAAGCTGGGTTTCCACGTAGTTGGCAAAAATATCGCGGGTGGAGGCGTTATTGAGCCAGTCATCGCCCTGCATGCCTTTCCAGAAATCCGGGACCACGATCAAGTGGGTGAGAGTGCTGCCGGCGCGACAGAGGGAAAACGCCATTCGCTCGGCGGCGCGCCCCCCCGGTGTTCCGTGGCTGGCCAGCAGGATTTGTTTCGATTCGAGCATGGGAATATTCCGTCAAAAAAAACCCCGGTGGCGGCGCGAGGCACACCACCGGGGTCCACTTTTCCGGCAATCAGCCGCCTACAATAACATAAACCAGAAAGGCGATAGCAAAAGCAATCACCAGAGCGGCCATGTCTTCCGTGCGATCACTTTTGAAGATGGTGAGCGCCGAACCACGATCAAATTTTTCTTTCGTCATGAGTTAGTCCTCCGCTTAAATGGTTTCACGCACAAACAGCAAGATGACGATGAGCGACCCGATCGCCTTGGTGGCACCGACCACCGAGCCGATCACGAGCGGCTGCCCGCCGGCCTGCTTGATGGACGCCATGGTGATCTGCATGCCTAGGCCCACCAGACCGAAGGTGAAGAACCAGGCAATGAGAGTGCGGAACGTCCCGATCATCTTGGCCGTGTGGTACACCGCCTTGTGCGCGTCCTTGAGGATGCCGGTGCTGTCCTTGGACAAAACCTTGGCATTGGCCACGCCACGCAGGAGCGTGTCATCGTCGATGGACATGATCTTTTTGTTTTCAATCAACCGGGTCAGCGCCGCTTTTTGATCCTCGCGCTGAAGCTTGTCGATATCGGCCTTGAGCTTGGCCACCTCTTCGTCTTTCAGCAATTTGCTCTTGACCTTTCCAGTCTCCGGGTCGGTCTTGACCAGCGTACTCTCGCTGTTGTCAAAATATTTGCCCTTGTAATGCTGGGGCGGGGCAAAAACGCCGGTGGACGAAAGGGCGAACATCAGGATGAAGCCCAGCACGAAAAGCGGGAACTTGCCGAAGATCACCTGACCAATATTGACCTTGAGGCCGGTCTGTTCGCGCTTCACGTACCAAAGAGCGAGCCACAGGACGATGATCGGCAGGAACAGGACGCGCGTGATGTTGAAGATTTCCGCGACCTTGAGGGTTTCGATGCCGGTCGGCTGGAACGCCAGCGCCGCTCCCGCGACCTGTGCCGAGTTGAGGATGCCGGTGCCGGCCCAGGCGCCGAACTGGATATAGCCCATTCCCAGCGCCTTGCCGACGATCGGGAAGATGAACATCATCAGCACGCCCCAGAGCAGGATGGTGCCGATGGTGTAGGCGATTTCGGTGGACTTGGCGCTGACGACCGGGGCCGCGGCGACCGAGGCCGACACACCGCACACGCCCATGCCGGCCGAAAGGACGCCACCCATGGAGTTCGGAATATTGCGCCGTGATCCCATCCACAACACCATCCAGACGGAACCCAGCACGAAGAAGCCGATCAACACCACCGACAAGCGGCCGAGATGCGCCAGTTCTGCCAGACTGTACAGAGTGCCCAACAGGATAACGCCGGATTTAAGTCCAAGACGCGAGAGTCGCACGCCGTTCTCGGCCCAGTCCGGTATCTTGAA
>Ga0224512_10000257_pt1 | contig 56542 bp, 49 predicted proteins | sample SF_May12_sed_USG_4_FD_169103 | JGI IMG/M metagenome (GOLD analysis project Ga0224512, IMG submission 169103) | Sediment microbial communities from San Francisco Bay, California, United States - SF_May12_sed_USGS_13 | ecosystem: Environmental > Aquatic > Marine > Sediment | place: USA...
CACTCGTTCCCGCACCCGCCGAGGGTCAGCTCGCGCTGCCGCCCGACAACGAGTTCCAGCAGCTGACGCTGTCGGCCGCATACCAGATCGATTCCCGGAACCATCTCGGCGCCGATTTTGCGGTCGGCCGTATGGAGCAGAACGAGAAGCTTCTGCAGGCCACGCTGAACCCCGCGCTGGTGGTGCCGCCGTTGCCGGACGACTCGGCCAATGCCGAGGTCGATACCACCAACGCCAGGATCAAATTCGTTTCGATGACGACCGACAGGCTTCGACTCAGCGCCTCTTACAGTTACGACGAGCGCGACAACAAGACCCCGCAGCTAATGTATGACTGGGTAGTAACCGATATCGTCCTGGCAACCCAGCGCGGTAACCTGCCTTACAGCTATACGCGCAATTCGGTCAAGCTCAGGGCCGACTACGATTATTCCGGGGGCACCCGGTTCGGTGTCGGCTATGATATCGATGAGCGGGAACGAACCTTTCAGGAAGTCGACGAGACCAGCGAAGATACGCTCTGGGGAACGATTCGCGTGCGCAGCGTCGACACCCTGTTTCTCGAATTCAAGCTCGCCACCAGCTCGCGGGACGCATCTGCATCCGAGATCGTAACGGCGATCGTACCGCCGCAAAATGCCCTGATGAACAAGTACAATATGGCCGACCGGGAGCGCGATTCGATCGGCGTCTTCGCCAGTTTTATGCCCCGTCCCGACTATAGCGTCGGGCTCAGCCTCGATAGCGCCAGGGATCAGTTCGACAAGTCGGAACTCGGATTGACGAAAAGCAGCGACAATAGCGCCAACGTCGATCTAACCGCGATGCTGTCGGACACGATCAACGTCAATACATTTATCGGGCGGCAGCGCATCAAGTCGTCCCAGTCCGGCAGCCAGACGTTTGCCGGTGCGGACTGGTCCGCCACTACCACCGACAGCTTCGATAACTTCGGGATCGGCATGAATTACATCCTGATCGAGGATCAGCTCGACGTCGGCGCGGACTACAGCCGGGCGCGCTCGACCGGCGAGATCGCCGTGACCAGCGGTTCGCCCGGCCAGGCTTTTCCCGACCTCGATACCGAGCTGGAGACCATCCGGATTTACCTCAATTACCGCCTCGACGAAAATCTTACGCTGCAGGCCGCCTACTGGCACGAAACCTATGACTCCAGCGACTGGGCCGTCGACGGGGTGGCGCCAGATACCGTTTCCAACCTGCTGAGTTACGGCGAGCTGAGCCCGGACTACAGCAACAATGTCGTCAAGCTGGCGATGCGCTACCGGTTCTGAGCCCCGTTGCGTTTCCATTATCGGGATACCGAGTCTGACCTCGACCGGGCTGAACCGGGATCGAGGCGGATAAACAATCCTGCCGTTCCCCGGATTTCGCATTTATTCAGCGATGGTTCGATTAAGAATCGATATGCATAGTATTAAAATACCAATAACCGGTAACTTAAATAGCCGAGTCGTTGATCTGCGTCAATTAAGACCACAGGAGGGCTACCTATGCTTGTTTTAGTGGAAGCCAATGCATCTAATGACAATAAAGAATGAAAAATGAAGATTGAAAAAATTGTCTATCCACGCAACGTGCTTTTTCAGCACCACAAAATTCATATCGGGGGAAGGCTGTCACCTTCCCAAAGATTTCTTTTCTGAAGTTCTCTATTAAGGAGGGGCTACCATGACCTGCAAAACGAAAATAAGACTGCTTGGGGCATTACTGATATCGATATTTCTGGGTTTGTCGGGATGCGGGTCCGATGGCGCCGATGGCAAGGACGCCGATCCGGCCGTACTTGCGGACCTCCAGGCCCAGATCGATGCGTTGAATGAGGCGAAAGACGTCAAGCCCGAGGCTTGTGTTATATGCCATGACGACAGTGGCTCGCTCGCCAAATCGGGGGCCCAGCATCAGGCCGATTACGAAGAGTTCTATCAGGACCAGGCACTCAGAGTAGTCAATTTGAATTACGTATATACCGCTCCTGTTCCCCCTGCCACGACTGGAACCGATACCGTCACATTTGACATGGCCAAGAAAGACGAATTCGGGATTTATCAGAATTTCGATTGCAGGCTCGCCACCTCTAATCCTGAACCCGATGTCACTGACGCACTCGGTATCAACTTCGTCCAATACGATCCGGTAACCAGGGAATTTTCCGATGGTGCCGCGAGTACGTTCTGGAAGCCTATAAAAGGCGACTTAACCTACGACGGCAACGGCGGCTGCACGAGTACCAGTAACTCAAATACACTCGGTGATTTGAGTTTGTTGAATGGCCACATCGCCGTATATGGCAGGGATGAAACACTGCCTTCAAATAGCGCCGGTAAACTTGATAATCCCAAATTTCCGTTTGCAGCAATGATAAAAACCGGTGCCGGCACAGATTATGTGTCTCTTGCCAATGCTTCCGGCTGTGAAAATTGCCATACCCGGCCATTCCTCAAGCATGCCTACATTTATGGCGAAGTCAGTGAAAACGTTACTGATCTCGCCGTCGCAGGTAACGACGGCAACGATTTTTACGTCTGTAAGACTTGCCACCTCGATCAGCGTAACGGCCGCCACGAGGACTGGCAGCTGTTAAAGGACAATCCTACACGCCATGCCGCCCTTCATGAGCTGGCCGAAGCGGCTGCTGCTCAAGTCCCACCTGACACGACCAAGGATTCGATTAGAGAAAATATGGACGCAGCTGAACTGGCCAAGTACGCCTATAAGACCAGGCTGATGAATGACTTGCACATGTCGCATAACATGGAGTTCGGCTACCCGCAGTCCATGCTAACCTGCAATACCTGTCACGCAGGCAAGCTTGTCGAGACCTTGGCGACCGAGAATTACACGGCTGAAACCTGCATTAGCTGTCACGCGGTGGATAAACTGATAGAGAAAATGACGACCAACAGGTTAGGCGTTCCTATTACAGTCCATAATAATTTTATTGATACTCCGGCTAATCTGAAAGCTGCGACCTGTAATGCCTGCCATTCGCCACCTGGATTTCTGGATCCCCTTGGGAATCCATATCCCTCAGCGGGCGTCGGTCCCGAGTTCACTGATATCCACACCGGTTACGATCCGGAAATCTACACCAGCGACGGGACCAAGTATTCCGAGGCCCTCGAGGTTAGCGTGGATTCGGCGTTGTTCGATGCGGCTACCAACATTCTTACGATTGAATTCTCTGCGGCAGAACTCGATACTAACGGGGATCCAGATACAGCAGCGCTCGCCGATTACGATGCCGAGGATATCGTACCCCTGGTGATCATTGGACCCTACGGCTACGATACCAAGCATTACATCGTGGGCCCGCACAACCGCGACGAGAACAGGAACCGGTTGCTCGAGTACGAGTTGGTGGGCAACTATGATCCGGCTGATCATCCTCGAATCACCGAGGTGGACACCGGCGATCCCACCACCTGGGAAGTTACCGTCGACATGTCGATGTGGGCCGACATGATTGCCGATGGCACGATCAGAAGACTGGAAATTGGTGTTATGCCGGAATTGGGCCACAAGACATTGACGACTCTGGATAGGAGTGGAAATCCGGTCCCGCTGGTGCTTGCAATGAATGCCCCATCCAGGACCTTCGATCTGACCTCGGCTCTCCCCGACGGGACAGCGACCGACACCTTCGTGGTCGAGGATGACGTGGTCGACGTTCAGAACGGATGCAACTCCTGCCACGATGCGCTGGCGACCACCTTCCACTCTGCCAACCGCGGCGGCAACATCAAGATCTGCAAGATGTGCCACGTGCCATCGTCCGCCGGTTCGCACCTGGAGATGCAATCGAGGTCGATCGACTCCTACGTGCACGCGGTGCACTCGTTCCAGGTGTTCGATATCGGCGACATCGATATCGCTGACCCGGTGGAGGCAGCCGAGCACGACCACAAGCTCAGCGCAGAGTTCCCCCGGTTCGGTGTCAAGAACTGCGAATCCTGCCATGTGCCGTTTGATGAAGTCCTCGATAAAGGTACTTATGGCGTGCCCGATCAATCGAAGTCGCTGCCGAGCCTGCATGCGGGCAGCGACGATACCCAGTTCGAGCGCAATATCAATGACGTCCCGCGCTACGTCATGGGTCCCGCGTCCCGGGCCTGCGGTGCCTGTCACCGCGCTCAAATGCTGAGAGCGGACGATGCGAATAAACTCGCCGCGTTCAACGAGCACGTCAAGACCTTCGGTTACCTCGTCGAGGATGGCGATGGCGTCTGGGATGAGGTTGTCAAGAAGATCATGTTGATGTTCGAATAGGGAGATCTTAGCGAGGCGGGCCGAGGCCCGCCTCGCCTTATCCGGACCCCGGGATCAGGGTTGATACATTAAAGATTGATCATCATCGGTTCTTCTCTTCGCGGAAGCTGCCCGGTACGAATAACGATCTGAATACCTGCGCATCGGCGCCCCCTGGTGGCCGGATGAGGGCGCGTTGCCGTGGTGGCCCGGACCGATATTGGCAGCAACGGGAGCAGGCAATCGATTACGCGGTGGCAATTACCGATTAGGTACAGTTTATTTTCGACTAAAAAGTCATAAAGTAACAAGGTCTTTAACACACCGGTGAGTTATAATTTTTCGACAGATCCGCCTGGAAGCTAGTATTTAACCGATGATTCTAAACGCAGTTGTTGCCATTTTTCTGCTCATGATGCTGGTCGCGCTGTTTTTTTTCACGGTCACCCGGGGAGCGCTGCTGCTGCGCGCGTTGTCGCCGGAGACGGCCGGCGATAAATCGCACGTTTACCCGATCTACTCGGACATGCGGCTGATCAAGCTGGTCGACTACCAGCCGATTATTGCCGCGATACTGTTATTTCAGTACGACCGGCTGGTATCGCGGATCGTATCCGGCCTTCGCCAAATGGATTTACGCGACAAGAAAGTGCTGATCACTTCATGCGCTTTCGGCAATGTCATCCCCGAGGTGGTAACAGCCGCGCTGCAGTCGGGGGCAGAGCGTATCCTGATTGCCGATATCGTGCAGAACGAACTCCTGCATGCCAGGAGCAAGCTCGGCGAGCATAACGATAAAGTCGATTTTATCGAGGATGATGCCACCAACCTGCGGCTCGACGACGCGGTGGTCGATGTCAACGTCGTGTTTTTCCTGTTGCACGAATTGCCGCATCACCTCAAGTATCGCGCCTTGGACGAAGCGGGGCGCATGCTGCGTCCCGGTGGCAGGCTCTACCTTGCCGAATTCCACCGGCCGAGCACCTGGGTGCTGCGTGCGCTGAGCTGGACCTACTTCAAGGTATTCGAACCCTATGGGCTTGCGTTGTGGGATTCGCACGATCCGGTCGATTATCTCGAAAGCACGGGCGGCCTGTCCTGCCAGCGCACGACGTATTTCTTCGGCAATTTCCAGGTCATTACCGCGACCAAGCTGCACAATCCATAAACCCCTTCCCGGCGCTCGCTCAACCGGATCCTCGTCGTTTTTTACGTCTTTTCATCCCGAAATTGTTGCAGTGCAGCATTATAAGGCCTATGATTTCCAGATGTCCGCAAATCCGCGTACCTACCATTCCACCGAAACCCTGCCGGATGGCGGTGTGCTGCACCTGCGCGCGATCCGGCCTGGCGATCGCGAAGCTCTGCTGCGCGAATTCCGCCGCCTGAGCCAGCAAACCGTGCGGGATCGGTTCTTCTATGCGAAGCAGGTGCTGACGCCGAAGGAACTGACGTTTCTGACCGAGGTTGATTTCCGCTGCCACGTCGGGCTGGTCGCGGAACTGGAAATCGACGGGCACAGACGCCCCGTCGCGGTAGGTCGCTTCATGTGCGAGCAGGAGCTGCCGGATCGCTCCGAGATTGCGATCACCGTCGTCGACGAAATGCAGGGCAGGGGTATCGGCAAGGCCCTGTTGAAACACTTGATTCACTGCGCGCGCGAGCTCGGCGTCCGTTATCTCGACGCGATGGTCCTGTCGGAAAACAAACGCATGTATCGACTGATGCGCCGTACCGGCCTGCCGATAGAATCGCGCACCGACGGCAGTGTCTGCACCTTGTCTCTGCAGTTGTAATTTCATGGGCAGGGATTTACCCTTCCACGTCCGCGCATGACCTGCTCCTTTTCAAGTTATGTTGATGTAATTGTTATGGAATAAATTCGCAGGCCTGCTGTATATGTTATCGAGTGCGGTCATCATTTGCGACTCAACCTTGTAGACTACAAACCAGGAGACATCCACGATGAAAAAAACAGTTATAAGCTTGCCAGCCATAATGCTGCTGGCATTCAGTCTTCCCGTCCTTGCCGCCAGTTGCCCCAAGGACATGAAGAGTATCGATGCTGCGCTCGCGGCGAACCCATCCTTGAGCGCCGCCGACATGGCGCGTGTCAAGGAATTGCGTGCCTCGGGAGAGGCGCTGCATAAATCCGGCAAGCACGCAGACTCGGTCGCTGATTTGCACGAGGCGATGAAATTGCTTGGCATAGAGTAAAATAGGCCGCTCCGACACCGGATCACCGTCTTGACCCGATTCGAAATCCTGCTCGTCGACGAGATACCTGCGCTCAGGCGTTATGCTCGTGCCCTGTGCGGGGATATCGGTCAGGCGGATGATCTGGTGCAGGAGTGCCTGCTGCGAGCCGTCAGCCGGCGCAGGCTCTGGATAAGCCGAAAGGGAATGCGGCCATGGCTGTTTACGATATTGCATAATATTTTTGTCAATACCTTGAGTCGCCAGATCAGATCCCCGATCGCCGGGTCGACCGAAAATCACGAACATGCGATGACATCGGAGGACAATTCGGATCAACTCTGCACACAGTCCGATTTTGAAAAGGCGCTGCTGCAGCTTTCATCCGATCAGCGCGAGGTCCTGTTGCTGGTAGGGCTGGAACAAATTTCGTACAGGGACGTAGCAAAAATCGTCGGTGTGCCCGTCGGAACCGTAATGTCGCGCCTGTCGCGCGCCCGGGAGCACCTGCGCAAGAACCTGGAAGGTGAAGTGAAACTGGCGAAAATCAAGTGCGTAAAATGAATCACGGTAATCAGAAAGTGACCGAGGACGAACTGCAGAGGTTTGTCGATGGCGAGCTGGGTGAGGCGCAGGCGGAGCGATTGAGCGCTGTCCTGGCCAGCGACGAGGCGCTGGGCAGAAAGGCTGCCGATTACCGGGAGATCAATCGCAGGCTTGGCGAAATCTATGATGAGAAGACGCAGGGCCCGATTCCGGCCAGGCTATTGCTGGCCGCCTCCGGACGCAGCGGTTCGCCGCTTTGGCATGTCGCCGCGGCTGTTTTATGGCTTGGTGTCGGCGCTATCATCGGTTTTTCGCTACAGAACCAGCGCGATGCTGACGGGTTCCTCAGACCCTTGCCGGTGGAAGCGGCGTTTGCCCACGCTGTCTATGTTCCGGAAGTCAGGCATCCCGTCGAGGTCGGCGCATCCGAACAGGAACACCTCAATGCCTGGTTATCGAAGCGCCTGGACAGGCCCATTGCCGCCCCCGATCTGCGTCCGGCAGGCTATGCCCTCATCGGTGGCAGGCTGTTGCCTGACGGCCATCGCCCGGCCGCGCAGTTCATGTTCGAGGACGCCACGGGGCAGAGAATAACGCTTTATATCCGTCATGCCCTCGATACCCGGGAAACCTCTTTCCTGCATGCTGAAAAAGCGGGTCTCGGGATCGTGTACTGGGTGGACAACGGGCTGGCCTACGCGCTGACGGCGGCGACCGGCAAGGATGATCTGACCGAAACCGCGAAAATCGTTTACCGGGAGGTAAATCCGTAACCCGGTAGTGCGCCAGAAATCCCCGGTTACCCGGATTTCCAGGCCCGGCTTCAATCCAGAACGGGCTGATCGCTCAGCTCTCGCTAATCCTGGTTATGTTCATAGCAGTGCCTCAAGCGCGCTCAGTTTCTGGTAAGATATGCATCTGTTCAAGCAGTCAATCAATCCAATGGCCAGACCCGATATTCTGATTTCGTAATGAAAGCTAACCTGATTCAAAAATACAATATCCCGGGACCGCGTTATACCAGCTACCCGACGGTTCCGTACTGGGATCAAGACTCGATCGATGTGGAGAAATGGAAGCAATCGGTCGACCGGGCATTTCTCGAGAGCAATGCAAGCGAGGGAATCAGCCTCTACGTCCATCTTCCCTATTGCGAGAGCCTGTGCACCTTCTGCGGCTGCCACAAGCGGATCACCAAACGACACGAAGTCGAGGCGCCTTATATCGATGCCCTGCTGAACGAATGGGGCAGTTATCGCGAGCTTTTTTCAGCTACCCCGCGCATCAGGGAACTGCACCTGGGCGGGGGTACCCCGACCTTCTTCAGCCCCGATAACCTGCTGCGGCTGATCGACGGCATCATGCAGCACGCGCGATTGGCCGACGACTTCGAACTCGGTTTCGAGGGCCATCCGAACAGCACTACCCGGGAGCACCTCGCAACCCTGTACGACCTGGGATTTCGCCGCTGCAGTTTCGGCGTGCAGGACTATGACCCCGTGGTGCAGAAAGCCATCCACCGGATGCAGTCGTTCGAGCGGGTGCGCGAGGTGACCGAAACCGCCAGGGAGACCGGCTATACCTCGATTAGCCATGACCTGGTCTTCGGCCTGCCGCACCAGACGCTCGACAACGTCATCGACACGATCGAGAAAACCAACAGCCTGTTGCCCGACCGGCTTGCATTCTACAGCTACGCGCACGTGCCGTGGATCAAGGGTACCGGGCAACGCGGCTTCAGCGAGGCAGACCTGCCCCGGGACGAGGCCAAAAGGGCCCTGTACGAGGCCGGCAAAAAGCGCTTTGCCGAACTGGGTTACACCGAAATCGGCATGGACCACTTCGCGCTGGAATCGGACAGCCTGTACCGGTCCATGCAGGATGGAAGCCTGCACCGCAACTTCATGGGGTACACGGCCAACAAAACACGGCTCATGATCGGACTCGGTATGTCGGCCATCGGTGATTCGTGGTACGCCTTCGCGCAAAACGAGAAAACGGTGCCGGAGTACGAGGCACGCGCGAACGCCGGCGAGTTACCGGTATTTCGTGGCCATCTGCTAACCGATGAGGACCGCCTGATCCGGCAACATATCCTGGATATCATGTGCCGCTTCGAAACGAGCTGGGAAGAACCCGACAGGCGTTTCCCGGAACTGGAAGAATGCCTGCGCAAGCTCGGGGAAATGGAAGCCGACGGACTGCTGAAGCTCGAGCAGGATAAGCTCCTCGTGCCAGAACCCTCACGGCCATTCGTCAGGAATGTCTGCATGGCCTTTGATCTCAGGCTGATGCGTAACGCGCCCGATACCAGAATCTTTTCGATGACGATCTAGGCCGTTCCGGCATCGCGAGTCACCGGTTGACCTGGATCCTGTCGCGCCTGTGCGTCGCGCTGTAATCGATATCGGGACCCTTCGGCACGATACCGCCAGGATTGATCGATCGATGGCTGCCGAAGTAGTGTGTCTTGATGTGGTCGAGATTAACCGTCTGCGCCACTCCGGGCACCTGGTAGAGTTCGCGCGTGAAATCCCACAGGTTGGGATAGTCCACGAGGCGCTTGCGGTTGGTTTTGAAGTGAGTGTAGTACACCGGGTCGAAGCGAACGAGCGTGGTAAACAGTCGCCAGTCCGCCTCTGTAATCTGGTCGCCGACGAGGTATCGATTCGCAGCGAGCCGGGATTCCAGTTCGTCGAGCGTTGCGAACAGTTGATCGTAGGCGCGCTCGTAGGCCGCCTGCGAGCGCGCGAATCCGCACCGGTAGACGCCGTTATTGACGGTTTCGTAGATCTGACCGTTGAGCGAGTCGATCTCGTCGCGGTATTGCCCGGGATAAAAATCGGCATCCGATTCGGCGAATTCGTCGAACGATGAATTCAGCATGCGGATGATTTCCGACGACTCGTTGTTGACGATGGTGCGCTCTTTTTTATCCCATAGTACCGGGACCGTGACGAGGCCGTCGAATTGCGGATCGGCGAGCCGGTAGACTTCATGCAGGTAACGCGAATGGTTGACATGGTCCTCGCTCGCGCCCGGGTATTCGCCGAAGACCCAGCTCTCCGCGGGCATCAGCGGGTGTACCACCGAAACCGTGATTATTTTTTCGAGTCCTTTCAGGGCGCGGAAAATCATCGTGCGGTGCGCCCATGGGCAGGCATGGGAAACATACAGGTGGTAACGACCCGGTGCGGCGGCAAAGCCGCCGCTGCCGCTGGGACCAGGCAGCCCGTCGGGCGTTACCCAGTTGCGGAATGTCGAATCGCTGCGGATAAATTCGCCCTTGACGGTTTCCTGGCTAGTTTTCATTTGATCGACTCCAGATAAGTTTACTAGTTGGGAATGCATGGGTGGAGCCCATGCATTCGCTCCGCATCAGTGGTCGACGGCAAGCCTGCCGGGTTTCAGGTAACCGTCGAGGCTGTAGGCGCCGGCGCCGTGAACCGCGAGCAGCAACAGGCCGCCGGCGATCGCAAGGTTCTTCATGAACAGAATCATTTGCATCTGGTCGCCGAGATTATTATGAAAGATCACCGCGGCAACGATCGTGAACCCGGCCAGTGCGATCGCGGCGAGCCGGGTTTGCCAGCCGGCGACCAACGCGATACCGGCACCGATTTCCAGCAGGATAACGAGTGGCAACAGTATACCGGGAACGCCCATGGATTCCATGTAGCCCTGGGTGCCGGCGTAGGCCTCCGCGCCCAGTTTGCTCAGCCCGGCAAGCAGGAAAATATGACCGAGAAGTACCCGGGCGATTAATTGGCTAAGTTTACTCATTGTCTTTACCTCCAGGATTCGCATGGTTAACAAAAGCTGCGGCAGGTTTGTTCGCAGGGAACCGATTGCCACAGCCCGGGTTAATTTAATCTACACAGAAATGATAATAAACATAAGTATTTTCATATTATTGTTGCTAAAAAGATAACAATATCGAGGTCAGGGTTGCATTAGCGTTGCCCGCACACAAGCTTCGCGACCCGCGTACACGGCTGTGATCAGCAAACGCTTCAGCCGAGGTCGAGAAACTCGGATTCGCCGCGACCGAAACGATGTTGTACCAGGTCGCGCAGCGGTTCGATCAATGCGGCCAGCGTAATCATCAGCACGCCGAGCAGTTCGCGCGCACCGAAGGGTTCGTCGGTCATGAGGCTCGCGGTGATCGTGCCGACGCCGATCTCGACCATGAACAATATGCCCGCGATTCCCGGGTTGAGCTGGGTAGGGCCGTAGATCACCGCGAAACCGGCCGGAATCACGAGAATCAGCGCGATCGGAATCATCCACGGTAACACGTCGACAAACAGCGATAGTTGCGGCAGCGAATCGTCGCCGTAGCCGAAGAAGTAAAGCGTTACGGCGATCGCCGCGATACCGTTCCACAGGAAAAACCAGAGCGCGTAGTCGACAGGACTCTCCTTGCCCATCAGCATCATCAGGCTGGCGATCGCCCACAATACGCCCGCCGCAAGCGCGATCCAGTCGCCGACGTTGTCGGGCAGCGGCAGCCCTGCATCGATACCGAAAATCGTCAACATCCCGCCGATCCCCAGCAGGATCGAAATCCAGCGAATCGGCGTGATCCGGTCACCGAGAAACATTCGCGCCAGCAGAAACCCCCAGATCGGCGTCAGGTAAAAAAGAATCAGAACCCGAACCACGTCGGTAAAGATGAACGCATTGGTGTATGCGACCAGCGACAGACCGACCACGATTCCGGTGACGTGAAAATGTGGCGGAGCCCGCCTGATATAAGACCATCGCCAGGCGATCAGGGGCAGAATCAGGATCATCGGTATGACGTTGAAAACCAGCGCCGGCAAAACCTCACGCAAACCGGCCTGCTCGAGCGCGCGCAGCGGAATCCAGTAGAGCCCATAGGCGAGACCGGCGTAGAGGCTCGCGAACTTGGCCAGCGTTTGCGTCGAGAAGCGTCGCATCAGGATGCGCAACCCTTTGCAATGCTGATTATTCGAAATTCGGTCGATGGCATGTCTGGCTCCCGTACGTAAGCGGGAATGGTCGTTGGTACCGGGGCCGGATTATGGTGCCTGCGATAGGCAATAACAAACAATTCGATTTCCGGCGCGTCCTATTGTGCGAGCTTGCAACGCATTGTCGCTTTGCTATGCTTGCTTGCAACCTCGAAAATTTTTCTCTAAGACAGTCACCTGACTGGATTCGGGCGCTTTATAAAATTCTCGCTCAAGCGGGATGCGAACTTCGGAGAAAATACTATTGCGCCATTATGCAGATGGAGCGGGGCTCGAATCATGCAAAAACCTCTAACGATCCTGCTCGTCGTCATAGTTTTGTGCCCGTTTATGGGCGTGGCGGCCGACGCCGGGCCATTGGATTATGGTTTTCAGCTGAATCTGGAGCGCTCGACGCTGGCGGGATTGAGTCTCGGCGCCGAACCCGACCTGGACCAACGTATCGAAACGGATCTCGAACTCGAGTTAACCCTCGAATATCCGCTTACCGAAAACCTGTATCTCTTTTTCACCGGTGTACTGTTCGACAATTCCGCAACCATCGAGTCGATTGGCAGCGAAGCGAAGCTGGCGGGACTGGAGCGAAAGGCAATCGGCGTCGGTTATTTCTTCGGCGAGCAAATCAGTTCGGAATTGATCCTGGGGCGCATGGAGTTTGTCAGCAGCAGCGATTGGTGGCCATGGTGGAACGAGGAACTCGACGCGATTCGCATCGAATCGACCTATGGCGATTTCGAGGCGATGCTGGCGCTGGCCGAGGAGCAGGCGCGCGATTCAAGCGGGGCGGATTTCATCGATCCCGAGTTCGACGGCGTACAGCGTCTTATGCTTAGTCTGGGCTGGGAATTCGCGCCCGATCATCGGCTGGTTGTATATTACCTGGATCAATCCGACGGCTCGCGCTCGTTCGATGTCGGTGACTTCGAGCAAGCGGACAGGATCGATGAAGAGGATTCGAATCTGCGCTGGAGTGGCATTAGCTACCTCGGCGGATTCGAGGTGAAAACCGCCGGAGAGTTTGAAATAGAGCTGCATGGTGCCCGGGTCAGCGGGGATGAAACGGTTTACGAATTCGATGATCCGTCCGCCGATACTGCCCGCGTAAGCGGACGCCGGCAAAACTCGGTAAGCGGGTCGGCGCAGGGCTTTCGATTCGGCTGGACCCCGGCCCAGTTCGACGAATGGACCCTGGTCCTGGGCAGCGCCCGGGGTTCGGGGGATATCGATCCCGACGACGGGCGCGAGCGATCCTTTCGACAAACCGGTCTGCAGGGTGATACCGAATCCTACGGCGAGCTTTACCAGCCGGAACTCTCTAACCTGGTCGTCGACCTGCTGGGCGTCGAGTGGGCAGTCAGTGGAGGCGTAGCGCTCGCCCTGTTGAGATACGATTATCGCCAGCGTGCGCCCGCCATCGAAATGCGTGACGTCAGCATCGAGCTCGATCTGTCGGGTACGGATCGTGATCTGGGGAGCGAAATCGACCTGGTGATCACGGTTACCGCCAGGGACGGGCTGGAACTCAGGCTGACCGCCGCCGAGTTCGACCCTGGCCGGGCCTACGGCGCCTACGCGGGCGAGGGCAGCAGCTTTTTTCATTTCGAGCTCGCCTACGAGTTCTGAGCCGGGTTGCCTAGCCGGGCTGGTGCAGCGCCGCCTGCAGCCCCGAAATCCTGACCCTGAATACCTGCCGGCTGTCGAGTTGCAGGCTGACTTCCAGCTGCAAGATCCGCGCGAGCGCGTCGACAAGGGTCAATCCAAGCCCTGAGTGACCGCTGCCGGCATGGGTTTTGTGCTTCCGCCAGAAACGATCTTTCATGTGCACGATGTCCTCGGGTTTGAGATCGGTGGACTCATTCTTGACCTCGAGCACGATCTTTTCATTGCGAATTTCGGCGGCAAGCTGAATTTCGGCGTTCTCGGGGCTGTAGCTGATGGCGTTGATAAACAGGTTGCTCAGGATCATGCCGAGTTTCTCGCGATCGGTGTTGATTACCAGGCCTGCCGGGATTGTTTTGACCAGGGATTTTCCCTTGCCTCCGCCGTTGACCGCGTGCTGCCAGATTTCATCGCAGTAAGACGACAACTCGATATCCTCAGGGTCGCTGCGCAGCAATCCGGCTTCCGAGCGCGCCAGCTCCAGCAGGGTAATGACTACCTTCTCCATTTGCCCCGAGATTTCACCGACATCGTTGAAAAAGGCGCCGATCTGCGTGTCGTCGGCGGGCAGCATGCGGCCGACCTCGGCAAGCGTTTTCAGCTCCGAGAGCGGGGTACGCAGTTCGTGCGCGACGTTTGCGGAAAAACGTTTTTCCCGTTCGAAGGCGGACTGAAGCCGCTCCAGTAAATGGTTCAGCTGGTTTTCGATAGGCGCGATTTCGATGCTCCGGGCACCCTCGTGGGTCAGGCGCGCCGCGAGGTTCGATTCGTCGATTTCGCCGACCTGCCTGGCAAGGCTGGATAGTGGCGCTAACCCGCTGTCGACGAGACGCCGTATCAAAAGTGCCGAAAGCAGTAACACGGCGATTATCGCGCCAAAAATGGTGATTCCGGTGGCGAACAGGGTGGCGTCGAGCGTTTCCCGCTCGCGCGCATACACCAGCGTGATCGGTTGAGCCGGCGGTATCTCGACCCGCTTCCTAGCCCCCGCATCGTCTTCGTCGTCGTCGGTTTCCACCCGCGGCATGAAAGTAATTTCGATCAGACGGCCGGCGCGCCCGTCGGGTAATCGCAAATCTGCAAACTGGTGTTGTCCGGTCACGGTGCCGATTATCGGCAGCTCGCGGAGTTCCAGCGACGGCGACCTGATCAGCAATTCGCCGTCCGTATCCCAGACCTGGTAGTACTGCGGCGCGTCGCCTGATTCGAACTCGAACATGACATCTTTTTCGGCGAAGTCGAATTCGAGGCCTTCCTCGTCCAGCTCCGTCAGCGATATCAGCGCGCTGGCCTTGTCGAATAAGGCGGTATCGAAAACATCCTCGACATGCCCGCTGATCCGGACGTAAAGGAAAAGCGCGGCCAGCGACAGTAACACGATCATGCTGGCGATAATCGTGTAGTTCAGCCGGTTACGAATCGAATACATCGATATTACTCGACCAGGTAACCAAAACCGCGCCTGGTTTTGACCAGTATCGGTGCGCCGCACCGCTGCAACTGCTTGCGCAGTGCACTGATATGGGCTTCGACCGCGTTGCGGGTGACATAGCTGTTTGCCTCGTAAATCTGGTCGATAAGCTGGTCATGCGAAAATACGCGCCCGCGGCGGCGCGCGAGGAATTCCAGTATCCGGTATTCGTGCGGGGTCAGCGCGATCGGCGTACCGGCGAAACTGACCTGTCGCGCCACCGAATCGATCGTGACCCCGTCGATCTCCAGCGTCGGACTCTTGACTCCGGTGCGTCGCCGGTCGAGCGCGCGCAGGCGTGAAACCAGTTCGTCGAAGGCGAAGGGCTTGACCAGGTAGTCGTCGGCGCCGAGATCGAGGCCGCGGACGCGATCCTCGGTCTGGTCGTTGGCCGACAGGATCAGCACATGGCAATCGTTGCCGTCAGCGCGCAATTTAGCCAGCACGCTGAGACCATCGACTTTCGGCATCATCAAATCCAGTATAATGGCCTGATATCGATTGACCGCGATATAACCCAGTGCCTCGGCGCCATCGAAAGCCTGGTCCACGGTAAAACCGTGTTTCTGTAACCCTGTCGCCAGTGAACGCTGCAGCCGCTCCGAATCCTCAACCAGCAGTACTTTCATTATCATTTCCCGGTTCATGCCAAGTATATATCCTGTCGATGCCGTTTTATATCGCACCCCGATCGGCAATTTCGCGATATCGATAACAGCCTAGTCGGGTTATCTGAGGGTTATCTGAAGAACTCGGTCAGTTATCGATTTTGCGGTTGCGCCGGGTATTTGTAACCTTTCGGTCGAAAACGTCGTGCTGACCTGTCCATCAGAGGCGCAGCGCGTTGAAATCCGACTGTTGCCTTTCGTTCCAGGGTAAGATTTTTGTTGCAGTTCCTGAAAAAAATTGTAGAATAATTTTTGGGAAAATAATCCCAATTGAATATTTTAGGAATTTATCATGAAGAAACATGCAAACAATCAATATGGAAATCTGGAACCGATCGACAGCGATCGTCGCCGGGCCCTTTCTCGTCTTGGACTCGTTGCCACGGCCGCATACGTTGCGCCTGCGTTATTGACCCTGAGCCAGTCTGCCCATGCGTCGGATGGCGGTTCCGGCGGAGGCGGTAACAGTGGTTCCGGCGGTGGCGATAGCTCGGGTCGAGGCGGCAGTTCCACCGGCGATGACGGTCCGTCCGGAAGTGGCCCGTCCGAAAGTGGTCCATCCAGAAGTGGCCCATCTGGCGACGATTCAGCGGACGACAATTCATCCGGCCGTGGTCCATCTACCAGCGAACCCTCTGGTAGCGCCTCGTCCGACGATGTCAACAATCAGGTGTGATCGACGGCCTCGAAACGGAGCACTGCCTGAAAATACACCGGTTAGATGTTATAACCGGTGTCTTTCCCGAAATTCATTTTTTATCTGATTGAATAGCTGGATTGGCTGGTATCGAGTGTGGCAATGACCGCCGATAAGCTGCATTTGTGCTTCGACCAGATGTCGAGTCCGGTTGCCCTGCATGATTGCCGCGAATTAAGCGAAAGTTTTCCGTTGATATTCCCGGGCTGGCGTATCCGCGAAATACCAGATTCGGCTACGCCTCCGGTGCTGAACATGAAACGGCTGGACAATCGGTATGTGCTCGACGGATGCTGGCTCGACAAACCGGTTTCTCGCGGCGACCGCGTCAGCGCAATCGGGCTTTTGGTTGCCGAATTGATCCGTGCCTGGGTGCGTGACGACGACAATCTACTATGCCTGCACGGCGCTGCCGCGGAGTTCGCGGGAAAGCTGGTTGTTTTCCCGAGTACCTACAGGGCCGGCAAAAGTATCCTTGCCGCCTGCCTGGCATCCGTGGGAACCCCGCTGTTTTGTGACGACGTTTTACCCATCTCGATGCAAGATGGCGAAGCTATTGCACCGGGGCTAGCCCCGCGTTTGCGGGTCCCGTTACCCGATGAACTGAATCCCGTTTTTCGCAGTTTCATCGATGCGCATAATTGTCTGCAGGGCGAGCAGTACCTGTATCTCGATCTTGACGATGACCTGCTGCTGCCGAAGGGGCGGCAATCGCCTGTCGGTGCTTTCGTGTTACTGGAACGCGAGGCGGGAATCGATGCCTGCCTCGAGGTAGTTGCCGAAGCCGAGATCCTGCGGCAGGTGATCTGGCAGAACTTTGCGCGCGAGGTCGAGGCCCCTGGAATTCTGAGCTTGTTGAGTGGAATGGTGGCCCAATCCCGGCGTTTGCGGCTGCGCTACGACAGGATTGAAGACGCGATCGAACTGTTGCAGGAAGAATTCAGCACCTGGCCTAGGGCAGAATTCGATGTGCACGTGAAAATGATCAAACCGGATATACGGCATGATCCCGTGTCGAGCCTGTTACCCGGTTACTATTTGCGTAATCCGGAAATAACCGTGGTCGAGATTGACGGTCAGAGTTTTCTTGCCGACAGCCGCGGTGCATCGATTCATCACCTTAACACGATGGGTAGCTCGATATGGTCGCTAATCTCGGAACCGATAACCCTGGAAGAGATTATGGAAATTTTGCTGGCGGCCTTTCCCGATCTGGATCGGGACGAGGTACGCCGCGACGTGAGCAATCTGATAGGCGAACTGGCACAAAAGCATTTACTGCACGGAACTCCTGACAACTGATTTTTTCGTTCGCGGTCCAGGTGACCGGTATCGCCAGCACGGAATATCGGATCAGGGTGCCCGGCAATGAAAGAGGATCGTCGACGTCCAGGTGCCGTCATAAACCCAGGCTGGACGAGCCGTAAGTAAGCGTCGAAAAGGGGCAAATTTCGGATGAATCTCGACGCATAATCCTGCCTTGCGGGGTGGCAGGGGCAGGGATCGACCGGATAGATCGGTTGCGATGGAGCGGCGTACGACAGATTCAGGCAACCGGCAACACCACCAGTTGCGAAATCTCGACGTGGCGCGGCTGCGCGATCGCAAAACAAACGGTTTCGGCGACGTCTTCGGGCCGCAGGCAGGCATCGAAGCTATCGTAAAAGGCCTGCGCCCGCGCGGCGTCGCCGAGCCGCTGCTCGGCGAAACCGGTGCGCACCAGGCCCGGCATGATTTCGGTTACGCGGATGCCTTTGCCTGCATAATCCAGCCGCAGGGTTTCGCTGAAGCCGTGCACCGCATACTTACTGGCAACGTAGGCGCTGCCGCTGGCGTAGGGTTTCAGGCCCGCGATCGAGCCCAGATTTATGATATGGCCATGACCCCGTTGCAGCATTCCGCCGACGAGGGCGTGCGTCACGCGAATCATGCCCTGCACATTGGTTTCGATGATGTCGCACCATTGCTCGGCGCTGCCTTCATCGAAACGACGGCGACCGCCGCTATCGTGACCGGCGTTGTTGATCAGTATGTCGATCCGGCCGAAACCCGCGGGTAGACTGGATGCCAGTTTAGCGGTCGCGGCGCGGTCGTTCACGTCGAGCGCCAACGTGCGCAGATTCGGACCCAGCTCGGCTGCCAGCGCTTCCAACCGATCGAGTCCACGCGCCGCGGCGACGACGCGATAATCGTGCCTGACGAGCTGTCGACAGATCGCCCCGCCGATGCCGCCGCTCGCACCGGTAACCAGCGCGGTTTTGCCGCCATTTTCGATGGTCATAAGAATGGGCCAAGGTTATTGTCGGGCGACCATTCTAGAGGACAGCCGGTTGCGGGTAAATTAGGGAAGCTCTGCTCAAGCCATTCCCGGATCGGTTCCGGGACAGGCTCTGTCTTTTGCAGAGATTCTCCGGCTGGCGCCGGTCAGGTTGCAGCGACCGCCATTTTACCCGACTGCCTGGCTCACCCGGATTTGCAAATTCGCTCGTGGCAGGACCGGTGAGCGCCTCCAGGCGCCTGCCCCGGCCTCACCCCGGTGGTCGTGCCTATTGTGCAGGCGGCGTTAAGTCGATACCTTTGTCGTTCGAAAACAGGGCCGGCATCGACAGCTTGCGGCCGGATTCGGGAGGACGGAACCATTGCGCCATTTTTTTATCTCGGTTACGGCCGGGTCCAGGCTAACGATTACCTGATGCAACGCAGCCGGGTCAATTTCCTTTACCTCAATATCGGGCATTTTCTCGATCATTTATTCATGCTGATCTTTGCCTCGGTTGCGGCCCTGCGGCTGACTTTCGAGTGGGGCATGAGTTATGCCGAGCTGGTTCCCTACGCGACCCCTGGCTTCATCGCCTTCGGCGTTTGCGCGGTCGCGGCCGGCTGGATCGCCGACAAGTGGAGCCGGACGGGTATGATCGTCATCTTCTTCGTCGGCATCGGCCTGAGCTCGATCTTGGCCGGCATGGCAAATTCACCGCTGCAAATCGCCGCAAGCCTGACGCTGATAGGAATCTTTGCCGCGATTTACCATCCCGTGGGTCTCGCCATGGTCGTGCACGGCCGCGAACGCACCGGCATTCCGCTCGCGATCAACGGCATCTACGGCAACATGGGGGTCGCGAGCGCGGCACTGGTGACCGGGTTCCTGATCGACACGGCCGGCTGGCGCAGCGCGTTCTACCTGCCGGGTGCGTTTTCCATCTTGCTCGGCATATCCTACCTGGTCTTTGTCCGCAGCGGCAATGATGCGGTTGCCGACCAGGCGGACCTGCACGTCGAGAATAAAAAAGCCGCCGCTCCGCCCAGGCCACGGCACGTCCTGGTACGCGTTTTTGCGATCATCTTTTTTACGACGGCGCTGGGCGGTCTGATTTTTCAAAGTACCACCTTCGCGTTACCGAAAATTTTTGCCGAACGCCTGGTTGAAATAGCGGGCACCGCAACCGCGGTCGGCTGGTATGCCTTCCTGGTGTTTTCGCTGGCCGCACTGGCGCAGCTGTTGATCGGCTTTCTGGTCGACCGTCACTCGATTCGACTCGTGTTCGCGACCGTGGCGATGCTGCAGGCCGTGTTCTTCTTCATCATGACCCAGCTCAGCGGATTCGCGGCGTTGCTGGTCGGGGTGGCGTTCATGTTCGCCGTATTCGGTCAGATTCCGATCAACGACGTGCTGGTAGGGCGCATGGCGCGCAGCGAATGGCGCAGCCGGGCCTACGCGCTGCGCTACGTCGTGACCTTTTCGGTCATGGCCTCCGCGGTACCGCTGATCGCCTGGGTGCACGGCAGCTGGGGTTTCGAGCGGCTGTTTCAAATCCTCGGCGTTGCCGCGGCGAGCATTTTTGCCGCCACGCTGCTGCTGCCCGGCGCGGACAGGAAGTTGCGGCGGTCGGATTGAGCATGGGTACGGCTATTGAGCACAGGGCGATAATCCTGCAATCCGATGGCCATCGCACGGCTGCGAAGCGATCCAAATTGATATTTGGGTCGTACCGGGGTGGTATGGGGTATAATATCGTCTGCCGCTGACGCATTAAACCCGGCCAATTACTGCGGCTGGCGACAGCGCAGCGCTTCTTCAACCGCACACTAACCTTTGGTCGACAGAATGAAAGACAGGAAAGAGATACTGATACTAGGCGCCTCTTACGGCTCGCTGCTGGGCGCAAAACTCGCCCTGGCCGGGCACCGGGTGCACCTGATATGCCTGCCGCAGGAAGCCGCGCTAATCAACCAGAACGGGGTGCTGGTGCGCATGCCCGTGCGCGGCCGTGCCGAAGCGGTGTTGATCGATTCGAAAAACCTGCCGGGAGAGGTTACCGCGGGGGGGCCGCAAGGGGTCGACGTGGAACGCTTCGACCTGGTCGCGCTGGCGATGCAGGAACCGCAGTATCGGCTCGATGAAATTCGTGCGCTGCTGCAGAAAATTGGGAGCGCCGGCAAGCCGTGCATGTCGATCATGAACATGCCGCCCCTGCCCTATCTCAGGAGAATACCGGGTCTGGATTGCGATACCCTGCGCGAGTGTTACGCCGACGCCAGCGTATGGGACATTCTCGATCCTTCGCTGGTGACCTTGTGCAGCCCGGATCCGCAGGCCTTTCGTCCCCCGGGGGAACCGGTCAACCTGCTGCAGGTTACCCTGCCTACCAACTTCAAGGCCGCGCGCTTCGAGCGTGACGAGCATACCGACCTGCTGCGCCGGCTCGAACAGGACATCATCGACGCCAGGCTGAGGGTCGACGGCGAAGAGATCGAACTCCCCGTCAAGCTCCGGGTGCACGATTCCATCTTCGTACCCATGGCGAAATGGAGCATGCTGCTGACCGGCAACTATCGCTGCATTCAACGAGATCGGGTAGTCTCGATCAGGGACGCGGTACACGGTGATATTGCCGAGTCGAAGCGAATCTACGACTGGGTGGCGGAGCTGTGTATTGCCCTGGGCGCAGATAGGGACGACCTGGTGCCGTTCGAAAAGTATGCGAAGGCAGCCGAGGGCCTGGCAAAGCCGTCTTCGGCCGCGCGCGCGCTCGACAGTGGCGTAGTTTTTATCGAGCGCGTCGACCTGCTGGTGAAAAAGGTTGCGCTGCAGCAAGGATTGCAAGACAGCGCGATCGACCAGATCGTCGACAACGTCGAGTTCCGGCTGGCGCAAAACCGTACCCTCAAAGCAAGCTAGGTTCGCAGCATCATCCCCCGGGTGGTCTGTCGAAGCAGACCGCCCGAGAACCCACCATTACCGACCCGCGAACCGTCTGCTTTTCAGCTGGCCAGAAAAAAAGCAAACAATAACAGCAGCAAAGTGACCGCCTGCATGCCTACCCGGGCGGCCATTAGTTGTGTTCCGTGTTTCTCGTCGAATTCGCCGCCGTGAGACATGGACCAGAGACCGGTGGCCATCACGGCGATGGTCGTTACTAGTGCCGCGATAATTACCATATTTAAGAGACTCATAATATTTACCTCCGCATCGGAAGTATCGATTCTAATACCTTAGTAGTCCAGTTAATATTGATGAGCGTCAATGCGCCGCCGTTACATCTACCGCAAGGTGTATGCTGTTTCAGTATTTGTAGCGGGAGGATATACCGATGAGGTTGTTAAACGTTCTAATTGCGCTGGCTCCGTTGCTGCTGGTGTCTGCGGGTAAGGCCGTTGCCGATGAACATGCGTTGTTTACCACGCAGACCCTGACCCCCGAAACCGCGCTAAAAGCGGCAACGGCCGCGCTCAAGAAATGCCGCACCGAAGGCTACCAGGTCGCGGTCGCCGTGGTCGATCGCATGGGTAACATGCAGGTCATGATTCGTGATCGCTTCGCCGGGGCGCATACGCCGGATACCGCGCGGCGCAAGGCCTGGACTGCAACCAGTTTCCGCACCAACACCAGCGACATGCTGGAGATAACCGCTCCGGGGCAGCCGCAGGCCGGGGTACGGCATGTCACCGGTGCGCTGATGATAGGCGGCGGTATGCTCATCGAGGCAGCCGGGTCGCTGGTAGGCGCGATCGGTGTTTCGGGTGCTCCCGGTGGCGCCCAGGACGACCTGTGCGCGTCTGCCGGGATCGCGGCAATCGAAGCGGACATCTCGTTCTAAACGTAAGGGCTCCGACGGATCGGCAGGAAATACGGATTTGCCTGAAATTCCGCCGGCGGTTTCGGACCAGGAGAAAATCGCATGAAACGACCCTCGCGACACGCGCGCCTGAAGCGTTTCGCCGTGGATATCTATACGCACACGCCGTTCATCGGAATGGTGCTCCTGCTGGTGGTTGGATGGCTCGTATTTTCCGGTGGACTTTACCTCGCGGAACGCGGTTCGGCGGGAACACCGATCGATTCCTACGGCAAGGCCCTGTACTGGGGTATCGCGGCATTTTCCACCGCCGGCATTGCCGATACGCCGGTCAGCGGCGGCGCCAGGTTCATCGGCGGCATCTGGATCGTGCTCGGCTCGGTGCTTTTCTTTGGCGCAATCGTCGCGACCGTGACTTCTTATTTCATGCGGCCGATGCAGCGCCCGCACCGCAAGATCATCGAAACCGTCGAGTACAATCTCGAGCAGCTCGATGATTTGACGATCGAGGAACTCGATCTGCTCAGGGAGACGATCGATACGCTGATCGTTCACGTCGAAAAGCTCAAGAAAAAGCGGGACCGTAACAAGCGGGCCACGTGATTTTCGCCAGCCGCGGCATTCGAGGCAATTCTATAACGACGCAATCGCGCCTATAATGCGCAGGATAATTCGATTGCGGGTCTTCATCATCCATGACGTTCCAGTATTCCGTTAAATCCGGCCGCCTGCTGCGCAAACTGCAGGCCTTCATGGACGCGCACGTCTATGTAAACGAGGCGGAGTATGCCGCGCAGCTGGACAGCGCCGACAATCGCTTTGCGTCGCTGCCGTTGATCGAAGAGCTCAAGCTCAAGGCGCGGTCCGAGGGGTTGTGGAATCTTTTCATCCCCGAGTCAGAGGCCGCGTTCAGCGAGCACGGCGGACTCTGCAACCTCGATTACTACCCGCTAGCGGAAACCATGGGCCGGGTGCTGTGGTCGGCCGAGGTATTCAACTGTAACGCGCCGGACACCGGCAACATGGAAGTGCTGATGAAGTACGCGACCCCGGCGCAGCAGGAGCGCTGGTTGTGGCCGCTGCTCGCCGGCGAGATTCGCTCCTGTTACGCGATGACGGAGCCCCAGGTCGCCTCCAGCGACGCCACCAATATCGAGCTCAGCATGACGCTCGACGGCGAAGAATGGCTGCTCGATGGGCGCAAGTGGTTCATCACCGGGGCAATGAACGAGCGTACCCGGATCATCATTGTCATGGGTAAGTCGGAACCCGATAACCCGGATCGGCATAAACAGCAGACCCAGGTGCTGGTGCCCAGGGACAGCCCGGGAGTCGAGATCCTGCGCGCGCTGACCACGCTTGGCTACGACGACGCGCCGATCGGCCACGCCGAAATCCGCTTCAACCAGGTCAGGGTGCCGGCTGAAAACGTGCTGCTCGGGCCAGGGCGCGGTTTCGAGATCGCGCAGGGCAGGCTTGGCCCCGGTCGCATGCACCACTGCATGCGCCTGGTCGGCGCGGCGCAGCGGGCGCTGGAAATTACCTGTCAGCGCGTGCAGCGGCGCAGTACTTTCGGGCGCAAGCTCGGCCAGCACCAGTCGGTGCGCGAGGATATCGCGAAGAGTTTTGCGGAGATCGAGATGGCGCGCCTGCTGGTGCAGAAAACCTGTCATCGCATGGACCAGGTCGGCGCGCAGCAGGCACGCGACCTGATCGCGGCCTGCAAGACCAGCGTGCCGCTGATGGTGCAGACCATCCTCGACCGCTGCATGCAGATGCACGGCGCCGGCGGCCTGTCCCGCGATTATTTCCTCGCCGAGGCGTTCAACTATGCGCGCTGGTGTCGCCAGGCGGACGGCCCGGACCAGGTGCACCAGATGGCGCTCGGCAAGCAGATCATCGAACGTTACGGCGGATGAGGCGCGATGCCTGACGACCAGTTCGACCTGGATATCCTGCAGCGCTACCTTGCCCGGCAGGTCCCGCAAACCGGGCAACTGCAGAGCGTCGAGAAGTTCAGCGACGGCCAGTCCAACCCGACTTTTTTGCTGAACTGCTCGAGCGGCCGATTCGTGCTGCGCCGCCAGCCCCCCGGCGAGCTGTTGCAGTCCGCCCACGCGGTAGACCGGGAGTTTCGCGTGATCGAGGCGCTGCAGCACAGCGAGGTGCCGGTCGCGCGTGCGATACACCTGTGCGAGGATCGCGACGTCATTGGCAGCCTGTTCTACATCATGAGTTACGAACCGGGGCGAATTTTCTGGGATCCGACCCTGCCGAAACTGGACAAGGCACAGCGCCATGCAATTTACGGCGAAATGAACCGCGTGCTCGCGGCGCTGCACGATATCGACGTCGACGCGGTCGGGCTCGCCGATTTCGGCAGGCCCGGCAATTATTTCGAGCGCCAGGTGAGTCGCTGGAGCCGCCAGTACCGCGCCTCCGAAATCGACCCGATCCCGGCGATGGATCGGTTGATCGAATGGCTACCGCAGAACCTGCCGCCGGACGACGGTAAGGTCAGCCTGATCCACGGCGACTATCGCATCGACAACATCATTTTCGATGACGCCAGGGCCCGCGCGAAAGCCGTGCTCGACTGGGAACTGTCGACGCTGGGCCATCCCTACGCCGATCTCGCCTACCAGTGCATGCAGTGGCGCATGGACAGGGACTGCGTGATACCGGGACTCGGCGCTATCGATCGCGGCGCCCTCGGCATCCCGAACGAACGCGATTATGTCGCGCAATACTGCGAACGCCGCGGTCTCGACGCTATCCCCGACTGGGATTTTTACCTGGTGTTCGGCTTTTTTCGCTTCGCCGCGATATTGCAGGGCGTGCTGAAGCGCGCGCTCGACGGCAACGCGTCGAGCGAGAAAGCCTTCGCCTACGGTGCGCTGGCGCCGGTGCTGGCGCGTATGGCCGTCGAACTGATCGATTGAGGCCGGTCGTCAGCCGAAGAAATCCGTCATCGCGGTAAGCGCCTGCCGCGGTTCTTCCTCGACGATGAAATGTCCGCAATCGAGCGCGACCTCGCGCACGTCGTCGGCCCAGCGGCGCCAGGTTGCGAGCGGCGATTTCGCCTTCCTGCCCAGATAACCCTTGCCCCACAGCAGCAGCACCGGGCAGTCCAGCTTGCGGCCTGCCTCCCGGTCGACGCGGTCGTTTTGCAGGTCGACCGTCGCGCCGGCGCGGTAATCCTCGCATTGCGCGTGTATCTTGCGCGGGTCCCGGTACTGTTGCAGGTAGGCCTGCACCGCCGCGGGATCCAGCTTGCCGATGTCCGAGGCCCAGCGTTCGAGCAGGTGGCGGTAAAACAGCGCTGGATTCTGCCCGATGACTTCCTCGGGAAGCGGCGACCCGGCGGCGAGAAAGGACCAGTGAAACTGCGAAACGGCGGCTGCGGTGTCCATCTGTTCCCAGACGTCGAAGGTCGGGATCACGTCGATCGCGCAAAATCGGGTGATTCTCCCCGGATTGTCGAGCACCAGGCGGTAGCCGACGCGCGCGCCGCGATCGTGCCCGGCGATGGCGAAGCGCCCGATTTCGAAATGTTCGGCCAGGGCGAGGATGTCCTTCGCCATTTCGCGCTTCGAGTAGGACTGATGACCGGCGTCGCCGGTCGGCGCGTCGCTGCCGCCGTAACCCCTCAGGTCCGGTATGACGAGCGCATGACGCTCGGCCAGGGCTGGCGCAACACGATGCCAGATCAGCTGCGTTTGCGGGAATCCATGCAGCAGGAATAACGGCGGCCCCGCGCCACCGGTGACGACGTTGAGGTTGACGCCATTTACCGCAACCATTTGCTGGACGAAACCGTCAGGAAACATAATGACACCCGCGTATGAAATACTCGGCTTCCGATAATGCCATGTTTGAATGAAAATGGGCATGAGCAGGGTTAACCCTGCGGCAATAACCGAACTCGCCTGCCTTGCCTATGGCCGTGACGATTCCGATATACTCTGGACACCAGGGATAATCGGTTCGCGTTCATACGACCAGGGGCCGGGCGCAGATGGCGTAAAAATTAATACTCGAATCAACCACACAGCGAGGAACAGAAATGCTGACTGCGACGCAGCGATTCCGGGTCGAGTGGGGCCATTGCGATCCCGCCGGCATCATTTTCAACCCGAATTACTATATCTGGATGGACAGCGGCACCCACGCGCTGCTGCAGGCTGCCGGTTTCGACCTGATCGGCAATACCCATAACGACGAGTTGTTTCGCGGCTGCCCGCTGGTCGCGAGTAACATGTCTTTCATGCGCCCGCTGTATTTCGGCGATGTCACCGTGTTGACGTCGCGCGTCGAAAAGTTCGGCAACACTTCGTTTGTCGTGGCCCATGAATTCAGGCACGGCGACGACCCGAAACCGGTCGCCACCGGCAGCGAGGTGCGGGTGTGGGGCTATTCCGATCCCGCGCAGCCGGAGAAACTGGTTGCGACGAGAATGCCGGAAGAGGTCAGGGCGCTGTTGTCGGTCGAAAAAACCGTCGATGTTACCGTTTAGCAAGGCAATGCACTTATAATGCCGGTCAGCAGAATCACTGGAGGAATGCAGCGTGGTCACATTTATTATTCTTTTCAACGTCAAGAAGAACAAGATTACGGAAATAGCCGAGCAGCTGGCCGAGATCAGCGAAATTTCGGAAGTCTACTCGGTTACCGGAATCTACGACCTGGTCGCGATCGTGCGCACCAAAACCAACGACGACGTCGCCGATCTGGTTACCAATCGGCTGGGTACGATCAAGGGAATAAAACAGACCGATACGATGCTCGCATTCAAGGCCTACTCGCAGCACGACCTCGAGTCGATGTTTTCGATCTGAGCCGGCGGTCGCTCATCTGCCCGGCGGCCATCCGCATCGAGCCCGGGCTCCCGCGGGGATCCCGGCGAGCGTGCCGCGGTAAATCGGGCCGTCCGGGCCGGTGAAGAAAAATGGCGGCTCGATATCCTATTCGGCGCTGGTTCCCCCGGTCGAATGATGGCTCAGGCATGGCCGCGCTGTTCGCGCCAGAATCCAAGTTTTTGCTGCGCCACCCGGTCCGAAAAGCTGAATAATACCGATTCGTTTTCGCTTTCGTGCGTAATCCATTTCCAGCTCGGCGCGACGAAAATATCGCGCTTGTCCCAGTCGAAGCTATGCCCGTCGATCGTGCTGCGGCCGCTGCCCTCGGTGGCGACGAAAACGGTCGCGTCGGTGCTGCGGTAGGGCTCGGTTTTGAAGCCCGCGGGCAGCAGCTGCAGGAAGGGCGCAATGGTCGGCATCGCGAAGCCGCCGTCGGCCGGATTCACGTAGCGCATCTTGAGACCGTGGCAGGGGTCCCATTCCTGCTGCCGCTGCATTGCCTCTAGCGCATCGCGCGAGCGCGCGTACGGGTAATTGAAAATCGGTGACGCGAGCCCGTGCCGGTGGTAGTCGATCGGCAGCATGTTGGCGCCGTAGCGCGCGAGGCTATCGCCGGTTTGCCGCGAAAGCGGCTGTTCGTCCTCGCCGTAGCCCTCGGCGAACGAGGCGTCGAAGAAACTGGCGACGGGAATATCGAGGCCATCCATCCAGATCATCGGCTGGTCGCTATCGTTGCCGTGATCGTGCCAGGCCCACGGCGGGGTAATCACGAAGTCGCCGTATTCCATTACGGTGCGCTCGCCATTGACGCTGGTATGCGCGCCCGAACCTTCGAGCACGAAGCGCAGCGCCGACTGGCTGTGGCGGTGCGCCGGCGCCACTTCTCCCGGCAGCACCAGCTGCAAGCCCGCGTAAAGCGAGGTCGTAATTTTCGATTCGCTGCGCATGCCGGGATTTTCGAGGATTAGCACGCGCCGCTCGGCTTCTTTCGCGGTGATCAGCTCGCCGGCTTCGAGCAGCCATGCACGCGCCTGCGCGAATTGCCACAGGTGGGGAACACAGCGGCTCCTCGGCTCCGGCGTGATGATGTCGGAAAGCACGGTCCATAGCGGTGTATAAGCCTGCTTGTCTATTTTCCGGTAAAACGCAAGCCGTTCCGGGGTTTCGATGGGTTTTTCGGTCAGGGACATGGTGGGCTCTCAAAAAGATTCAGGCGTCGAGCCCGGTGCCGCCGTACAGCCACGCGAGCCTGTCATACCACTCATCGGGTGTCAGCCTCGACATTACGTGGTTGCGCACTTCTGCGGCGGCGCCGGACGGGTGGTAAATATATTCGCCAATCAGGCGCGAATCGAGCTGCACCCGTGCGGTACGCACGCGGCGCTGGCGCATGTATCGATCCAGCGCGGTCTCGATATCGTCGTGATGTCCGATCATGTGGCCCAGGCAAACGGCGTCTTCCATGGCCATGCAGGCGCCCTGGGCGAAGTATTGCAGCATCGGGTGCGCGGCATCGCCGAGCAGCGCGACGCGCCCGTCGACCCAGTCGAGAATCGGGTCCCGGTCGCATAAAACCCAGAGCTTCCAGTCCTTGCCGTGCTCGATGATCTGGCGCGCACGCGGAGTAATGTGTTCGAAGCCGCGTTCAACCTCGGACCTGGCGACCGGCTTGCCCGCGACCGCCTCCTTGACATCGTTGTGATAGGTCACGACCAGGTTGAAAAGTTGCCAGCCCTTTAGCGGGTAATGAACGATATGGCATTTCGGGCCGGCCCACAGCGTCGCGGCATTCCAGCGCAGGTCTTCGGGCATTTGTTCGGTCGGGATCACGGAGCGGTAAGTGGTATGCCCGGATACCCGCGGCTCGCCGTCGCCGACCAGCTGTTGACGAATCACCGAGCGCAGGCCGTCGGCGCCGATCAATGCGCGGCCCGCGAGCGAATCCCTGCCCTCGCAACGAACCCGTACCGAGCTGCCGTCCTGATCGTAACCCGTCACCGCGTGGCTGGTGCGCAGGTCGATCGAATCGCTGGCGCGGCACGCGTCGAGCAGGACGCCATGCAGATCGGCGCGATGCACCACCGCGTAGGGATTACGGAAGCGCTTGCGGAATGCCTCTTCCAGCGGAATCACCGCGATCGCTTCGCCGTTGACGGCGTCCATCAGGCGCAGGCTATCGATGTAAACCGCCTTCGCGCGCGCCTCGTCGCCCACGCCGAGGCTGTCGAAGCAGTGAAAGGCGTTCGGGCCGATCTGGATACCGGCGCCGATTTCGCCGAGCTCGGCGGAACGCTCGAGCACAATCGAGCCTACCCCCTTGCGCGCCAGGGCAAGCGCCGCGGCCAGGCCACCGATACCGCCGCCGGCGATAATTACGGGTAAGCTTCGCATCGTGCCAGGTCCGGGTATGAGACTAATGGCTGAATATCATGAGCATAATACCGAGCAATATCAAGATCGATCGACGCCTCATTATCGAGCCGGGGGTCGATTGCATTCTTGTCTCGGGTTTTCGCTGTGTTAAATTACGGCGATTCACGGATTTCGAACAGCGAGTGCCACATGCGTGCGGTCTACCTCAGGAGTCACGGCGAACCCGATTCGGTCGTCGTTGCAGAACGGCCGCTGCCGCAACCCGCGGCCGGGCAGGTGAGGGTGCGCGTCGAGTTCGCGGCCTGCAATCACGTCGATCTGTACATGCGCGACTCCGGCAGCGGGATTACGCACGAGCTGCCATTGATCCTGGGCGTCGATGGCGCTGGCAGTGTCGATGCGATCGGCGCCGGCGTCGACAACTGGCACGCCGGCGATCGCGTCGTGATCTACCCCGCGCAAACCTGCGGACATTGCGAATTCTGTCGCAGCGGTCAGCAGATGCTTTGCCTCAGGTGCAAGGTGGTCGGTGAGCATATCGACGGAACCTTCGCCGAATTCGTATGCGTAGACGAATCCACGTTGTTCGCGTTGCCCGACGATATCGCTTTCGACGTCGCAGCCACGCTGCCGACGGCCTACCTGACCGCGTGGCGCATGATAATGACCCAGGCGCGCGTCCAGCCTGCCGAGACTGTCCTGATTCACGGTATCGGTGGCGGGGTCGCGCTGGCCTCGATGCAGATGGCCCGGCTTGCCGGCGCACGGGTCATCGTGACCTCGAGCAGCGACGACAAGCTTGCGCGGGCGCGGCATCTGGCCGCGGAGCGCGGTGTGAACCACAGGCGCGAAGACGTCGTCGCAGCGGTGATGGATTTTACCCGGGGCAGGGGTGTCGACGTGGTTATCGACAACGTCGGCGAGGCGAGCTGGCCCGCGAGCCTGCGCGCGGTGCGCCGCGGCGGCAGGATCGTTACCTGCGGCGCCACCAGCGGGCCGCAGCCGCGCGCCGACCTGCAGCGGGTTTTCATCCGCCAGATCCAGATTTTCGGCAGCACGCTGGGTACCCACGACGAGTTTCGCGCCCTGCTCACGGCGGTGGCGCAGCGGCAGATCGTCCCGCTGATCGATCGTTGTTTCGATTTCGCCGAAGCCGAGCAGGCGCTGGACTACCTCGAACAGGGGCGACAGTTCGGCAAGCTCACCCTGCGAGTCGATCCGGGCCTGTCCTGACCCGGAGGACACAAAAAAACCGCCGGCACCGCGGCCGCCGTCAGTTTACGTCCGCTTCGAAGTGGTGTTCTATCGATTTTGCGTAGTAGGCGACCAGCGCCTGTTTGTCCGGGTTGATCCGGTAGTTGTTTTCGGCCTGGAATCGAATCATGCCCCTCAGCAGCGTCAGCTCGAGCGCCTGCTGCAGCGCGAACTGATCGTCGGAGCGCGGTACCACGACGAAGGCGCCGCGCTTGCGAGCCAGCGCGATTGCCTCCCTGAATCTCGCCAGTAGCGCCTCCTTGTCGAGTCCGGTTGCGGGCGCCTGCCGCATGACCCAGCACAGCGTCGCCACCGGCGGTACCGGGATCAGTTCGCGCACCACCGCCATCAGGTCTTCGCCGAAACGGTTAAGCCAGGCAAAGCGCTGCGCGCGGTCGAGGGTCGGCCAGTCGACGTCGTGTCGTCGTAGCCAGTCGCGAAACGACAGGGGTCGGCCAAAATTGGCGCAGGCGTAACCGAAGGAGCGGCGCTGTAGCAGAATTTCCGCAAGCGTGCGCAGGCCGAACCTGATGCCCGACCAGATCACGAAGCTTCTGCCCCTGGCCCTGAATTCGGCCGAGCTGGCGCGCACCATGTTGGTATCCTCCGCCACGCGATCGTAGTTGGTGCCGATCGGAACGACGACGATGTCGGGCGAGGTAGCCGGGTCGAAATTTTTGGTGACGAAGCTGAACAGGCCGAAGCGGGCCTGCTGCAGACCGCCATCGGGCGACAGCGCGCCTTCGGGGAAAATCGCATGCGGCACGCGCGCCGCGGTCGCCAGCTGTACGTAGCGCTCGAGCGCACGGCGATACAGCGGGTCGTTCGAATCGCGCCGAATGAAATAACCGCCGGCGCTGCGCATCAGCTGGCGGATCGGGAAAATGCCCGACCACTCACCGACGCCAAAGGACAGCATGGTGCGCTGCGACGTCAGGTAGGTCACCAGCAGGTAATCCATGTTGGTGCGGTGATTCGACATGAAGATAACGCTGTCTTCGTTGCTGACCGTTTCCAGCGACGCCTCGTCGACGAACCCGATCGCGACCCGGTAGAATCCGCGCAGCATGCTGCGTCCGAGGCGGTAACCGACGCGAAAATAAAAATACGGGTTGAACGCGGGCACGATTTCGAGCGCGATCCTGTGCAGCCTGTCACGCACATCCTCGAGCGTCATGCCCCTTTCCTCGGCGATCTCGGCCGCCGCGCCGAGCAACTGCGGGTCGGTCGCCAGCTGGTTCGCGAGGGCCCGGTAGCGGGTCAGCGTGAACGGCGACAGCTTGAGCTGCAATTGCGGGTTGACGTCATGGAAAGTTCGTCGAGACCAGCGGTTCCAGACCTTGAGCCACAGCGGAATCAGAACCTGGGTAATCAGCGAAGGCAGCGCCAGCAGTATCAGCAGCAGCAGTGCCCACAACGGAATGACGACGGGGTCGTTCACCTCAGTTCAGAGATTTCACGATTTGCCGAAAGCGTCGCAGCGGCGCGTCGTTGCGGGTCAACGCAATCGGCAGCGAAAAATGCCCCTGCGGCCAGATGAAACGGTTTTGCGGCGGCAGCTGCCAGCGATCGAGTAGTTCGAGGCCGCCCGCGAAAGGCGTCGCCTGGTCGGATTCGCCCAGCACAGAAACGATGTTGGCGGCATCGACCGACGGTTGCTGCGGCGGATCCAGGGCTTGCAGGTATTCCGCCACGGTGGCCACGCTCCAGCCGCGTTCATGTTTCGCCTTCAGCGCACCGAACAACCTTGCGATCGAACCGTGGATCAACGCGTCCTCGATTCTCGAGCAATGCATGATCAGCAGCAGTGCGTCGGGTCGCAGATGCGGCGGCCAGTTCGATGCCTGCCCGCAGACGAGTTGCGCGATCAGCGCGCCGAGGCTGCTGCCGCCCATCGTAACGGGTCCATTCGAACCGCGCCGGCACCAGTCCATCAGCACCGCGCGTTCGGTCACCGCCGCGGTGAAGGTGTCCAGCACGCCGAGCGGCGACGTGGCGCTGATGTACTCGCCGCCGTAGTAGCCCTCGGGACGCCGGCGTCCATGAAACGGCGCCTCGGGGCGCACCACCCGAAAACCGAGGCGGCACAGTACGTCGACCTCGTCGACGAGGCCCTCCAGGTAGTCGAATTCGACGCAGATGCCGTGTCCGTAAATAATCGTCGGCGGGTTGTCGATCCCCGCGGGTTCGTGTACGCGCGCATAAACCGAATCCGCGGTGCGTGACGACGGGGATCGAAATCGAATCCAGTACTGGTTGCCGTCGGCCGCGGCGAAGGGCCGGGACTGTTCGATGGCCGGCATGACGGCGGGCGCTGCGTAATAGGGATCCGGGTTGCTCCTGATCGTGCCGTATAGCGTTTCGACGGCGGCCCGCGTGGGAATTTCATAGCGAGAAGTCTGGGGTTTGAAGTGCAACAGAAAACGCAGGTCGCGACGCATCAGGTTATGTGCCTGGTGCGCTTCCTTGCGCGCCTTCTCAATTGCGGCGAGGTCTCCAGGTATCGTTCGCGTGCCGGCGAAAAATGCGTCGCACCAGGCCGCGTCGGCGGCGTTGACCCGCGCGCGCGACACTTCGAAACGAAACAAAACCCTGCCGAGCCGCTGTCGCTGACGCGAGTTCGGCTCGATCCCGGCGATCTCGGCAAATCGCGTCACCGAGCCATGCGCCGCGTCCGCCACGGCCCATAGTCTCGACAGGGGCAGATACAGCCTGCGCAGAAAGACCATCGATGCCGGATCGAACCAGCGCAGCGTAAACAGTCCCCCGAGGGGCCCGCGCATCCAGTTGATCGCGCCCTGTTCGGCGGGCAGCTTGTGGCCCGTGATGAGGTCGCTGATATTCCGGATTTCGATATCTTATCTCCGCAGCGAACCGGGCCTGTTGGTGCCGGGTAGTCGTTTTCCGGGCATGCCGGGAAAACCCGTGCCCGAAAACAGCATCTCCTCGTTGCCAGGCCGTAACGAGGAGTGTCGCATCGACCGGGCGGATCGAAAGCTGCGATTCGTGCGATCCTCGAAACGGCGCCGAAACGTAAGCGTAATCGATTTAACGGTTCCGGCTAACCGCCGAATGCCGCAAAATCTGGTCATTTCCAGTCATCGCCGAGTCCCAGTGGCGCCGGCAGCCGGTTGACGATGCTGTCGAACAGCTCGGAGAATTCGTCGTTCCAGTCCTGGCCGAACATCGGGTCCCGGTTTTCACCGAAGGCGGCGTCGATTTCCTCCCAGTCCGAGGCCTGCAGCGCTTTCTTCGCGCGCGGCAATATTTCCTTCTCCTCCTTGTGCGCGTGGTTACGCTCGAACTCGGTATACTTCAACACGGTTTCGCGAAAGTGCGGGAACTCGGCCGCGCCCGAAAACTCGTAGGCCGACAACGCCTTCAGCATCTCGATAAACAGGAGTTCGCCCTCGGTATGCTGCTGGCCGAGTTCGCGCACCAGGGCCTCGGTATCGGGGGCGCGCTCCAGTAGTTTCGGAAACAGGTAGAGATTTTCCTTGGGATGATGGTAGCGATCGAGAAAGCGATCGAGATAGGTTAACAATCCGTGGAAGATGGTGAAATCCGGGTGTTTCCCCTTGTCGATTTCCTCGATCAGTTTCTCGAGGCTGTAAAGCACCGCGCCCAGGTTCTTGTGTTCGCTTTTGATGATCGCTATCGCGCGCATTGGTATACCTTCGCTCTACGGATTAGGTGATAAAGATTAACATACAGTCCGCATTTTAAGCTCGATAAAGATCAGGCTCATGACCGACCCGCGCACTATACGGAGCGCGGGTCGCTCGACCGATTTTCTCGTTACAGGTAATTTTGCGCCGGTATATTTGACCTTTGAAGCGGTCGCAACCGGACTTGCCAGCCGCAATATTTCATTTGACAAAAGCTGCCAATTTGCGAAATTGTCGCGGTGAATACCGACAAGCCTTCGAGGCGTACCCAGGTTCTGATCATCGGTGGCGGTCCCTCCGGCCTGCTGCTAAGCCAGTTACTCGAGCGCAGCGGCATCGAGACCGTCATTCTCGAGCGGCGCAGCCGCGAATACGTGCTCGGACGGATCAGGGCCGGCGTGCTGGAATCGGGGACCGTAGAGCTGCTGCGCGAGGCCGGCGTCGGCGAGCGCATGGACCGCGAAGGGCTGGTGCACGAGGGCATCTACCTGGCGGTCTCCAACCGTGGATTTCGCATCGATTTCAAACACCACACCGGCGGCACGGTGAGGGTATACGGCCAGACCGAGCTGACGCGCGACCTGTATCGAGCGCGCGATGCCATGGGTGGCACGATCCTGCATGAAGTCGACCAGGTGCGGATAGAGGATGCCGATTCCGGCTCTCCGCGGGTCAGCTTCAGGCACGAGGGTCGCGAGCGGCGCGTCGAATGCGATTTCGTCGCCGGCTGTGACGGATTCCACGGCGTCGGCCGGCAAACCATTCCGGCCGATGTACGGCGAGAGTTCGAGCGGGTTTATCCGTTCGGCTGGCTCGGCCTGTTGTCGCCGACGCCGCCGGTCAGCGAAGAGTTGATCTACGCTAGCCATGAGCGCGGCTTCGCGCTGTGTTCGATGCGCAATCCGAATCTGAGCCGTTACTACCTGCAGGTACCGCTCGACGACGCGACCGAAAACTGGCCGGATGCGGTATTCTGGGACGAACTGAAGTGCCGCATTCCGCGCGACGCGGCGGAATCCATCGTCACCGGCGCGTCGATCGAGAAATCCATCGCGCCGCTGCGTTCCTTCGTCGCCGAGCCGATGCGCTGGGGACGCCTGTTTCTGTGCGGCGACGCCGCGCATATCGTGCCGCCCACCGGGGCCAAGGGTCTGAATCTGGCCGCGTCTGACGTTTATTACCTGTGGCAGGCACTGAAGCAGCACTACCTGGACCGCGAAGACGAGGGTATCGATACCTATTCCGCCCGGGCGCTTGCGCGGGTCTGGAAAGCCGAGCGTTTCAGCTGGAGCATGACCCGGCTGCTGCATCGTTTTCCCGATCAGTCCGACTTCGATCGGCGCATGCAGCAGGCGGAACTCGAGTATCTCGAGACCTCGGTCGCGGCGCAGGCGTCGCTGGCCGAGAATTACATCGGGCTGCCTTACTGAAGGAGTGCAACATGGATATGATCGAACTGGGGGAAGTAACGCTGCATTATCGCGTCGACGGCGATGCCGACGGCGCGACGATCGTATTTGCCAATTCGCTGGGGACGGATTTTCGCCTGTGGGACAAGATCCTGCCGCGATTGCCCGCCGGTCTCAGGATCGTTCGCTACGACACACGCGGCCATGGCCTGTCCAGCTGTCCCGGCGGCGACTACACGATGGATGAACTGGTCGACGAATGTGCGCACCTGCTGCAGGCTCTGGGGGTGCGCGATTGCCTGTTCGTCGGACTTTCCATCGGCGGTATCATCGCGCAGGGCCTCGCGTCGCGTTATCCCGAGCTGTTGCGCGCGATGGTCATTTCGAACACGGCAGCGCGCATCGGCACCGCGGAGTTATGGCATCAACGCATCGACGCGTTGCACAACGGCGGCATCGAATCGATCGCCGATAATATCATGCAGCGCTGGTTCGCGCGGTCATTTCATCGCGAGCACTCGCTGGAGCTGCTGGCCTGGCGCAACATGCTGACGCGCACGCCGCTAAACGGTTATATCGGCTGTTGCGCGGCAATCGCGGCCACGGATTACAGCGCCAGCAGCGCGGCACTGACCCTGCCGACGCTCGCCATCGCCGGCAACGAGGACGGCTCGGTTCCACCCGAAGCGGTACGCGCAACCGCGGACCTGATAGCGGGTGCGCGCTACGCGCAGATAGACGATAGCGGGCACCTGCCCTGCGTCGAGAAGCCGGACGAATACGCGCGCCTGCTGAACGATTTCATTCGCGAGACCGGTCATGCCTGATCGTTACGCGGACGGTATGAAGATACGCCGCAAGGTCCTCGGCGATGCGCATGTCGATGCGGTCGAGGCGCGCAAAACGGATTTCGACGCCGCCTTCCAGGCGCTGATCACCGAGGGCGCCTGGGGTAGCGTCTGGGCGCGCGCTACGATAAGCCTGCGCGAGCGTTCGATGCTGACCATCGCGCTGCTCGCCGCGACCGGCAATTTCGACGAGATCGCGATGCATATCCGCGCCACCGCGAATACCGGCGCAAGCCCCGCCGACGTCATCGACGCCCTGCTGCACGTCGCGGTTTACGCCGGCGTGCCCCGGGCCAACCATGCAATCAGGATCGCGCGCGAGACCTACGCCGAAATGGGGGTGGAAACTTGAGTTCCGATACCGGGCCAGGCGCCTATATTCCGCGCGATCGCGGCCGGCATCCGCCGGCGTTGGCGCCCGAGTACCGGAGCAGCCGGCTGCGATCGCCGCGACAGGCGCTGTTGTCGCTACCGACCACGCTGTCAGAAGAAACCGGGCCGGTGTTCGGGCATTCCGTGCTGGGACCGAGGGATAGCGACCTGATCCATAACTACGCCGCAGGCGACGCCAGCGCGATCGGTCCGCGCATCCTGGTTCATGGCCAGGTACGCGACCAGTCGGGGCGCGGTGTGCCCGGCGCGCTGGTCGAGGTCTGGCAGGCAAACGCGGGCGGCCGCTACCGGCACCGGAACGAGGGTTACCTCGCGCCGCTGGATCCAAACTTCGGCGGTTGCGGGCGCTGCCTGACCGACGCGCGGGGCTACTATCGTTTCAGCAGCGTCCAGCCGGCGCCTTACCCCTGGCCGAACGGGCCCAATTCGTGGCGCCCGGCTCATATCCACTTCTCGCTGTTCGGCCCGGCCTTCGCGCAGCGGCTGATCACGCAGATGTATTTCGAGGGCGATCCGCTGATCTGGCTGTGCCCGATCGTCAACGCGATTCCGCGCCGCGACGCGGTCGAGGCCCTGATCGCGCGGCTCGACATGGACGCCACCATACCGATGGACAGGCTGGCCTGGCGTTTCGACATCACGCTGCGCGGTCGCGGCCAGACCCCGTTCGAAAACCGCCCGGAGGGTCTCTAGATGGCGCACGTTGAAAAGCCGCTGCACGAGTCGCCGTCGCAAACCGCGGGGCCCTATGTGCACATCGGCTGCACGCCGAATTTCGCCGGTATCGAGGGCGTTTACGCCGAGGATCCCGGTAGCCGCATGGTCAACGAGCACACGCTGGGGGAGCGCATTACGCTGCGCGGCACCGTGTACGATGGAGAGGGCAGCCCGCTCAAAGACGCCGTGCTCGAGATCTGGCAGGCGGACGCGGCCGGTCTTTACCCTTCGCCTCAAGATACCCGCGGCGCGGCCGACCCGAACTTCGGCGGCTGGGGGCGTTGCGCCGCCGACCTCGAAAGCGGTGAATTCGCGTTCGCGACGATTCGGCCGGGGCGGGTGCCTTACCCGGACGGGCGGCTGCAGGCGCCGCACGTCACCGTGTGGATCGTCGCGCGCGGTATCAACGTCGGGCTGCACACGCGGCTTTACTTCGCCGACCTGCCCGAGGCGAACTCCGAAGATCCGATTCTGATGCGCGTCGAACCGCGCGACAGGGTCGACACGCTGCTGGCAAAGCGCGAGCGCGACGGCGTTTTTCGTTTCGACATTCATCTGCAGGGTGAGCGCGAAACCGTGTTCCTGGACATGTGAGCGGTATGCGCGCGTCCAGCGTTTTCAAGCGGATTCCGCCCGACCTTGTGAGTGGAACATAAACATGGCTGTCTCCCCGTTCGATTCGGCAATTTATCGCGAGCTGCTGCACGACGACGAAATCGGCCGGCTGTTTACCGATGACGCCGAAATCCAGGCCATGCTGCGCGTCGAGGGAGCCCTGGCGAAGGCACAGGGCGCGCTCGGCATCATTCCGGCCGACAGCGCGACCGCGATCGAGCGGGCGTCGGCCGCGCTGCAGCCAGATCCGGCGAGCCTCGCGGCAGGGACCGGGCGTGCCGGTATCCCGATTCCGGCGTTGCTGGAAACGATGCGGGAAGCGTTGAAGTTGCCCGAGTTTGCGCAATATGTGCACTGGGGTGCGACCTCGCAGGACGTCATGGATACGGGCCTGATGCTGCGCCTGCGCACCGTCTGCGACATCGTCGACGCGCGCCTGCGCCTGTTGTTGCAGACGCTTGCGGATCATGCCGAGGCGCATGCCGAGCTGCCGATGGCGGCGCGTACGCGACGGCAGACGGCGACCGCGACCAGCTTCGGCGCCGTGGTCGCCGCGTGGGGCGCGCCGTTGCTGGATCAGCTCGAGGCGCTCGCGCAACTGCGGCCGCGCCTGCTGCGCGTCAGCCTCGCCGGCGCCGCGGGTAACGCCAGCGCGCTCGGCGCGAAGGCTGCCGCAACGCGCAGCGCGCTGGCGCGGGAGCTGGAACTGGCCGATACCGACCTGAGCTGGCACAGCAACCGTGCGGCGCTGGCCGAGCTGGCCGCGCTGCTGACCCGGATCAACGGCGCGCTCGCCAGGATGGGCGAGGACTGCGTGCTCGCCGCCCAGGACGAGGTCGGCGAGCTGAAGCTGCCGCAGGGTGCCGGCTCGTCGACCATGCCGCACAAGAACAACCCGATCACCGCCGAAACCCTGGTCAGCCTGTTTCAGCTGAGCGTCGCGCTGGACGGCGCCATGCAGCAGGCATTGTTGCATCGCCAGCAGCGCGATGGCGCCGCCTGGTCGCTGGAATGGCACGCCTTGCCGCAAATCTGCATGGCGGCCGGCCGGTCATTGCAGCTGGCGCTTGCGCTGGCCGCCAGGCTGGCGCCGGATGCGGACAGAATGCTGGCCAACCTGCAGGGTGGCAATGGCCTGGCCTTTGCCGAGGCCGTCAGTTTCAGGCTGGCCGCAATCCTGCCGCGAGCCGAGGCGCAGGCGAGGGTCAGGGAGCTTTGCGCGGAAGCAATCGAGCAGGGATGTTCGTTAGCGGAGCTCGTGTCGCAGCGGTTCCCCGATATCGACTGGCAGCCGATCACGGATCCCGGCGCTCAGCTGGGCGACGCGCCGCGCCAGGCGCGCGGATTTGCCGCCCGCGCCAGGAACCCGTGAGTGCATCAGGTGCGCTTGCGCAGCAGCAGCGCGCAGACTAGTCCGATACCCGCCATGCCGATCACGACCGCGTTGGCGCTGTTCCAGCTGCCCGAGAACTCGACCACCGAACCGACCATCAGCGGCCCGATGGTCTGCCCGATTCCGGCGCCCTGCAGCATCAGGCCCGCCATCAGTGCCATGTGCGAGGGCTTGACCGAGTAAGCCGCGGCGAGCACGAAGGCCGTGCCCGGAAACATGCCACCAAACGCGGAAAACAGGAATCCCGCGAATGTCTTGACGAGCGGGTCGCTGACCGTCGCGAACACCAGCGTCGCGCAGACGCCCATCGCGACGAACGAAACCGTGAGCAGCTTCCACGGCACAAAGCCTCGCCCGATCAGCCACCCGGCGGAAACGTTGCCGATGATATTGCCGACGACGACGAGGGCGCCGAGCTGCGCCGAATTCGCGAGCGTCACGCCGTACTCGGTAACCAGGATGGTCGGCAGGAAGGCGGTCAGCGACTGGTACAGGCTGGAATAACAGACGAATCCCGCGACCACCAGCAATGGGCCGACGCGCAGGATGTTGGCGACGAAGTCGGCCGTACTCAGGCGGATGCCGGATTTTCCCGACGCGCCGCGGAAGGTCAGGAACAGGATAGCGGCCCAGACCAGGATGACGAGCCCGACGTCGTTCCATAACCCACGCCAGCCGTGCCATTCCAGCAGCACCGGGGTGATCAGCATCGACGCGCCGATACCCGCCGGCATGAAAGCGCCCCAGAGTCCCATTGCCAGCGGGCGGCTGCGGTCGCTGGCCGAGCCGCCGATCAGCGACGGCAGCGCCACCACCGCGAGAATGAACCCGAATCCCTCGATCAGCCGCGACAGCAGCAAAACCTCGACCCCGGTCGCGGTTGCACCGAGGAACGCGCCGCCGGCGGAGACCAGCAGGCCCGCCAGCGCGGTGCGCAGGTGCCCGATGCGGTCGGAGAGCAGCCCGAAGCCGGCGCCGGCAAACGCGGCGATGAGGCTGAACAACGACAGGATCAGCCCCGCCTGGATCAGGCTCAGGGCCAGTTCATCGATAATCAGCGCCAGCGACGCGAAGGTCTTGCCGATCTGGAACGCGCCGATGCAGCCCGCCACGAACGCGACCCATACCCTGGGCCAGGAAGTCTGATTCACGTCAATATTCTCCCGCGCGGATGCCACACAGCCACACCGGAAAGATGCCGCTGTCCCCAAAACGATATCGCGGCGATAAACCGTGCCGCCGCGCACGAGCATGATTTTTGACGGTCAAGGGTAACCCGAAAGCGTATGGCGGCAATAGCGGTTTGCCACGCTGTCCCGTTGAATTTCCGCACCGCGGGTTTATGATCGACGTCGCCTGACCCGAAGGCGGGTTAGCGGTCGATCATGCAGGATCCCCGGCATCGTCGTCGGTTTCCTCTCGAATGATGCGCACCTTGCCGACGCGGTGCGCGTCCTGCTCCGTCACCTGAAGGCGGAATCCGGACTCGGCCACCTCGTCTCCGATTACGGGCATGCGCGCCAACCGGCGCATGAAATAGCCACTGATCGTATTCGCGTCGACCTCGTCTCTGACCTCGAACCCGATCACGCGCTCGATATCCGAGAGCGCGGTAAGTCCGTCGACCTCCCAGCTGTTATCGTCGATCTGTATGACCCCGTGGCTTGGCTGCACAGCGTCGGTTTCGTCTTCGATTTCGCCGACAATTTCCTCGAGCAGGTCCTCCAGCGTGACGATACCGACAAAGCTGCCGTATTCGTCGACGACGCAGGCCATGTGCGCTCGCTCGGTGCGCATCAGGTCGAACAGTTTCGCGATCAGCTGGGTTTCGGGTACGACCATCGTTTCGCGGCGCAAATGTTCGAGGTCGGTCCACGGCTCGGCCTTGCCGTTCAGAATCGCGCGATGGATGTCTTTCGCCAGCACCATGCCGGTTAGCGCGTCATGGTTGTTGCTGTCGATCAACGGAAAGCGCGAATGCTCGGTTTCCTTGATGATCTGCAGGTTTTTTTCCGCCGGTGCCGAGATATCCAGCACGTGCACGGCGTTAATCGGAAGCATGATACGTCCCACGCGCCGTTGATCGAACGCGAACAGGTTGTGCAGCATGGTGGCCTGGGATTCATGGATTTCGCCATGCTGCTGGGAGGTTGCCACCAGCCCCTGGATTTCCGCGCCCGTCAACACCTCTACGTGACTGACTTCAGCTACCTTGAGCAGCGTCAGGATGACGTTGGTGGTTCGGTTCAGCACCCAGTTGAGCGGCCATACCAGCAAATAGGAAAAATGCAGCGGAAAGGCGATCCAGATGGATACTGGCTCGGGTTTGCGAATTGCGAGGGTCTTCGGCACCTGCTCGCCGATGACGATATGCAGGGCCGAGAAAATTAGAAAGCCGACGATAAATGCCGTCGTATGCAGTAACTGCTCGGACATTCCCAGATCGCGGAACAGGGGTTCGAGTATTGCCGCCACGGCCGGTTCGCCGACCCAGCCAAGACCCAGCGATGCCATCGTAATCCCGAGCTGGCAAGCCGCCAGGTAAGGTTCGAGATTGGCCTGGATACGCATCGTCAATCTGGCAGCGGCGCTACCGTCGTTTGCCAGGCTCTCTATACGAAAGCCGCGCGCCTTGACCAGTGCGAATTCGGAAGCGACATAAAAGCCGTTGGCGGCGAGCAGCAGGATGATCGCCAGAAGATTTGAAGTGTTGTCCATCGAAAAACCCCAGGGGCTAGAGGAGGGCTGGATACCAGAGAAGGGGCGAATTGTACTGAAACCGCCCGACTTAGCCACAATAGAAATAAAGGCATCCGGGGCAGAATCCGGTTGTCCGGTTTTGATGGCTTCTAAATAGCTGGATTTCGATTGCCGACAGTCGCAGCATGACTGCCGGGGAACACTCGGTCGCCATCTGAAAAACGCGCTTGATTAAAACAGGCCGATTTAATATGGCTGTATTATCCAACTATACGGCAATTTATCGGATGCATCGTAGGCGGTCATTGCCGATTCCGGGCCTCTGCGTCGCGTGATCGGTTTCGACAATGCGGCCTGCCGAATCGAAACGTCGCGGGAACCGATCTGTCGCTGCTGGTCTTTCAGGTCATCATCGAAATCGTCAGGGTCGGCGGGCTGTCGGCGAATCAGCGTCTCTGAAATGGGGTTCCGGGTTTCGGAACGGGCGCCGAATCATGCAGACGCCAGCTGCACTCAAATATCGGGGTGCCTGTGCGCCCAGGGCATGGCTTTCTCGATGGCGGCGGCGATGCGCAGGGCCAGGGCGTCGTCCCAGCGTCGCGCCACGACCTGCGTCGCCGTGGGCAGCCCGTCGGCGAAACCGGATGGAACCGATATCGCGGGGCATTGCGCCGTGTAATTGAACTGCGCGGTCATGTCCATGCACTCGAGCAAACCCTGTTCGTTGATCCGGTGGAAATCCCAGTCGCGCATTTCGACCGGTGGGGCGGTAATCGCCATGGTCGGGCACAGCAGGGCGTGGTGATCTTCCAGCACCGCTCCCAGCTTGCGCCAGTAGCGGGTGCGTTCGAACTCCCACCGCCGCGCGCTGACCGCATCGATCTGCAGGCCCTCTTCGATCAGCCTGACCAGGCCCTCGCTCATGCGTTCGCGGTTTTCAACCAGCGGAACGTCGGTAAGCTGCCGGTAGGCAGCCGCCATGAAGATGGCCCAGCTGCCGTTCCACAGATCGATGATTCGCGCGTCCCAGCCCAGGTTAACCTCCTCGATGACGGCCCCGGCCTCCCTCAGGGCATTTGCCGTGCTGCGCAGGTTGGTCTCGACATCCGCATCGACCGCGCAAAACCCGAGGGTAACGTCGAGCGCAAACTTCATGCCCTCCACGTCACCGGACGGCGGCAGGTCCAGCCTGCAGCGCGGCAGCGACTGGATGTCGGCGGAATGCTCGCCCTGCACGATATCGAGAAAAAGCGTCGCATCGGCGACGCTACGCGCCAGCGGGCCGAAATGCGAAATATTGCAGTAGGCCGTATCGATGATATCCATCGGAATGCGGCCCAGCGACGGTTTGAGGCCGACGATACCGCACAGGGCGGCGGGGATACGCACGCTGCCGCCCATGTCGGTGCCCTCGGCGATCGGCACGCAGCCCGAGGCCACGGCGGCCCCCGATCCGCCCGACGAGCCGCCGGGCGTGCGCGCCGTATTCCAGGGATTGCGGGTGATCCCCCACAGCGGTGAATCGGTAAATCCCGACGTGGCGAATTCCGGCGTCGTCGTCTTGCCTACCAAGATCGCGCCGGCCGCTTCGAGCCGCTGGACCAGCACCGGATCCCAGTCGGGCACCCAGTTTTCCAGCAACCTGGAACCGCGCGTCGTCACCTTGCCCCTGGTCGGCGTAAAGTCCTTGATCGCGAGTGGAATCCCCTCGAGCGGACGCGCGTTGCCCGATGCGAATGCCTGCTCCGCGGCCCTGGCTTTAGCCTGCGCTTCTTCCGGGTAGGTAAAGCAGAAGCAGTTGAGCGCCGGATTCACCTCGTCGATTCGATCCAGGGAATTCTGTATTACCTCCACGGGTGAAGCTTCCTTGCTGCGGTATCTGCGGGCCAGTTCGGTGGCGGGGGTATAACAAAGATCGAGATCGGCCATGTTGACTATGCTGTTGATGCAACGAGAAATTCGCATTCTATGCCTATGTCGATGGCAATGTAATGCTCTTTCTTCACCCATCGCCGTTCGTCGGCAGGGAGGATTACGAGTTCTGCTTTCTCGATTTCTGACCCTCAAGACCACGAATCCTGCAACGACAAACCGCCATTATTCGACAGCAAATGCAGGCATCCCCGCGCCAGTGGGGATCCTGAAATGGCGGCTAATTACAAGGTTCCCCCGCTTACGCGGGAATGACGCTCTTAGTCCTTTAAGCAAGAGCCATTAAGGCCAGTGCCCTGATCCAACACCCGGCGTTGGGGAAGAACCGGAGACGCCAACCCCGTACAATGGTGTGGCGTCCCCTCGAGCCGGGATTAATCAGCCGCGAAACAGTACAGGAAACCGGCGCCCCCGGTGCTTCTCAAATTGTCCTGGCTGCAGCCACGCGAGCCGTGGGCCGATGTCCACGAAGTGTTGCCGCCGCCGTGGCGGTCGTGGTGACCGACCTGCGCGCTGCCCGCGCCGTCGGCGGAACTGGTCCAGTTGCTGCAGGTATGGTCTCCCTCTTCCCATGGAAAATACGCGGTACCGTCATCCTTCGATCCGGTCAGTATGTCATGCTCGTTCGGCTTGTCGCCGCGCCCCTTGATGATATTGCCATTTTCATCGAGCGCCGTGCGTTTGACGATATTCGGATTCAGATGTAACTGGTCGAGATCGCTCGCGATCAGCTCGCCGCGGGCGTTATACCAGGGTCCCAGGCCAATTCGGTCGCGCGCCGATTGGCCGCGCGTCTTGCCGTCCGTCGACTGGGTACTCAGGTAGGCGCGCCAGGTCCGGCCCTCGGAACCGGCGGCTTGCGCCAGCTTGGTGCAATGCGCGTCGGCGCCGTCGAGTCCTCCGAGGTTCCCCCCGTTGCCGATACTTTTGCTAGTGACGAAAAAGCCCATCGGATGCTCACCTGCTGCCTGGGCGCCGGTAATAATCAGGAACAGGGTCGCAGCGATGGACAGGATGGTTGATTTGATTGTATTCACGATTTGTCTCCGAGGCCGTGGATAATGTGTGCCCCCGGCTGGGAACGCACTAACCTCCGAGGGTTGGACAGACTCTATGACCCCCTCGAGGGGACGTCAATATCGTAAATTTGCATGCTTCGGTTGCAAATTTGCGCCTGCACCTGCGCTATGACCATGTCCGGTAGAAGGTGTGCTCTTTTCCGGGACCGCGAAGTTACTGCTCCAGATCAGCCAAAAATCGGAAAATATTACCGGCTGGCACGATTGACTCTTTCATCAGGTAAGCGCTATTACTCTCCGGCACCTGTTTTCTGCAAAGGCGCAGGCCGGTTGCGGACATTTAAAAAAACCTGTTTGAGAGCAGGGCGGTGAAAGCATTCGTCAAACCTGCCACGGGTTTGCTCGTCGACAGAAGACGAGGGCGTCTCAGCTGGTCTTATATCGTGGTAAGTCACCGACCTGGTCATACTCGACGACCCGGTTACGGCCGTATTCCTTGGCGCTGTAAAGGGCGTCGTCGGCCAGACGATAGATCAGGTCCATATCTGGCGATCGATCGGTTTCGTGGTGGTAGGCTTTGACGCCGACAGAGACGGTTACGTAGGGTGAAACCTGGTTATATTCATGCTCGATTCTCGCGTCTTCGACCGACTGGCGCAGTTTTTCGGCAATCAGGCTGACGTCCGTGCCGCGATCCACGCTGACGATTGCGGCGAACTCTTCACCGCCGATGCGGAAGATAAAGTCGCCCGCCCGGCGCATGTTTTCCTTAAGCCGGCCTGCAATAGCCCGTAATGCCTCATCGCCCACCTGATGGCCGTAGTTGTCGTTGAAGGGCTTGAAGTAATCGACGTCGATAATCATCAGGCCGAGGTAGCGCTTTTCCCGGGCGGCGCGTGCCAGTTCCTGCGGGAACAGCGTGTTGAAATAACGTCGGTTGAACAACGAGGTTAATTCGTCGGTGATCGAGAGCTCCTCGGCGCGCTTCCTGTCGGTGATATCCTCGCGGATCGCGGTATAGCCGGAAATTTCGCCCTGCTCGTCGAAAACCGGGGAAATATACGCCTGCACCCAGTAATAATCACCGTTCTTTTTCTTGTTCTTGATCTCTCCCTGCCAGGTTTTGCCCTGTTTAATCGTGCGCCACAGGTCCTCGTAAATCGATGCGGGCATGTCGGCGTGCCGCACGATGCTGTGATTTCTGCCGATTAATTCCGCTTCGCTGTAGCCGGATATTTCGCAAAACGCGGCGCTGGTCGAGGTTATGGTTCCCTGACGGTCGGTCGACGAGGTAATTACATGGCGATCGATGATATCGATGTAACCGACCAGCTTTTTATTGACGCATTCGAGATTCCGGTGCGCGTCATTCAGTAATTTCTCGGCCTCGATGCGCCTGCCAATCTCGTTCGACAGGCGGCGGTTCCAGAACAGGATGATCGCAATCACCAGGGCAACCGCGGCCAGGATCTTCCACAGCAGGGTATAATCGAAGCCAAGCTCGTAGCGAAGTTTTATCCAGTTGCGGTAAATCTGGTCGCGCTCCTGTGCGGAGATGGAGTCGAGCGCTTTTTGCAGGATGGGTAAGAATTCGCGCATTTCCTTGCGCACCGCCATCGACAGTTCGTATTTGTATGGGGTATTACCCGATATCTTGATATTGGTCAGGCCCTTGCGTTTGATGACGTGGCTGACCGTGGCGATATTGCCGATATAGGCGTATATCTGGCCTTGAGACAGTTTTTCGAGTGCATCGGCGACATTGTCGGCCAGGTACAGATCGATCTCCGGATGATTTCTTTCCATCAGATCATGGGTGGCGTAACCCTTGACCACGGCAACTTTTTCGTTGCGCAGATCCTTGATGCCGTTGACGTAGGCTACCTGGTCGGACGTCACGATAACCATCGGGAAGGACAGGTAGGGCCGGGTGAAGCTGGCGTACTCGCGTCGCTGCGCTGTGGAAACGACACAGGAGAACATATCGAGTTCACCCTGCTTGACCATTTCGACGACCTCGGACCAGGACTTCTTCTTCTCGACGTCGAAGGCGATACCCAGCCTTTTGCTGACGAGTTTGATATATTCCGCCGCCATGCCGACGTAGGCCTGTTTGTCGTCGATATATTCGAATGGAGCCCAGTCGATGTCGACCGCAAGTCGAATCGAGGGATGGGCCTCGAGCCAGCTCTTTTCCTGCTCGGTGAGATCGACAAGTGGCGTCGATGCCGCCGCGGCAGGGGCCTGGGCCAGGAACCCGGTAGATAAAAAAATAATTAGCCACCGTTTGCAGTTGCCCGGTCTGGCGGTCATTTGTCTAGCCATCGATATCGGTTTTTAACGTGGAATAAATAACCAGGTTTTGATTGTTTACTGACGTATTTCGAGACAATCGAAACAGCTATCGGCAATCCGGGCCAATACTAAAGCCCTGGCACAGGAGTCAAATTCTGCGACAAAGCGCATCTGCGGGAGGTAACAGGTGCCAGCGCTAGCAGCTGCCACAGAGCCATTGTTTGTCAGGGTAAATCGACCCCTGGTTTTCCTGGCATGCCAGGCCTCCCTGTCCGCAATTTCAAAAACACTGAACGACCAGGCTGGAAAAGATATATATTCTGCCGCTCGTATCGGAGGGATAAATTGTGATTGCCGTGATTTTTGAAGTGATTCCGGCTGAAGGAAAGCTGCAGGAATATTTGAATATAGCTGCCAGTTTGAAACCGCTGTTAGAGGATATCGATGGCTTTATTTCTGTTGAAAGGTTTTCAAGCCTTGCAGAGGAAGGGAAATTATTATCTTTATCATTTTGGCGCGATGAAAAGGCGATAGCAGAATGGAGGAACATCGAATCGCATCGTCTCGCACAGGAAAAAGGGCGTGAGGGAGTATTTCTCGATTATCGCCTGAGAGTCGCAAATGTCTGCAGAGACTATGGCATGGTCGATCGAGCACAGGCTCCATCCGACAGCAAATTAGCGCATGAAAATTCTAACGACCACAGGGAAGCGGAGCGTTAGTCGATTATCGGAAATTAGCAGATATTACCCTCCGACAGCTGTTCCGTTGCGGCCGGAAGCTTAATAACCGGCAACATGCAGTTCTGACGGTGGTTCGAAAAAATTCCGGATCTGCAGTGCAAAAAAGGCATCGGGAAAAGTTTCTCCGGGAAAAGGATTAAACGCTGAGCCTTCGATCCATGGTCGGACAAGAATCCGGGTCGGGTGGTGAACTCAACAACGTCGATCGGTGCGATGATCCGCATCGCGGATGGCTTGTCGGCGAGGATGGGCGGCAACGGTTCACGGCCGTGAAATATCCGGGTCGGGTTCAGCGGCGAGTAACGCGCTCGGCGGTAATCTTCCCGTCCGCGCGAATTCTTCCGCGAACACGCACATAGTCCCCGGGACCGGGATTCTTGTCCACGCGTGTCGAGCTGGTAATTGTCAGCGGAAGTCCGTCCAGACGCCACTGCTCATCCAGTTGCCCATGCAAACGCAGGCGCTGGCCGGTCGGCATTGGCGCCGGATTACCGGCGGAGTCGCGGGCGCCGTCCGCCACCCACTTTTCTATCGAGCGGATCTCGGCCTCTGTCAGGTAAGGCGGACCGTCAAAAGGCATTCTCGGGCGAGCCTGGCCGCGAATTCGTCGCACCAGTTCGCTTGCCAGGGGAATTCCGGGGACAATCCGTAAGCGATCCGCGGCGGAGACTGTCGCCGCATAAGACGTTAACAGGTATCCTTCGGGCGCCGCACCCATGAGTCCTTTTTCGGTGTGGCACTTTGCGCACCGCGTGGCGAGAATAGCCGCGATATCGCTGTAGAGGGTCGATCCATCGGTTTCGGGTCTATCGATGGCAGAGCCTGGAACGGCCGCTGCAGCCTTTTCCGCGCCAGGTCCCGGCTGCAAGCCATCCGAGATCCACCGCTCGAACAATGCGGTTTCCTCGTCAGACAGAAAAGGCGGCCCCGTCATCGGCATTCGAGGCGGACTAAGGCCCTTCAGGCGCAACACAAGTTCGCTGCCAGCTGGATTACCGCTTTTCACGATCGGCCCGTTCCGGCTTCCCGCCAGCAGCCCTTCCAGGCTGTCCAGACGCAACTCCAGCGGTGCTGCCGATCCTGAGTGACACATCGCACAGCGTGAGGCGAGAATCGGAGACAGATCAGCATAGGTCACCTCAGCCGCGCCAATGGAGAGAGTAACTTGCATGAGAATGCAAACTGCCCCGAACTGACGGGCCGCGCGCCAGAATCGCTTGCGGTTGCCAGGTGCGGGATAATTTCTGGCGACCGCGCGACTGTAGTTACGAGACGACAAGTTGCATGATAAGGGCATACCGTTGTCGAAATTTTCTGCGTGGATCCGAATTATCGCAGAATTCGGCGAACTATCGAAGCGAGCGATGACCGGGATCGATCTCGAAATCCCTCATCCAGCAAATTCTGCAAGCCGGCCAGGCGCATCCCGGATGATTTCGGGTAGCCATGAAAGTTGGCATCCTGTAATCGTCATGGCTGATAACCTGATTCTTGTCTAGCCTTAACTGTCGGAATGTACTGAATCGGGCCGACTGTAGCCATAATTCCGTTGCTTTAATGTCAAGGAAAATCAATCATTGAGACTCGGCACAAACAATTCGCCTGATTCGGGAGTCTGCGATGCATTTAGGTACTTTTATTCAAAGATGGGGATTAGCGCGGGTGTTTGCCCTGTCCGGTTTCATCTCGATCACCGGTATTAGCATGGTATCCGGATATATTTATTTCTCCTATCTGCAGCAAAACCTGTTGCAACGGGAAATGTTAATTAGTAGCGAGTTTATCCAGAGTGTATCACTGATCAACAAACCCGAAGCCTATTTCGCGGGCACTACGAGCAGCGATGACAAAGAAGCCATAGAGGAGCTTTTCTATCATGTTGTCGGTATCCCCGATGTTTTCAGGACCACCGTTTTCGATGCCAGCTATAAAATAATCTGGTCGAACGACAGCACGTTAATCGGCAAGACATTTCGCGATAACGAGGAACTCGATCTAGCCTATCAGGGCAAGGGTATCTTTAATAAAACAACGGCGGACGAACACGAAAAACTGGAACATGACTTCCTCCCGGACGACGTCGATCAATTCATCGAAAGTTATATACCGGTCTGGAACGAGAACCGTGATCAGGTTATCGGTGTGGTTGAACTCTATAAATCACCCCGGGCCCTGTTCGAGACTCTCGACCGAGGTCGTAATCTGGTAGCCTGGGTCTCGTTGCTGGGCGGGCTCATCCTGTACGGATTATTGTACTGGATCGTGCGCATTGCCCATCTGCAGATCGAAAGCCAGCGTAACCGTATCGAGCAGGCCAGCAGCCACAGTGTCGAATTAACCGAGCAAAGCCTCAGACGAATCAGTTCGGATTTACAGGCTGGGCCGGTCCGTGCGATCGAATCTGCAGTAAACGGGCTGGATTCTATTATCGGGCAGGAAGCGGATGCGCAAGTTTCGGCGAAGCCGGACAATGATGCTCTCGGTAAGATTCGGAGCACGCTGAAAGATGCGTTAAGGGAAATCCGAAGAATTTCACTTGGACTGGAAACACCCGAACTCAAGGATCTTTCAGCCAGAGATGCCATTCTTCAGGTTATCGCAAAGCATGAAAAACGCACATCGACCCGGGTCGGCAAACAGCTTGATCAGGTACCCGAAACACTCAATAACGCTATCAAGATTTGCATCTACCGGCTGGTCCAGGAAGGACTCAGGAATGCATTTCGCCACGGAGGGGGTATCGGCCAATATGTGGGGGTGTCGGTAAAAGGCCCTCAGTTAATTTTGACCATTGGTGAAACGGGTCCCGGCATCGACATCGACCACCAGGAGAGAATCAACGATAGCGAATTCCAGGGACTTCGCGGTATGCGCGAAAAAATTCAAAGCCTGGGCGGCGATTTTTACGTTACCAGAAATCACAAATCCAGCGGGATAAGTTTACACGCGTACTTGCCAATTGGTGAATAACACGGCTAGAAGCTGTCGATATCAAATGTGGATGATGATCGGTTGTTATCGGCTTTCCTGTTACCGCGAAATCCGATGTCCTGCAAATTTGAAACTGGCAACAGGATGCCACGCCTCTGATTTTTCCGAGCTTCGGTTCGGGGCGCTTCAATATCATTCATGCGCCGCCGCGCGGGTGACGGCTGTGGGCGATAAGCACGGGTTCCCGTGATTCACGTAAATGAATCCGTCGTGCCGACGCCCGACCTCGCGGCGATTGGCCTGAATGTCGATGGAGGAACTTATTTTCAGACCTTTTCCAGAATGACCGCGATGCCCTGGCCGACGCCGATGCACATGGTGCACAAGGCGAAACGTCCGCGGCCGTGATGCAACTGGTTCACCGCCGTCGTAACCAGGCGCGCGCCGCTCGCGCCGAGCGGGTGGCCGAGCGCGATCGCGCCGCCGTTCGGATTGACGCGCGCGTCGTCGTCGGCGATGTCGAGGTCGCGCAGCACCGCGAGGCACTGCGCGGCAAATGCCTCGTTCAGTTCGATGACATCCATTTGTTCGAGGGTGAGGCCGGTAAGTTCGAGCACCTTGCGTGACGCCGGCGCGGGGCCGAAGCCCATGATGCGCGGCGCCACGCCGGCGCTTGCCATGCCGAGTACGCGGGCGCGCGGCTGCAGTCGGTAGCGCGCCGCGCTGTCCTCGTCGGCCAGCAGCAGGGCGCAGGCGCCATCGTTGATTCCGGACGCGTTGCCGGCCGTTACGCTGCCGTCCGGCCGCACGATAGGACGCAGCTTTGCGAGCGCCTCGAGCGAGGTTTCGCGCGGATGCTCGTCGCGATCGAAGAGGATCGGATCGCCCTTGCGTTGCGGCACGATGACCGGCGTTATTTCGGCGTCGAAAAATCCCGATATTTGCGCCCTGGCGGCATTCTGTTGCGAACGCAGCGCCATCCGGTCCTGGGCCTCGCGTTCGATGCCGAAATCGTCGGCGACGTTCTCGGCGGTTTCCGGCATCGAGTCGATGCCGTAGCGTGCCTGCATCAGCGGATTGACGAAGCGCCAGCCGAGGGTGGTGTCATAAACCGCGTTGTCGCGGGTGAACGCGCTGTCGGCCTTCGGCATGACGAACGGCGCGCGGCTCATGCTTTCGACACCGCCCGCGATCATCAACCGCGTTTCACCGCTTCTGATCGCGCGCGCGGCGCTGCCAACCGCGTCCATGCCCGACCCGCACAGCCGGTTGATCGTCGTGCCGGGAACTTCCTGTGGCAGGCCGGCGAGCAACGCCGACATGCGCGCGACGTTGCGGTTGTCCTCGCCGGCCTGGTTGGCACAACCGTAGAGCAGGTCGTCCAGCGCGCCCCAGTCGACACCCGGGTTGCGTTGCATCAGCGCCCGGATCGGCTCCGCGCCCAGGTCGTCGGTTCGCACCGATGAGAGCGCGCCGCCATAGCGACCGAAAGGGGTGCGAGTCGCATCGCAAATGTAGGCCTGTTTCATGTCTTCTGCCCTGGTGAAAGATCGAAAAAGCTGGTCGCCTCGAGATCTAGCACCTCGATTTCGTCCTGGTTGAACAGGTGCCAGCGCCAGCGCAGAATACCGAGTTGCGGCGATTTCGTCGAACGCCGCGCTTCCAGTACCTCGGCACGCAGCGACAGGCGGTCCCCGGGACGCACCGGCGCCGGCCACCTGACGTACTCGAGGCCTGGCGACGCAAACGACTCCGAGCCGTTCAGCGCCGCGTCGACGATTAGTCGCATCGCGATACCACAGGTGTGCCAGCCGCTCGCAATCAGGCCGTCGAAGGGGCCATGCGCCGCCGCCTGCGGGTCGGTGTGAAACCATTGCGGGTCGAAGTTACTGGCAAAATCGATGATTTTGTCCACCGAAACCTCGTATGGGCCCGCCTCGATCAGCTGACCGGTGTGAAACTCGGCAAACTTCATGAGCCTGGCCCGTAGCCGCACTGGTTAAAGCAGTGGCGCATTCAACGGGTCTCCTGCCATGTTCTCTGCAGCAGCCACGGGCTGACGCGATAACGCTCGCCGCGATAGTATTCGTCGAGCCGATCCAGCAGGTTGATAACCGCTCGCGCGTCCCAGTCGGCCAGCCACTCGAAGGGTCCGGCGGGATAATTGACGCCGAGTTTCATCGCGGCGTCGGCCCCGGCCTCGTCACAAACGCCCTGGTGTACGGCGTCCGCGGCCTCGTTGATCAGCATCGCGATGGTGCGTGCGACGACGAGTCCCGGAACGTCGGCGATTTGCTGCGGTGCGAAACCGATCAGTTCGAGCCAGTTGCGGGCGTCCTCGATCCATTGTGGCGAGGCGCGCGCCGAGTGGCTCCAGGCTAGCGCGAAATCCTGACCGCTGCAGAGCGGCAGATCGAATATCGCGACGTCGCGGCCGAGTTCCCCGGCGCTGCGGCCGTCGGTCAGACGCAGCCTCGCGCCGTCCGCCTGCAGGCCGATCCACTTGCTGTCCGCGATGCGCTCGAAGCGGCAATCGTGCCGCCTGAGCGCCGCGGCGATGCGCTCGGCGACCGGGCCCTGGCCGCGTACGGCAAGGTTATCGGTCGTTGACGGCAGCCTGGGATTCGGCGCCATACCGGGTTCCGGTTCGGGCTCTGCGGCTGCGGGGTAGTCGAAAAAGCCGCGGCCGCTCTTACGGCCCAGCAGGCCGCCGTCGACAAGCCCCTGCTGTAGCGGCGACGGGGTATAGCGCTTGTCGTAGAAATTGGCCTCGTAAACCGAGCGCGTAACGGCGAGGTTGGTGTCGTGGCCGATCAAATCCATCAGCTCGCAGGGTCCCATGCGAAATCCGGCCGCGCGCAGGCAGCGGTCCAGGACCGCCGGGGTAGTGGCCTGTTCCTGCAGCAGCGCCAGGGTTTCGGCGTAGAACGGGCGCGCGATCCGGTTGACGATGAAGCCCGGCGAGGACCTGGCATAGACCGGAACCTTGCCCCAGCTCGCGGCCAGCGCATGCACGGATTCGGCTGCAGTCCTCGCGGTGTGCAGGCCGGAGATCACTTCGACCAGCTTCATCAGCGGCACCGGGTTGAAAAAATGCATCCCCACCAGGCGCTCTGGATGTTGCAGGCCGTTCGCGAGCGCGGTCACGGACAGCGACGAGGTATTAGTCGCGAGCAGGCAGTCGGCGGCGACGATGTCTTCGAGTCGCTGCAACAGTTCGCGCTTGATGCCGAGGTCTTCGACGATGGCTTCGATCACGAGTCCCGCCCCGGCGGCCGCGTCTAGCGATACGACGGGTTCGACTCGCGCCAGGATAGCGGCGGCCTCGTCGGCGCCGAATTTGCCCCTGGAGACCAGTTTTTCCAGGGACGCCTCGAGCCTGCTTATGGCGGCGCCAGCGGCGCCGTCCTGCGCGTCGAACAGCTGTACCGGGTGGCCGGCCTGTGCCGCGACCTGGGCAATCCCGCCGCCCATGATGCCGGCGCCGACTACGAGGACCGGATAAGGCTTTGCCGAATCGCTCATTCCGGTATCCAGCGAGCGGGGCGCTTGTCGAGAAACGCGGCGAAACCCTCGCGCGCCTCGTCGCTGCCGCGCACCCGGCTGATGGTCTGCGCCGACAGTTCGCGCACCGCTGCGGTTACCGGTCCGACTTCGAGCTGGGCGAAATACGCCTTGATTTCACGCTGTGCGTTGGGACCGCCGGCGAGTAGTTCCTGCAGCGTCGCGGCGACCGCCGCGTCCAGCTCGTCGAGGCTCGCGACCTGGTGCACCAGCCCTATCGCAAGCGCTTCCGCGGCGCGAATTCGCGTCATCGCGAGCGCCAGGCGGCGCGCGTGGCGTTTGCCGACGGCGTTTACGACATAGGGGCCGATCGTGGCCGGCAGGATTCCGAATTTAGCCTCGCTGACCGCGAAACTGGCGTTGTCGGCGGCGATCGCGATATCGCAGGCGCAGGCGAGCCCCACGCCGCCGCCGAGCGCGGCACCCTGCACGCGCGCCACGGTGGGCTTGGGGCAGGCGTCGATCTTGCCGAGCATTGCCGCGAAACGCCTCGCGTCGGCGAGATTCCATTCCTGCGACGCCTCGCTCGCGCGCTGCATCCACCTGAGATCGGCGCCGGCGCTAAAATGCTTGCCTGCGCCGGCGAGCAGGATTACGCGTACCGAATCGTCCTTGCCGAGCGTTTCGAAGGCGTCGTCGAGCGCGCCGATCATCGCCTCGTCGAAGGCGTTGAATACGTCGGGTCTCGACATCATGATCTGCGTCACGCCCTGGCTGTGCTGGCTGATTTCGAGGGTTGCTGCGCTCATTGAATTGCTTCCGGTTACGGGCGATGGCCCTGGTTCAAGTCATTGCCGTCTGCTTTGCGGATCGAAAAGAAAACGACGCCGGGTCGATAGTAAATCGAATGCGCTGACGCTGTCGACCCGGTCCGTTACCGGTTTAGTTGAAGCGGATGTACTCGAAGTCTATCGGCTGCCGATTGATGCCGATCGCAGGAGGCGCGATCCAGTTGGCGAATTTGCCTGGTTCGACAACCCGGCCCATCAGGCTGGCGACATACTCGCGGTCGCCACTGCTCGGTAGCCACTGGTCGACATGTTGCTGCCACTGCGCCGGCGTCAGCACTTCGCCATCCGGGCTGATATTCGTGCCGGCGAGCGCACCGATCTTGCGATGGAATCCCTTGTGCGGAACCAGGAGTTCGAACGGTAGGCCGGCCTTTTCGATCGCGCGGTTCCAGCGTTTGACGCCGGAGGCCGCCTCGCGAATGTAGTCGTCACGCAGCACTTCGTTCAAAGCGTTCAGC
>Ga0224512_10000258_pt1 | contig 56484 bp, 49 predicted proteins | sample SF_May12_sed_USG_4_FD_169103 | JGI IMG/M metagenome (GOLD analysis project Ga0224512, IMG submission 169103) | Sediment microbial communities from San Francisco Bay, California, United States - SF_May12_sed_USGS_13 | ecosystem: Environmental > Aquatic > Marine > Sediment | place: USA...
CCAGTTTGCGCTGGCTGGCAATCCCGCGCAGCCCGGCGCTCCCCGAACCCCGAAAGGCGTTCAGCAGGAAAGTTTCCGCCTGGTCGTCGGCATGATGCGCGGTCAGAACACAGTCGCCGGTCCCGGCATGCTGCTCAAACAGCCGATAACGCTGTCGGCGCGCTTCTGCCTCGATATTGCTGTCTAGCCCCCCGAGGTCGAGACGGTCGACGCGAATCTCGAGCCCGTAGTGCTGCGCCTGCGCGACACAAAACTGCTCCATTTGTCCGGCGGCATCCACCAGGCCGTGGTTGATATGCCAGGGAATCACCTCGAACTCGCGCTGCTCAGTTACCAGCAGATGCAGCAGCACGCTGGAATCCAGGCCTCCGCTGAAAGCCACGAACACGCGGCGCGTGTGGTCGGGAATCGTCTCCAGGCATGATTGCATTCGACTGGTCGGGTGCTGACAACCAGCCCTTGTCAGCCTTCCCGGTATTGACCGAAGGACATGAGTTTTTTGTATCGCTGGTTCAGCAACTTATCGATCGTGATGGATTCGAGCACTTCCAGGGTCTCGACCAGGTTCTGCTTGAGCGAGGCCGCGATCTGGTCATAGTCGCGATGCGCGCCTCCGAGCGGTTCCTTGATGATACTGTCGATCAATTTCAGGGAATGCAGGCGTTGCGCGGTTATTCCCATGGCTTCCGCGGCCTGGGCGGCCTTGTCAGCGCTCTTCCACAGGATAGACGCGCAGCCCTCCGGCGAAATCACCGAGTAGGTGGAGTACTGCAGCATATTAATCCGGTCACCGACACAGATAGCGAGTGCGCCACCGGAACCGCCCTCGCCGATGACGGTGCAGATAACCGGCGTCTTCAGCTCGGCAAGCACATATAGATTTCTAGCGATCGCTTCGCTTTGTCCGCGCTCCTCGGCGCCGATACCTGGGTAGGCGCCGGGAGTATCGACCAGGGTGAGCAACGGCATTTTGAATTTTTCCGCGAGCTTCATCAGGCGCATGGCCTTGCGATAACCCTCGGGTCGCGGCATGCCGAAGTTACGCCTGATCTTTTCGCGCGTGTCCCGGCCTTTTTGCTGGCCGATAACCATCACCGGTTTGCCGTCGAGACGGCCGATTCCGCCAACCACAGGTTGATCGTCGGCAAAGGCGCGATCTCCGTGAAGGTATTCGAAATCGGTGAATATCCGCTCGATGTAATCTATCGAATAGGGTCGATTGGGATGTCGGGACAGCTGCGAAATCTGCCAGGCGGAGAGCTTGCTGAAGATCGACGTCGTAAGCGATTGGGCTTTGCGTTCGAGTGTCTGGATTTCGTGACTGATGTTAATGTCGGAATCATCAGTGACAAAACGCAGCTCCGAAATCTTGGCCTGCAGTTCGGCAATCGGTTGCTCAAAGTCTAGGAAGTTGGGATCCATTGATTGATTATTGGAATTATCGAGTATCGCGGTAGTTTAACGGTTCGGTTCAGTACTGTCATCCGTGCAAGTCGGTAACGTTCAGGAAATCGATTCTATGATCGACTGCAGCGCCGCGGCCGGGTCCCGGTGCCCGGTGATGGGACGACCGATAACGAGGTAGCTGGCGCCGTCGGCGAGTGCCTGTTGCGGCGTTACGACGCGCTGCTGATCGTTCGCAGATGCCCATTCGGGGCGGATTCCAGGGGTTACCAGCAGCGCCGAATCCCCCAGGCTCGCGCGTAGCGACGGCGCTTCCCGTGCCGAGCAGACAACGCCATCTAGCCCGCAAGCGATCGCGCTGTGGGCAAGCTGATCGACGAACTGAGGCAGGGGTTTTGCCACGCCAAGCTCGTGCAGTTCCTGGTCTGACATACTAGTTAGCACGGTAACCGCAATCAGGAAAGGGCGCGCGGCAGCGACTTCGATGCCTTCGCGAGCCGCCTGCATCATCGCCGGACCGCCCATGGCGTGAACATTCAGCATCCATACGCCGAGATTCGCCGCCGCGCTCGCCGCTCGGTTGACCGTGTTGGGGATATCGTGAAACTTCAGGTCGAGAAACACGTCGTAGCCGCTAGCAACCAGTTCCTCGACCAGCACCGGCCCGGCGCTGGTAAACAGTTCCTTGCCAACCTTGAGACGGCAAAGCGCGGGCGTGGTCTTGCCTGCAAACTTCAGCGCCTGCCGCGGGTCGGAAAAGTCCAACGCGACGATAATCCTGGGATCGTTCATATCCGCGCCGGTTTCATCGAGTCCCAGTTACGGCAGCTCGGGCAAAGCCATTGAATGGCATGACTCTCGTAGCCACAGCGTGAGCAGATATACTCGATCTTCTTGCTCTGCAGGGATTTGAGAAAAGTGGTCAGGGTTTCCCAGGTTTCACTCATCGAATCGGGGTTCGATTTCAGAAACCGCAGCGCGAACTCGAAGGCTTCGAAGGACGGAGATTCGTGCAAGATGTCCGACAGGAACTCGCGCGCTTTTTCGATTTCATTGTTGCGCGCGTAATGCTCGAGTAATGCCAGGGCGAGCCGCGTCGACGGGTGCTGCCGGTACTGGCTCTGCAGAAATTCCTGGTAAGCTCGGATGTCTTTACTCAGGAACAGCTGGCGCGCCGGCTCTATGTAAAGCCCCATGTATTCGGGATGCTCGCGCGTCAGGCGTTGAAACAGACGCATCGCCCCCTGGATATTTTCGGTTTTTATATTTAACTGGATCAGCAGCAACGCCGCGCGTACGCATCCCGAGTCGATTTCGAGCGCCCGGTCCAGGCTCTTGCGCGCCAGCCGGTTGTTACCGCTTGCGATCGCTTCGCCAGCGATTTCGCAGAGGCACTGGCTGTACATCACCGATGACTCGGGTTCCGCCATCTCGTAAAGCGCCTGCGCGCATTCGACGGCCTCGCCCCAGGATTTCTCTGCGATATAAAGATCTAGCAGGCGCCGGTAGGCATGACGCCCGTCGTCGTCGAGTTGGATCATTTCGCGGTAAAGTTTTTCGGCGCGATCTAGCAGGCCGGCCTTGAGGTAGTCGCTGGCCAGTTCGGCGATGGCCATGTGACGCTGCTTTCGCGTGAGGTTCGGTCGCGCCAGCAAGTTCTGGTGAACCTTGATGGCTCGATCTACCTCGCCTTTCGAACGGAAAAGATTACCAAGAGCGATATGGATCTCTATCGTATCCTTGTTAACCTCGATCAGGTCGGTGAATATTCTGATCGCGTTATCCGAATCATTTGCCAGCAGGTAATTGAGGCCCTTGGCGTAACGCACCGAAAATTGGTCGGCCTGACGGTCAGCGGCTTTCTTCTTGAAGGGTTGCCATCGACCCAGCAACCAGCCGATCGCGATCGCAACCAGAACCAGCAGGAAAAGCCAGATATCCATATTCGATGCCAGCTAATGCCGGATACCGTGATTCAACCTACTTCTGGTTATTGGCTCGATCGCGCAACTCCTTGCCCGGTTTGAAATGGGGCACATACTTGCCCGGCAGGTCTACCTTTTCTCCCGACTTGGGATTACGGCCGGTTCTCGGAGGCCGATAGTGCAGACTGAAGCTACCGAATCCCCGGATTTCGATGCGCTCACCATTCGACAGCGCGCTACTCATCATCTCGATCAGGCTCTTCACCGCCAGCTCGACATCCTTGTAAGCCAGATGACCCTGATTTCGGGATAAATTATCGATCAGGTCCGACTTGGTCATCGAAGGTACAAATTCTGCGTCTTTCATCTCTTGGTCCAATAATCGGTTTGGGTGGCGGGTTCAAGCCCGCCACCCGATTGTGGATCAGGAATCCATTTTTTCTTTGAGCAGTTCGCCAAAGCTGGTGGTAGCCGCCTTGGTATCAGTGCTGGCCGCATAGTCTTTCAGGGCTTCCTGCTCTTCGTCGCTATCCTTGGCCTTGATCGACAGGTAAATGCTGCGACCCTTGCGATCCATTCCGGTGATCTTGGCTTCGATTTCATCACCCTCGTTCAGGAATGAACGCGCATCTTCGACTCGATCCTTGGCCATTTCCGAGGCCCGCAGCAAGCCCTCGATCCCGTCACCGAGATCGACCACTGCCGCCTTGGCGTCAACCGAGATTACCCTGCCCGATACGATACTGCCCTTGGGATTGTCGGCGATAAAGCTTGCGAAAGGATCTTTTTCGATTTGCTTGATACCGAGCGAAATGCGCTCACGCTCGGGATCGATCGACAGCACCATGGCCTCTACTTCCTGGCCTTTCTGATAATCGCGCACCGCTTCCTCGCCGGACTTGTTCCAGGACAGATCGGTAAGATGAATCAGGCCATCGATATTTCCTTCGAGACCGATAAAGATTCCAAAGTCGGTGATCGACTTGATTTTGCCTGAAATGATATCGCCCTTGTTATTGGTGGTGCCGAATTCTTCCCACGGATTGGGCTTGCATTGCTTCATGCCCAGTGAAATCCGGCGGCGCTCCTCGTCTATCTCGAGGATCACGACCTCGACCTCGTCGCCGAGGGTAACCACCTTGTTGGGATTGACGTTCTTGTTGGTCCAGTCCATTTCGGAGACGTGAACCAGGCCCTCGACGCCGTCCTCGATTTCGACGAAACAGCCGTAATCGGTGATATTGCTGACGTGACCGAACAGACGCGTACCCTCGGGATAGCGGCGCATGATGTTTTCCCAGGGATCATCGCCCATCTGCTTCAGTCCCAGCGAAACGCGGTTCTTTTCACGATCGAACTTGAGCACAACCACGTCGATCTCCTGGCCGATTTCGACCACCTCGGAAGGATGCTTGACGCGTTTCCAGGCCATATCGGTGATATGCAGCAGTCCGTCGATTCCGCCGAGATCGAGGAAGGCGCCATAGTCGGTAAGATTCTTGACGATGCCGCGTACGCGCTCCCCCTCCTTCAGGGTTTCCAGCAATTTTTCGCGTTCCTCGCTGAATTCCTTCTCGACCACGGCACGCCGCGAGACCACGACATTATTGCGCTTCTGGTCGAGCTTGATGATCTTGAATTCGAGTTCCTTTTCTTCGAGGTAAGCAGTATCGCGCACCGGGCGCACGTCGACCAGCGAACCGGGCAGGAAGGCGCGAATTTCGCCAATATCGACAGTAAAGCCGCCCTTGACCTTGCCGGTGAAGCGACCGGTTACGATCTCGTCGGCCTGCTGGGCCTGCTCGAGGCGGGTCCAGGCGCGTGCGCGCTTGGCTTTTTCGCGCGACAGGCGCGATTCGCCGTAGCCGTCCTCGAAAGAATCGAGTGCGACTTCGACCGTGTCGCCTATCTTGACATCGAGTTCGCCGTTTTCATCGTAGAACTGTTCTACCGGGATAACGCCCTCTGACTTGAGGCCCGCGTTGACGATGACGACGTCGCGATTGATATCCACAACTTCGCCGGTGATGATTTCACCGACGCGCATATTCATTTCGTTAATGCTTTGCTCAAACATTTCCGCAAAGTTTTCAGACATGGAAGGATCCTAAAAGAGTACTTTAGATAGCTAATCCTGAAGCAATTAACCATCTGGTTCAGTTAAAAAAACCCTGGAGACAGTGCGTCTGCAGGGACCTTGAATTTCGTCGTCTAACCCGTGTTTTCCCGAATATGGCTCAGCACCAGATTCGTCACCTGCGCCAGGTCGAGCAGGCTCGAGTCAACGACCAACGCGTCTTCAGCCGGCCTGAGCGGTGAGACGCTGCGATTCTGATCACGCTCGTCTCGTTCCGCTATATCGGCTTGAAGGTTGGGGATATTAGCCGATAACCCCATATTTATCAACTGCTTATATCGTCTTTGAGCGCGAATTTCGACGCTGGCATGCAAAAAGAACTTAAATTTGGCGTCCGGGAACACCACGGTGCCCATATCGCGCCCGTCGGCAACCAGCCCCGGGGGTCTGAAAAAATCCCGCTGCAGCCCCAGCAGGCGTTCCCGCACGCGCGGATGCCTGGCAACTTGCGAAGCCGCGTCGCCGGTCGCCTCGCGACGTAATTCGGCGGTCATGTCGACATCGTCGAGATATGGAATCGACAATTCCTCGCCAACCTCGAAGCGAATTTTGAAATCCTCGATCTGGGAGGCGACCTGGTCTTCGTCGTCGAGGTCGATACCCTGCTGCAGGCACTTCAGCGCGAGCAAGCGGTAGATCGCGCCGCTGTCGAGCAGATGAAAACCGAGTTCGCGCGCAACCCTGAGCGCGAGCGATCCCTTGCCCGAGCCGCTCGGGCCATCGATGGCGACGACATACGGAGATGTGTTATGCGTCATCGACGCTTATCCTCAACCCGGCGCCGCGGGCGATCTCGACGAATCCCGGGAACGAGGTGTTGACGTTGGTACAGTCATCGATGCGAATCTCGGCGCTGGCCGCAAGTGCGGCGACGCTGAACGCCATCGCGATGCGATGGTCGCCTCGCGCATCGACTTCGCCACCACGGAGCCTGCCACCATGGATTACGATCCCATCATGCCGTGCTTCGTTCTCGATGCCCAGGATGCGCAGGCCATCGGCCATGACCTGGATGCGATCGCTTTCCTTGACGCGCAGTTCTTCGGCTCCGCTCAGGCGGGTGACGCCGCTGGCGCAGGCCGCTGCGACGAACAGGACGGGAAACTCGTCGATCGCAAGCGGAACCAGGTGCCGCGGAATATCTATCCCGTTCAGGACGGCGCTCCGAATCCTGATATCTGCGACCGGCTCACCTCCGATCTCGCGTCGATTCGACAACTCGATGTTTGCGCCCATGAGTCGCAGAATATCGATGACCCCGGTACGCGTCGGGTTTATGCCTACATGTTGCAGCGTAATATCGCTTTGCGCCGCAATCGAAGCTGCAACCATGAAAAATGCGGCGGAAGATATGTCGGCCGGCACATCGACATCGCAGGCGGTTAACCGCTGTCCCCCGACGATGCGGATTTCACCGGCGTTGGAGGCCACGTCACAGCCAAAACCGCGCAGCATGCGCTCGCTATGGTCGCGCGTCGGTGCCGGTTCATGAACGATGGTCTCGCCTTGCGCATAAAGGCCGGCGAGCAGCAGGCAGGACTTGACCTGGGCCGAGGCAACCGGCAACTCGTAGGTGATCGATTGCAGCACCTGGCCACCCCTGACCTGTAACGGCGCGCGCCCCCCGCTCTCGCTTTCTATCACCGCTCCCATCAATCGCAGCGGATCGATGACGCGCCGCATCGGCCGCAACGACAGCGAGCGGTCGCCGATCAGTCGTGAATCGAAGCTTTGCCCGGCCAGCAAACCGAGCAGCAGGCGCATCGCGGTGCCGGAATTGCCCATGTCGAGGTCGGTCGCCGGTTGCTCCAGCCCATGCAGTCCGACGCCGGCAACTTCGATCCGGTCGCCGTCACGCGCGATCGATACACCCATCTGGCGAAATGCCTGCAGCGTGTTGAGGCTGTCATCACCCTGAAGGAAACCCGAAATACGGCTTACACCGGTGGCGATCGACGACAGGATAATCGAACGGTGGGATATCGATTTGTCGCCGGGGACGCGAATCTTGCCGGTGATTTTGCCGCCGGGACTGCAGATAAAGCGCGTCATCAGCAATTCCCGATCAGTAAATCGCGTTCCGATTTTGCCCTGCCGAACAGTTTGAGAAGTTCGTCGGCATCGCCAGCGTCAATCGCCGCGGAAATTCGGTCGAGTTCCCGCTGGTACTGTTCGATCAGTTCGACCAGGGCCTCGCCGTTGGACAGGCAGACATCGCGCCACATTACCGGATCGCTCGAGGCAATCCGCGTAAAATCCCGAAAGCCGCCGGCAGCATAACGAAAAATCTCCTCGTGTTCGTTGAGGTTGGACAAATGATGAACCAGGGCATAGGCGAGCATGTGCGGGAGGTGCGAGGTCGCGGCAAGCACCTTATCGTGATGCTCCACGCTGAGGTACTCGATTACGGCGCCGCAATCCCGCCACATCTGGTCGATCGTAGCCGTCGCTTCAGGTGCAGTTTCTGCCACCGGCGTCAGGATTACGCGACGATTCTGGTACAGGCTCGCGAATCCGGCCTCGACCCCGCTCTTCTCGGTACCGGCAATCGGATGCCCCGGGACGAAACCCGACATCAGCTCACCGAGTTCGGCTTTCGCCGCGGCGACCACGGAACCCTTGGCACTGCCGACATCGGTAATGACGGCGTTCTTGCCAACGGCCGTTTTCAGTTCCGCGAAAACCGGCCGCATTGCGCCGAGGGGGACGGCGACCACGATGACATCTGCAGTGCGCGCGGTTTCGGCGATGCTGCTCCCGAAGCTGTCGATAACGCCAAGCTCGACACCCTTTTCGAGGTTGTTACGGTTGCGCCCGTACCCGATTACCTGACCGACCGCGTTGGCCTGCTTCAGCGCCAGCGCCAGCGAACTGCCGATCAGGCCTACACCGATTATCGCGAGCCTGTCTATCACAGCACCTCTCCGAGCACTTCGAACATCCGCGCCAGTTGCGCCTCCGTGCCCGCGCTGATGCGCAGGAAATGCGGCATATCGTAATTGGCAATCGGCCTGACAATGACGCCACGTTCGAGTAGCGCCTGGTAAAGGTGCGCGCTGGCATCGCCGAAGCGTACCGTCAGGAAATTCCCGGCCGACGGTAGGTATTCGATGCCGCGCCGGTCGAACCATTGCCGCATCGACCGCAGACCCTGTTGATTGCAAAGCCGGCTGCGCTCGACAAAGTCGTCATCGTCGAGGGCGGCCCGGGCCGCGGCAAGACCCAGGCTGTTGCCGTTGAACGGTTGCCTGACGCGATTGAACAGATCGCATAACTCGGGGCTGGACACCGAGTAGCCGATACGCAGCCCGGCAAGCCCGTAAATCTTCGAAAAAGTGCGCGTCACGATCAGGTTGGGAAAGCGCACCAGCCACCGCAGCGCGTCCGGATACTGATCGTCGTCGACATACTCGAAATAGGCCTCGTCGATGACGATCGCAATATGATCCGGAACCCGTTCGAGGAAATTTTTCAGTTCGCCGGCGTCGAGCCAGGTGCCGGTCGGATTGTTCGGGTTGGCGATAAAAATGATCCGCGTAGCGTCCGATATCAGCCCGTGCATGGCGTCGAGATCGTGACCGTAGGGCGTTTCCCGGCTGGCGTCGGCAACCCGGGCAGTTGCGCCGCAGGCCTGCGTCACCATCGCGTAGACCATGAACGCGTATTGCGAAAAAATGGCCTCGGCGTCGCGATCGAGAAAACTGCGTGCAACCAGGTCCAGAACATCGTTGGAGCCGTTACCGATCGTAATCTGGTTTTCGCCGACACCGAGTTTGCGCGCGAGCGCCTGCTTCAGGTAGTAGGCGTTTGCGTCCGGATAGAGTTCGATATGCTCGCTGGCACGTTCCAGTACTTCCCTGGCCCGCGGTGAACAGCCCAGTGGATTCTCGTTGGAGGCGAGCTTGATGACGTTGTCGATGCCCAGTTCGCGCTCGAGTTCCTCGATCGGTTTGCCGGGAGAATAAGGTTGCAGTTGCTTGATCTGCACAAGCGCGGAATCGATGACAGACATTTAGAGCGAGGCTTTCGGATAAGAACCCAGTATCTTAAACAATGAAGCCTGTTGTTTCAGCTCATTTAAGGCCTCGATAACGTTCTGATCGCGTTGATGACCGTCGATGTCGACGAAGAATACGTAAGCCCACTTGTGTCCCTGCGCCGGGCGCGACTCGATTTTGTTCATGCTGATGCCGTGATCGGCGAGCGGTTGCAACAGTCCCAGCAGCGCGCCGGGCTGGTTGCGAGTCGAAATCAGCAGCGACGTCTTGTCGTTACCGCTGGGGTCGACGTCCTGCTTGCCGATGATCACGAATCGCGTCGTGTTGTCGGGCAGGTCCTCGATATTCTCGTAACAGATCTTGAGATTGAATATTTCAACCGCCGGCAACCCGCAGATGGCCGCGGCATTCTGCTCGCTGCTGGCGAGCCGCGCCGCCTCGGCATTGCTGCTGACCGGAATGCGTTCGATTCCCGGGAAATTCTGATCGAGCCAGCGTCGGCACTGCGCGAATGACTGCTGATGCGAATATATGTGCTTTATCTTGCCGAGGTCCTGGGATGAGGAAGCCAGGTGATGATGAACACGAATCTCCACCTCGCCGCAAACCTTGAGATTGGAATCGATAAACATATCGAGAGTATGGCTGATGACGCCCTCGGTCGAATTCTCCACCGGCACCAGACCGTAGTCCGCATGCCCGGACTCGACCGAATTGAACACATCGGGAATACTGCTCATCGGCACCGTCGTTACCGAGTGGCCGAAATGCTTGAGTGCCGCACTCTGGGTAAAGGTTCCTTCTGGACCGAGATAGGCTATTTTCAGGGGCTGCTCGAGCGCCAGGCAGGCGGACATGACTTCACGAATCAGTCGCCCGACCTCTTCGTCGCTGAGCGGTCCCTGATTCAGCGACTTAATGCGTTTGATGACCTGCGCTTCACGATCCGGCCGAAAGAAATTGATGTGATCTTCGCTACCGCCGTTATCCTCGCGCTTTACTTCGGCCACCTCGACCGCGCAGCGGGCCCGACGGTTGAACAGATCGAGCAGCTGTTCGTCGATTGTATCGATCTGCTGGCGCAGCTTCTCGAGGGCCTCGTCGCTCGCGGAGTGATCAGTCATCGGCCGCGGCGTTGTCGTCGACACTCGCGGCAACGGATTCGATCTGCACCAGTTGCTCGTTTTCGCCGAGTCGAATCAGGGTGACGCCCTGGGTATTACGGCCCAGGATGGAGATATCCTGCGCCGGGGTGCGCACCAGCGTACCGCTGTTGCTGATCAGCATGACCTCTTCGTCACCAGTGGTATGAATCGCGCCGATGACACGTCCGTTGCGTTCCGAGGTCTGGATCGAAATCACGCCCTGGCCGCCCCTGCCCTGCACCGAGAAATCGCTCACCCGGGTGCGCTTGCCATAACCGTTCTCGGTTGCGAACAGGATCTGTCCCTCGTCAGAATCAACGGCGATCAGCGAAATCACCTCGTCATTACCTTTAATCCTGATGCCGCGCACACCGGCCGCGGTTCTGCCCATCGCGCGCACGTCATTTTCGTCGATCCGGATCCCCTTGCCTGCGCTGGTGAACATCAGCAGATCCGACTTGCCGGCGGTCAACTGCACCCCGATAAGATTATCCTCGTCGCGCAGATCGAGGGCAATAATGCCATTGGCGCGTGGCCGTGAAAAATTCGACAGCGAGGTGCGCTTGACCTTGCCGCTCGCGGTGGCAAAGAAAATGAACTGGTCTTCGGGATAATCGCGCACCGGCAATATCGCGGTAATACGCTCGTTTTCCTCCAGCGGCAGCAGATTGACCATGGGACGACCACGCGAGGCGCGACTGCCGATCGGCAACTGGTAAACCTTTTGCCAGTAAACCTTGCCACGCGTCGAAAAACACAGCAGCGTGTCGTGCGTCGAGGCGGCGAACATCTGCTCGACGAAATCCTCATCCTTGACCCTGGTGGCCGCCTTGCCGCGGCCGCCGCGTCTTTGCGCCGAGTAGGATTCCAGGGGCTGCGCCTTGGCATATCCCAGGTGAGAAATGGTAACCACCACGTCTTCCTCGCTGATCAGGTCCTCGACCGTGAGGTCCGAATGGTCGACGATGATTTCGGTGCGACGCGGGTCTTCGAACTCTTCCCTGATCTCCTCGAGTTCACGCCGGATTTCCTGCTTGAGCCGCTCGTCACGGTTGAGGATGTCAAGCAGGTCCTCGATTTTTTCGAGGATCTCGCGGTACTCCGAGATGATCTTGTCCTGCTCGAGACCGGTAAGCTTGTGCAGCCGCAGATCGAGAATGGCCTGCGCCTGCTTCTCGGTCAGATGGTAATGATCGCCGACCAGCCCGAAATTTTCGGGGATGCCTTCCGGTTTGGACGATTCGGCGCCGGCGCGGTGTAGCATTTCCAGCACCACGCCCGGCGCCCACGGCCGCTCCAGCAGGCCGGCCTTGGCAACCGCGGGGCTCGACGATTTCTTGATCATCTCGATGATTTCGTCGATGTTGGACAGCGCGACCGCGAGGCCCTCGAGCAAATGGGCGCGGTCACGGGCCTTGCGCAAATCGAAAATGGTCCTGCGTGTAACGACCTCGCGACGATGCAGGATGAACGCCTGCAGTATTTCCCTGAGATTCAGCAGACGCGGCTGACCGTTGACCAGCGCGACCATGTTGATGCCAAACACGTTTTGCATCTGGGTCTGCTTGTACAGGTTGTTCAGCACGACGTCGGCAATTTCACCGCGCCGCAATTCGATTACCATGCGCATGCCGTCCTTGTCGGACTCGTCGCGCAAGCCGGAGATGCCCTCGAGCCTTTTCTCCTTGACCAGTTCCGCGATTTTCTCGAGCAGACGCGCCTTGTTGACCTGGTACGGCAGCTCGGTCACGATGATGCTCTGGCGGCCGGATTTATCTTCTTCGTAGTGCGTTTTTGCTCGCAGGTAAATCTTTCCCCTGCCGCTACGGTAAGCCTCGCGAATTCCCCGCGCGCCGTTGATGTAGCCTGCAGTCGGGAAATCCGGTCCCTGGATGCATTCCATCAGTTGCTCTATCTCCGCGTCGGGATTGTCGACCATCAGCAGGCAGGCATTTACGACTTCGGCGAGGTTGTGCGGCGGGATATTGGTCGCCATCCCCACCGCGATACCGGACGATCCATTGATCAGCAGGTTTGGAACCCGCGTCGGCAACACCACCGGTTCATGTTCGGACTCGTCGTAATTCGGCAGGTAGTCGACGGTGTCCTTGTCGAGATCGGCCAGCAGTTCATGCGCGATCTTCGACATGCGCACCTCGGTGTAACGCATCGCCGCCGGCGAATCCCCGTCTACCGATCCGAAATTTCCCTGACCGTCGACCAGCATGTGCCGCATCGCGAAGGGTTGCGCCATGCGTACGATCGTGTCATAAACCGCGGTGTCGCCGTGCGGGTGGTACTTACCGATGACATCACCGACGACACGGGCCGATTTCTTGTAGGGTTTGTTGAAATCGTTGCCGAGCACACTCATCGCGTAGAGCACGCGGCGGTGCACCGGCTTGAGGCCATCGCGCACGTCCGGCAGGGCGCGCCCGACGATGACGCTCATGGCGTATTCGAGATACGATTGACGCATCTCGTCTTCCAGATTTACCGGAAATACTTCCTTGGCGATATCAGCCATAAAACAACATGCTCAGCAGTAAGAAATGACGTAGAAACGGTTTATTTCGAATCTGTGGCATTTTATCACAAACCGTGGGGGCAACACTATCGATAAGAAAGCCGCTCCAGCGCGAATTTAAGCCGATTTACGCGTTTTCATCGAGATTCGGGACAAAACTCCACCCTACTTCAACCGACGCCGCGATATCCGTTTTCACTATCCGTTAAATCTTGTAAGGTTCGCCTATGCAACATCGTTATCAAATCATCCAGCCAGGCTGGACCATCACCGTGAATTCTGGCTTCGAAGTGTTGCGCGATTTCGCCGTGGTACTCGAAGACAACCGCATACAGACGCTGATCGCAAACGATGCGGTCACGGAACTGCCCTGTTACGAGCAGGCCGAGATTATCCGTTTGCCCAACTGCGCGCTGATGCCCGGACTGGTCAACAGCCATACCCATGCCTCGATGGGCCTGTTTCGCGGTATCGCCGACGATTTACCGCTGATGGAATGGCTGACCGGGCACATCTGGCCCGCCGAGACGCGCTGGGTAGATGCGCAATTTACCGCCGACGGTTTCATGCTCGCCGCCGCCGAAATGATGCGTTCCGGCACTACCTGCCTCAACGACATGTATTATTTTCCTGACACAGCGGCGCGCTGCGCCCAGGCCATTGGAATGCGCAGCGTTATCGGCCTGATCGTGCTCGATTTTCCGAGCGTATGGGCACGGGATGCCGACGAATACCTGCACAAGGCGCTCGCCGCGCACGACGAAATCCGCGAATTGCCGCTGGTCAGCAGCGCTTTTGCCCCGCACGCGCCTTACACTGTATCCGACGAATCGCTTCGACTGGTCGCGATGTACAGCAGCGAACTCGACGTCCCGGTGCACATGCACGTGCATGAAACTGCCGCCGAGGTGGCCGAGGCGCAGCAAAAGACCGGCCTGCGCCCGCTAGAGCGACTGGATCAGCTCAACCTGCTCAATTCGAACCTGATCGCGGTGCATATGACCGAACTCGATGAATTCGAAATCGAGCGCATTGCCGAGGCCGGGGTAAGCGTCGCCCATTGCCCCGAGTCGAACCTGAAACTCGGTAGCGGTATCTGCCCGGTGGCGACGCTTCTCGAGCGCGGCGTCAACCTGTGCCTTGGCACCGACGGTGCAGCCAGCAACAACGATCTCGACCTGCTCGGCGAAATGCGCACCGCGGCTCTGTTGGCCAAGGGCAGCAGCGGAAACGCCAGCGCCTGCAATGCCAGGCAGTCGATCGAGATGGCGACGATAAACGGCGCCAGGGCGCTCGGGCTGGCGGACAGAATCGGCAGCATCGAAGCGGGAAAATACGCTGATCTGATCGCGATCGACCTGTCCGGCCTCAATACCCAACCCGTTTACGACCCGGTCGCGCAGATCGTTTACGCGGCCGCAAGCCGCCAGGTATCACACGTCTGGATCGACGGCGTCATACAGCTCAGGGATTTCGAATTCTGCCGGCTTGACAGCGACGAAATCGTTGCCAGGGCGGCCTCATGGGCGCAGAAAATCAGGAGCTAGACATGCCACAAGAAGCAAATGTCGACCCGATCGAAATCGACAAGTTCCAGTCGATAGCGAGCCGCTGGTGGGACCCCGAGAGCGAGTTCAGGCCGCTGCATGAACTCAATCCGTTGCGGGTCGAGTACATCGAAAACCATGCGGGGCAGATCGACGGCAAACGCATCCTCGATATCGGTTGCGGCGGCGGCATTCTGGCGGAGGCGCTGGCGCGTCAAGGGGCCAGTGTAACCGGTATCGACATGGCCGAATTGTCGCTCGAAGTGGCGCGCATGCACCAGCAGGAGGCGGGGCTCGAAATCGATTATCAGCTGGTATCGGCAGAAGAATATGCGCGGCGCAACGAGGCCGGGTTCGATATCGTGACCTGCATGGAAATGCTCGAGCACGTCCCCGATCCCGCATCGATCATCGCTGCCGCAAGTCGGCTGCTGAAACCGGGTGGCCTGCTGTTCCTGTCGACGTTGAATCGTAACGTGAAGTCGTTCGCGCTGGCGATCCTGGGCGCCGAGTACCTGCTCGGTCTGTTGCCGCGCGGCACCCACGAGTATCGCAAATTCATCAAGCCCTCGGAGATCGCCGCAGCGCTGCGCGCCAACGGCATGCGACCGCTGGACGTGACCGGAATGCGCTACAATCCGCTGACCCGGCGCTACTCGCTGGGCCGGGATATCGACGTGAATTACCTGATGGTCGCGAGTTTCGATGATTGAAGCGGTCCTGTTCGACCTCGATGGCACCCTGATCGACACCGCTCCGGACATGGGCGGCGCGTTGAACAACCTGCTGATCGAGAAAAGCATGGCGCCGTTGTCGCTGACGACGATTCGGCCTTACGTTTCGCAGGGGGGACTGGTGCTAACGCGCCTGGGATTTGCCGGTAAGGTGCCCGAGCGGGATATCGAACCTTTGCGGCAGCGTTTTCTCGCGCACTACCGCGAAATCATAGCCGACGAATCGAGGCTATTCGACGGCTACCCGGCAATCCTCGACGATCTCGAAACCCGCGGTATGCCGTGGGGGATAGTGACCAATAAGCCCGAATGGCTGACCCATCCGTTGCTCGAGCGACTCGATCTTGCGCGCCGCGCCGCGGTCGTCATCGGCGGTGATACGCTCGAGCAGCGCAAGCCGCATCCATTACCGCTGCAGGTCGCGGCCGCACGGCTTGGTATCGACTGCGATAAATGTGTTTACGTCGGTGACGACGAACGCGATATCGTCGCCGGCAAGGCGGCTAACATGAAAACTCTGGTTGCGGCCTATGGCTACATCGAAAATCATGACGATATCGAGAGCTGGGAAGCGGACGGGGTAATCGACACGCCGGCAGACCTGCTACGACACTCCCTGATGAGGCGACCATGAAAAAAGTACCCGAGCGATTTTCCGCCACCGGTGACCTGCTCGACGGCAAGGCCATACTGGTAACCGGCGCTACCGGGGGATTCGGCAAATCGGTATCGCTAGCGCTGGCCAGACATGGCGCCACCGTGATCCTGCTCGCCAGGAACCTGCGGTTGGTCGAGGGACTTTACGATGAAATCGAACAGGCCGGTTACCCGAAACCGGCGATTTACCCGATGAACCTGGAAGGCGCTACCGAGCACGATTACGAAGAGCTGGCGAAAAATATCGAGTCCCAGCTAGGACGGCTCGACGGCCTCGTCCATTGTGCCGCGATGCTGGGCGCGCCGACCGTGTTCGCGCAAAGCGACTCGGAAACCTGGTACCGGGTACACCAGGTCAACCTGCATGCCCCTTACCTGTTGACCCGCGCCTGCCTGCCATTGCTTGAGCGGGCCGGGCGCGCATCGATTCTGTTCATGATCGACGACAAGCCCGGCGCCTACTGGGACGCCTACCAGGTCAGCAAACGAGCGCTTGCCGCGATGGCCGAGTTGCTGGCGCGTGAATACGCCGGTAGCGGGCTGCGCGTGAATTGCATAAACCCGGGCAAGACACGCACCGGATTGCAGCTTCGCGCCTACCCGGCAGCAGATGAAAACGATCGATTACCAGAACCCGATGCGCAGCTGGATACCTTTCTCTACCTGATGAGCGACGCATCCGACGAGAACGGTGAAGTCTTCAACTGATTGAAATCCCGAGGTTCAGCCTCGGAAACTCGAGTTACCGGTTCCCTGCATCCTCAGGAATAAATATCGCATCCCCGGGAATCGATTCAAAACCGAATAATCCACGCGGTAAGCGAGTAACGGTAGATCACTTTCAGAAAGACGATCAGCGCCATCTTCTGGTAGGTGCCGATAACCGTGCGAATCCAGCCCCCGCGATTTACGGGTTGCTCCCAAAGGTATGACGAGACCATGATCCCGGGTACGCCGGTAGCGGTGGCCGCCATCGCGGCACGATACTCGTCGCTGGCGTCGGTATGAGACTCGAGACCATCGACGATATATCCAAGGTACTCTGCGGTGGGTTTCAGGTTCGGCGTCGACCGGTTGGTCTGGTAGAAATATACGGTTTCGCCATCCTGCTCCACCCAGGTCCGACGATACCGGTTTACGACCGGAACCACCTCGTAAAAATCCATGCGCGCAGCGTCTCTCACGGATAGCGTGTAAAGAAAGCCATGCACCAGTTCACCCGGCGCGTATTCGGCCGAAGCGTAACCGCACCCCGCCCAGGGTGCGGGATGATCGAAACGCAACCGGTAATCTCTCAGCGTGAAATGTCGCATCGCCAGCGGCGCGATACGACGCTCGCGCATGATCGCGTCGCTGAGGTTGGCGCCGAAGGCGAGATACTGGACGGTTCCTGACCCCTGTCCGAACAGCCGCCTGATGTTGCAGGCTTCGAACAGGAGCCGCCAAACGAGATATCGAAGCATAACCAGCCGAGGAATAGCAACGCCGGCAAGATACTCAGATATCATCGAGGGGTCAATCCGGCAAATTCAGGAAAATAAAACCCTGATGCCTAATTTGTTACTTGACAACGCTTATCCGCACCTGGTTCCAAAGGCCAGATTCGACAAAAATTTACTCGAAAGCGTCGAACCAGAATCCGGCCTAGTTTCCGAGCACGTTGCGGGCCTCTTTTTTCGATTGCTTTGCCGCTTTTTTTTCCTTGGGCGACATAACGGCCTTCTTTTTGGCATCTCGTTTGTTTTTATGTTCTTTGCTCATGATCTTTCTCGTGGTCACTGGTGGGCGATCCTGGATTCCGGCGTACCTGGAGTCTCGAATATATGCGTTCGGAGATTGCCGCAAACGTCAGGAAAAATCCCGCTCGCAGCCCCTCGCTGTGCGCGGGCTGCAGGCCGCTATTCGGCAATAAGGAAGCTGTCGTCAGCGGGGATATTGGAACCGATATTCTAACATACAAGTGTGTCTGGCGAGCATGATAATAACCGTTCCGCGATCTCGCCGGACGACCCTCGCCACGCCGGCCTGAATCCTCCTCGCTAGCTCGTCGCAATTATCCAGGCTCACGGGAGGACGGTAGTTGCACCGATTATTGCGTGATACAGGCTAATCCCGACGATCACGTTGAACGGAAACGTCAATCCCAGGGACGCCAGCATCGCTAGCCCGATGTCGGCGCTCGGAATCGCTCCCTTGATAGCGACCGGCGCAGCGATATAGGAGGCGCTGGCGGTCAGGCTGGCAACAATAATCGCCGAACCGACAGGCATTTCCAGCGTCAGCGCCACGGCAATTCCGAGCAGCGCCAGAACTGGCGGCGCGACCAGCGCGAATACCAGCAGCCGCCAGTGAGCCCAGGGCAACGGGCGAAAGGTTTCCGCCGCGGATAACCCCATTTCCAGCAGAAACAGGGCAAGCACGGCCTTGAATGCCCCGGTATACAGGTCGGTGACCGCGGCGCCCTGCTGCGGACCGTACATCATGCCGATGATAACGCCGCCCAGCAGCAGCACGACACCGCGACTGGTGAATGCCTCGTGCCACAGTTTCCCCATGGTCGGTTGCGGCGTGCTTGCCGGCTGCAGCCGTCGGTACAGGAGTAATCCGACGATGATTGCGGGCAACTCCATCGCAACCAGGTAAAGCGTGACTTCGGGCGCGAAGGGAAGATTTCGCGCCTCGACGTAGGACAGCGCGACGGCAAAAGTACCGGCGCTGACCGAGCCATAATGCGCGGCGATACTGGCGCTGTCCTCGAGGTTCAGCCTCACGGCTCTGCGCAATATCGGCAACAGCAGCAACGGAATCAATGCGCCGATCATGATGACTGCGAATAATTGCGGAAGCAGTTGCCAGTTGAGGTTGTCGTAAAGCGCCATGCCTCCTTTCAGGCCGATAGTCAACATCAGCAGCAAGCTGATGGTGTCATAGGCCGCCTGTGGCAAACTGAGATCGGAGCGTAACAGGCCAGCGATAAGGCCGAGCAGGAAAAACATGACGACTATGTCTGGCATCTTTATCAAACCCTCTGGCTTCGGCGTCGCTTAAACGACGCCGATGAGTAAACAGGAATTTTACCTTCCTTTTACGTCCCGGACCGACACGACGGTAGCGAGATCTATGCGCCTGAGCTGCCGCCCCGAACCATTTCAGTCACGCGTTATGACCTCTCTGCGGCGCTAATCGGAAAGGCTCGAGCGGATATTGCAAACGAGACCCTGAAAGTCCTGCCATGGTGGCAATATTTCCCAGGGTGGCATCATCGGGATCACTGGTACTCGAAGAAAAATTCGGATTTGTCGAGGCAGCGCTGCAACGCCAACAGACATTGCTCGTTCGGCTTCAACGACCAGCCGCCGTTGCTGCGCAGCTGATAGCGATAACCCTGCTTGCACAGGTGAAACACGACCGGCATCGCGTTGGACGACTTGTAATCGTCGAGCAAGCCGATGATTTCATCGATGTGCTGCTCGCCGTATCCGTTCAGTGTGATATGCAACGCGCGCGCATTTTCGGCCCGATAGTCGTCGAGCAGGCGTATCCTCGAGGCGCGCAACTTGATGCCGTTATTGAAATCGTCGTAGGCGATAGCGCCGTCGACCACCCAGACCAGGTCCTTCTGCAGAATCGGCTCTATTTCCGCCAGCATGTCGGGAACGACGCGCACGTCCACGCGCCCGCTGCGATCGTCGAGCGTCACGAACGCCTCTCTGCCGCGAAAACTGTTGCGCATGCGGATATCGACGACCAGGCCGCATACCCGCGCCTCCTGCTCCTTTTGCCTGAACCTTTCGCCATTGCCGCCGTTGTCTAGTCGCTCCAGCCACTGGCCCAGGCTGGTAGGCGCAAACTGCCTGATTTCGGCGTCTACCATGGCCAGCGGATGCCCCGTCAGAAATAACCCGAGGGCTTCCTTCTCGAGCACCAGTCGCTGCTTTTCATCCCAGGCCTCGCAGTCGGGGAGCGCGCGTGCCTCGTCGCTGACCGGGGAAATCGAACCGAACATATCGTTGATACCCGCATCGACGTTATTGCGCTGTTGTTCGGCGGCCTGCAGCGCGTAAGGCAGGTGCGCCATCAGCGCGGCTCGATTCGTGCTGAAACAATCCATCGCCCCGCCCTTGATCAGTGCTTCGATCACCTTGCGGCCGCTCCTCGACGCATCGACCCGCGCACAGAAATCGTCCAGCGACCGGTATTCGCTTTCGCGACGGCGCTGGATAATGCTTTCGATCGCACCTTGCCCGACGCCCTTGATGGCGCCGAGGCCGTAATAGATCTGGCGCTCGTTACCAGCGGTAAACTGGTAGACCGAGCGATTGATGTCGGGCGGGCGGATATCGAGCTGCATGCTGCGACAATCGTCGATCAACGTGACAATCTTGTCGGTGTTGTCCATATCGGCGGACAGCACCGCCGCCATGAACTCGGCCGGGTAATGGGCCTTCAACCACGCGGTCTGGTACGAAACCAGCGCGTAGCCCGCGGAGTGCGACTTGTTGAAACCGTAGCCGGCGAACTTTTCCATCAGGTCAAAAATATAGGTCGCGGTGGCGGCCTCGACCTGGTTGGCGACCGCGCCGTCGGTAAAAATTGCACGCTGTTGCTCCATTTCCTCGGGCTTTTTCTTGCCCATCGCGCGGCGTAGCATGTCCGCACCACCAAGGGTGTAACCGGCCAGCACCTGGGCGATCTGCATGACCTGCTCCTGGTACAGGATGACGCCGTAGGTTGGTTTCAGGATCGCCTCGAGCGCCGGGTGCGGATACTCGACGCGGGCGCGACCGTGCTTGCGGTCGATGAAGTCGTCGACCATGCCTGATTGCAGCGGTCCCGGCCGAAACAACGCCACCAGCGCGATGATGTCCTCGAAACGATCGGGTTGCAGGCGTCTTATCAGGTCTTTCATGCCGCGCGATTCGAGCTGGAATACCGCCGTGGTCTGATAGGCCTGCAACAGTTTGAAGGTTTCCGCGTCGTCGAGTGGAATGCGTTCGATTTCGAGCCTTTCCGTGTCCGGCCTGCGCGCGTTTATCGCGCGTACCGCCCAGTCGATTATGGTCAGCGTGCGCAGTCCCAGGAAATCGAACTTGACCAGGCCTACCGCCTCGACGTCATCCTTGTCGTATTGCGATACCAGGCTGGAACCACCCGGTTCGCAGTATAGCGGGGTGAAATCGGTCAAATGACTGGGCGCGATGACGACTCCGCCCGCGTGTTTGCCGACATTACGGGTCAAACCCTCGAGTGATCGCGCCATGTCGATCAGCATCGTCACTTCTTCCTCTTGCTGGTACAGCTCCAGCAGCGCCTCTTCCTGTTGCAGCGCCTTGTCGAGGGTCATGCCAACCTCGAACGGCACCAGCTTGGCGATACGATCGACGAATCCGTAAGGATGCGACATGACCCGGCCCACGTCGCGAATGACCGCCTTGGCCGCCATCGTGCCGTAGGTGATGATTTGCGAAACCTGGTCGCGGCCGTAATGGTCGGCAACATATTCGATTACCTCGTCGCGGCGGTCCATGCAAAAATCGATATCGAAGTCCGGCATCGACACCCGCTCGGGATTGAGAAAGCGTTCGAACAGCAATTCGTAGGCAAGAGGATCCAGGTCGGTGATATTCAACGCGTAGGCGACCAGCGAGCCGGCGCCCGAGCCGCGTCCCGGCCCGACGGGTATATCGTGGTTCTTGGCCCACTCGATAAAGTCCATGACGATCAGGAAGTATCCCGGGAAACCCATGCCGGTAATGACATCGAGTTCGAGCGCGAGGCGTTGATCATAGGGCTCGCGATCGAGTTCCTCGCCTTCCGGTTGTTGGCGCCGCAAAAACTCGAGACGTCGTTCCAGACCCTGCTCGGCGACATGGCGAAAAAAAGTGTCGGTGGTGTATCCCTCGGGAATCGGGTACTCGGGCAGGTAGGCCTCTCCCAGTGTCAGGCGCAGGTTACAGGCCTCGGCAATCGCCACCGAGTTGGCGGTTGCAGTCGGGATATCGCTGAACAGTTCGATCATTTCGTCGGCGGAGCGCAGGTATTGCTGCGGCGAATAAAGTTTCGGCCTGCGCTCGTCCTCCAGGGTAAAACCGTTACAAATGCAATATCTGACTTCGTGAGCCTCGAAGTCGTCCGCGTCGATAAAACGCACGTCGTTGGTCGCAACCACTGCGACCTGTTGTGACTGCGACCAGGCAACCGCCTGATTGATATAGGTTTCCTCATGCGCGCGGCCGGTACGCTGCAGTTCGAGGAAAAAACGATTGCCGAATATATCGAGCCACTGGCGCAGACAGGCCTCGGCGAGTTCGGTGTTCTGGATCTTGAGCGCTAGCCCGATATCGCCTTCGAGACAGGCTGACAGCGCGATTAGTCCGTCGCAGTTTTCACGTAACCAGTCGATCTCGACGGTAGCCCGATCGGCGGTCTGCCCGTGCTGGTAAGCCCTCGATACCAGCCGCTTCAGGTTAAGGTAACCCGCTTCGTTCTGGCACAGCAACACTAGCCGGCTCAGCGGTTCGGTACGTCCCGGATGGTTGATCCAGAGGTCGGCGCCGAATATCGGTTTTACCCCCATCGCGATAGCAGCCTTGAAGTGCTTGACGACTGCGAACATGTTATTCAGGTCAGTCAGTGCCACCGCACCCATACCGCGTTCACGGACCTTTGCTACCAGCGGTTTCAGCCTGACGGTGCTGTCTTGCAGCGAGTATTCGCTGTGCAGGTGCAAATGGACGAAACGCTTATCCATTTACAGCAACTCCCTGACCGGCCTGAAGCTGCGGCGGTGCGCCGGCGACACGCCGTGCTGCTTGAGCAGTTCCCGGTGCAGCGCGGTTGGGTAACCCTTATGGCGGGCAAACTGGTATTGCGGGTAGAGGCGATCGAGTTCGATCATCTGGCGATCGCGATGATTCTTGGCGAGGATCGAGGCCGCCGAAATACAGGGTTCCGACAAATCCCCCCGGACGATCGCGCACATCCGGTAGTCGTCGAGCCTGGGCAGACGATTGCCATCTATTAGTACCTGCTGGGGTTTCGGCCGCAACTTGAGCAGCGCACGTTTCATCGCCAGCAGGCTGGCCTCGAGAATATTGATTTCATCGACCTCGATATGGCTGGCCTCGGCCACCGACCAGGCTCTTGCGTAGCGCTTGATTTCGATTTCCAACGCGGCGCGACGGCTGGCGGAAAGCTTTTTCGAGTCGGTCAAACCACTGATCGGGTAGTCGGCATCGAGAATCACCGCGGCGGCGACTACGGAACCCGCAAGCGGTCCACGCCCGGCTTCGTCGACGCCGGCAACAAGCTTCGCAATCGGGTTTTCATACATATATAATGCGCCGTTTGAAATAATCCCCTGCCACTATGTCTCAATTAATCAAGGTTGCCGTTGTCGGTGTCGGTCATCTCGGAAAATGGCATGCCGAGAAGTACGCTGCCGCTACCGATTGTGAGCTGGTTGCAGTAGTCGACACGAATGCCGACAACGCCCGCGAAATCGCGCGAAAGCACGGTGTCGGGGCTTATACGGATTATCGCGACGTGATCCCGCTGGTTGACGCGATCAGCCTGGTGGTACCGACCAGCCGACATTATAAAATTGGACGAGCGTTTCTGGAAGCAGGAATTCACTGTTTGATCGAAAAACCGGTGACCGAGAGTGTTGCCGAGGCCGAACGGCTAATCGAAATCGCCCGTGACAGGGCGCTGGTGCTGCAGGTCGGGCATATCGAACGCTTCAACAGCGTCATGATCGGTATTACCGAACACCTGCGGCGGCCCCAGTTCATCGAATCGACCCGACTCGCCCCATTCACGCCGCGCGCTACCGACGTCAGCGTCGTCCTCGATCTGATGATTCACGATATCGATATCATCCTCGACCTTGTCGACAGCCCTATCGCGCGTATTTCGGCGAGCGGAATTTCGGTATTATCCGACACTATCGACATCGCCAATGCGCGCATCGAGTTCGAAAACCATTGCGTCGCCAACGTCACCGCGAGCCGGATCAGCCGCAAGCGCGAGCGAAAACTGCGCATTTTTCAAAAAGATGCCTACCTGTCCGCGGATTTCCAGAACAGGATTCTCGCGATCAATCGCAAGGGGGCGACCGATAATGCCGAGGGCTACAGGGACATCTCCCACGAGGAACTGCGCTTCGACGATAACGACGCGCTCAACCTCGAAGTCCGAGACTTCATCGATGCGATCAGGAGCGGCGGACGCCCGGCGGTGAGTGGCGAAGACGGCAAGCGCGCACTCGAAACCGCGATTGCGATTACCAGTCAGATCAAGGATTCAATATGAATATACCAATGGTGGACCTGAAGGGCCAGTATGAAACCCTCAAAACCGAAATCGATAGCGCGATTCTGCAGGCGCTCGGCGAAACCCGTTTCATCCTGGGTCCCAACGTGCAGGCCTTCGATCAGGAGGCAGCAGTCTACCTGGGTGCGAATCACGCCATCAGCTGTGCGTCCGGCACCGACGCGCTGCACCTGGCCCTGCTGGCGGCGGGCGTCCAGTGCGGCGACGAGGTGATTACCAGCGCGTTTACCTTCATCGCGACTGCGGAAGCCATTCGCTATATCGGCGCGACGCCGGTATTCATCGATATCCAGCCAGGCAGTTTCAATATCGACCCTGACAAGATCAGGGCCGCGATCACCGCCAAAACCCGCGCGATTCTGCCGGTGCATCTGTTCGGGCAACCGGCGGACATGGACGAGATCCAGGCGCTGGCCGATGAATTCGGATTGATCGTCGTCGAGGACTGCGCGCAGTCCTTCGGCAGCCGCTACCGCGGCAAAACCACCGGCACCATCGGCGCGGTCGGCGCATTCAGTTTTTTCCCGAGCAAAAACCTCGGTTGCTATGGCGATGGCGGCATGGTCACCGCGGCCGACGAAGACACCGCGAAACAAATAATAATGCTGCGTAATCATGGCAGCAGCCAGCAGTATCACCACGACGTGATCGGTTTCAACAGCCGTCTCGACGAACTGCAGGCCGTGATCCTGCGTATCAAGCTCAGGCATATCGATGACTACAACCGCAAGCGTCTCGCCGTGGCGCAGCGCTACAATCGCCTGCTCGCGGGCAGCCGCTTCCAGACGCCGGCAATCCCGGATGACCGCGACCATGTATTCCACCAGTACACGGTGCTTTGCGACGAGCGTGACGCGGTGCGCGAAGCGATTACCGCAAAGGGTATTGCCTGCGCGGTCTACTACCCGATCCCGCTGCATCGGCAAAAGGCGTTCGGCCACACCGAGCAACCCGAATTACCGGTCACCGAATTGACCTCGAGTCGCTGCCTGTCATTACCGATATTTCCGGAGATGACCGAGCAGCAGATCGAGACCGTATGCGAGGCTGTGCTGGGCGCCTGATGAACCGGCCCCATGTCATGATTCTCGCCGGGGAGGCTTCCGGCGATGCCCACGCGGCTGAATTCGTCGAACAATTGAAGTTATACAGGCCGGATATCCACGTCAGCGGCATGGGTGGCCGGGAAATGCGGCGCGCCGGCGTCGAGGTTTTTTTCGATTCGTCTGTTATCGCCGTGGTCGGCCTGGTAGAGGTGCTGCGCCACTGGGGCGATATCAAGCGAGCCATGACAATCGTCAGGGGAAAGCTCGAGCAGACCCGCCCCGACCTGCTGGTGCTGGTCGATTATCCGGAGTTCAACCTCAAGATGGCGCGCCGGGCGCGCGAACTCGGCATCAAGGTGCTGTTCTACATCAGCCCCCAGGTCTGGGCCTGGCGTCCTGGACGCATTCACAAGATCGGCGGCCTGATCGATCATATGGCGGTCATCTTCAAGTTCGAGCAACGCTACTACGACGATGCCGGCATCGCGGTGAGCTTCGTCGGCCACCCGCTGGTCGACAAGGTAAAGGCTGACGTCGATGCCGGGGCGATTCGCGAACGCCTGGGTATAGGCGCCGAAGACAGGGTTGTCGGGTTGTTTCCCGGCAGCCGGCGCAGCGAAGTTTCACGCTTGCTGCCGGTCCTGTTCGATACCGCGAAAGCAATGCACGAACGCGATCCCGGCATCCGTTTCATCCTGCCGGTCGCGTCGACGCTGAACTTCGACGAGATTGCCCTTCAGTGTACCGGCAGCGGGTCCGAGATCATCGCGAGCCAGGACGATATCTACGAGGTTATTAGCAGTTGCGATGCGATTGCGACCTGTTCGGGCACCGTCACGCTGGAAATCGCCCTGCTCGGTGTGCCGATGTGCATCCTTTATAAGATGTCGTCTCTGTCGTACCTGATCATGAGCCGGCTCATCACGATACCCCATATCGGTCTCGCCAACATTGTCGCCGGCAAGGCCGTGGTGCGCGAATTCTTACAACGCGACGCAAACCCCGATTCGGTCGGCCGCGAGCTTTTCCGCCTGCTCGACGATCGCGAGTACCGCCAACGGGTCAGGCAGGGTCTGGGGCAGGTTCGCGAAAACCTCGGTGCCGGTGACGGCGCCGCAAACATGGCAAAACTGGTACTATCGATGATCGGGCAGACATCGCAAAATGACGAGAGGGGGACAACAAATGGCTAATCGGGGTCATTCCGAGGGCATCACGATGAGCGGCGGTGGACTCTATTCGCTGGCTACCGTCGGTGCCAAACACGTGATCGACGCGGCAACGCCGCTGGTCGTGGCCGCCATAGGCGCCATGGACGCGGCATCGATTGCCAGCAGGTTTACGCTTTCCGACATGGGCACCGCGGACGCGGGCACCTCGCTGTCGATGGTCGCCAGCGCTATCGACGCGGTCAGGGCGCGCGTTCCCGAGGCAGCCGTTACCGTCGTCTACTCGGATCAGCCACGCAACGATTTCAACGCGTTAATCGCCAACGTCTACGGCCTCGGACCCTTCGAGACTTACCTCGATCGGCACGACAATGTGTTTCCGCTGGTTTCCGGAACCACCTTCTACAAACAAATCGTTCCCGCGGCGACACTCGATGTCGGCTTTTCCGCGACCGCGATGCACTGGATGAGCACCAAGGTGTGCAATATCTCTAACCACGTGCAGGCGGTGGGCGCCAGCGGCAAGGAACTGGATGAATTTCGCAGGCAGGCGCATCTCGACTGGCGCCAGATCCTGCTGAATCGCGCGCGCGAACTGAAACCTGGCGGCAAGCTGGTGTTGATCAACTTCGGCCGCGATGAGCAGGGGCGTTACCTCGGCAATACCGGCGGGATCAACATGTTCGATACCTTCAACCAGATCTGGATCAACTTTCTCGACCAGAAGCGCATTACGCGCGACGAGTACGAGAACATGACATTGCCACAATACTACAACACGGTCGACGAATTCAGCGCGCCGCTGGTCGATACCGACGATGCCGTTTACCGGGCCGGCCTGCGGCTCGACCATATCGATACGCGCATCGTCAAGTGCCCTTTCGCCGAATCCTTCAGGGAACACGGCGATGCGGCGCGCTTCGCGGAGGAATATATACCGACGATACGAAGCTGGAACGAGAGTATTTTTTTCAATGCCCTGGCGGAAGCAAGACCATTCGAGGAGCGCCGCGATATCATCGAGGATTACTACGCTAGCTACCGTGACATGGTGCGCGAGAGTCCCGAGGGTCACGGCATGGATTATGTCCATGCTTACATGGTCATTTCGAAACAAACCCGGTAACGAAGAGCAAATCAGCCTGCCTTTCGAAGGAAATCAGGTCTCGACCGGATACCCCGCCTTTTCCCAGTCGGGCATGCCGCTATGGCTGATACAGGTAATATGGTTCAGCCCCTGAAAATTCAGGTTGGTGGTAGCGGTCTGCGCGCGTCTGCCGGAGCGGCAATAGAGGTAAACCTGGTCATACTGCTTCAGTTCGTCGACATGCGCGTTCTCGGTGCCCATCGGTATATTGCGGCTGTTCGGTACGTGTCCGCGCGCATATTCCTCCGGCGTGCGGTTGTCCATGATCAGAACATTATCGCGTTTTTGCTTCCAGACCTCGTGTAAGTCATTCATATCGAAGTCACGCAACAGGTAGCGATTGGGATCGAAATTGATGCCGACGCTCATATTCGCAGGTACCGCCTCGTTAATGCGCTTGGGCATGTCGAGATTGAGATTGTTCATCAGATCGACGAACTCCTGACGCGGGCGTCCACCCCCGAGCCGGGGGTTCCAGGTCTTTTCTTCACCGATGGTGGAAGAGGTCCGCCCGTTGTAATCGTGCGCAGGGTAAACAATGGTATCGTCGCTCAGCACGAACAGTTTCTGCATGATGCTGTCGTAGAGCATGCCGGGATCGCCGAACTGAAAATCGGTGCGGCCGCAGCCCCTTATTAGCAACGTATCGCCGCTGAACAGCTTGCCGTCGACGAAGTAGCAGGTGCAGCCGTTGGTATGCCCCGGAGTCGAAAGCGCCGTTATCTGGTAATGCCCCAGCGCAATGCTTTCGCCGTCCCCGAGCGGGATGTCGATCGCCTCGATACCAGAACTCGCGCCATAGACCAGCCTGGCGCCGGTGAGTTCGCGGATCTTGCCGGCCGAGGTGATATGGTCGGCATGTGCGTGCGTTTCGATCGCGTAGAGCAGTTCTACGCCAAGTTCGTTGATAATCTGCATGTCGCGATCGAAGGTTTCCAGCACACCGTCGATAATCGCACCCTCGCCGGTATCGGAATCGATCAGCAGGTAACTGTAGGTGCAACTTTCACGTTCGAACAACTGTTTAACGGTCAAATGCGGCGTCGTCATGGCGGGTCAACTCTCCGGGTAAGCCGGGGCAGTGTAATTTTTACAATTGACCTTGGCAATTGCCGATGGCATCTTGTAGGATTTCCGTTAGGGTTTTTGTAAATGGATTTCAACGAAACGCTGAACCAGCTGAACCTGAAGTCAGAAGTGGTCGCATACGCCATTGTGGTGCTGGCCGTGTTGCTGATACTGCTCGTCAACCGTCGGCGCCTGCTGCTGCGATTTCAGGAATGGCGTATAGAGCGCTGCCTCAAACAGATCGGTATCGAGCAGATTCGCAACCTGGTTTGCCCGGACGGCATAGACGGCTTCTACAACATCGATCGCCTGGCCCTGATCGGGGATGCCGTGCTGCTGATTTCCTACAAACCCTACGACGGCAACATCTACTGCGCCGAGCGAATTTCGGAATGGACCCAGGTCGTCGGCCGGAAGAGTTACAAATTCAGAAACCCGCTGTTCGAGCTGGACAATCAGCTCACGTCACTCAGACTATTGATCGGCAACGCACCGTTGCGCGGGTTCCTGTTCTTCAATCACAGCGCTCTTTTTCCGAAAGGACATCCTGATTCGGTACTGAATCCCGAAAATATTCCGGATAAATTTCTTACCGCCAACTGCGGGACGCCGGGCGCTGAAATCAGGGCCGCCTGGGAGCAGCTCAAATCGCACCAGAAGGAGGCATCGGGAAACCTTCGCATCGGCGTTAAAACTTGAAATGTTGGGATAGAAAGCCCAGAATGGCAACGATGTAAGCAGGGGCCTGCAGTCAGGGCCTCCGACCAATATATAAATAAAATATCAAGCAATATAGCCACTAACGGAGAGAATCAATAATGAAACGTCGTGATGTACTCAAAGGTGGTGTCGCCGCCGCCCTCGCAACCGGAGCAGGCGCGGTTTCGGCACCTGCAATCGCCCAGGGTCGAATCGAAGTGACCATGGTATCGACCTGGCCACGTGATTTCCCCGGTCTCGGTACCGGCGCCCAGCGCTTCGCCGAGCGTCTGACCGCGATGACCGATGGTCGCATCAAGGTTAATTATTTCGCCGCCGGCGAGCGCGTCAAGGCGTTCGACTCGTTCGACGAGGTGGCCTCTGGCAATGCGCAAATGTACCACGCCGCTGATTATTACTGGAAAGGCAAGCACCCTGGCTGGGCCTACTTTACCGGCGTACCCTTCGGCATGACCTTTACCGAGGTCAACGCCTGGACCCAGTTTGGCGGTGGCCAGCAGCTATGGGACAAGCTCGCCGCCGAGTATGGCCTCAAGTGCCTGCCCTGTGGCAACACCGGTGTGCAAATGGGCGGCTGGTTCCGCAAGGAAATGCGTTCGGCTGCCGACTTCAAGGGGTTGAAAATGCGCATCCCGGGACTCGGCGGCGACGTGCTCGCCAAGCTGGGGGCTTCACCGGTATCGCTGCCGGGTGGTCAGATCTACGAAAACCTGGTGTCCGGCGCGATCGACGCGACCGAGTGGGTTGGTCCGTGGAACGACGAGGTCATGAAATTCTTCGAGGCGGCCAAGTTTTATTATTACCCCGGAATGCACGAACCCGGTTCTATGCTCTCGCTCGGCGTCAATAAGAAGTTCTGGGATGGCCTCAGCAAGTCGGACAAACTGCTTGTTACCGCCGCCGCGGAAGTCGAAAACTCGGTGATGATGTCCGAGTACAACGCCAAGAACGGTGCCGCGCTGAAAAGGCTGATTTCCGATCAGGGCGTCAAATTGATGAGCTTCAGCGACGACACCTACGATAGCTTCGGTGACGCAGCGGCGGAGGTGTTCGAAGAAGTGCAGCAGCACAGTCCGCTGGCCAAGGAAATTCACCAGAGCTTCCTCAAGTCGCGAGGCGAGGTGGGCGCCTGGGCCAAGATCTCGGATCAGGCCTACGTGGCGCAACGCAACCGCGTACTGGGGCTCTAGGAGCTACGGGATGTCAAGTGAAAACGGAGTCTTCGGACTCCGTTTTCGTTCCCATGTGAATCAGATACTTGCCCCTGAAGAATAACATGCCGCTGATCGGCCGTGGCTTTGGCTACCTGATGCTGAGCACGGTATTCCTGTATTTAATCAACAATTACCTGGTCTACTGGCAGGATATGCCCGGACCCTTCCTGCTGTTCTCTCATTATGAATGGTTCGGATTCGAGGCGCTCAGCAGCCAGCTGGACGACAACCAGGTTGTCCAGGGCTGGAGCCAGTTTACCGTTTACCTGCTGGTGTTATTGGCCAGCGTCGGCTATGTCGTCAAAACCGGCACGCGTACGCTCGAGCAGGAAAGCATACGCTTCGCGGTCCTGTCGGCCTACATCGTGCGTTTTTCCTTCTGGTCGGTATTGCTGATCGGCCTCACCGACATGCTGATATCGTTACTGCGTGTCGAAAATATACTGGAACATATTGCCAGCGAATCACTCACCCAGGAGCTCGGCCGTCCCATTTTTCGCGGTACTTACGTGCATTACCCGCTGGTGTTCCTGTCCCTGTTCATTGCCGCCCGATTTCGTAACGTCAGCTTCAGCTGGCTCGCCCTTCTGGTTGTAATAGCCGAATTTCTGATCGTGATTTCGCGCTTCGTGTTCTCGTATGAGCAGGCTTACATGGGCGACCTGGTGCGATTCTGGTACGCGGCCCTGTTCCTGTTTGCCAGTGCCCACACGCTGGTGGAAGAAGGGCACGTACGCGTCGACGTGCTCTACACGGGTTTCAGCCGGCGTAAGAAAGCCCTGTTCGATTCGATCGGCTGCCTGCTGCTCGGACTGCCGATCTGCTGGGTTATCCTGATGCATGGCATGGGTGGACGCGGCAACAGCATCAATAGCCCACTGCTCAGTTTCGAGGTTACCCAAAGCGGTTATGGCATGTACGTCAAGTACATCATGGCGGCCTTCCTGGTCGTGTTTTCGGTGACGATGATGATTCAGTTCGTCAGCTTCCTGCTGTACAACATCGCGCAAATGCTGGATCGCCGCGAGGACAGGGAGCACCCGAGCTATCAACAGCTGATAACCGGCGATAAAGCCACCACTCCGGGAGGCCACTGAACGTGGAGCTGTATTTCCTCGTATTGCTCATTGCGATCATGGTGTTTGCGCTGACCTCGGGCTTTCCGGTTGCGTTTTCGCTACCCGGGTCGGCGATACTGACCATCGCCATCGCCGCTTTCTGTGGCTGGATATTCGAGGGCAACACCGATGCTTACTTTATCCTCGGCGGGCCCAATCAATGGCTCAGCGCCGGCGTAACCAATTATCGAAGTCTGTACTGGGTGGTAGAACGCGACACGCTGATCGCGATACCCCTGTTCATCTTCATGGGCATCATGCTGCAACGTTCGAAGATTGCCGAGGACCTGCTGGTGGCGATGGCGCAACTGTTCGGTCCTATCCCTGGCGGCCTCGGCATCTCGGTGGTTTTTGTCGGGGCCCTGCTCGCCGCAACGACGGGTATCGTCGGCGCGACGGTGATCGCAATGGGGCTGATTTCGCTGCCGGCGATGCTGCGCAATAATTATTCGAAATCGCTGGCCTGCGGCACCATTTGCGCCTCGGGTACGCTCGGCCAGATCATCCCCCCTTCCATCGTGTTGATTATTCTCGCCGACCAGTTATCAAATGCCGCAGACCAGGCGGCGACCGCGCGCACTTCCGAGTACAAGGCGGCTACCGGCGAGTTTTCGATGCCCAGTGATTTCGATGTGGTTACGGCGAGCGCCGGCGATATGTTCATGGGCGCGTTTATTCCAGGCTTGATCCTGGTCGGAATCTACATGCTTTACATCCTGATTTCGGCCCTGATCAATCCGAAAGTCGCCCCGCCGGTGCCATTCGAAGGCGATTATGATCACAAGTTTTTGCTGCGCGTGCTGCTCGCGCTGGTGCCGCCATTAGCCCTGATCTTTATCGTGCTGGGTTCGATAATCCTCGGTGTCGCCACGGTAAACCAGGCCGGCGCTATCGGCGCCGTAGGGGCCATGCTGATGGGCAGCTACCGCCTGATGGAGGGCAGGAAAAGGGCCTATTATCCGGCCGCCCTGGCGATCGGAGCGGTAATCGTAATCCTGATCCTGCTCAGCTTTTTTGATCTGAATATCAAGAATATCGAGACTAGCTATGACGCCTTCGGTGTCGCCATGGCGACCGCGGCCTCGCTGGTGTTGATCCTGGCAATCGGCTGGGCTACCTGGCGTGCATTCAAGATCGATGACACCTTGCAGAGTGTGATGATGGATACCGCGAAGACGACGTCGATGGTATTCATTATCCTGCTCGGCGCCGCAATGCTGACCTCGGCGTTTCGCGGTTTTGGCGGCGAGGAACTGGTCAAGGAATACCTTACCGCGTTACCGGGCGGTTTCTGGACGCAGTTTATCGTGGTCATGGCCGTTATTTTTTTCCTCGGCTTCTTCCTCGACTTTCTCGAGATCGCGGTCGTGGTGGTGCCGATTGTCGCTCCCATCCTGCTGGCCGAGCCGAGCGCGAACGTTACCGCGGTCTGGTTCGGGGTCATGGTGGGTTTGAATATCCAGACTTCCTTCCTGACGCCGCCGTTCGGGTTTTCGCTGTTTTACCTGCGCGGGGTTGCGCCCAGGGACGTCAGAACGACCCAGATATACAAGGGTGCGGCCGCGTTTATCGCGCTGCAGCTGCTGGGACTGACCATTGCCGGCGTGTTCCCGAACCTGGTCAACTATCTTCCCAACAAGATCCACCTGACCTCCGAGACAGCGCCGCCGCCGAGCAACCCGAAGCTTCAAGAGTGCCTGGAAGACTACCTGTTCACCAGATACGACATTAACCGTGGCGTCATAGAAGCAGGCATCGAGCGGATCAGCACGGCCAACCTGGCCTATCTGCCAGATGAATACCAGGAACGACTCAATCAAAGCTACAAGCTTGCCGCCGAAACTTTCACGCGGGTTGACGAGGTGCGTGCATCTGTCGCAAAGCTGGAAGACTACTCCAGCGGTTATCGCCAGCTTCATATCGAGGTTCGCCAGATCCAGCGAAATATGCGCAAGATCAAGGATGAGATCGACGAACTCGAAGAGACGCGTCAACGGCTTACTTTCGAGGATCCCGTAGACGAGGAGCGCATCGCCGAAATACGCGCCGAGATCGCCGCGCACGAAATGCGTCATAAAGAACTCGAGGACAGCATTCCCGGCAACTGGGAGGAAGCGCGCGCCGGCTTCAAGGCGCTGGCAACCGCCGAGAAACGGGCCCGGCTGCAGTATCGGCAGAACGCCGATGACAGTTATGCTCCCATTGCTACCATGCGTAAAATGATATCGCAGACCGATTCGCTGGTTGCCCTGCAGGATCGATTCGATACGCTGCTGGCGGTGATCCGGGACCAGTCTCCCGACGAGGGTCTCGAAGCGATCAAGACTTTGGAAGCAGAACTAGCACTGCTGGCCGAGACCCACCGTATCGTCTCCGGTCTCTCCCGGGCAAAGCGCGCGCTGCGCGGGACCAGCCCGGACAAGGAAAGCGCCATTGCCGAGGTAAGCCGGTCGGCCGAACAGCTGCGCACCGAGATCGAATGGCATCAACGCGCCGCGACCGAACTTACCGATGATCTCGCCGAGTATGATGAGGTAATCGCCGACACGATCGGCATGCGCATGCAGGAGCGCCTGAGCGAAGACCAGGCCGAATCGGTCGCGACCTGTCTCGCGGTCCACAAGGACCTCACCCTCTACTTCTAGACTTGGCCTCGCAGACAGAGCTCATCTATCGCATTTTTGCGATCATCTTTCCGATATTCAGTATCGTCGCAATCGGATATTTTTATGCGCGCTATCGGCATGATACCGACGTATCGTCGGGGAATCGTATCAACATGGATATATTCACCCCCGCATTGATATTCGACTACATGTCGTCGAGTAGCTACGCGCTCGAGGACTATCTTTTACTGTCACTCGGCTGCATTGCCGTGGTGCTTGGATCCGGGATCATTGCCTGGCCGGTCGCCCGCATCATGGGTTACCAGTGGAAAACGCTAATACCCCCGATGATGTTCAACAATTGCGGCAATATGGGATTACCCCTCGTCGTGCTGACATTCGGTGAAGGCTTTTTGCCGGCGGCAATCCTGTTGCTTGCCATATCGAATTTTCTTCACTTCCTCGTCGGACAGCAACTGATCACCCAGCAGTGGTCCATCAGGACCGTGTTCACGAATCCGATGATTCTTTCCACTATCCTCGGCATCGCGGTATCGGTCTCGGGTATCGTGATTCCCGAAACCCTGCGCCTGCCCATCCACATGCTGGGCATGGTATCGATACCATTGATGCTGTTTTCGCTCGGGGTACGCATGATCGCGATCGATTTCCGTGACTGGGGCATTAGCAGCGTCGGATCGCTATTATGCCCACTCAGCGGGTTGATCAGCGCGCTCATATTTATCCAGCTGGTGCCGTTGCCTGCAGCGCAGGTGCCGTTGCTGCTCCTGTTCAGCATATTGCCACCGGCGGTGCTCAACTACATGGTGGCCGAGCGTTACAGCCAGGAACCGCATCGGGTGGCCTCGATCGTGCTGGTCGGTAACCTGTCAAGCCTGGTGGTAATCCCGATAGCGCTTTGGTTTATTCTTTGAACCGCAACGTCTTGCTGCTGGCGCTGGCCCAGGCGATCATGATGTCTGTCAACTCGTTGATGGTGACCTCTGCCGCGCTCATCGGCAGCCAGCTCGCGACCAACAAGGCCCTCGCCACCCTGCCACTGGCGCTGCAGTTCGTCGCGGTCATGACGACCACGATTCCGGCATCGATGCTGATGGGCGCAGTCGGGCGTAAACGTGGATTTCTACTGGCCACCGTCATCGGTATCGCCGGCGGCACCTGCGGTGTAATCGGGATATACCGGGAGTCCTTCCTGCTGTTTTGTATCGGCTGCGTCGGCACCGGAATGTATACCGGCTTCGGCAACTATTTTCGTTTCGCCGCGACCGAAATATCAACCGCAGGCAGAAAAAACACCGCGATCGGTTACGTGCTAGCCGGCGGCGTACTGGCCGCGGTCATCGGGCCTAACCTGGCCAATTTGAGCAAGGATATTTTTGCCATCACCTATCTTGGCACGTTGCTATCGGTGGTCGCGCTATACGCGCTGAACGGCGTCAATTTCCTGTGCATGAAATTGCCACCGCCGGCCCGCCGGGACTTTCGGCCGCGCACCCGTACCTTGTCTCAAATTGCATCCCAGCCCAGGTTCATCGTCGCGGTGGCCAGCGCGGCGATCGGCTACGGCGTCATGGTTTTGCTGATGACCGCATCCCCGCTCGAAATGACGCATCAGCAGCATGCATTCAGCGAAGTCGCCTTCGTTATCCAGTGGCACGTACTCGGAATGTTTGTACCGTCTTTTTTCACCGGGCACCTGATCAACCGTTACGGCGCGCCGAAAATCATCATGACCGGCGCGACGATGATGATTTCCTGCATCCTGCTTAATTTCAACGGCAACTCGGTGGGGCATTTCTGGGCAGCGCTGGTGGCGCTCGGTATCGGCTGGAATTTCATGTTTATCGGCGGCACCAGCCTGCTCACCGAAACCTATCGTCCGCAAGAAAGCGCCAGGGCGCAGGCCTTGAACGAGTTCGTCGTTTTTTCATCGGCCGCCTGCGCTTCGTTCGGCGCGGGAGCCCTGCTGCATCTGTTCGGTTGGCAGCTGGTAAACTTTGCGGTTGTTCCCCTGATCGTCCTGGTGCTGCTGGCCCACGGATGGTTGTGGTTGAACAACAGGAAAATTACCCTGGCAAGTCGCTAAGCCCCTCTATCCTGTCACCCGGCGCCAGGTCATGGTCGTCGTCGCTTAGCTCGAGCACGTAACGCGACGGGCGCGGTGACGAATACGATGGGCAAGGATCCTCGACACAGGGTTCCAGGCGCAGCATCTTGATCACTTCGAAATTGCTGTCGATCCAGTAAACGCGCAACGGGATCGACATGTTTTTCATCCAGATCCGGTGATCACCGGACTCCCCGTATACCAGCAGCATACCGCGGTCAGGCTCGAGCTGTCGCCGGTACATCAGGCCGAGGCGTCGCTGCTCGGGAGTCTGTGCGAGTTCGAGCCGATAGTTGTTGCTGCCGATGGCGACATCGATGATTTTCGCCCGGGCGCCCATTACCGGTGTTGCCAGCAAAAATAAAAAAAACAGGCCGAGGAGGGTTCCGCCGCCGATTTGTGCTATAAGGAAGCTCAAATGTGAATTATTTACAGACAGATTCATAAGTTCATCTGGCTTATTAGATTATTCGCATAATAACTTGATTAATCAGGAATTATTACATAAATAACCAAATTCTCTATCAGTGACAGGGTTCAAATAATAAGTTGAACAAAGCGACATAAGTCATTGATATTGCTACTATGCCCGATCCTGTCTGAATCAATATGGGGTGAAAAAGTTGATATCGAGCACAGAAAATAAGACCGATATTCCAAAGGATTCAAATATCGAACCATATGAGAATGCCCGTCGACTCAGCATCCTTCGACGCCAGCGTAGAGTCCTGATCGTCGACGACGAATCGACCGGACGCACGATACTAACCAAGATAATTCAGCAGGCCGAAGAAGACGTAAGCGTCGATTCCTTCGACAATCCACTCGAGGCCCTGCAATGGCTGGATCATAATCACCCGGATCTGATCATCACCGATTACCGCATGCCTGACATCAACGGCGTCGAAATGATCAAGCAAATTCGGGCAAAACCCGCCTGCCAGGACATCCCGATCATGATGATTACCGTGGTCAGCGAAAAGTCGGTACGTTACGAGGCTCTGGAGGCAGGTGCGACTGCATTTTTGACACGTCCGATCGATCAGATCGAATGTCGCACCAGTTGTCGCAACCTGCTGAAACTGCACGAGCAGCAATCCATCATCCAGGACCGCGCCGACTGGCTTGCGCGACAGGTCGAGGTCGCGACCCAGCAAATCGTCTCGCGTGAGCACGAAACCCTGCTGAGGCTGGCCAAGGCGGGGGAATACCGCGACGAGGTGACCGGCAATCACGTCGTGCGCATGGCCAAGTACTCCCGCGAAATCGGCGAGGCCCTGGGCCTTAGCGAAAAAGAATGCGACGAAATCGAATACGCGGCGCCGATGCACGATATCGGTAAGATAGGGATTCAGGACAAGATCCTGCTGAAGCCCGGCAAGTTCGAACAGCAGGAGTGGCTGACGATGCAACAGCACACGATTATCGGTCACGCGATCCTGTCGAATAGCCAGTCCCGTTATATCCAGACGGGGTCGATCATCGCCCTGAATCATCACGAGCGTTTCGACGGGAGTGGCTACCCGAACGGCATTTCCGGCAAGGATATCCCGCTGGTGGCACGCATCGTCACGGTTGCCGACGTTTACGATGCGCTGGTCTCGACCCGACCATACAAGCGCGCCTGGGACACCAGGGACGCGCAGGATTACCTGCACAAGCACGCAGGCACCCAATTCGATCCAATCTGTGTGGAAGCATTTTTCGAGCGTCTCGACAACATCACCCACATCCACAAGACCTTCAGCGACGGTTGACCGCCGTCGCTGATGCCTGATGCATGGAAAAGTCTGAAAAAAAAGTCGGCTGGCTTAGCAGGCTGAATCGCCGACTCAAGGGGACCGGGGATTCGGAACCCGAGCAGGCCAAGTTAAGACTTGCAATCGGACTTATTGTTCTTGTTTATATCTGCGTTCCCTGGGGTAGCGGCGAGAGTTTAACCGAAGCGGTAACCTCGCTTGCTGGTCTGATCGTGATATTGTTTTACAGCTGTGCGATGCTGATTTTTGGGGCGATCATCGTCAATCCAGCCCCATCACAAATTCGCAGGATCTGTGGTGCGGCCCTGGACATGGGATCTTTGTCGATACTCATGTTTCACACCGGATCTGAGGTAGTTCCACTCTTTCTGATATACCTGTGGGTAATACTGGGTAACGGATTTCGCTTTGGCTTGAGTAATCTTTATGTTTCTCAGGTAATCGCGATTATCGGGTTTTCTGTCGTCGTGATCTGGGGTGAATTCTGGCAGGAACATCGCAGCTTCGGGATTAGCCTGCTTTTAATGTTATGCCTTTTACCGCTTTATGCAGGATTCCTGATTAAGAAACTTCATGCGGCAGTAAGTATGGCAAAGCAGGCTAACGAGGCAAAAAGTCGCTTCCTGGCAAATATGTCGCATGAACTCAGAACGCCGTTGAACGGCGTCATCGGGATGGGCGACCTGCTGCGCGAGACCAAGCTCAACTACGAGCAGCAGGAACTGGTCAATACGATGCACAGTTCGGCCAACACGCTGCTCGAACTGATCGAGAACGTACTCGATATCGCCAAAATAGAAGCCGGCAAGATCCTGATCGAATCCAAGGATTTCGACCTGCACGGCCTGGTCAACTCGGTCATATACATGCTGGCACCGATGGGTAACAAAAAGGATTTAACGGTTTCCTGTACATTCGATCCGGAAACGCCATTCGCCCTTAAAGGTGATAAACAGCACCTGCGTCAGATTCTGATCAACCTTGTCAATAACGCGATAAAGTTTACCGAGCAAGGTTCGGTAATACTGTCGGTGCGGTTGGTGGGCGGCACCGAATCGACCCCGCGTATCCGCTTCGAAATTACCGATACCGGCATCGGTATCGCCGACGAGAATATCGGCAAGATATTCGACGATTTCACCCAGGCAGATGCAGGTACCAGCCGGGCCTTTGGCGGGACCGGACTCGGCACAACCATCTCCAAGGAACTTGTCGAGTTAATGAACGGCGAGATTGGGTTAGTCAGCGAGCTTGACAAGGGATCTACCTTTTGGTTCGAGATTCCATTCGTTGCCAGTAGGAATCCGGAAACCAGCATTTCTGAAAATCATGTCTTGTTGCTTGCCGGAGAAGATACTGCGAACGTGATCAGGCCTTCTTTGAAATACTGGCAAGTCAATTTCGACTGGGTGCGCACCTCGACTCGCGCACTTTCGCAACTGATCCGGGCCAACGATGATTCCCAGCCTTACGAAACTATTGTCGTTGATCAATCCTGCCTTAGTGATATCAATGCGGTACAGTTCGCGCAAATGGTCAAGTCGGAAGGTTTGCTGGAAAACACTTCGATGGTTTTGATCAATTCTTCGGACACGATGATCGATGCCAACAAGTCTAACCACTACTATATTTCTACGATTGCGAATCCCGAGGAAAAGCGGCTGCTGTTCAACGCGCTGCACGCGGCACAAAGCGTCAACCTGAACGACAGCAAGATCGTCACGATGGCCGAGCATTACGCCAGACAGGCAGGCGCATCGGCCCTGAACATTCTCGTTGCCGAAGACAACAAGGTCAATCAACAAGTTATAGAGGGAATACTGCGCAATGCTGGCCATAATATTCGCATAGCAAGTACCGGTGAGAAGACACTCGACATCCTTAGCGATGAAATGGAAAAGGTCGACATGTTGATCATGGATATGAACATGCCCGAGATATCCGGTGTCGAGGTCGTGAAATCGTTGCGCTTTATGGATACCAGCGGTCAACTGCCAATTATCATGTTGACCGCCGATGCAACACCGGAGGCCAGGGAGGCGTCTTTGAATGCCGGTGCAAATCGTTTTCTGACAAAGCCGATAGATGCTCGCGGGTTGCTTGAATGTATTGCCTCTCTATCCAAGAATATTCGCAGATCGCAGGTAGCAAAGGCGCCCGCCGAGAAGGAATCGAGGGCTTTTATGGAATGTAATTTTGCCCAGTCGGAGTGGTATGACAATATCGTACTACAGGAACTCGACATTTTGGGTGAAGATCCCGACTTCCTGAAAACTCTGCTGAAAAATTTCGAGAAAGAAGGCGCCAGTCATATTCTGGAACTTAAGAAAGCGATGTATGACGACTATCTTGAGTACCGGGAGAACTTGCACGCCCTTAAAGGTTCTGCTACCGAGCTGGGGGCAAATAAACTGGTTGCGGTCTGCGCCGAGGGAGAAGCCTTAAAGCCATATGACATGGGCAGCGAAAAGATAAATCAGATGTGCCTCAAGATAGAAGAGGTGTTTAATAATACCGTAGCTGCACTGAATAATGCAGCTACGGTACAAGAAGACATTTATCCGAAAAAATCTACCGATCAGTAACTCAGGCCCGATCTTCGACCCGCGTGTTCTGCCGGCGAACCAGTCGCTCCATCATGCGCAGGTCTTTCTCGGTTAGCTTCAATGCGGCATCGGCCCATACTGTTCCGATATCGATTAGTTCCTGATAGCTCACCTGGTTGCAGATGTCCTTAACCCGCTGCATTGAACGGAATGAATTCATCGACCTCTGGGTCGATTTAATGTAACGATATACCGCTACCTCACCCTCTCCTTTTTCCGCGAGAACATCAACGACACCCATATCGTATAACTTCTCGGCCGAATACAAGCCACCGCTCATAATCATTTTTTCTGCTTCGGCAAAACCTATCTTTCTCGATAATAACGAAAAAGCACCCATACCAGGAAACAGGTTGAAAAGGACTTCGGGTAAACCTGCCTTTGTACCTCTTTCTGCGATAACAACATTTGCAGATATTGCAGATTCGAAACCTCCACCCAATGCGTCGCCCTGGATCAGAGATATCGTGGTCAGGTCTTCACCAAGGTGAGTCATATTTTGATGAATCAGATCGATGCTGTGAACGGCATATCTTATCAGTCCGTCCCTGTCCTTGTTACGGATGTACTGACTGAATAGGCCAAGGTCTCCGCCCAGATTGAATACACCCTCTATATCCGATCCCAACACCAGAAAGTCATACTTTTCACCGTTGGTTTCGGCCATCTCTTGTTTTACGGTCTCGAAATACGAGCTTATTTCCGCCAACAACCTGACCGTAAATGACGGCCTCGGAGTCCCCTTCATCAGGAACCAGCCGATTTTATTCTTGCTGTCGTAATAGGTTTTTAACTGGGATTGGTCGCCGTAGGATTGCCTTTCGGTCGTGACTTCGCTGATATATGCTACGTTACTCATATCTATCTCTCCGGATATATTAAGATGTCTTCGTACCCGAATCTTCGGTTTTCGGGATCTATTCTTTTGGCCATCTCCCTGATATATGAAATTGTTTTAATTTCAGGGTTTTACCCACTTTTGTTGAACGATGGGTTGAAGTAAATTTACCGAAACGGAGGACGATTGCAAGCAAACTGTGACCAAGTTCACAGCCGCTGAATTAGAATCTACCTTAGGTATTAGATTTAATTATTTGTTTATAAATGGTTTAGTTTAAAAAAACGGGACAGTAAAAAAATTCGAATTGCGGCGCGAATAACACTCAAATAACCTTAAAAGCGTCTCGAAAGTGTTTGATTTTGAACAACAATGATGTCGAGAATTCGACGTTTTCCTGTCAAGAATTTGACTGAAAATTAATCAATCAACCTCGTCGATCCAGGCCATTTGAATAGCCTCCAGTATTTTCTCGTTCGAGTGATTCGGATCATCGTCGAAATCATCCAACGCGCATACCCAGGAGTGCAGATCCGTAAAACGTACATATTGGGGGTCAATGTCGGTATATTTTTCTGACAGTTCGATAGCGATATCGAGCGTATCGGTCCATTTGAGACTCATCGGCTTCTCCTAGTGGTTTTCTGACACCATGTTGATGGTGTACCTGGGAATTTCGATAGTAAGCGGTTCGTCGGCGACTATCGCCTGGCAGCTCAGGCGCGAATCCATATCGAGCCCCCAGGCCTTGTCGAGATAGTCATCCTCGTCTTCGCTCGACTCTTCCAGCGAATCGAATCCTTCGCGTACGTATACATGGCAGGTGGTGCAGGCACATGATTTTTCGCAGGCATGCTCGATCTCGATTCCGTTGCTCAGCAGTGCATCGCAGATACTGATGCCGGGCTCGACTTCTATCGTCGCGCCTTCGGGGCAAATATTTTCATGGGGTTTTACCGTTATTACGGTCATCGAACATCAACCTCGTCTATTTGTTTGCCGGCAAGTACCTTGTTCACGCTCGCGTTCATGCGCCGCGCGACATAATTTTCGCTGGCATCCTCGACAGCCCTGATCAATCGCTTGAGTTCATCCGCCGTGGCGCTTTCGATGGCCGCTTCGAGTTCGTCGCGCCGTTGCATGATCAGCGCCAGTTCGGCTGCACCGAGCAGGCTTTCAGCATCCTGGGCCAACGCGGCATCGATCGCTACTATCACCCTGTTTGCTTCGACCTGCTGCTCTTTCAGCATGCGTATTTCGATATCTTCCCGGGCGTGATCCATGGAAGCGCGCAGCATCGATTCGATTTCGGAATCGGTCAATCCGTAAGAAGGCTTGACGACGATATCCGCGGTGACGCCGCTGGTGGTCTCCTGCGCGCTAACCGAAAGCAGGCCATCGGCGTCGACCTGGTAAGTCACGCGAATCCGCGCCGCCCCGGCCACCATCGGTGGGAAACCCCGCAACTCGAATTTCGCCAGCGAACGGCAATCGGATACCAGCTCACGTTCGCCCTGTACCACGTGAATCGACATCGCAGTCTGCCCATCCTTGAAGGTCGTGAAATCCTGCGCGCGAGCTACCGGAATCGATGTATTGCGGTCGATGATCTTTTCGCTGAGACCGCCCATGGTCTCGATACCCAGGGACAAGGGCAATACGTCGAGTAACAGCATGTCGCTATCGGGTTTGTTGCCGGCAAGAATATCGGCCTGAATCGCGGCGCCAAGAGCCACCACCTGGTCGGGATCGAGATCGCACATAGGTTTACGTTCGAAAAAATTACCGACCATCGACTGTACCAGCGGCACCCGGGTCGAGCCGCCTACCATGACGACCTCGCCGATGTCGGCCTTGCCGATCCCGGCATCCCGCAGCGCCCGACGGCAGGCCGACAGCGTTTTCCTGACCAGCGGCTGTACCAGTTCATCGAATTCCTGGCGACCGATTTTTCCACTCCAGCCCGACTCGTGTTCGATCCTGATCTCGGCCGACTCCTGTTTCGTCAGCGTCTCTTTCGCGTTGCGGGCAGCGAGCAGAATTTTACGCGCCAGCCCGGCATCGATATCGGAAAATCCACCCTGGCGAATAATCCAGTCACCCAGGGCGTGATCCATGTCGTCTCCACCCAGCGAAGAGTCTCCACCGGTGGCAAGGACTTCGAACACACCCTTGTTGAGATGCAGGATCGAGATATCGAAGGTACCGCCTCCCAGGTCGTAAACCGCGATCAGGCCATCGTTATCCTGATCCAGCCCGTATGCCACCGCCGCGGCGGTAGGTTCGCTCAGTAGCCTGAACAGGTTCAGTCCGGCCAGCGTTGCGGCATCGCGCGTTGCCTGTCGCTGGGCGTCGTCGAAATAGGCAGGGACGGTTATCACGACGCCTGCCAGGTCTGCGCCGAGACTTTCCACGGCGCGATGTGCGAGCAGCTTCAGTATTTCGCTCGAAATTTCTACCGCACTGAAATCGCCGCCGCTGGTGCGGATACGGGGAACCCCGCTTTCGCCGGAGGTAACAAAATGATGCGATGCGATATCGCCAAAGTGCTTCAGGTCGTTTTGACCACGGCCCATCATGCGTTTCACCGAGGCGATAGTGTTGAGCGGATCACTGGTTTGGCGCGCCTGCGCCTCGTATCCCACCAGAACTTCGGTCTTGCCAAAATGGACGACCGAGGGCAATAGCTTGCGTCCCTGTTCGTCCGCCAGGCACAGGGCCTCGCCGCTGCGTACCGTCGCGACCAGAGAATTGGTGGTGCCCAGATCTATACCCACCGCAAGCCGGTGCTGGTGCGGTGCGTTCGATTCCCCGGGTTCCGATATCTGCAACAATGCCATCAATTTTCTTCCAGCTCGTACTGCAATTCGGATAAATGATGCTGGATACGCTGGATGAACTGCATCTTGCGGCTGCTCTCCAAGGCATCCTCGAAAGCCTTCGCTTCGAAACAATCGACGAATTCGCCGGCCAGCTCGTCGGCCCGCCGTGCCAGCCTCGCCTCGATTCGATCGCAACGGTCGAGCGCGTCTTCGGCGTGACGACAGGATTCGAGCTCTTCCCTTAATTCGATCTGTTCCATCAAAAAAGTCGTGTCGGAAGTCGTTTCTGAATCATCGGGCAACCGCGCACCATTGATCTCGAGCAGGTAGCGCGAGCGTTTCACCGGGTCGCGCAGAGTTTCGTAAGCCTGGTTCACGCGCGAGGCCATTTGCACCGACAAGCGCTTGTCCTGGTCGGTCGATCCGACGAATCGATCGGGGTGATAGCTTGCCTGCAAGCGCCGCTGCGCGTCGTGCAAGCACGCGAGGTCTATATCGAACACGGGGCTCAAGCCAAATAGCTCGAAAAAATTCTGGCCAGGATCGAGGGACTGCATGGAATCGGGAATCAGACGGTAAAGCTTTCACCGCAGCCGCAGGCGTCTTTGGCGTTGGGATTCTTGAACTGGAATCCTTCTTGCAGGCCGACCTTGGCAAAGTCCACTTCGGTGCCGTCCAGAAACATCAGGCTTTTTTTGTCGACGACGACTTTTACACCTTTGCTTTCGAAGACTTCATCGTCTTCGCGAATTTCGTCGACAAATTCGATGACATAGGCAAGTCCGGAACAGCCGGTAGTTTTAACACCCAGCCGAAGACCGATACCCTTGCCCCGGTTCTCCAGGAAATGCTGCACCCTGGAGGCCGCCACGTCGCTTAATTGAATTGCCATTTGTGTCTCTCTATCCCGCTGCCCTGCGAATAACCGCAGGCAGTTTGCTTACCTGTTGGTGAAGTTTGGCGGTCAGTTCTTCGACATCCTGCAAGCTGTTGTCCATGCCGAAGCTGACCCGTATCGCGTTCAGTGCCAGGCTATCGTCTACGCCCATCGCCCTGAGTACATGGCTGGGCTCGGTAACTGCGCTATGGCAGGCGGAACCGCTGGACAGTGCGAATCCCGCCCGGTCGAGCTCCATTAGCAGCGTCTCACCATGGTAATACGGCAGTGCGAAAAACGTCGTATTGGGTAGGCGTAGTGCCTGCTGCCCGAAGACCACGCTGCCAGTAATAGCTTTGAGCCTCGTTTCGAACGCATCTCTCAACTGTTCAAGATAGTGTCGCCTCTGCTCCATTTCAAGCCGTGCGAGCTGCGCCGCCTTACCCAACCCGACGATGCCGGCGACGTTTTCAGTACCGCCGCGTCGCTTGTTTTCCTGATCGCCACCACTGATCAGCTTGTGTCCTGGTTTACGATTGATGATCAGCACGCCAACGCCCTGGGGTCCGCGCAGCTTGTGCGCCGAAAAACTGATCGCATCGAGGCCGAGCTGCGCCATATCGAGCGGAATTTTACCGATTGCCTGGGTGGCGTCGCTGTGCACGATGCAGGATTCGCGATCTACCAGCTCGAACAGTTCCGCTAGCGGCTGGATGACGCCGGTTTCGTTGTTGGCATAAATGATCGACAGCAATTGCGCCTGCGCATTTTCGACGACGGCTCGAGCCGCGTCGATGTCGACCTGACCGTCACTGTTCGACTTGAGCAGAATCACGTTCACACCTTCGGCCCGCAGCTGTTTCAGGGGTTCGATGACACTCGAGTGCTCTATCTCGCTGCTGACGATCGGCCGGGTACTCGTATGATCCACGTAACCCTTCAGTAACAGGTTGTTCGACTCGGTGCCGCCGGACGTGAAAATAACCGCGGCGCTGTCGCAGCCGAGCAAGGCTGCGACCTCGCCCCTGGCTGACTCGATAGCCGAGCGCGCCATACGCCCGTAACTGTGCAGGCTCGACGGGTTGCCTACCGGATGTTGCAGGTAAGGCATCATCGCGTCGACTACTTCGGGATGCATCGGCGAGGTTGCATTGTGATCGAGGTAGATAGCCATCGTGTTAGCGGAGGTTATTCTGGCGCTGGCGTAAATCGTGTACGCGCGAAAGCTCCTGCACTTCTTTGTTTTTCATCATGTCTGCGAGGGAGATGGTGGTCAGGTAGTTTTCGATCTCGGCGCTGAGTTCCTCCCATAATTGCTCGGTCAGACAGGGTTCGAAGCTCGCCGAACCATTTCTGTTACCCCGGTTAGTCACCTTTAATTCCTCGTCGACAGCATTGATGACGTCGGCGATGCACACCTGTTCTGGCAACCCGCCGAGGCTGTATCCGCCGCCTGGCCCGCGCGTGCTGACGACCAGCTTGTTGCGGCGCATCTTGGCGAATAGCTGCTCCAGGTACGACAGCGAAATGCCCTGGCGGACCGAGATGTCGGCAAGCGATACCGGACCCTCGTCGGAGTGCATGACCAGATCGAGCAGCGACGTGACTGCATATCGGCTTTTGGTGGATAATCGCATTGTGAATTTAGCTGAAGTTTGACCGTGCCAGTATACAATCCTGACTAAATTGGTCAACTATTATCAAAGGGGTAGCGTGACTATTACCGTGGTGCCACTGCCGGGCTCGCTTTCGATGGTGAAATGGCCCTGGTGAGCATCGATAATGAGCTTACACAGGTAAAGTCCGAGACCATAACCTCCCGTGGATCGCTGACGAGCGCCGTCCGGCCGATAGAAAGGCTCGGCCAGGCGAGGAATTTCCTCCTCGCCTATTCCCGCCCCGTGGTCCTGAACCTCGATGATCGCCGCCTGCGGTTCGCGTCGCAGGCGTACCTCGATCAAACCGTCTTCCGCAGAAGAATAATGGCAGGCATTGTCGATCAGGTTTTTTATCAGCAGACCGATGCGTAACCGGTCGATTTCAACTTCGACCGGCGTCAGACTGGTTCTGATTCGACCCCGGCAGGAATGATCCGACACGACCTCCTCGACGAGGGTCAATAATTCGTGTCGCCCCAGGGACAGTGGTGCATGGCCGCTACTCAGCTTTTCCGATTCGAGTATCGCCGCAAGCAGGGTTTCCATTTCGTGAACATCGTCGATTAGTTTTTTCTGCAGATCTCCCGGTTCCAGTAACTCCAGGTTTACGCGCATGCGTGTAATGGGCGAGCGCAGCTCGTGGCTAATGGCCAGCAGCAGGCCCGACTTGCCCTCGAGCATCGACTTTATCTGCGCCGACATGCGATTGATCCCGGCGGCCAGCATCGCGATTTCACCTTTGCCCGATATGTCGATGCTCTGGTCGAGGTTACCCTCGCCGATATTCCTTAGCTGTTCTGAGATTGCCTCGATCGGCCGGAACATCCGGCGAATAGCGAAATAAAGCAGGATCAGTATCAGGCCAAGGAAAACGAACAGCAGCGAGTGACGCTGCTCGGAGCCCCTGCGAAAGCTGTTGTCGATTGCGAACAGGTAGCGATAATCCTGTTTGCGGATCAACAGGTACTGGTTTCGCCTTTGCTGGCTGAAATAGACGTCGTCGTAGGGGCGCGGGGCGGGTTCGAATCGGTAGCTGGATACCGCTCTCAGTCGCGGGCTCGAACTCCAGTCAACGCCCGGTCCCTCGATCCTGATCTCGAACGGCAACTCGTCCGCGAGCCGCCGCGCGACCGACAGGTCGGGAGGAATACCGATATCGTCTATGAGGTATTCGATATAGCGCTCGACGTTGGGGAGAATTTCATTTTCGAAATGTGGTTTCAGACCTCTCGTGAAACTGATAGCGAGTGCCATGGTGACGGCCAGCATCGAAATTACGAAATAAAACAGCAGCCTGAATATCAGGCTTTGCCACCTGGACCGAAGGTATTGCCACATTATCGATTCACGAGCTGGTAGCCCTGTCCGCGTACCGTGTGGATCAGCTCAGGGCGCCGCAACTTGTGCCTGAGCCGGCTTACCAGCACGTCGATGGCGCGGCTGTAAATATCTGCGTCGATACCGCGCAGGTCCAGCATGATCTCGTCACGCGACAATACCCGATCCTGGTTTTGCACGAGCAGGCTAAGCAGCGCGAATTCGGTCGCGGTAAGCGCAACCGGCTCGTTGTTTCGCGTCAGTTTTTTCCTGGCGATGTCAACCTGCAGTTCCCCCAGTTGATAGACGTTTTCGGCGGCCGATGCTTTGCCGCGTTTGAGAATATTCTGAATCCTCGCGACCAGTTCACGCGGTTCGAAGGGCTTCGGAAGATAATCGTCGGCGCCCAGTTCGAGGCCGACCACGCGATCCATGACCTCACCGCGTGCGGTCAGCATCACGATGGGAATGTCGCTGAACTGGCGAATGCGGCGGCAGGTTTCGAAACCGTCGATTTCAGGCAGCATCACGTCCAGTACGACCAGGTCGTAACTGCGCATCCTGACCCGCTCGATCGCCTTAAGCGGGCTGGTCTCGTTGTCAAGCTCCATATCGAACCTGGTGAAATACTGGCGCAGGGGTTCGGCGAGCTTTTCGTCGTCATCGATCAGTAGCAGTTTGCGCATCCGCGTATCTATAAGGGTATGAAGCGGATATTGTACAGCGCGACTCCCCATTGAGAAGCCGCGCTGTCCACGGGACAAGCGATTAATGACCGCCGCCATGACCATGGTGGCGGCGGTGATGTTCGAGGAATTGCCGCAGCTGCTGCTTCTGCTCGGCATTCAGCGAGTCGAGAAAGACCGCCAGCGACGAGACAACCAGCGGGGCTTTTTCGTTTATCATCTGCGTTTTCTGTTGCACCATCTCGAGCGCACGTGCCTGGTTGAAGCTCGGCTCCTGCAGAAGCTCGCCGATCTCGTCGACCTGCTGCTGCCGGGCCGACCTGGCGTCGGTCATGATCTGCGCCACGGCATCGGCAAACGTGGCGAAGTTCTGCTGTTGCTGGCTGTCCAGATTCAGCTTTCTGGTTACCCGCTCGGTTACGAACTCGACCTTTTCTGCGGGAGACATACCCCAGTCGCTGTGCTTGCTGAACGCGTAGACGGCGCCGCTGCCGCCGACGACCAGCAGTACCGCGGTAACGATTTTGGTAGAAAGTTTCATCTTGCTGCTCCGTTGTCGATTGATTACGGTGCAGGATTCTAGGGATTCGAAGGTTACAAAGCTTTTCGATGCTGTAACGATTTGTAACAGTTTGTAACAGTCAGTCACGTCGCTTTTCAATCGCGCTCAGTATGCCGCGCAGTATGTTGACCTCGTTGCGCGTCAGTTCGCTGCGAAGATACAGGCGCCGCAGGCGCTGCATGATCAGCCCGGGTTGTTCGGGATTCAGAAAGCCGCTGCTTTCGAGCGCCTGCTGCAGTTGTGCGAAATAACCCTCGGTCTCGGCGCTGGTCGCGGGCAGGTCCTGTGCATCGGGAACGGTGGCCTCGGGGCGGATCGCCTGTCGGCGATATATCTCGTAGCAAACTATCTGGATCGCGGACGCGAGGTTCAGCGAGCTGAATTCGGGATTGGCGGGGATGCTCAGCATATAATTGCAAAGTTGCAGTTCCTCGTTGGTCAGGCCCGAATGCTCACGGCCGAACACCAGCGCTACGCGGCTGGAATCCCCCATTTCGACCAGTTTCTCGGACATTGTCCCGGGGTTTAATTCGGGCCAGGCGAGCGAGCGTCGACGGGCGCTGGTTGCGATTACACAGTCGCAATCGGCGATCGCCTGCACGAGACTGCCAAAGGTCTGGCGCTCATTCAGGACGGAATTCGCGCCCGATGCCCGAGCGTAGGCGACCTCGCCAACCGGGCACTGGGGGTCGACGAGGACAAGCCGGTTGAAGCACATGTTATGCATTGCCCGGGCGGCGGCCCCGATATTGCCGGGATGGGTCGTGCCGACCAGCACGATACTGATTTTTTCAAGCCTCAATTTCCACACCCTCCTCGCGCCCTGCCGAACGGGCATATCGCTGGTCTATTCGAGGGGCGTTTGCTAGACTGCGCGCCTTCCCCAGTACGGCGATACCCCACCTATGCAACCCATGCTGAACATTGCCATTCGAGCGGCGCACCACGCTGGAGATTTCATCGTCCGCAAGATCAACAAACTACCTGACTTGAAGGTCGAAGTAAAAGCGCTAAACGACTACGTCAGCGAGGTAGACCGTGGGGCCGAGTCGAAAATTATCGAAGACCTGCTAAAGGCCTACCCGGGGCACGGTATCGTCGCCGAGGAATCTGGAATCATCGAAGGCAAGGACGAATATCGCTGGATCATCGATCCGCTGGACGGTACCACGAACTTTCTCCACGGCTTCCCGCATTACGCGGTTTCGATCGCCTGCGAACACCGCGGGCGGCTGGCGCATGGCGTCGTTTACGACCCGATCAAGCAGGAATTATTTGCCGCGAGCCGTGGCGACGGCGCCACCCTTAACAATCGTCGAATTCGCGTCGGCAAGCTGACATCGATCGAATCGGCGCTGGTCGCAACCGGGTTGCCCTTCAGAAATCCCGAACAGGTCGAAGAATTCATGAAACTTTTCACGAAGTTTTTCGCCTCCGTGGGAGATATTCGCCGCGCCGGGTCGGCCGCGCTCGACCTGGCCTACGTCGCGGCCGGCAGGCTGGACGGTTACTGGGAAGCCGGGCTCAGGTCCTGGGATCTGGCGGCCGGCGCACTGATCGTGCGCGAGGCTGGCGGCCTGGTAACCGATTACGCCGGCGACGGACACTTCCTCGAAAAAGGAGAGGTTGTCGCCGCTAATCCCCGAGTAACCGCGCAGATGCTGCACATCATCCAGCAGCAGCTAGCGCGGGGATAAGGCAGATTCAACGGTAATTACGCAACTGCCCGACCAGCACGCCGTGGATACTGACGCGGTCAGCCGCATAAATCATCGGCTCCATATCGGGGTTTTCGGGAATCAACGCAATCTGGTCCGCGCCCCTGCGCTTGAAACGTTTCAGCGTCGCTTCCGATTTGTCGATCATTGCCACGACGATATCGCCGTCATTGGCGACTGGCTGCTTTTTGATAATGACGTAATCCTCGTCGAGGATACCGGCTTCGATCATCGAGTCGCCGGTGACGCGTAACGCAAACAATTCCGGGCCCATGAACATTTCCGCGAGATTCAGTTCCTGCTGATCCTCGATCGCCTCGATCGGCAGGCCCGCGGCGATCTTGCCGGCCAGCGGAATCGTGGGCGGGCTGACAAGCGGCAAATCCTTCAGGCTCATGCCGCGCGAATTGCCCTTGACCCGGTCGATATAACCTTTGTCTTCGAGCGACTGCACGTAGCGATGAATGGTACCCTGCGAGGTCACGCCGATCGCGACGCCGATTTCCCTGAACTTCGGCGCGTAGCCATGTTGTGCCAGATAGTTGCGGATAAACTGCAGCGTTCTCTGTTCCTGTGAAGTCAGCATCGAATCGTCACCTTCTCGTTTTATTCTCAGCGATTCTAGAGAAAAAAATGAGAACTTGCAACACAAAAAAGCCCCGCGCATGGCGGGGCCTTTTCGTCTACATCGTCTAACCCTAGCGGTTTTCGCGATTTTCGATCAGGTTGTCGACGACACCCGGGTCGGCCAGGGTCGAGGTATCCCCGAGGTTGTCGAGTTCGTTGGCGGCCACCTTGCGCAATATGCGGCGCATGATTTTGCCGGAGCGGGTTTTCGGTAATCCGGGCGCCCACTGGATGATGTTGACCTTCGCGATCGGCCCGATTTCGGAACGCACCAGCTTGACCAGTTCGCCCTTGAGTTCATCGCTCCCCTGTTCGCCCGCCATCAGCGTGACGTAGGCGTAAATTCCCTGCCCGGTCAATTCGTGCGGGTATCCGACCACGGCGGCCTCGGCCACCTTTTCGTGCAGCACCAGCGCGGATTCGATCTCGGCCGTGCCGAGGCGATGACCGGAAACGTTGAGCACGTCGTCGACGCGCCCGGTTATCCAGTAATACCCGTCCTCATCGCGTCTCGCGCCGTCGCCGGTGAAGTAGTAACCCTTGAACATCGCGAAATAGGTCTCGAAAAAGCGTTTGTGATCGCCGTAAACCGTGCGCATCATCGAAGGCCAGGGCGCCTTGATGGCGAGATTGCCCGCCGCCGGATTGCCGTCGATTTCCCTGCCTTCGTCGTCGAGTAACACCGGCTGCACGCCGAAGAAGGGGAAGGTTGCCGAGCCGGGCTTGGTCGCGGTAGCGCCCGGTAACGGCGTAATCATGTGCGCGCCGGTCTCGGTTTGCCACCAGGTGTCGACGATTGGGCATTTGCCGTTGCCGACGACATTGCGATACCACTCCCACGCCTCCGGGTTTATCGGTTCGCCGACGGTGCCAAGCAGGCGCAGGCTGCTGCGAGAGGTTTTCTTGACCGGTTCGTCGCCCGCGCCCATCAGCGACCGGATCGCGGTCGGCGCGGTGTAAAAGGTGGACACGTTGTGCTTGTCGCAAACCTGCCAGAAGCGGGAGATATCCGGGTAGGTCGGAATGCCCTCGAACATTAGCGTGGTGGCGCCATTGGTGAGCGGACCATAAACAATATAGGTGTGTCCGGTAACCCAGCCTACATCGGCGGTGCACCAGTAAACCTCACCGTCCTTGTAATCGAATACCAGTTTGTGCGTCATTGCGGCCTGCAGCAGGTAGCCGCCGGTCGTGTGCAGAACCCCTTTGGGCTTGCCGGTGGAGCCGGAGGTATACAGGATAAACAGCGGATCCTCGGCTCCCATGCTCTCTGGTTCGCAATCGGCGGATGCCTCCGCCATGGCCTCGTGATACCAGAGGTCACGCCCGTCAGTCCATTCGACCGGGTCGCCGCCGCGCCTGACGACGATCACCGTACCGACATTGGGACACTGGCTGACCGCCCTGTCGGCGTTTGCCTTGAGCGGCACGCGCTTGCCGCCGCGCATCGACTGGTCCGCGGTAATGACCACCTGGCAATCCGAATCGAGTATCCGATCGCCCAGCGCATCGGGCGAAAATCCGCCGAAAACGATAGAATGCACCGCGCCGATCCGGGTACAGGCCAGCATCGCGACCGCGGCTTCCGGAATCATCGGCATGTAGATAGACACGCGATCTCCCTTGTTGACGCCGCGACTTTTCAGCACGTTCGCGAACTTGCAGACTTCCTGGTGCAATTCGGCGTAGGTTATGTTGCGGTCCTCGCCGGGATCGTCGCCTTCCCAGAGGATCGCAACCTGGTCGGCCCTGCTGTCGAGGTGCCGATCGATGCAGTTGTAGGAAACGTTGAGCTCCGCGCCCTCGAACCATTTGATATGCAGATCGTCCTCGGCAAAGCTCCAGTCGCTTACCGAATTCCAGGGTTTGAACCAGGAAATATAGTTTTCCGCCTGTTCCGACCAGAATCCATCCGGATCCTCGACCGATTGCCGATACATTTCCTCGTATTGTTCAGCGGTGACGTTCGCCTGGGCGATAAATTCTGCGGGAGCTGGATATATTTTGCTTTCTGACATCGTGTCTTCCTCGGGGATTCGTTTATCAATTATCTCTGCGGGCTCCGTTATGCTTGCATAATCGGTCGCAAGCGACAAGATCTGTACTCGCATGCGTTGCCCCGGGCGTTGCGATTATTGATGCAAATCAAGTCGTTTTTCAAGCATATTGACCTGATCGTCACGATAGGTAACACTCGGGCGTGAATCCAGGTAACCAGGGGTAACACCTTGCCGCTTTTTTCTCCTGATTTACGTCCGACCGAGATCACCGTCGTCGCGGTGCTGATAGCGCTTCTGGTTCTGTTACCGCCGCTCAACGGTCTCTGGTTTTCGATCGACTCGCCGTGGTACCTGCCCTACCTGGTATGGTTCGCGATCATTCTGTTGTCGTACTACCTGCAGCGTCTGCTGCGAAAAAATGCAGTTTGAGCTGTGGCAGCTGTTTGTCGTCGGGGTGCTCTACCTCGGGCTATTGTTCATCATCGCAACCGCAACCGATCGCGGCTGGATACCCGAATCGCTGGCCAGCCATCCGCTGGTATACACGCTCTCGATCGGGGTTTACGCGACCTCGTGGAGTTTTTACGGCAGCGTCGGATTTGCGCAAAAGGAAGGATTCAACTTCCTGACGATCTACCTCGGTACCACGCTCGCTTTCATCGCATCGCCTATCCTGTTGCGGCCGATCCTCAAGATTACCGAGACTTATCGGCTCGCCTCGCTGGCGGACCTGTTCGCGTTTCGTTACCAAAGCCAGCTCGCCGGGGTGCTGGTCACGCTGCTAGTGCTGATCGGCACCCTGCCCTATATGTCGCTACAGATCCAGGCGGTCACCAATACGCTGCAGATCATGACCAGCGAAACCGAACAGCAGCTGATAGCGCTGATGTTTTGTATCACCGTCGGGCTGTTTTCGATTCTGTTCGGTACGCGCCACATATCGCTGCGCGAAAAGCATCGCGGCCTGGTGGTTGCGATCGCTTTCGAATCGCTGGTCAAGCTGGTGACCCTGTTAAGCGTCGGCCTGTTCGCGGTGTTTGGCATCTTCGGCGGCTTCGGTGAGCTGAACCAGTACCTGCGCGCGCATCCCGAGGCCAACGCGGCGCTGTTCGCTCCGGTCAGCGAGGGTCCCTGGGCCACGTTGATGCTGCTGTCGTTCGCGGCCGCGTTCCTGTTACCGCGCCAGTTTCACATGATTTTCGTCGAGAGCATCAGGCACAGAAATATCGAAACCGCGAGCTGGGCATTCCCATTGTTCCTGTTGCTGTTGAATCTGTCGATCCCGCCCATTCTATGGGCCGGCCAGTCGCTGCAACTTACCATACCGGCCGACTTCTTCGTACTCGGGATTACCCTGGACAGCGGTTCATCTGTCCTGCCTATCCTGACATTCCTGGGAGGCCTGTCGGCGGCAAGCGCGATGATCATCGTCACCACGTTGGCGCTGGCGTCGATGTGCATGAACAACTTCGTGCTGCCCGCCAGTTTTCCTCCGAAACTCTCGACCGGCGCCAGCATGTACGAGTGGCTGTTGTGGGGACGGCGATTCGTGATCATGTCGATCGTCGGGATCGGCTACGCTTTTTACCTGGTGCAGCAGCATAATCAGGGACTCGCCGGGCTCGGCCTGATTTCGTTCGTTGCGGTGGCGCAGTGCCTGCCCGGCGTGGTCGGACTGCTGTACTGGCCGCGCGCCAACAGAAACGGCTTCATCGCAGGCCTGACCGTGGGCGCGATGATCTGGGCCGTTACGCTGTTCGTGCCGCTGATCGAACGCGCCGGGCTTATCGAGACGCCGTTTTTCACTATCCCCGAATATGCGATGAGCACTACCGATGCTGCGCTGTGGTCTTTGCTGCTCAACAGCATTACTTTCGTTATCGTGTCATTGATCTGTCGCCAGTCGCTGGACGAGCGCGAAGTGGCGGAGGCCTGTAGCCGCGAGAGCTTTCTGATACCGCGCGGTGAAGTCAAGGCGGCTTCGATCGCCGAATTCGAGCAGCAGCTGAGCACGATTGTCGGTTACGAAATAGCCCACAACGAAATGGATCGCGCGCTTGCCGACCTGGGGCTGGCTCCCGGCGAGGTCACGCAAACGGATCTTACCCGCCTGCGCGCGCAGATCGATCGCAACCTGTCCGGACTGGTGGGACCGGTGCTGTCGCGCATGATCGTCAACGAACACCTGCAAATCGATCGCGCGACGCAATCCGCGCTGGCCGACACGATCCAGTTCGTCGGTCACAGCCAGGAAAAAACGCGCACCGAACTGCGCGGCGTTTCCAGCGAACTCGATTCGCTGCGACGCTTCCACTTCCAGGTATTGCAGGACCTGCCGCTGGCCGCGGTATCGATCGACAATGACGGTAATATCGTCAGCTGGAACAAG